>Ga0123337_10001365_pt1 | contig 31594 bp, 25 predicted proteins | sample frozenSSSSmetaG_FD_89792 | JGI IMG/M metagenome (GOLD analysis project Ga0123337, IMG submission 89792) | Glacier valley bacterial and archeal communities from Borup Fiord, Nunavut, Canada, to study Microbial Dark Matter (Phase II) -... | ecosystem: Environmental > Aquatic > Freshwater > Ice >...
GAGCTTGTTTACAATTGGCATAAATGGCGGAATTATATAAGAGATCCATGGATTGATAAAGGAAAGGAAAAATACACAGACAAAGACCGCTGGAATAATAAGCGCTCTTGATTTATTATACTTCAGGATGACCGGATTTAAATCGGCGCTTAAATGATATGCTGGATTGCCAATTAACATTCACAACCTGTAACTGAAGAAGCCTGTAAAACAGATGTTAATCATATACACAGCCAGTGGCAACCGCAATGTGCCGTTATAATATTCGCTTAGCACGCTGGTGCTGAAAGGCATTACCACAATGGGCAATAAAAATAGCAGGTTGTTCCATAATAGTTTTTGACTGGTATGAATTACGTACCTGAACATTCTATGGTGCATGAGCCAATATTGTTCTATCATAAAAAAGCTTACCAGGAATCCTATAAATTTTGGTATCACGGATTGAAAATTATCCCAGAGCAACGCATCGTTTACATTTTCGTTGTGTACCTCAGGGACTTTAATCTCAATGATAAGCAGTGTTATCGCGATAGCAAATACAGCGTCACTGAATAATGCAATGCGCTCAAGCTGAAACTTATCCTTATGCAAATCATCCTGCCTGTGTTCTTTCATAGTATCTAATATTGTTAAGTCAGGCATTATACCTTGTGTGCTATGGCTGCTTATTTGCCGGGTGCCAGTCCTTTAAAATTTATCGCTGTTCCCATAAGTTATCCTTTTCATTAGCATCCATAAAATGCCTCCGTCAAGCTTGATCGATTTTTAATTTATATCCATCATACCGTAATTCCTAATTAAAATTCGTTGCATCAACGTTTAAAGTATTGGATTTCATAGATAAATCATTTAAAATTCTATCAGTCATAATATAACGAGAGTATTATGTGTCGGATGAAATAACTTTAGAAACTATGCTAAATCAAAAGCAAGTCGCAAATTTGTAATCACATTAGCGCTTATCCAACACAGAGAACAACCGGAGGAAGAAACACTGAGGTCACAGAAGGTCTCAGTGATCTTTGTGTTTCCTCCTCCGGTAATTCTCTGTGTTGAAAAAACATTAAGCCGGTTTACTGGCGGCTTTCTAAACCTGTTTCGTTGTATTCTTGTCGAAAAGCGAAAATATTTTTAAGATGATAGGGACACCTGCAGACAGGGCAGCCACATAAGTAAGCAATTTTGAATAGGCCTCCTGTTGGGAGATAAGCAAGAAGCCAAGGATAGCGACGATAACTATTATCAAAGGAGTTCTCAGATTAGTCCAGTTACCGTTCTCCCTGATGCGATCCTTTATCTTCATGGCTTCGGTGTTACCAATAGCGGTAAGGATAAAATTTCTGAATCCCCGGTTAAAGAGTTGAAGCGGACCATTTGAATTGATGATCACACCTTTGGCCAAAAGCATGGTGAGGTTATAATCATCATAAGAATTTACCAGGTTGTCTTCTGCAAGATCATACAGCAGAAACTTTTCTTCCCTGGTAAGCGATTGCCAGATATACATGTAAAAATAATGAGCCGTGATCTGCAATTTTAATGCAAGTTCATCGGTCTTTGCTTCGCCCCTTCCTTCTTTAATATCCCGGGCAATTTCCAGGGTAACGTTTTGCATTTTGTTCAGGAAATGAGTGTAATTGGTTTCAGCACAAAGCAGCTGGTTGGAGGAAGCATGTTCACTTCTTTCGAGCTTTGTTACCGGCATGATGGCAATACGGTAATGACCAAGGAGCACATGCCAGCGTTCAAGATCATGACCCGATTTAACGGATGCATCACCGTTGTTACCCCGTTCATTCAGGGAATCAAGAAAGTTTACAGGGTGTATGGTAGAAAGTATTATAATCTTGCAATTACTGTTCTTCAGCATTACCTGTTCCAGCATATTCAGCTTTGCAAGGTTAGTGAAGTCATCCTGAATATTGTATTCAAAATGATTAAAGATTATGACCTTATACTTAGATTTAATTGTTTCTTCTGTAAAATCTATCCACTCGATATCCTTGCCTATTTCAGATCCCTTATCAGGTATGTTTATCAGGTCGGCAAGCAACACATTGTTGGTTTCAGGAGATTCTTTATTATAGATCAATACATGGCCACCACAGTTGACGCGACCTTCTCTTATCTCATTAAGTAATGTTTGTTTTTTCCCGGCACCAGGCAGGCCGATTACAAAAAGAAGTTCATTTAATTTGTTGTCAGTAATTATTTTAGCATCCAGCTCTTCCCATATTTTTAAGTTAGGAAGGTTAAGACAAAAAACTTTTCTTACAATATTTAAAATAATAAAATAGAAAATTATTAAAGCGGCGAAAAGCCATATCCAATAATAAAAAAAATTTTTAGGTGAAATAAGATTGGGTATTTTATAATTTAATTTATATGACCTAAGCTGTAAGTACTTTTCTTTCACTCCGGTCTCGCGGTAAGTATAAATACCGCTATCAGCCTGTGAATCAAAAAAAGCCGGATGGTACATCACAGAACCGTCTGCCGCACCGCCAACAAATAATTTAGCGGTTTCTAAGGCTTTATCATTAATCAATAACCGGAATGCTCCCAGTAACTGTAAGCTTGTATTTTTTTCAATGGTGTTTGGTTCATTCTTAGGAATGCCGGTACCAGCGATAACAGCGGGATATTCTGTAATATATGCTTTGTCAAAATACAGCCCGGTTGTATTATAAGAAGGCACTGTATCATTACTGGTAAAATTTATCTTTGATCGCTCAAGTAAGCGGTTGGCATAGTCTGTTTGTTTGTACCTGATACTTAAATTTTGCTCATAATTATAGCCGCTGATATAAAAAAAGGCAACAGGCATACCACTTGTGATGATAAGGGTTGAAATAGCCATAAGAGAAAAACTGTGCGTATAGTTCCATTTTGCAGGTAAAATTTTTGCGATATAACCTGATAGAATATCTGCATACTTTATAATCAGCATGCTGAGCCCGATTGCAATAAGCTCCGCTAAAAATAACAGTCCCTTATCTTCAAGCAGGTAGAATGCTATTGCATTGTGAGCAATCAGCACTGCCACCAGCGCTTTTACAGCATACATCTTATACCTGTGATTAATTACTTTATTAACTTTAAGGTAGCGCCTGGCAAGGAGCCTGTTAAAAAACAATGAGATAAAAATAATGGTAAACACAAGCAGCAACAGGAATTGAAGAAAGGTTGTTTGTGGAAATAAGGTGATAAGCATTACGATGATGAGCACATTTAATGCTGAAGATAAAAGGTAGTCCTTATGGCGGTAATCCTTTGGCCCGATCCAGCTCGTATCAAATGACTGTTTCTTAAAAAAGGAACGCCTGGAGCAGGCAAGAAAAGTTATGCCCAGTTGCAGCACGATATATAAAAAATGCAACAGTAACATTGTGAAGGTAAAACTATACACTTCAATATCTCTTGTTTCCTGGTAACTTTTGTCAGAGAATATTATTATACAGTAAGGGAGGTTCCTGATTGGCGTAACCAGCAATGAATAAGTTTTGCTGTAATAATCGGAGATAAATTCATTTTCAATCCTCGAGCTAATGCTACTTGTAATACTGGCTGAATCTGAAAATTCGGCTTTCACATTTTCATTCAGGTTTCTTGACTTAACCGAGTGGTATAATACTTTTCCGTTGTTATCTATTATAGCAAATGAATAACCTGCCGGCAGCAATGTATTATCCACGCTACTCATATTAAAAGCCAGGGCAGCTACATTTACATTATAGCTGTCCTTTGACTTTAAAGAGATGACGGAAGTAAAAACACCGGTGGTGCGGGATACCACCTGGTCGAGGTAATATTCTTTTGCATTGTCTCCCCCCAGGTAATACGCTTTACCCTCCCTGATTCTTTTGAAATAGTTACGTGAGCTGAAATTACTATGCGGTGCATTAGTGGCATCTTCCGTCCAGTTATATTTTTCCTGGCCTGTACTGTCTAACCAGAACAACTGTTTAATATCGGCAGCATCTTTAAAAGAATTGATAGATTCTTTTAAAATATTCACTGACAGTCCGGGTTCTTTTCTTTCAGTGTCTGAAGAATTTATTACGTAAGTAATGCCTTTCTTATTTAAATTAACAATGTTACCATTGATAGAATACCTCATTCTTAATAAATCATATTCCAACAGAAAATCATAACGTCTTTTTATTTCATTATTAAAAGCAGCGGTGATTTGAGCGGCAAGCGTTCTTTTTGAATCAGGGCTTGAGCTGTTTCTTATATATGAGTTGTATTTAAACATGCACAGGAACATCAATGACATCAGTATCATAGATACCAGTATGATAGAAGCGCCGTCAGCGAGTGTGAGCCTGTCTTTGCTGCCCATCTGGTAAAGCTTTATCCAGGGAAATATAACGATCATCCCAAGTACTACGATAATCAGCAGCATGATGATGCCGGCGGGCAACTGAGCCCGTTCTTTATTATACCGCTTGTTAGACAACAGTCCTCCAAGTATCCACCTTGTATTGTTACCAAGATTTACTTCATGCAAAAAAAATTTATAGTCTTTGCCGCCGGTACTTATATTTTTTATAAAAGAAGCGTTAAGACCGGAGTCGGCTTTGATAAGCGAATCTCCCCTTAAAACACTTATGCCGGAAGGAAAGCTTTCAAATACCGTTTTACCTTTTGAGAAAATAATATATTCATCGAAGACAGCCTCAGGAAGCAAATTTTCAATAAACTGCTTAAAGGTGAATTTTAATGAACCACTGTTTACAGTCAATTGATTTGACAGATTCTTTTTCTGCAATGCTATAGATACCTGGCTGATGGCATCATCTACTTTTATTGTTACCGCGCTGTCCAGGTTGTCACTTAATTCGCTTTCATGAATTGAAATGTCAATTTTAGGTACCGACAAAATGAATTTTTCTTTTGGGAAATCGTCGATGTACTTCCTGTCTGTATGCTCAGCTGAAATAATATTATTAAGCAGGGAGACACTGTTGTCTATCTTCTCGTGAATATTCCTGTCGATATTCTGCAACGTTCTGAATCGTTGTTCCTCAATATTTTTTTCTTTGTTGGGGAGGTAGATAAAGAAATAGATCGCGCACAGGAAACAAAGGCTGAATACAGTAGTAACGATGTATCCGACGCTCTTATTAAATTTAGCTGATTTCAAGTGCAAAAATTTATAGCAAACAGTAATAACCCTCACCCCTAAGGTATGATACAGTTATAAATAAATGAACAGAGAAACGGGATGAAACAGAAATCTACAAAAAAGCCGTTATATATACAATAGTCATTGATGAAAATTATAGGTAACTGTTGGGTCACCTGCTGCTTTACATATGATACCACCTTTAAGGTGGAAATTGATCACCCGCGTATGGTAGGTTGTGTTAACTTAAAATTGTCGTTTTTGCTATCATGTTACGCCTACGGCAAATTTTTTAAGATATTTTATGATTGATATGACACTAGTTAAGATTTTCGAATGTCGGGTACGTTCCCCTCCTTTTTTCAAGGAGGGGATGTTCGAAAACGATGCCAAGCTCGTTTTTGAACGGGGGTGGTTACACGCTGTGACTGGTTAAACTGTCTGTTTAAGATTTTGTCGCGTGCAAGTTGCCAACTTGTCTCAGGCTGGTAACCACCCTCGTTGCGTCAGGTGCCTCGCATCCTTCCGCAACAACCCCTCCTTGAAGAAAGGAGGGGATCCGGCGTAAAATTTATGCATTGCTAATTTAAGATTATAAGTGCCCATAAAAATTCAATCATATCCTGGTGTAAGAGTGTTATGTTAGATTGGCGACATAAAAGCCTGAAAGTAAATTTTATCAGAAAGCACCTTCTCTTTCATATTGCTTTACCCATACAACCTGCCACTACACTATCCCGAAATTAAAATCTTCTGGAATTCATTGGCCTTTTCTCGCTGGCGGCTTTTTTCTTTTCCATATCGGTAATAAGGTTATCCAAAATAGTCTTCTGCTGGGCTGTTGACTGCAGGCAATACCTGGCTGCCTGGTACTGTTTTATTGCCAGGTCGTAATTACCTGCTTTACTTAGTGAGTCACCTTTGTTTTTATAGTCTGTATAACAATCAGGTGGCGCTACCGGGTAAGCAAAACCATTGATGGTACACGTTATAATCACCAGGCAGGATAAGGGTATTAGTATGTATTTTTTCATTGCTTTAAAATATTTTGTAAACTATCTAGTACGCATCGAGCCTCCCGTTTTAAATTTATTGGCGGTGTATAGGCAGCGGATTGGATGAGCCTGGTTTTTTTATAAACTCTAACAGCTTCAGGGTTCATTTTTGATTTCAAATAAATCAGTATCGCATAGATGTTTTGTCCGAAACTTTCACTGATATAATTATCGATCTCTATTAATTTATATTCAACCTTACTGCTATCATCCAAAGGCTTGAAGTTAATCCGCTGTGCCAGTGAGTAAAAATTACGTGCCTTTAATAAACTGTCACTTGTAAGTGCTTTCATCAGCGCATTGCTGACATCCGTACTGATTTTAAACTGACGCGATTGGTTCTTATTATCCAAAGCAGTTCTTATCAATGATTCGGCAACGGGCGATGTTGCTTTATAAAAAGTTATAAGAGCATTGGCTTTATTGATATTATCGGTATAAATTTTTCTATTCTTGATATGCATCTGCGTGTTGGCGCTAATTTTATCTAATGTATCCTTAAACGCAAAATTAAAAATGCTAAAGATATTTTGTGACCGAAGGATCTGAGCAGCCGTATCATAACGCTGAAGAGCATTAAAATACCCGGCGTTGGCGATCTTCGCGTTTGTATCCAGGTGTATGATATGAACGAAGGAAAACAGTAATACAACGCACAACAAAGCCATTGCCACAGAAAATATTCTAAACCTTTTTTTAATGTTTTTTTCTTTGCTGAGTTCTGCATTTTTTATTTCCTCTACCTGCCTGAGTCTTTTCAATTCACTTAGTGCGTCGAGACCGGATTTTTCTTCCTGTCTTTGTTGTTTCAATGCTAAGATAGAGGGCAGCAGGCGATCATGGCTTATCTCATAATACCTCGAATTCCTGTCATTGTAAGCTCTTATGATCCTGGTGGTATTTAGCAGGTAGTCAAGTAATTCTTTTGAGTAGCCTTCTTTGATCAATAGAATTTCAGGCAGGCTTATCCTCCTGCCTTCGACAATCAGTTTGTCTTCTATTAATGCTACTGCTTTAGCGCGCAAGTCGCCATCGGGGATCGCGGCAATCTGGTTGGTATAATAATTTTTGGTGATGCTGTCCATTCCGGTTTCACCACCAAGTTCTTCCTTCCTGATCCACAATCCTTTCTCTTTATTTTCACTCCTGCTAATAATCCGTTTTTCAAGCTCCCTGCATAGTATCTGCAGTTGAAAACTCTCCACTTCCCCTTCTCCGTTTTTTAAGTAGTTGCAGATATCAGTCACTGCCTCCTCTTCGTAATTAAATGACGGGGATGCAAAACCATTTTTTGGCAGCAGGGCGGGTAATAAGATAGCCTGCTCGGCCTGCTTGCCTGTCAGTGGTCTTAAGTAAAAACGATTTTTCAGAATGAAAGGAATTTTATGTGACAAGTCATCAAGCAACTTAAGTTTATCCGCCCGGATAAGAAACAGCAATTTCACCCTGGCAGGTGAATAATATTTTAACTGTTCCGGCGTTGGATCGTTCTCCCTGAATTTAATTCTCATCTCATCTCTTATTGAATCAGGCAGGTATTCGTTGATTAGCCCGGCCCATTCATCGATGCAATTTTCCCTGTTTATTTTTGTATGATTAAAGAATTCTTCAAATTGATCAAAGATGAATATTGGCATCCTGCTATTAAAATCGCAGGACTTAAATAACCGCCATAGATTTACTTCCCCAGATGAATCAATTATTTTTTCCGGGTCGTAATAATCGGCTAATTTTTCTTTTATAATTTGTAACGGAGGGATAGCAACATCCTGGAAACGAAATTTTATCGCTTCATAATTTTCTTTTTCCAGTTCAGGAATTAGCGCGGCGTTTAGCATAGAAGTTTTGCCGATACCGGAATCCGCGAAGATTACAAACACATCATAAGCCTTTAGAGAATAAACCAGGTCGCGCGTTTCCTGTTCTCTTCCAAAAAAAATATTCTGCTGACCGGGTTCAAAAAACTTTGTCCCGGGATACCTGTAGTCATCTGTATGTACGGAAGCTATTCCCATAATACTTTGGTTATCGCGCTGGCTATTTCATACAATATCTTATCCGGATCATCCTGTTGCTGTAAGCGGATGGGCCTGCGGTTAGCAGGCAGGATGTACTTCTGCGGCAGTGTGTTGACAGGAGTTTCCTGCCATGGACAGGCACTTTTTATTACAGCGAAAACCTGCTTTTTTGTATTGATCACGGTTGCTGTATCGTCGAGGATCGGCTTAATATAACGGGAATAGGTAGGCTCGTTTAAGAACTGTGCACTGATAAGCAGGATGATACAGTCTGCCTCTTTAAACCGGTCATCTTCTTCCTGTCGCTGGTCGCTTCCGGCCAGTACATTTTCCTTTACCCAGACGGTAAGGTTATTTTTTTCAACCCATGGCCTGAACTGATGCAGCAATGACCTCATTAACTCTTCATCGGTGTCATCATAACATATCACCAGTTTCTTTGGAATAATCGGTATCTTAGGTGAATACGCCACATCGTATTTTTCCCAAAGCTTGTTGATAAATTCTTCAGAGTTATTTTTTATAAAAATAAATCCATAACGGTTGGTATAAAATTCCAGCACGGGAGCAGGAAAAAAAAATGACTTGCGCTTGGGAGAATAGGTATGCGAATGTTTGTGAATCTTCAGCATTTCCATAAGCAACCGAAAATCCCAGTTTTCAAGATTACAATCTAAAAAGATATATGTCTTTTCATTATCAAACCTGGAAATTACATCCTTAGGCACAGGAGGTTTGCCACTTACGAGGTTGCGAATAAATTCCAGGTGATCTTCTTCTGTTAGTATAAGCGATCCAACATTGTATTCCGAATGCTCTTTGATTGCCGCGCCAAACAGGTTGTACACTAAGAACTGTTTTGCTTCCACTTCCAGTTTCTTCTCAAGGTTTGGCTTATAATCATAAAAGGCAAATGCTTCATCCGGTTTTAGCACAGATTCAAAAAAATTATCAGGCTGCATATTTACAATCGTGTTCCAGGGCAAACTCAAAATCGTTTTATACAGTGCCGGTATGGCTTCATTAGATTCTTTTTTTAACAGCGCTACCTGCGATTTAAATACTTCCGCTATTTCATCTTCAAGCCTTATCCTGTTTTTTTTGAGGGAAAGGAATTTATGTGCGATGTAATAAAGATTTTCTTTTTGAGACGGATCGATATCAATCTTATCTTTAATCAGTCCGTAAAGATGCATGGAGGCAAGACTGTAAAAATCAGTTTTCTCGTTGTCAACTGTATATACCGGCAGTGATCGCCCCAGGAACAGCACACACCTGTTACGGGAAAGGTCTTTGATAAGATCATCCCAGTCGAATTCTTCAGTAACCTGCTCAGTAGTTAAAACGGTTTCCATTATCGAATATTACGCTGAATGTATTCAGCCTGTTATTATACCAGTTGAAGTTTATTTTTCCATGATTTTACTACTGCCTGCAAACCGGTGACAACTTCCATCATAGCGCTGTCCCTGTCAGGAAAACCTGTAATGGGTCTGGCTTTACGGGGCAGCGCAGTAAATTGCGACAGCGGTGTCTGCATCCAGGCGCAGGGACTGAGGATAACCGGTATAGCAGTAACTTCTCCCTGCTTTTGCCGGTGCATAGTTTGTTCAACTTCTATGTTCCAGATATAATCGGTCGTTAAAAACTGAGCGCTTACCAGCATTATTACGATATGTGCCTCATGCAATTTTTTCTTTATTTCATCATCCCATTGTATCCCTGGTTCTAACAATCCATCCTCCCAGATCTCAAGCTGCTTGTCGGCTATTGTCAGCACTTTTAGCTGTGTAAGTAATTCATCTTTTAACTCAGTATTCCTCCCTGAATAAGAAATAAAAATTTTCACTTTGCTATTTCCTGATAAGTTTACGGAAGGCTCTGAATGCATACTGGAGAGGTTGGTCAATAAATGTATTAATAAAAATTAGTATTTGCTAGTGTTTTGATTACAACTTAATAAAATGCTTTTGAAAGATATTGTGAGCATTATAGTTTTTAAGAAATTTCTTCCGAATCTGAGATGGTTTGGTTGGGAGCAAAGCGGTTATATTGATGTTATAACGGGCATGATTCTGCCAGTAATTTTTTCCGGGTTTTCCATCAGGAGAGCGGGTGCCTTTTTCAAAAGTGTTCTTAATATTTTGTGGCATGTATATAATGCCCGGGAGTAAGAAAGAGAAGAAATAGTAAGGATAATTACACACAAAAGCACTCGAATCATAAGATAAGGTTTGAAGATCTAAAGATAGTTTTATTTAACCTTACAACCACTGAACCATTGCTTACCAAAATCTCCGGTAGATATAAAACCAAGCCAATGCGTATAAACTGAGCCAGAATCTAACTTGCTTATACCAGGGATGTTTTACTTCCCCATCATTTAGTTCTCTTAGCCACGATAGTTTCCAGACAAATGGTTTAACCTGTTCAGGGGCAGCGGCAGGTGTATACAATGAAACGATTGCTATCAGCAGCATCGTAAGTGCCTGTGCTATTGCTCCAACATATAACCAGTGAAGATGCATGTCAAGTAAAAATAAAACCAGTGCAAGTGCGATCTGGATCAGCACACCACCTATAAGTCCTGCGGTTGCGCCACCATACGTAGTTCTCTTCCAAAAAACACCCATCAGTAAAACAGAAATAAATGGTGTCGCCATATAAGTGACACCTGTTTGAAAATATTTAAACAGGCCTACGGTTGCAACCAGTGGTGCTACCACCGAGGCTATGAGCAAAGCGGTTCCACCGGAAACCTGGCCGGCAATAATTAATTCTTTATCCTTTGCATCCTTGCGCCAGAAGCGGCGATAAACATCCAGCGAAAAAATGGTTGCCACTGAATTACAAAGTGCGCTCATTGCAGACATAATAGCGGCGCAAAAACCTGCGAGGATAATGCCTTTCAAACCGGAAGGTGCAAAAAGTTTTAATGCCAATGGAAAAGCCCGGTCCTGGTTATCCGGTAATAACGATGGCCCCTGGTGCATTACATCGAGCCAATGGTACACAATTAATCCAAGTAAACAAGTAATCAAGGGCCTGATGATATTTATGAACCCTGCGAATACCAGTCCCATCATCCCATCCCAGGTAGAACGTGCCGAGAGTATCCGCTGGATCATCACCTGGTTGGAAGATTGATAAAAAAGAAATACGCCAAAGGACGCAAGGATCAAACCGGCAAACGGCGCCTCAGGATCGGAAGGTGGCTTGTATAAGTGAAAGCGCTCTGGCGCGGCTGCCACCATCGCATCCCAGCCACCGGGAATTTTATCGAGCGAGATAAAATAAAATATCATCCCGCCACCAATCATCAACACGCATTGAATGGCATCGGTCCACATCACAGAACTCAATCCGCCTAACAGTGTGTAGCTGGCCGTTATGATAACAATGCCTACCATTACATAGCCCTGCGACCAGCCAGTGAGTTCGCTTAATGTAAGACTGCCACCGTATATAACTGGTGGAAGAAAAACAAAAATATAACCAACTAAAATAACGATGCTGTAAATGGCTCCGCAAGCCGGGCCAAAACGCCGGTTCAACAATTCAGGAACAGTCATTATTTTATTACGCAAATAGAGCGGAATGAAAAAAACCATCATCAACAAATATGTTGGCAGGCACCACCATTCCCAATTGGCAATTGCGAGTCCGCCTTTGTAGGCTGCTCCAATCGTTCCAACGATCTGTTCGCTGGAAACACTGGTAGAAACAAAAGCGGCGCCGATAAGATACCAAGGCATGTTACCTGATGCGAGGAAATAACCCGCCGTAGTACGCTTCACTTTTCTTGCGGCTAGTAAACCGATGACCACCACCAGTGCCGTTTCTAAGACAATGATCAGCGAGTCAATAAATGATAGTTGAAATTTATCCATGATCTTGTATTGGATATCGGAATTTAATTTATAATGTTAACTAAAGTTGTCAAACAATCGCCAGTGTTGAACATGCCGGGCTGATTTGCCGGGTGGAACGGTGATTCGTTTGCTTAAAGTCTCCAGTTCAAAATAATCGTGACAAACAAATATCTCGGTGTTACAGCCACCATCAACACAGTCATCAGGTTCACCGATTTCGGGGTTGCAGATCATAAGATCTCCCGAGGACTGTGTTGCAGCAAACCAGGCATTTTTCTCGTGCCAGCCTGCTTTGCCGCGATAACTACCAGCTTTAACTTGCATTTTTTGGTCTACGATCTGCCAGTTTGATGAATCTGTACGAGGCCAGTAATTTATGACCGAACTGTTACAGTTAGCTGTAACCAAAGCGTGGCGTGGCAAACAGGTAATCGCCCATAATGCACCTGACCAATCCTGGTCACCGACATTTTCGAGTTCGTGAATAATATCGAATCCATGAACCGTTGAGGACTCGATGATCTTTATGGAAAGCCTTGATTTGTTAGGTCGAACCGCCGCTTTTATTACAACTTCAAAATCTTCTATGATCATTTCGCATGGCTCGTTGTCAGGGTAATAACTCTCATCATTTTCGGGGGCGGTGGTAAACCGATGTCCGCCGTACAGGATCCAGTCACCCACTTTAAAACCTGTGTTATCTATGTAAAGCAAATTTTCACCCCCGTTAAGTCGAAGCGATAATATCCTCGGTCCGGCTGAGATGCCAATGATCATTTCCCAACAGCCTGAAGTTATAGTGATCACTTCCCATTCATGCCAGGAATGAACGCGCATTTTCATGAGGGCAATACTCTTTTGGTGAGTCCACGCTGGTAGGCGTCCAGTCTTGTAAATCCTTCTGCATATTTGCAGCCTGCGCCAAAGCCGCGGAACCTTGCCTGCACTTCTATCATCTCAAGAATATCTGTCGCTACGAGTTCTTTCATCGCTACTACCTGGCTCTTGTGACAGGACAGCATTTGTTTCTTTATTTCAAACACTTTGGTGATGTCAACGTATTCGGTTGGCTGAAGGCCTATTCCACCAAGGTTATCAAGATAATACAACTGCGCCTGACCAAATCGACAGGCGGCCAGTTTTTGATCCGGGATGAAAGGCAATCCTTTTTGAAAGTAGGAATCAAAAACCAGTTGTGATACATATCGATGGTCGGGATGATAGTCATTCGGCGAATGGGTGAAGATTACATCAGGATCGGCTTCGCGCAGGATATCTATCATAATACGTCGTTGTTGCTCATTGGGAAAAACATGTTCATCATCCACACCCGGCCAGATCAAACGTGCACCGATAACTGCTGCTGATGCACGGGTTTCAGTTTCCCTTATCGCCGCAAGATCTTTTGGTTTGATAACGTTGTCCCCCATGTTTCCGCTGGTGAATACAGCCATGGTAACCGGATGACCATCCTGTGCATAACGGATAAGTGTACCTGCGCAGAGAATCTCGATGTCGTCTGGATGTGCGGCTATGAAAAGGATGTTCATGATTGATGATTTTTTTATTCTTTACAGATGCTGCATTTTTTACTGACCTGCGTCTATTGATCGGCGACCGCTACTTTCAGTTGAATATTGATTATTGAACATTGAATATGATTCCCGAATAAAAGATCTAACATTTTTCTAAAGCACCCCATACCTATCATACACTGTTCTCAAAGAATCGCCTCTCAGCAAATCTCTTCTCGACTGATCTTCTTTATAAACTTTTTCATAAGCCAGATCCATTACCCTGTCTTCCACTTCACGCGGCACTACTACTATTCCGTCGAAATCAGTAAAGATGAGTTCGCCAGGTTTCACCACCACATCACCACATCTCACCGGAACATCATACGCCATTACCCGTCCGCGACCCAGGCTGTCTAACGGACGAATACCACCATAAAATACCGGGAACCGCATCTGCATAATTTTCCTGCAGTCGCGTATCATACTATCACAGATACAACCCACGGCACCATTGCGTTTGGCAATGGTACTCATCAATTCACCCCAGGGCGCGTTGGTGCCCGCGAAATCTGTGGAATGCACCACTACGTCCCCCTTAATGAGCGAGTCCACTGCTTCAATTTCAAGACAATAAGGATCATCATCAATATAATCAGTTTCCATCCAGCGGATTGTTTTTGCCCTGCCCACCATGATACTGTTCCCAGCATCCAGGGGTCTTAACCGCTGGTGCATAGCCTGGTTGCGATAGCCGAGGTTATCCAACACATCACAGACAATGGGTACGTAGAGATTTTCTTTTATCCACCTGAATTTTTCTTCATCAGTTAACAGCGTTGTTCTTGCTTCCATGGTATTTTTTTTCAATTATTAGAACCTGTTTTTTATATGGTATCAACAAAAAATTATCTTTTACCAGGCAAAGGGTAACATGTGTTCCACGATCACACAACAGTTTACCAAACCATTATTTTCGCAAAACCATTTAAACGACTCCGGGTTTTCTGCATTCAGCGCCATCATATCATAATGATTGGGCAACACATATTTAGGTTGAACCGCAGCAGCAAAAGCAGCCGCCTGCTCTGGACCGGTATTGCCCCATTTGCCATTTATCGGCACAGCCATAACCTCCACTGACTTTGGCGCAGCCGCCAATACTACCGGATGAAATTGCGTATCGCTGGTATGATAAAAGCTGCGCCCATTTTGGAATTCAACCAGGTAACCGGTAGTATCCAGAACATCTGTTCCGGTTGGCAAGGCAAAGACACCGGTTATTTTGCAAGTATCAATTTGCTGGCTTTCACCCACGTTTAAAACCATTACCCGCTCCTCAGGGATTCCAATCTTTACCAATTCTTTTGCGGTAAGTGCGGGTGCTACAAACCAGGTATCCACTTTCTTACGGTAAGGAACAAGTGTTTCCGGATCTAAATGATCGAGGTGATTATGTGTGATGATGATAATATGTGCACTAAGATCTTCCGGTTTTATCGGCGGTGGAAATCGACGCATAAATCCGGCAACACCTGCCCCGCCCGAATCTGATAAATAAGGATCAATTACAACCGTAAGTTCTTTCGATCTTATCACATACCCTGCCTGTCCGAGCCACCACAAGGCGGCTTGAGAAGCTGATAATTGATATTCTAAGATGGCATTCATTTCCATATCACTACAGGTTTATGCAAAAGCGTTTTACAGCAGCTTCATTTACTGTGATTCCCAAACCCGAACCATCAGGCACATTGATATAACCATCTGCATCCATCACCATTGGGTTTTCAATTACTTCGCGTAACATGGGGTTATCACTCACATTATATTCAAGGAACAAAGATTTTGGTAACACCGCATTGAGATGCAGGCTTGCCGCTGTTAAGAGATCCGTAAGCCAGGCGTGCGGACAAACATCGACACCAGCATGTTCAGCCTCCCATAAAATTTTTCTCGCCTGTGTGAAGCCGCCGCAACGAGTAAGGTCGGGTTGAATGACATCGATGCCACCACGGTTGATCAACTCCCTGAACCCCCAGCCAGTGGCTTCCTGCTCGCCTGCAGCAAGTCTTGTTTTCACACCAGCCGCTTTTGTTTTCGAATAGCCCTCATAGTTTTCGGGATGTAAAAAATCTTCCAGCCAGAAGATGTTATAAGGCTCAAGCGCACGGCATAGTTCAATGGCGTCGTAGGCAGTTCGGTTTACCAGCCAGCCCGCATCCACCATCAATTCTATCTCAGGTCCCAATGCTTCACGCGCGGCTGCCACCAGTTTAATATCCATTTTAGGATCCTGACCGAAACATCCCCAGCCAAATTTTACCGCAGTAAAACCACGACCCACATAATAGGCGGCGGCATCACGCATCGCCTGGGGAGTAGGCCGGAATAACGTTGATGCATAGGCCCTGATACGGGTGCGCCTTGCCCCACCTAAGATTTTATGAATAGGTCGCCCGATAGCTTTGCCGATAATGTCATGACAGGCAATATCAAAACCCGACAGCATTTGCATGGCCACTCCTCTTCTTCCAAAATAAATAGTGCCTTTATAGACCTTATCCCATAAGCGTTCTACATCAAATGGATCTTCACCAATCACCAGCGAACGCAGGCCCTCAAAAACACCGGCGCCACTTTCGGGGGCGTTTACCACTGCCTCACCTACATGCGGCGCAGTCTCCACATCCGACCAGCCTGTGATACCTTCATCGGTACTGACTTTCAACAACAGGCAATGTTGCACACCCCGCGCTTCATCGCTTCCTTCCATCGGACGAATTTCAAAAGGTGATTTCAAGATGAATGTTTCTACGTTTGTTATTTTCATGATGGGCTGTAAGCTTTCAGCTGTCAGGAGGAATGCATTATATGTTACTCTCCGGACGGCGTACTAAAGCGTTTTATTTAAATGTTATTAATTCTTTCATGTCATGTTTATATTCTGGAATCATCTAAATCCCTGATAAGTTTCCTCCTGATAGGTGACGGCTGAAAGCTCAAAGCCACCTTCAACGCCCGACCATGCCCCTCACTGGCCAGTGTAAACGCTTCCTGCCAGCTCTCAAATGGAAATTGATGTGTGATGATCTCGTCCAGCGCTAATCCAGGATCACTCAAACATAATAGCGATTCATCCAGCCGGTTCTCATCATTACAACAACCCACAATTTCAAATTCCGAAAGGTGCACTGCGAACAGGTCTACAGGTACCGGACTGGTTAATGTACTAAACACCACCATCCTTCCGCGCGGCCGAAGTGCGGTTATGCATGTGGTTACCGCTGCCGGTGCGCTTACTGCAAGTATTGCTATGTCGAATGATTTTGTTGGTACTTCATGTGCAATGGTGACCCCCGGAATTTTACCCAGCCTGAAAGGCTCTTTGCCTGAAACTGTTACTAAGCCTGCCCCTGCGCGGATGGCAAGTCGGGCAATGATATTACCAAATGGTCCGTCGCCCACAATAAGTACAGAACGGTCTTTTATCTCACCGGCACGCGCAATCGCTTGTAAACAAACAGCAACCGGCTCCAGCAAAACGCCCGTTATTGAAGGTACGCTCTCCGGCAATGCTCTTACGCGGTCTGCTCGTTGTACAAAATATTCAGCAAAAGTTCCATCGCGGTCATAACCAAGATGACCCATGTTGGAACAAATATGACTAAAGCCACGAACACATTCAGCACATACACCGCAGGGAACCACCGGGTGCGCGGCCACCCTCTCGCCTTCTGGTAAATGATGCACTGCTGAACCAAAGGCTTCAACTACACCGGCGCCTTCATGACCCAGCACCCTAGGAAATTTAATTCCAAAAGGATTGCTTTTAATATCATGCAAATCTGAAGTGCAAATAGTGGTAGCCGTTGTACGGATCAATACTTCATTTTTACCAGGCGAAGGCAGCGGTAATTCCGTCATTACCAGTTTGTGCAAACCGAGCAATTGCAACGCCTTCATATGTGTAGGTAAGATACTCATGCTTTAAGCGCCGGATTTGGTAAACCAAGTAAACGCAGGCTATCACGATAAATAATTCCTTCTATAACCTCAGGTGGCACAATCGGCAGACCGCTGTTTGCCAATACATTGTTGATACCTCGTACGCCTGTCAGCGAGTCGCCCGTTGTGGTGAAAGGAAAATCAGAACCAAACAACACTTTATGCTCGGCCTGGTATTCTACTAATAACCGCATTGAATTATAAAACTGCCAGGGCCGGTAATACAAAGCAGAAAGGTCCGCATATACATTGGCGTGACGACGGATGACGGCGATGGTTTCGCCCTCCCAGGGATGACCAAGATGGGCAAGCACCATATGAAGATCAGGAAAATCAACCGCTACTTCATCGAAATAAACGGGCCTCGAATAATCCAGTGGCGTACCGCTGATGAAAGATGTGCCTGCATGAAACAGAACTGGTAGTCCATGTTTCACACAATACTTGTAGATCTCGTAATACCTGAGATCAGATGGATGCACATTCTGATACAGTGGCGCCAGCTTTACGCCAACGGCACCGAGCTCCTGGTGGCATTTTTCCAGTTCTTCCATATAATCTGCTTTGGCAGGATCTATCGATGCAAAGAACAACAAACGTTCAGGTGCAAGCGCTACATGTGCCGCTACCATTTCGTTGGGGATGTTCCAGCCTGTTTGAGATGCCTGCAGTCCGAAGACCACTGCTACGTTGGCGGCTTTGGTGGTTTCGAGATGTCTTTTGGTCACATCTCCCCAGACGGAGGGATCAACACCGCAACGATTGAGATCGGCTTGCAGCTTTGGACTGAAGTCGGTGTTGGGGTTGAAAACGTGTGTATGGATGTCTATGATCATGAATAAATACTATAAGTTTTACTAATAACCTACAAGGTTTTCGCTTGGTTTCAAACCTCAAAACATTTATCACTCTAGCGACCAATAATGCACTCCCCATGCCTCCATCTTCAGCGTAACTGTCTTATTTCCCTTATCAAATTTCACAAACGGATCGGGACGCAATCGCTGGTTCTCATCCATCGCCGCACCAGCCGCATCCAGCACGATATGACGCACCCGCATGTCTTTCGGAATATCCTGCAGGTTCAATGTAACCAAAACTTCTTTGTCAGAGAAATTCCAGAGCATCATATTATGCATATCCAGTTTGGGATCATGGGTGGCAAAGCCATGAACTGTAGATTCCGAAGAAGAAACACTTAACTTATTACCAGCCATCCGCGATAACAATTTAAAAGAAAAATACGCCGGACGAATATTGTTCTGGTAATCTATCAACCCGCTAAACTGCGCCTGCCTGTTCCACCAACGCGTCATAAACGCCGCACCATGTGATGAAAATTCTTTCACGAATGTTTCATAAGAAACGTACCAGTCACGGATCTGGTAATAGCATGACCAGTCAAGCCCGGCATCCTTCATCTGCCAGATCGTTTCCGCCACAAAGCATGGCTGGAACCTTGGATCCAGTGACGGATTAAACAAGTGAACGTTCCATTCATTCATCACTGTTTCCGGATGGAGATCTGGATACTTAGCAACGAGGTTTTTTACATAATCAATCTGTTTGCGAATATCAGTAGGACTGTTATTATAATTATGAAACGATACAAAATGCAGGGGTATCTTTTCAGCCGAGCAAACCTTTAATAGTTCAGGAAGAATGGGTGAAGTGTAAGATGCCAGCGCAGGTCCGCCCACATGAGCCTTCGGATCAGCACGCAGGATTGCCTCTGCAGTATGTTTATAATAACGGGCATAACTATCCGGTTTAAAACGAAAAGGCGTACCCCCATCTTCACCGATATCTACTTCGTTGCCTACTTCCCAAAAAACAATACCGGCGTTACGATCGCGGTAATGTTTTACGATAGTGAATACAAATTCTTCCCAACCCTTATAGTCATTAGGTTCTACGATATCCTGGTCAATTACCGGGAAGAATACTTTTGGTTTTAAACAAAAGCTCATAAAAGGTTTGGCTCCTGTTAACAGGATAGACGACACCATACTATCGAGCGTAGTGAAATGATAGCGACCTCGTTCAGGAAGCACATCATAATACTCGCTTACGAAAAGCCTGATGATAGCGGGATGCAGTGCCCTGATCTCCGTTGTGCGGTCGGCAAGCATGGGCTCTTCCGAGAGGCCACCCTGCCCAAGCGCCATCTGTTCCATCTTCATCAGACCAAACTCTTTGGCAAAGTCAATTGTTACGTCGGCGGTCTGTGCAAAACTTCCCATCCCGATTAACAACTTCAAAAATAAAAAAGATATCGATTTCAACATAAGTTTAATTTAGGATAACCGGCCTCCATTTATAATTGATATAACGTCCAGGCACAGGCTCTTTTTAGTATTTTGTCCTAATAACATATTCACCAGCTACGGGTTTTGGAATGCTGATATATTCCTTACCCATATTAAAATTTTTCCAGGTTTTTCCATTAACTGTCACTGAACGAATCCGCCGGTTACCAGTCTGCCGCAATCTAACCAATAATACTGCTGGTAAATTACGATCAGAAAGTTGCACGCGGGTATTAATTTCAGCGCTGCTATTCAGTCCATCAATAGTAAATGACACCGGTCCAAAGTAGGTAGGAGCATTGCTAACGGATACCTGTTTGCCTTTGGTCAACCAGTCAGAAGGTATCGCCTGCCCAATCATCAAAGTATCAGAACCCCATTCATTGATTAGCATCTTACGGTATATTTCAAACCAGGCGCCATCGGTGCTTGGCGGACCGTAATATTGCCCCCATGCCCAACGATGTTCAAGGGATGTAAGCTGCTCGTGAGAAAATCCGCATGCCATCAGGCTGTAAAATGCACGGATCACCGCTTTAGGGTCATCTCGTAATAAGTAGGTATTCGCCTGTTGAACATAAATCGGCTCATTCGCAGCCCCTTGGTTTTTCAGAAATAAATTATCCTCATGGTCATTGAGTATGGCAGTAGTGAGCCAACTATAAGGATCGAGCACACCCAGTCTTGATAAATGCAATGGCCCGCAATCAACATCGGAAGGATACCATTGATCCATCATGCGTCTTGGTGTCATAGCATCTGTCGGAACAAAATTGCTCCAGCTGCCATCTGCCAATTGAACCACTGCGGATTTCACACTGCTCCGGGAAAATTCTTTCACTACATCCGTTTTCATTTTCGTTGCAACCCCCATCACCTCTTTAGCGCGCGGATGTTTATAAATAGATAGAGCATGCGCAAATTTTTCCAGTCCGCCAACAAAGTAAGCCTGAGTGAAGGCCCATTCGCGTTCATCATGAGTGAGGTCATTCAACGGTCCGCGGATCAATCCTGTTGGATTGGTAAGTGTGTTTGCATTTTTTATTTTAGCGAGGCACCAGTCAAGCGTTTTAAGTGAATAGGGAAGTAAGTTTTCAAACTGTTTGTTATTATGAGAAAGCTGGTAATTTTCTGCAATCGCGTATAAGTGTGCAGGTGAGTAAACACCCCAGTTAGCAAAGCCACCGATCATACCGTCGGGTTGTTGCTGGCTGTGAAACATAGCTCTGATCTCATCATCGGCCACTGAATCATAACTGCGCAAACCATAAATCATGTAGTCAACATATACAGCCTGGTTAACCGGCCAGTCGGCATTTTTTTGACCATAGGCCGTGTTGGCATAAGGCAGGTCCATATGTGGATTACCGTTAGAATCTGTTGTATACCGTGGCAACCCCAGCGCGTGCCACAAATTAGCACGATACAACTGGTTGACTTTATCTTCCGGCACCTTAAACTGTGCACCTTTCGCCTGCCACGACTCCCAATAATTTTGAATTTGTTCCTTTGCCTTCTTGAAATCAATTGTCAGCAATTTTGAAAGTTCAGAAGCAGGTACTGATGGAGAAGGAAGCGTTATGAAGATCTCTTTTGTTTCGCCCTGCGCAAGTAAACCGTTGACCCTGATCTGCGGGTTAAGAGAATCATTTGATTGACCCATTTCCACCGTCAGTCCTTTCGCGGCATTAACAAGTAATAATATTTCAGCCGACTGCTTGTCAATAATTTTCCAGCCACCAGTTACCTCTTGCAAATCCAGCTGCCGGCCCTTGATTTCCTTATCCAGGTCGAACCCGATATTTAAAGGGCCGGACTTGCCGGATATAACAATTTTGCTGATTAATACACTTGGAATATTACCCCGCAACGCAGGATTCAATTTGTTCGTTGGCGAAGCGAATTGCTCGATCCCGCAAAGCTGCCCGTTTTTTTTCAGTACTGTTTGCATGATGGGGAGTCCATTAACAATCTTTTGGCTCTTCCAGTCACTACCCGGCCACACAATATCTAGGCTGAATTTATAGGGTGATGCAAAGTCGGGTCGTACATTTCCGTAACGGTCGATTGCAAATTTGTAGATGGATCCAGGCGCAGCAGCTGTTACCGTAAGATGCCCTTTGGTACCCATGTATTTTGTTTGCCAGGATACATCCCATTGTTTTGGGTTACCGATGTCTTCCCATAGTTTGTTGAACTGCGTTAAGGAGGCATCCTGTTGTTGATGAACCAGGTCAAGTGTACGCTGACCAGTAAGCGCAGTGATAAAAGTTTTGAAATCTTTGGGTTGATCTGCGAGGGTTATAAAAATATCATGCTCTGGTAACCACATGGCACTTTGCCTGATTAGCTGTTGTAAGCTGATAGTAAATCCTTCCGTGCCTTCGGTATTTAGCTGGATGGTTACCAGGGGCGCATCGGGTTGGTTCCAGGTATCTTGTTGTAGCCTGGCTGATTGTCCCGGTGAACCATGTTCCATGAGGTAACCCCACATCGCGTCGCCGTTAATTGCATAACCGTCTTTGTGCTGCGCTAGCTTTCTTAAAGGCGCCGTTGGTTCCGGCCAGGATATTTCTGTTATCAATTCATCAATATCTCCCGCACCGTAATTTAATAAGGAGGTAGCGCCGGCCTTGTCATTTGGCTCTATCCCCTTACCAGTTGGTGCTGCCACGGTAAGACCTGGTGAATTGCTAATCAGCTGGATCGTTCTCTTTGTTTGTTTAGAACTTTTTAATCCGAAGCTGATTTTTATTTTAGTTTGATGTTGGTTAGGGGGCATCTTGTCCGCATTTATGGCAGACAGGCTGGATAACAAAATGAACAGCAGGGATATTTTAAAGAAAGGATTGATCAAATGTTTTAAGTTAAGAGAGTACAAATTAAAATTTTAAAGTAACAACCAGGAGAAGCAAATGAATTGCTCCTGGTTGCTTCTTTTCCATCAATACCCCGGATTCTGCACCAGTTGTGCGTTCTTATTAATCGCTGATTGCGGGATAGGCAGTACATAATTCTTTGCCGCATAAAAAGTTCTCATGCCACCACCAGCGTTCACTGATTTATACACCCAGCTGGCACCAGACTTTTCAATCAATATTGCATGAAGCGGTCCGTTAAGTTTTGTTTCAGCCAATTTTAACCTCAATAGGTCGGGTAAACGTTTTTCTTCAAAGGCCAGTTCCACACGTCTTTCGCGAGCAATGGCAACACGCATCTGTGCCTGTGTCATGCCTGCAGTAAGATCTGGTAATTCAGACCTCTTTCTTACGGCATTTATGGCTGCATAAACAGTAGCATCTGCACCCACTGCTTCGTTCTGCGCCTCGGCGTAACCCAACAATACTTCTGCATAACGAAAGATAATCCAATTGGCGCTATTGCCATTATTGGTGGCGCTTGCATATTTTGGATTACAACCTTTACGAAGATAATAACCAGTGCGGGTAGAAATGCTGCTGTTGTTAAGATCCGTAGCATTCAAACTTCCCACACCCTGCTTCATGATCATAACATCACCCAGCCAGGTGGAACCGTCGTAACAAATAGACTGGTAAAATCTTTTTTCCCTGTTCTCGTAAGGTTTCTGCGGATCATAACCCGAAGCCGGGTCCGTGATCTGCAGGCCGTTTGCCATCGCATACTCATCCACGATATCCTGCGTTGGATTCAGCTGTCCCCAACCGGTAAGCGAGCCATTTACAAAACGAGGACCCAACTGGCCGTCGCGGTAATTCGCCAATGAAGTACCACCCAGGTGCTGGCGCGCAAAAATTACTTCTACATTGTTATTGTTCTCTTCAAAGAACATCGTGTTATAGTCAGAAAACAAACTGTACACTTTCAATTCCATCACTTTTTTATAACTGGCTGCGGCCAATGCCCACCTGGCTTTATCGTTAGCCGGATTTTTCAGCGCTCCTGCATTAAATAGTTCACACCAGCCTTTGAGTGTTAGCATGGCTCCTTTTGTTGCCCTGCCTGCTTCGGAAGTGGTTGGAAGTTCCGCTTCTATTGCTACAAGTTCAGTAGTGATAAAAGCATAGGTTTCATCTGAAGTATTACGTTTCCTGAAGATGGCATCGCCCTGCTCGTTCTGATTCAACACATCGGTAATCACCGGCACACCACTATGATACATCCAGAGGATCGAATAAAAATAAGCCCTTAAAAAACGCGCCTCTGCCAGTTTGGGTTTCTTCCAGCTATCCGGCAATGTAGAAGCAGTAACCTTTTGAATGAACAGGTTACACTTGCGGATATCGGTATAATGTCCCCACTTGCTGGGTGCATTACTGGCAGTATAAATGGATGCGGCATAGATATTTGTGCTCACCCTACCTGCCTGTCCGTTGATGCCGTTATCAGAATAATTTTCCCATGGATCATCCGTATTGATAGTAGGTATTGAAGCATAAATATTGTTAAGGAAGAGATCGGCATTACCAGTGCTTGACCATAAAGTGGCGTCAGACACCTGGTTCTTTGGTGCTACTTCCAGGAATTTTTTACAGGAAGAAACAGTACTTATTACGAATATCAAAGCGATGAGTCTTTGCGATATTCTTGAAAAATTATATTTCATTACCGGAATTTTAGATTGATTAAAAAGTGATGTTCATGCCAACAGAAACAGCTTTCTGATTTGGATAACCCCAGCTTCCGTTGGGTATCCAGCTATCGTTCACACCAATTTCAGGATCATAATTTATGAGTTTGGTCCAGGTTAAAATATTCTGTCCGGATACATAGATCCTCGCACTCTGTATCCTGACCGCATTCATAATTTTCGCTGGCAGCGTGTAAGAAAGAGTCGCACTTTTCAACCGGAGATAACTTGCATTGCCCACCCAAAAAGATGAGGTCTGTGAGTTATTAACCGTTGGTGATGAAGTGAGCCTTGGATTTGCTACGTTGGTATTCGTAGGCGTCCAGTAATCAAAATTATGCGTGTAGGGTAACATCGTTTCCCAGAAAGGCATGATAGAAGAACCATGATAATACCAGTTTGTTTTCGCGGCACCCTGGAACAACATATCCAAAGCAAAACCTTTAAACTTAACTCCCGGTGAAAAGCCATACATGATGATCGGTGCTGCCACCGGGTTTCCAATTACTGTGATGTCATCATCGTTGATTTTGCCATCGCCATTCATATCTTCATAACGGATATCACCAGGCTGCACCGCGCCCCATGGCTGTACCGCTATCCCTTTATTTAAAGCACCTGTCGCATCAAAATCACCTTGTTGCAAATAGCCGAGTGCATGGTATCCGAACTGTGTACCTAACGGTCTTCCGGTTAGCCTGCGATTGGGATTGTTATAAGTAGCTGCTAATTCAAAAACTTTCAGCAGTTTATTTTTTGCATAGGTCATGTTGCCGCTTAAGGATACCTGCAGGTCTTTTGAAATATTATATATGGAACTTGCAGTGAAGTCAAATCCACCATTTTCCATTTCACCTGCATTCACCTGGCTCAATCCAATACCATATTCAGACGGTACGATCACATCCGGATTCACCAGCATGTTTGATCTCTTCTCATGAAAGTAATCTACTTCAACATTCACCAGACCTTTCAGCAAATTAAACTCTACGCCAATGTCTGTTTTCTTTGCACGCTCCCAGGTGATATTAGGATTAGGTTCGGCTCGCGCGCTGATACCCTGCACCGCATTGTTACCGAGGGAATAATTTGTTCCCAATACACTGTAAGTGCTCATGTACTGGAACGGACTACCCGCCAGCGCTCCCACTTCACCGTAAGAAGCACGGATCTTTAAGTTATCGAGCCAGCTATAACGATTCTTTAAAAATTTCTCTTCGGATAATCTCCAGCCCACTGAAAATGCGGGAAAGAAACCAAACCTGTTTTCAGGCGCAAAATAATAACTACCATCATATCGCCCACTTGCTTCTACCAAATATTTTTTCTCGAAATCATAGGCCACACGGTATACCAATCCCACTTGCCTTGCGGAAGTAGAAGCTCCGGCTGTACTCATATCTGCCTGGCTGGAACTACCGCTATTGATCTCATCAATCGTTAAATTGTAATTTCTTCTTTGTGCAACAACACTCACGAGGTCATTACTTTTGGCTTCAAACAAACCCAGCACACTAACATTGTGTTTACCAAATGAGCGATCATAGTTCAGTCCGAACTGGTAGGTCATTTGTACTGCGTTATCGGTGCCCTGACTAAGAGACGGTTTTGTTTGTCCCCAGATGCCATCTTTAATAACGTATGGCGTTTGTGATTTATCCAGACTTGCTTTCTGTATAGGTAAGATCCATTGCTTGTTCATCGCGAAGGATGGGTCAAATGCGATGGTGCCTCTTGCTTTAAGTCCTGGCAGGAAAGGAAGTTTTTGTTCGATAGATAACTGCGAATAAAGTGCGGAAGAATTGTTTTTAAGATAACCGCTGTTAAACAAACTTCCCGTAAGAAAAGTTCCAGACATTCCGTTGCTAAAACGAAGCGGGCCATAGAGTGGATGCAGGTAGCCAATCAATTCAAAGATTCTACCGGTAGTTACCGCAGGATAATTATTCTGCTGAATTCTTCCATTTAGATTGAAAGAAACACTCGTAGTATTTGTCACCTGTGCATCCAAGTTTAAAGTAACATTATAACGTTTGGTAAAGGTAGCCGGCCACATACCCTGCTGGTATTGATAACCAAGCGCCGCATAATATTTCACCCGTTCTGCGCCGCCGGAAATTTCAATATTGTGGCTGGTAAGAATGGCATTCTTATTAGTGATATCACCCCAGATATTTTTAAACGTCGGGTATGCATCGGGGTCAGAACCATCATTGAATTTCTGAAGATCCGTTTCAGAATATGGTTTAGGCAATCCTTCATTTACCGCTGCGGCATTTCTCAGGGTAGCATATTGAAAAGAATTTACAAAATTGGGTAATACCACCGGGTTTTGAAATCCTACATAACCGTTATAGGTAAGCGATGGCGCGCCAGCTTTCCCTTTTTTTGTAGTAATAAGGATAACGCCATTGGCACCTGCAACACCATAGGGAGCAACAGCGGCTGCGTCTTTCAACACGGAAAAAGATTCTATCGAATTAGGATCCAACTGTTGAAAACTTCTCGGGATACCATCTACAATGGTCAATGGTTGATTGGCACCCGTTGAGGAGATACCCCTGATGTAAATGTTAGAACCATCTTTGCCGGGCTCACCAGATCCCTGCTTCACGATTACGCCAGCAACCCTGCCGCCTAACCCGTTACTAAGGTTCGCAATAGGAAGCGCCGCCACTTCTTTTCCTTTTAAAGTTGAGATAGCTGACGTCACGGAAGTTTTTATTTTTGTTCCATAACCAACTACTACCACATCGTTCAGAATGCTGCTGGTAGCGGCTTTCATCAGTATGTTCAGGTTCTTCCGGGTACCTACTTTCAAAGATTGTTCTTCAAAGCCCGCATAGGAAAATACCAGTGTTTGTCCGTAAACAGCATTTAGCGTAAATATGCCCTGTTCGTTTGTCGTAGTGCCTTGCTGTGTTTCTTTAATAAGAACGGTTACATTGGATAAGACAGAATCTCCGTTCGTAACTTTACCCGTAACCGGTACAGGTGTCTGTGCAAACAGGCTGATAGTGAAGAAGATAAAAACAAAATGAAACAGGAAAAGCTTCCTGCCATTGAGTGGGTTTTGTGTTGGTGACTTCATAGCAATTATTTTTGTTTTGGTGAGTAACCCGGGTGCAATTAATACGCTTTCAAAATTATCCGATCGGCTCATTGCATTATTACACCATATTGTTGATTGAGTATCCTATTTTGTAATTCTTACCCGATTTTGTAACCTAAATACCCAAAGTCACTGAAATAATTTCAATTTCGCATATATTTAGAAAATGAAGCCGCACTACAAACCGATCCCTTCCGAATCGAAATTATTTAAAGTGGAGTTCCAAGAAACTATAAAAGAATTCTATTATCCCTGGCACTATCATCCTGAATTGGAACTGGCTTATGTTTTAAGCGGACAAGGTGTACGGTACGTTGGCAACTCCATTGAAAATTTTTACCAGGATGATTTAGTGCTCTTAGGATCCAACCTTCCGCATACCTGGAACACGGCTGAACAGGAGCAACCTGTAACCGCTATCGTGATCTATCTGAAAGAAGAATTCCTGGATAAAACATGGATGCAAAGTATAGAGTTCGAGGCCATCAGGAGGCTGCTCACTAACATGAGCAAAGGAATCAAGGTTGATAACGCCGTAGCGCTTCAACTCAAACAAAAGTTCTTTGAACTGCTCAAAGCCAACTCTTTTGAAAAATTGATGATCCTGCTCGGAATCTTACAAGACCTTGCTTACAATAACGCTTCCAGGTATTTATGCGAACAGGAATTCATCTGCGACCTCAACTATACAGATAAGGCACGTATCAATGAAGTGTATGATTACATCCAGAGTAATTATTGCAAACCTGTTACCCTTGCCGGTATTGCTTCCAAAGTGAATATGAGTGAGGAATACTTCTGCAGGTTTTTTAGTAACACTATGAAAAAACCTTTCTTTGAATTCCTCAACGAATACAAGATCAACAGGGCCTGTAAGCTGCTTATTGAAACTGACAAGCAGGTGAGCGAAGTGTGTTATTCATCAGGCTTCGAGAGCATTCCTTTTTTCTACAGGCAGTTTAAGAAATTTAAAAATTGCCAGCCGAAAAGCTACAGAATGAACTACCAGAAAGTTTCTGAATTAAATCTCCCCGAAGAATTGACGAATGGAAGATAAACCCGGCGCAAATTTGCTATTTTTCTCTAAACGGTTCATCAAGAAACTTATCTACCCAGTTAACAAAAAGCTCCGGCATCTTACTACCTTTTTTCGAAACTTCCACTTCACCCAAATACTCACTATGTAGAACGGGCAGGATGGAAAGTGTTCCATATTGTAACAACTGGTTCATCTGCAATGCGTGTTCGGGAGTGGCAACATCATTATCGCCCATAATTATAAACGTCGGTGTCTTGATAGACTTAAGATCCTCCTCTTTCCAGTCTTTAAAATTGATCATTCTTTTTGCGTCCCTGTCAAACATGATCTGCAAGTCCTGCGGCCTGGGAGATACTTAAAGATAAGCTTCCTTAATCCCGGTGGCATGTTTGCCAGTGTTGCATGATTCATCCCATCCCAGAAACCTTTGATCATACCTTCTCTTTTTGTAAAATGATGATGCTACCACAATTTTACGGAACAGTTCAGGATGCCTGATCGCTAGCTGCATAGGTGGCATTGCCCCCATTGCTAAAGCCTAACACCCAAATTTCGCAAGCTGATAAAACCAGCCACAATAGTTTGTAATATAGTTGGGTTTGTTTAAGGTTTTGAACAAGATGGTATTTTTAAAGAAATTTTTTTGTTGACAGTTCAAGACTTCCCTTACCCATAAACCCTGATTATGATTAATTTGGGGTGCCGTAAATTAAATGCCTAAGTTTCAAAAGCAGGATCGTAATTTTTTGTAGTAAATATTTTAAGTACCCATTGCCTGGCTGTTTTTATCCACCTGGCAGTAAGGGTTACAAAGTGTAGAATGAAATTTTTAAGCTGCATAGCGTTGTTTACAAAACTTACAACCCCTGCATATTTTTGCTTTACATATTGAAACAAAATATAAGCAATTGCCGTTGCGTAGAGGTAAATGGTATTCAATTGAAAACTATTAAAGGGCAACTTATTCCACGAGAAATCATAATCTAATTCTTTAAAATGGTGTTCGCCCTGGCAACCTCTTTGATTGTAAAACTCAATTACATCAAGGGCTGTGGCTTCATTGTCGGAGGTAACAACGGCGCTATAACGGTAACCGTTGTTGTCAAAAATAGTAGCTTGTTCGTTACTTAATTTCCTTCTGTATGCTACTATGCGGCGAGGAGCTTGTTCACCAAATAATTATTTCTCTATGCTGCATACTTCTACCTTGCAATGGTTAAGCAGGGCAACCTGCCACTCGGTTTCATCTTCTAATGCAATTCGTAAATTATCATTTTGTTCGGCTCTAATATAGTAAATGATGTTATTTTTTTCCAGATATTTTATGGTATTTTTTTCATAGCAGCAAGCATCGGCCCTAAATTTATTTGCCGTTAGTTTTTGTGCAATACATTGTTCTAATGCGGCTGCGATGATATTTTCTTAGTTATAACTTTCAGGGGTGTTGCCCTTACGGTTTTGTAAATAGACAGGCAGCTTATTGATGCTGCATAACACAGGATAATAGCCTTCGCTTTTTTTATAGGTAAAAGCATTATCAATCCTGGTGTTTTCTATGATGTGCCCATCATAATCCATAGTATGTTTTTCGCCTTGTTTTACCAATCCTGTTTGCCTGCAAAGATCTGTCAGCAAGCTGTTGAAGCCTTTGTGTTCGTTTATAAAATGCTCTTTGCCTGTAGTTGTTGCTTCTTTTTTTATCGGTTGTACAAGTTCTTGAAACGCATATTCAATGGTGTCGGGTGAGGCTATTGTCAGGCAAGGAGGGTCTTGCAATTGTTGTTTTAAAATATTAAGATCATCAAGCACATCGCCTCCAATTAGTTTGCTGTAAAAAATGCCTTTCAATAAATCGGCATAGCTGTATTGTGCTAAAAAGCTGCGGCTGCCAAGGCTTTGGGTTACTATCGAAGAAAAATTTATTCTTCTGATGTCTTCCTCAATAAAATTTATACCGCCGAATGATTGGTAAACCGACTTTTTTACTTGGACTTGCGTATGATTTTTTTACATCGCAAAGTTCATCTAATTGGGTTAATCAAGCAAATGCCTCAAATGCTTTTCTATAAAGGATTTGGGGCTTTTTTAAAAAATTACTTGCGAAATTGGGGGTAAAACGTCTGCATCGGTAATCTTTAATAACTTCAATATGCGGGCTACATCATCTGCGTCCTGCTCAAAGGTTGTAACACGGCCATTATCGGACTTACTTCTATGCGCCTGCAGTTCTAAGGCTATCACTTTATGCGTTTTAGCAAATGATGGCAGTACATTGTTTCAATTGCTTTCTATGGTTTATCCGCCACCATGAATGAGTACCAAAGGTTTGCCCGTCCCATGGATCTCGTAATACATCTGAAGACCATTCACGTCTGCATATTTACCAACGTCCTGTGCTGTAGTAGTCATAGTCGATGTAATTAAAAAATGCACCAATATAGTAACGTTGAGGATGGTATTTTTCATATCGTTTTTTGTGTGATGGTGATATTTCTACCACAAAGATGGGTGCCATGATTGGCAGACGTTAGGGTGTCACGCGACATTATAAGGGTGCAGATGAGATTTGGGTGGATTATATCCGTTCTAATTAAATTAAACAAAAATCAATAGTTTTGGAACCATCGTGATGCGCTTCAATAAAGAATTGTCTGAATTGTGATCTTTGGGACTAAGAAGTTGTCTGAACTCAAACCAATTAAAAATATGAAATACCGATTCCTTACCTTACTCCTTTGCTTAAGCATATCCCTTAGCATAGCGCAGCAAAAACTTCCGCCCGATCTAAACCAGTATATCAACAGGGTACTTGAAACATTCAGTGTTCCCGGCATGGCTGTCTCCATCGTACAGAACGGTAACGTGATCCTCGCCAAAGGCTACGGCAGTAGGAAGTTGGGCTCTCCGGATCCTGTTGATGAGAA
>Ga0123337_10001369_pt1 | contig 31566 bp, 36 predicted proteins | sample frozenSSSSmetaG_FD_89792 | JGI IMG/M metagenome (GOLD analysis project Ga0123337, IMG submission 89792) | Glacier valley bacterial and archeal communities from Borup Fiord, Nunavut, Canada, to study Microbial Dark Matter (Phase II) -... | ecosystem: Environmental > Aquatic > Freshwater > Ice >...
ATGGGAACCGGGACCGACGTGGCGATGAACAGCGCACAGGTCACGCTGGTCAAGGGTGATTTGCGCGGCATCGCGATTGCCCGCGCGCTGTCGGAAGCGACCGTGGGCAACATGAAGCAGAACCTGTGGTTCGCCTTTTTGTACAACGCACTGGGTATCCCGATTGCGGCCGGTGTGCTGTACCCGCTGACCGGCTGGTTGCTCTCGCCGATGATCGCGGCACTGGCCATGAGCTTCAGCTCGGCCTCGGTGATCGGCAACGCCTTGCGGCTGCGAAACAGACGCGTCTGAGCGCGCCGCCGCTGCCGGGCCGATGTTAGGCGCGGTAGCTCTGATAAACCCGGGTCTTGCCGTCCGCAAGGATGAGCAGCACGTCATACGGGTCCTTGCGCCCGCCGTATTCAGGTCCATCCATGCCTGGTGAGCCGACAGGCATGCCCGGCACGGCCAGACCCACGGCCTTGGGGCGCTCCTTCAGGATCTGGTGAATGTCGCGGGCGGGAACATGGCCTTCAAGGGCATAGCCGCCGACCCGCGCGGTGTGGCAGGAACCCAGTTTTTCGGGCACGCCCAGCCGGACACGGGCAGCCGCGTTGCCGCTGTCATGGACCTTGACCTGAAACCCGTTGGCCTCCAGGTGGCTGACCCAGTCCTTGCAGCAGCCGCAGTCGGGATCTTTCCAGACTTCGACCTCGGGTCTGGTTTGCGCCATCAGGCCGGGCGCCAGGAACGAGGCGCCAGCCAGGCTGGCGAGGGTTTGAACCAGTAAACGTCGCTTCATCATGTTCTCCTTGAGTGAACCTGGGAATGAATGGATGGAATGCTCATTGAGCAGGGATGCGCCGCGTCCGGGGAGGATGTCCCCCCATTTGTCGCGTGATCTTTACTTGACGGCTTCTATCTCCGTGACAACGATGGCGCCATCGCGCTTTTCAGCGTTGAACCTGACCTTGTCGCCGACCTTGACCTTGTCCAGCAGCGTCGGCTCCAGGACTTTGAACACCATGGTCATGCCCGGCATGTCCATGCTTTTGATCTCGCCGTGCTTGAGTGTGATTTTTTGCGCGTCCTTGTCAATTTTGCGCACCTCGCCGCTGCTCATTTCCATGCCCTTCATGTCCATGGTCATGCCCTTGTCCTTCATGCCGCCCATGCCGTTCATGTCCATGGCGGGCTGTGCCAGCAGGCCCGTTGAGGCCAGGGTTGCAGAGGCCGCGAGGGCCGCCACGGCCATTTTTTTCAGTGTGTTCATGTGCTTGTCTTTCAAGGTTGAAATTGTCAGGGAATCCGTTACTTGGCGGCGCGCCTGGCGCTGGCTACCGCCACCGAGCCCTTCATGCCCGCGTCGTAGTGCCCCGGGTGCAGGCAGGCAAAGTCAACTGTGCCGGCTTGGGTGAACTGCCACAGCATTTCGCGCGTCTCGCCGGGCTTGACGGTCAGCATGTTGTCGTCAGCGTGCTCCATCTCGGGGTTCTTCTTCATCACCTCGTAATGCTCTTTCAGGTCTTTGGCCGTGCCCAGTACAAACTCGTGGCTCAGCTGGCCCGAATTCTTCACCACGAAGCGAATCGTCTCGCCTTGTTTGGCCTTGATGTGGGCGGGGGTAAAGCGCATGGCGTCGCTCATGTCCACCTCGATGGTGCGCGTCGCCTTGGACAGCACGCCCGGCTTGCCTATCGCCTGCGCATCGTGTCCGCCGCCGTGGCTTCCTGATGCAAATGAGCCCGTGGCTACCGTTAACAGGGCGCAGGCAGCGATGCGTTGGATGGTATTTTTCAAGTGAGTTCCTTGGGTTGATGGTTGGTTGCGTGATGGATGGATGGGGTTAATGGGCCATGTTGCCCATGGGTTTACGGACCTTGACTTCAGTGCCGGGGCCTGCCGCAGCCGGCATGGCGGTGCTGGTCGCCTTCACGCGCGCCGGGTCGGGCAGGGCGCCCGTCCATTCAAAGGCCTGCGTGCCGGCCGCCTGCTGGTACCAGCCCGGGTCCTTGTAGTCGCCGGGTTTCTGGTTTTTACGGACCTTGAGCATGCTGAACATGCCGCCCATTTCCACGCCGCCGTAGGGGCCTGTGCCGGTCATCATGGGGGCCGTGTTGTCGGGGATGGGCATTTCCATCTCGCCCATGTCGGCCATGCCGCGCTCGCCCATCACCATGTAGTCGGGCATGGCCTTTTGCAGCTTTTTGACCAGGCCACGATGGTCCACGCCAATTGTGGTGGGTACGTTGTGGCCCATCGCGTTCATGGTGTGGTGGCTCTTGTGGCAATGAAATGCCCAGTCGCCTTCTTCGTCGGCCAGAAAATCAATTTGCCGCATCTGCCCCACCGCCACGTCGGTGGTGACTTCGGGCACGCGCGCCGACAGCGGCCAGGGGCCACCGTCGCTGCCCGTGACCTTGAACTCGTGCCCGTGCAGGTGAATCGGGTGGTTGGTCATGGTGAGGTTGCCGATGCGTATGCGCACCTTGTCGCCCTGGCGCACGTTGAGGGTGTCGATGCCCGGAAAAATCCGGCTGTTCCACGACCACAGGTTGTGGTCCAGCATGGTCATGATCTTGGGCGTTGCGCTGCCGGGGTCAATATCGTAGGCGTTGAGCAAAAACACAAAGTCGCGGTCCACCTCTTCAATCAGCGGGTGCTTGGCCTTCGGGTGCGTCACCCAGAAACCCATCATGCCCATGGCCATCTGCGTCATCTCGTCGGCATGCGGGTGGTACATGAAAGTGCCAGGCCGGCGTGCCATGAATTCGTAGACAAAGGTCTTGCCGACCGGAATGGCGGGCTGCGTCAGGCCTGACACGCCGTCCATGCCGTTGGGCAAACGCTGGCCGTGCCAGTGCACGCTGGTGTGCTCGGGCAGCTTGTTGGTCACAAACACCCGTACCCGGTCGCCTTCCACCACCTCAATCGTGGGGCCGGGGCTCTGGCCGTTGTAGCCCCACATGTGGGCCTTGAAGCCAGGGGTCATTTCGCGCACCACCGGCTCGGCCACCAGGTGAAATTCCTTCACGCCGTTGTTCATGCGCCAGGGCAGGGTCCAGCCGTTGAGCGTGACGACCGGGTTGTAGGGCCGGCCGCTGGGCGGGCTCAGCGGCGGCGCGGTGTCTGCTGCGGTCATGATGACCGGCTCCGGCAGGGCCGCCATGGCGACCCGACTGACCGAGGCTGCTGCCACAGCTGTGAGCGCTGCGCTGTTAAAAAAATGACGTCGATTCATAAAAATCCTTGGTATTTTTGAGGGCGCTCAGTGCGCTTTTGCACTGCCACTGGCTGCGGTGCTGCCTGAAGCTGCCGCGCTGGCAGAAAGCGCGACCGGTGCGCCGGCGAGCATGGTTTGCAGGTCGGCCTCGGCCAGCCAGAAGTCACGCTGCGCTTCAATGGCGCTATTGATGCTGAGGAGCTGTGCGCGGCTGTCGGCCAGCAGGTCAAACACGCTGAGAAGCATGCCGTTGTAGCGCAGCAGCACCTCGTCGTTGATGAACTTGCGCAGCGGCACCACCTCGTCCCGGTAATGCCGCGCCAGGTCGTACGTCGTGCGGTAGTGGTGGTAGGCCTGGCGCGCTTCGCTGCGCGTTTTGACCGCCAGCGCGCGCACGCTGGCCGCGTCGCCCATGGCGTCCCACAAGGCGTCAGCACTGGCCGGGCGTGGGTTGGCCAGTTGGCGCTGCCATTGGGCTTGCGCCAGGCGCAGATCTTCGCGCTCTTTAAGCACGCGGGTTTCGATGTCGGGCAGCTCCTGCGGCTGGGGCGGCAGCGCGGGCAACGCGCCGGGCAGCTCAAAGCCGGTTTGCGCGCCCCACAGGCCCAGCGCAACAATGAGCTTTTCGCGCGCATTGAACGCGGCCTGCTGCGCTTTAAGCAGTTGCACGGCCGCCTCGGACAGCTGGGCCTGCTCGCGCGCCTGCTGCAATTTACTGATGTTCCCGACCTGCGTCATGCGCCTGGCCAGCTCGCCTGCGGCTTCGGTCGCCTCTTTGGCCTCCTGCAGGGTGCGGGCGCTTTGGGCCGCTGCCACCGCCCCGATCCATGCCTTGCGGGCATCGGCGGACGCCAGCGTGAGGTCTTGCTGCGCCTGGCGCCTGGCCGGGGTGCTGGCGCCCACGGCGTCCGACAGCCCCACGCCAGCGCTGGCCAGCGACACCTGCAGCGCCGGATTGTTGAGCAAGGCAATGCGCACGGCCGCCTCCGCCGTCAGGGTCGTTTTCAGCAAGTCGTTGACCATGGCGCTGGTATCTGCGCCCGGGCGGGGAATCGGTACAGTGGCGTCGCCAATGCCTACCAGCTTGTCACTGAGCTGCTGCTGCAGACCGGTCACGCCGCCATCGGCATCGGGTGCGGCCAGCGCATGCCCCGTGAAGGCCAGCAGCAGCATCGCCGCTAGCGCGTGCAGGCGTACAGCCGGGGCTGCGCGGGTGTTCAAAAATTTTTTCATGATGCGCTTTAGCGGGTGGATGGGCTGGACGGGCGGTCAGCGGCCTTGGGCTGTGCCTGGGCCTGCTCTTGTTCCCATTTAAGAAGGTCGATATGGCCTCTTTTGAACTGGCCCACGTCGGCGTTGGCTTTTTTCCAGTCGACGCTGGTTTGCTCTACCCCGGTGGGCAGGTCGGCAAACACCGAGCGGTACAGCGCGGGCGGCACCGGCGTGTCCGCATCGGCCGCTTGCGCGGTGGCGCGCGGGTCCAACTGGGGGTAGGGGGCAGCCTGGGCGCTGGCTGCGGCCGGCAGCGCCAGCAGGGCAAGCAGCGTCAGCCGGGCGGGCGACATTGAAATAGAACGGATGTTCACGGAAATCTCCTGAGATACAAGCGGGGCGATGCTTGCGCACCGCAACGGTCCGGGCATGACGGGCCTGCAAAGGCCGTGCCGGAAGCAAGTACAGACCCACTACGGGCCTGAAGGTCAGGAAATCGGTGGTTTTTGGCCGCGTGCCGTGTCGGCACTGGCAAAGTACGTTACCGTGGCGCGGGGCAGCGCGCGTGCGCTGAAAACAGGGTGGGCGCTGGCGGCTGATGGCGTCAAGGCCACGGTGTGGCAGGCCTGACAGGCGGCGCAGGCGTCGCAGTGGGCATGGCTGGCATGGGACGCGTCGTCATGGGCAGTGTCGCCGGCGCATTCGTGAACAGCCTGCACTTCATGACGCGCCTCTGATACCGCAGTTTCATGGTCGGAATGCGCCTGATCGCTTATTCCATGGGCATGAGTAGCTACTGTTTGTGTAGCAGGTGGCAGGGGCTGCAGTGGCGCCAGCGCCATCCCGGTCGCCATGGCCTCGCCCATCCAGCCGCGCAAGAGCAGCAGGGCGATCATGAGGACGAAGGTAAAGCGACGCATTAGTTAATGATAGGCGATAGCGGGAAAGGTTCCCGCAGGCCTTCTTTATTTTGGTTCATGGCCGGCCGTTCACTTTTGGCTGGAACGAGGGGGCACTTTGCCAGCAGCTCAAGTCGTGGGCAAGCTTTGCAACACCCACACCCCCGCCGGAGGTGCATTGCGCCACACCGAGCATGTCTTGTGCCACCGAAAATCCGCTGACGCCTCAAACGGCGCGCGCGGCTGGTAGGTGAACTGCACCAGCCTCGAACCGGGGACTCTGCGCAGAAGCCGCTCGATGCTGGCCACAGTGACCTCGCGCATGTCCTTCGGGAGTGAGCGAAAGGGAAGGCTGGACACCACCGCCACCGGGTCAGGGTAGACGAGGCCGTCCAGGACCTCGTGGGCGAGGTCCTGCCTCACGTCCAGCGCAGGAAACCTGTTGCTAAGCTGTTGCGCCAGACTTGGCTGTATTTCGACCGCTATCAGTGAGGCGTTTGGCAGCCGGCTGCGCAGTTCTTTCGTGACGGGGCCCGTGCCGGCGCCCAGTTCCACGACATGCTGCACCTCGCCTGCGGCTCGGACCATAGCCGAGGCCAGGTAGCGAGACGAGGGCGCGACCGCACCGGTGAGATTAGGTTTTTTTAGCAGGTGCAACAAGAGCGCAGACATGGGCAGAGTATGCCCCGGGCATTCGTCGTTGGGCGAAAAAGCGGTGCTCGGCATGCGGTCTGAGCCGGCCGGCAAAGCCGCCGTCGTTCTTGTTCTTTCGGCACAGCGCGTCTGACGGACTACAACATGCAGACGGTGGTGGATACCAAGCACCCTCTGATCGTGGCCCATGGAGTGGCGAATACCGGCAGTGACCGGGCGCCGCTGAGAAAAATGGCGCTGGTTGCACGCAAAGCCAGCCGTTCAGAGCCCCACAACTCACTGGAATCAGCGCAATAGGTTGTCGCGTGAGTTCCCAATTGACTTCATCACTCAGTCGATGGCGTTGTGGCGATTGAGAAATGGGAAACACATTGCATCCGCCCCATAACGTCAGAAAAGACAGGATAAGATCTGACCCCATGCCCCGCCGAATTCGCGCGATTCTTCTGCTACTTGCCATTATTTGCCAAACACTGACCATGTTCAGTCCGCTGGCTGTGGCCGAGCGTGCCGTCAAGCTGGAACACATCGCACTGCACAGCCAGGATGCCAACCATCACCACCATGATGATGCACAGGCTGTGCACATGGACGAAGCAGGCGGCGCGGTTCAGCATGTGCATGCAGATGCTGGATTCAACACGGCCGGTTTGCTGACCACCGGCTGGGCTACGGTGGCAACCGTTCGGCCACTTTCACCCCACAAGACGGTGAAATCATTGGGGCCGTCCCCGCATCTTGAAGGCCCTCTCAGGCCCCCCCAGCGCAACGCTTGAGGGACTGTTCAACGCCTTGCATGGGGCGCTGAGTATTTTCATCTTCTGAAGATCCCGTTGGCGACCCGGCTTATGGCTCAGGTCGCACTGAGTGCGCAACCGTGCCTTAAATCCAGAAAGTTATTGAATGAAAAAGTTACTAGCAGGCCGCCTCATGGCCTTGCTGCTGATGGCGTTGCCGTTGGTGGCACTCGCCCACGGCATTTCCGAGGCTGACCGTCAGCGCATGCTTGATGGCGGCTATTTGCGCTATATCGGGCTGGGTGCCAGCCATATGCTCACGGGCTACGACCACCTGCTGTTCTTGTTGGGTGTGGTATTTTTTCTGACCAGCTTTAAGGACGTGGCCAAGTTCGTCACCGTTTTCACCTTGGGTCACTGCATCACGCTGATCTTTGCCACGTACTTCAAGATCACGTGGAACTTCTACCTGGTGGACGCCATCATTGCCATCAGTGTGATCTACAAGGGCTTTGACAACAACGGCGGCTTTCAGAAGTATTTCGACATGAAGTCGCCCAACCTGCTGGCCGCGGTCTTTGGCTTCGGGCTGCTGCATGGCTTTGGGCTTTCCACCCGGCTGCAGCAGTTGCCCCTGGGCGACGACAACACCAGCATGTTGCTGCGCATCCTGAGCTTCAATCTGGGGGTAGAGATCGGCCAGATTGCCGCTTTGACGGTGATGGTAGGTCTGCTGGCGTTCTGGCGGCATCGCCCGTCGTTCAAGCGCTTCAGCTTTGCGGCCAATCTGGGCTTGATTTACGCGGGTGTTTATTTGCTGTTCATGCAATTGCATGGCTACCAACACGATGCCAACCCCGACAGCTTTCGATTCCCGGCAGAGGAGCACCAGCATATTCATGAAGACATGGATATAAAAAATTCGACGGATGCCAGTCGCAACACCCTTTAATTATTTTGTATTTTTTCACTTACTCAACCGAAAGAAGACTCCCATGAAACGCATCGTATCTATCGCCTTCTTCGTCGCTGCATTCGCCGCCGCACCTTCCGCTTTTGCGGCCGAAGGCGGTGGCTGTCATTTTCACGGCAACAAGCCTGCCAACGAGGCCACCGTGCTCGGTTGCGCCAACCAGCGCAAAGACGCCCTGGTGGCCAGCGGCAAGATCGACAAATCCTGGCAAGCCGTCAAGCATGACAAAGCCGAAATGGCCGAAGGCGCAAAAGGCAAGGAATGGAAAGTAAGCTTCATGGACTCCGCTGCCAAGGACAAGACGAAAGTGACGCTCTATATGTTCTTCACGCCGCCAGGCAACTTCATTGCTGCCAATTTCACAGGCAAGTAAGACCGTGCAGGCATCTCTCCATGGGCCAGCGCTTCGGGGCGGCGCGCTGGCGTTGCTGGCCGCAGGGCTGTTCGGCGTCAGCACGCCTTTGGTTCAATTCTTTGGAATTGGCCTGGGCGCCTTCACCACCGCAGCCTTGCTGTACGCCGGTGCCGCGGTCGTCGGGACATTGCTCAGGCAGCCCGTAGAACGGGAGGCGCGCCTGCAGCGCAGCGACCTGGGGCGCTTGCTGGCCATGGCCGGCTTTGGCGCCGTGATTGGACCCGTTGCGCTGGCATGGGGACTGCAGCGCACCAGCGGCACCAGTGCCTCGCTGATGCTGACGCTGGAAGCGTTGTTCACGGCGGTGCTGGCCTGGAAGCTGTACCACGAGACGATGGACCGGCGCGTCTGGGCCGCCATGCTGTTGCTGCTGGCCGGTGGCATGGTTCTGGTTTTAGACCAGGGACGCCAGGGCGATGCGCAGTTGACGGGCTTGATGGCGGTACTGCTGGCCACGGCCGCGTGGGGTGTGGACAATACGCTGTCGCGCGGCGTGGCTGATCGCGACCCTGGACAGGTGGTTTTGGTCAAGGCGGCGCTGGGCACTTTTGCCACCACTGCGCTGGCGGCGATCATGGGTGAACCGCTCCCAACGCTCACGGCTGCCCTGGGCCTCCTTGCGGTGGGCGCCACCGGTTATGGGCTTAGCTTGCGGTTTTATTTGCTTGCACAGCGCGCTTTTGGCGCAGCGCGCACCGGATCGGTATTTGCCTTTGCACCGTTCATTGGTGCCTTGGTGGCCTTTGCGTTCGGGGAGCGGTCAGCGAGCGCGTTGATGGGCCTGGGCGGCTTGTTCATGCTGGCGGGCGTGGTGCTGCATCTGATGGAAAGCCATGCGCACGAGCACACGCATGAAGCCATGACGCATGAGCACGCCCACCGGCATGACGACGGGCATCACGACCACTTGCATGACGAGATGCCTGACGGGACGCACAGCCATGTTCATCAACACGAACCCCTGTCTCACACCCATGCGCATGTCCCGGACGCCCATCATCCACATCGACATTGAGGGTGTTTTGTTGATGTCGTAGGGAGCCTCCACCGAACATCGACCAGTCCAATGTCATTCTTCCAGCTTGCCCAAGCTTTGGCGCCTTGGCCATCGCTTTTCCGCAGCAGCTGACCGGTATGAATGCCCCCTTGTTGGCAGAAAATGGTCATCAGGCAATCGGGGTTTTGGTCGCTTTGGCATCGGCCTTTCTGTTTGGGACGGGAGCCCCGCTGGTCAAATGGCTGCGGGGCCAGATGCTTATTTCTCGACCGCGCCTTTTGTCGGGGCGCTGTTTTCGATGTTCTTTCTGGCCGAGCCCGTCACCTGGCCGCTACTGGTTGCCGGGCTGCGCATGGCATTCCCATCGCCATGAAGCCCTGCACCCCAGCCATGCGCACTACCCTGATGCCCACCATCGGCACAGCCATTGACCCACGACATGCTCGCGCAGTCCGGAAATAGTCAGTAAAATAGGGGCCTGACGCAATGGCTGCAAGCGATGTAAGCTATAAATACAGGAGCGTTTTGGATGCTTGTCCGGCATATCAGGCCGGGGCGGTCAGGGGGGCGGTGGCCCCAGCGTGAAGTTGAACGTAGCGCCCTGGCCTGGGGCGGACTTGGCCCAGACCTTACCGCCGTGACGCGTCACAATTCTGTGCACCGTGGCCAGGCCAATGCCGTTCCCGGAAAATTCCGACACGGTGTGCAGCCGCTGAAAAGCGCCAAACAGCTTGTCCGAATAAGCCATGTCAAAGCCCGCGCCGTTGTCCTGCACGGCATAGACGGTATCCCCTTCCGGGCTGGTGGCGCACTGGAAAGCAATGCGGGGTTGCGGCTGCTGGCCGCTGAATTTCCACGCATTGCCGAGCAGATTGTCGAGCACCTGTTTGAGCAAAGCCGGGTCGCCCTGGGCCACGACTGCGGGCTGGATATCGAGCAATAGTACCCGCTCGGGGGCCTGCTCCTGATAAGCACTGATGATGGTTTGGGCCATTGCGCTCATGTCTACCTGGTCCCAGCGCAGGTTGTCGCGTGAAACCTGAGCCAGCGACAGCATGGCGTCAATCAGTTCGCCCATCTGCAGGACCCCGGCGCGGATGCGGGCCAGGCAAAGCTTGCTGCGATCGCTGGCCGCGCTCTCGCCGATCTCCTTGCCAAGCAGGCAGGTGAAGCCGTCAATGGTGCTTAACGGAGCGCGCAGGTCGTGGGACACTGAGTAGGAAAAAGCTTGCAGTTCTTCGTTGGCCGCCTCCAGCTGCTCCGTGCGTTGCCGCACGCGCTGCTCCAGGCTGCCATTGAGTTGCAGTATTTCTTGCTGGGCCTGCTTGCGTTCGGTGATGTTGCGCAGTACGCTGACAATAATCCAGTCATCACCGAAGCGCTGGACCTGCCGATGCACTTCCACCTGCACCTCGGCGCCATTCTTGCACCGCACCAGGGTCTCGCTCATCTGGTTCGCGCCATCACCGTCGATGAGGGCGTCGTAAGTGCTCTCCAACGCCTCCCGCGTGATGGCGCTGAATGACGTCGGGCCCAAATCCAATATTTCTTCGCGCGTGTAGCCCAGCATGGTGCAGGCGGTTGCATTGACCTCGACATAGCGCATGGTGCTGCGTTTTATCAGGAAAATCGCATCTGCGGTGGCGTCCATGGCGGACCGAAAGCGCTGCAGGTCGGCGGTGCGCGCCTGGACCTGCGCTTCAAGGATGCGCGCGTGGTTCTGGTAGAAGTTGCTGTATTCCTTGAGTCTGAGCAAATTGCGCACCCTCAAACACAGCTCGGCCCGGTCTATGGGCTTGCTCAAGAACTCCTCGGCGCCGGCCGCAAGGCCCCGCAGGCGTGCGCTGCGGTCTTCAAGCGCAGACACCACAATGATCGGGATGCTGGACGTGAGCGGATCTGTTTTAAGGAGGGTGGCCATCTGGTAGCCGTCTATGTCCGGCATCATGATGTCGAGCAGGATCAGGTCGGGCGCCTGCTGCGCAATCATGGCCAGCGCCTCTTCGCCGTTGGCGGCGCAGACGGTGCGGTAGCCTTGGGGCAGCAGCATGGCTTCAAGCAACTTGCGGTTCAGGCTCTCGTCATCAACGATGAGAATGGTGATGTTGGTGCTGGTGTTGGGTCTGTAATGGGCGTCGGCGCTGGTCATGGTCACGGGGTGGAGGAATTGGTTTTGCGGGTCGCTGGCGGCGCAGTCTTGAGCAGCAAGTCGTTGACGGCGTTGTAGAGCGCCTGGTAGCGCAGCGGTTTGGCAATGTAGGCGTCGCAGCCCGCCACCTGGCTCTTTACCCGGTCGGCTTTCATGGCCAGCGCCGTGACGGCGATGACCGGGATCGATCTGGTGCCGGCGTCATTCTTCAACAGGGCCGTCGCTGCGAGGCCGTCCATGCCAGGCAGCTGGATATCCATCAGGATCAGCGCCGGCTGCTGGGAGCGCGCCAGCGTGAGGCCTGTCTCGGCGTCGGTGGCACATAGCACTTCATGACCGACATTGCGCAGCAACACGCAGGCTAGCTTCATGTTGGCGGGGTTGTCTTCAATGACCAGGATGCGTGCCATGAAGCGGCTCCTGTTGGGGTGGTGGCAGGGCGCGCCGCACTTCTTCAATGAAGCGCTCTTGATTGAGTCCGGTCTTCTCGACGATGTGTATCATGTCGCTCCGGCCCTTGTTGAGCCTGGCGCGGTCATGTTCGGTGATCAGTTTGGAGGTGACCACCAGAACCGGTATGCGTGCCGTCTCGCGGTTTCTCTGCAACGCCGCCACGACGTCAAAGCCGGTCACCCCGGGCATCATCAGGTCGAGGAGTATCAGGTCAGGCCTGAGCCGCTGCGCGAGCTTGATGGCCTCGACGCCGCTGTAGGCCCGCGCGATGGCGTAGGCGGGCGATGGCATGAAGGCGGCGATCAGCTCGACCGCTTTCGGGTCATCATCCACCACCAGGATGGTGTGCGTGCGCTCCTCGACCGGATGCAGGCCCAGCAGCCCCAGCGACATCTTCAGCTGGGCGCGACTGACCGGTTTCTGCAGCACCGCTGCGGCGCCGCTGGTGAGACTGAGGTTGATGTCGGAGATACAGGAGATGATGACCACGGGAATATGCATCAGCTTGTCGCTGTCCAGTTCGCGCAGGCGTGCCAGAAAGGCCCAGCCATCCATGCCGGGCAACTGGATGTCGAGCGTGATGAGGTCGAGCGGCTGTTGTTGCACCAGCTCCAGCGCCTCCTCGCCACTGGCGGCGCGGCGCACTGAAAAGCCTTCGGCCTCCAGCAGCAGACGCACCAGGTCAGCAGCCTGATCGTTATCCTCGATCACCAGTGCCATCCTGCCTCCCGCCGGCGTTGCCGGAAGCGTCGTCGCGCCGTCAGCAGCGGGTACACAGGCGACGGCGTCCGCAGCCGCTTTTCGCAGGGGCAGCCAGACGGCAAAGCGTGCGCCTTTGCCTTCGGCGCTGGTGACGGCCACCGTGCCACCATGCAGCTCGGCCAGTTGCTTGACCATCGCCAGACCGAGGCCAGTGCCCTCAAATTTTCGTGCCAGACCGCTGTCGATCTGGCGGAAGGCCTGGAACAGCTTGGACATGTTGTGCCCGGGGATGCCGATGCCGCTGTCGGTGACGGTAAGCTCCAGGAATTCGGTGCAGTCGTTGTCGGGAAGAGGAAAGCCGTATGTGGGCCAAGGGGCGGGCAACAGGCCCACCTGCTGGCGCGCCACCCGCCGTGCGCTCAGGGTTACGCGACCGCCTTGGGCGCTGAACTTCACGGCATTGGCCAGAAGGTTGTAGACGATCTGCTTGGTCTTGCGCATGTCCAGCATCAGCATGCCGATGTTGTCGGCCACATCCAGCGCCAGCGTCACGCGCTGGTTCAGGGCTTTTTCCTTGACGATGGACAGGCTGGCATGGAGCAGCGGGGCGAGATCGAGCTGCTCGAGTTCCAAGCTCATCATGCCCGCCTCGACCTTGGACAGATCCAGAATGTCATTGATCAGCGACAGCAGGTGCTGGCCACTGGTGAAGATGTCGCCCATGTACTCCCGCTGCTTGTCGCTCATCGTGCCCATCAGTCCGTCCTTGAGGGCTTCGGAAAAACCGATGATGGAGTTGAGCGGCGTGCGCAGCTCGTGCGACATGGTGGCCAGGAACTCGGACTTCATGCTGCTGGCGTGTTCCAGCTCGACGTTCTTTTCCTGCAGCGCGTTCTCAAAGAGCTTGCGGTCGGTCACATCACGGGCGGAAGCAAACACGCCCTGGAGCTTGTGGTCGCGGTCATGAAAGGTGGCTGCGTTGTAGGAGACCACTGTTTCCTCGCCGCTTCGCGCGCGCACGGTGAGCTCGTAGTCGTTGACCTTGTGCCCGGCCAGCACACGCTCGATGGCTGCATCGGCCATTGCCGGATCGGTGAAGAAATTCTTGCAGGGTGCGCCGATCAGTTCATCGCGCGTGCGCCCCGTCAGCATGATCATCTGCTGGTTCACGTCCGAGATGATGCCCTGCGGGTCGGTCATCATCAGCGCGTCGATGTTCGACTCGATCAGCGAGCGGGTGTAGAACTGCTGGTCGCGCAGTCGCTGGTCGAGCAGGGCCTGGGCCGCCTCGACTTCCTTGCGCGCCGTGTTGTCGGTGCCAATCAGCAAGTAGCCAATGATGTCTTCCTGCGCATCGCGCAGGGCCGTGACCGACACGATGGCGGGAAAGCGGCTGCCGTCCTTGCGGATGTAGGTCAGCTCGTAAATGTCCTCGATGCCGCGCGAGGCTTTGAAAACCAGGGCCTCAAAGCCCGGTGTGATGGGCGTGTCGAGTTCGGCGCTCAGGGCTGCCGCGCGGGCGATCACTTCCTTCGGGTCCGAAATATCGGCCGGTGTCACCTGGTTGACGACGTCCGATGCCGCATAGCCGAGCATGCGTTCGGCGCCCACATTGAAAATCTGGATCACGCCTTTTTCATCGGTGGCGATGCTGGAGAAGTTGGCGCTGTTGAATATGGCGTCCTGCAGTGCACTCGTCTTAATAAGCGTTGCCTGGCGCCGAAATTCCAGGATGGACTCAGGCCCATCGTGTTTTTCGCCATCGCCCTCCACGTAAGCGATATTCAGCATAAAAAATCTCTTTCGGAATAACAAACATCTGCAAGCGGCCGGCACAAAGGGTGCGCTACGGCAGGGCAACCACGCAGGTTAACAGCTAAATCAGCACATCAGCTCGATCAGGTGGTTGGCATCTAAAAACGGCAAAAAATAGTCGTCGTGGAGGCGCTGTCGCTTTGCTGTCCCGCGTCAGTGTTTGGGGCGGCAGTCCGGACCGCACAAGGGCGTACGTCAGGGTTTGGCCAACCGGTAGATCCAATCAACCAGGCCAAGTCTTGGCGGTCCATGAGGGCGAGGTCCCTGAGGCGACACTCGACACGGTTTATCCGGACCTTCCCGAATAGGAACTGCGCCAACTCTTGGTAGGCTGTAAGGCAGCTTGTTTTACCTGGAGTCCGCTTTGTCCCCTCTTTCCCCTGTCGATCACGCGCCGGCCGCGCCCGCCCGCCATGACTTGCACTACCCGTTCTGGCCCAGGCGCCTGCCGCGCCGCATCACCCCGCCCGCGACCTCGTTGTGGCACAACCTGGCGGTCAGTGCGTTGCGCTTTCCCGACAAGCCGGCGCTGGTGTTTTTTGACCGTGTGCTCAGTTATGCCGAGGTGCTGCGGCAGGCCGAGCGCCTGGCCGCCACGCTGCACCGGCTGGGCGTCAGGCAGGGCGACCGGGTGCTGCTCAACCTGCAAAACTGTCCGCAGTGGGTGATTGCGCATTTCGCGATATTGCGGGCCAATGCCGTGGTGGTGCCGGTTAACCCGATGAACCGGGCCGAGGAACTTAAGCACTACATCACCGACCCCGACGCCAAGGTTGCCATCACGTCGGCCGACCTGGCGCCTGAACTCGTCAAGGCCAGCGACCAGCTGGCGCCGCCCGAACGCTTGACGCACCTGATCGTGACGCATTACAGCGATGCTTTTGATGCGAATGCGGAGAATGCCGGCAACAGCACGCTGCCCGAAGCCTGGCGCGACTGGCTGGGCACCCGGCACGCGCTGCCGGCGCTGCAAGGCGGCACGGTGATGGCCTGGTCTGATGCCCTGGCCGCCAACCCCACAGACTTGCCCGCGCACACCGCCACGCCGCAGGACCTGGCCGTGCTGCCCTACACCAGCGGGACCACCGGCCTGCCCAAGGGTTGCATGCACACCCACGCCAGCCTGATGCACAACGCGGTGGGCAGTTGCCTTTGGGGCAACAGCACGTTTGAAAACGTGGTGCTGTCGGTGGTGCCGATGTTTCACATCACCGGCATGGTGTCGGTGATGCACGCCTCGGTTTATGGCGGCTCCACGCTGGTCATCATGCCGCGCTGGGACCGCGAACTGGCCGGTCGCCTGATCTCGCGCTGGCGCGTGACGCACTGGACCAACATCCCGACCATGGTGATAGACCTGCTGGCCAGCCCCAATTTTGCGAGCTTTGACCTGAGCAGCCTGGTTTATATCGGCGGCGGCGGCGCGGCCATGCCGCAGGCCGTGGCCCAGCGCTTGTGGGAGCAGTACGGCCTGCGCTTTGCCGAAGGCTATGGCCTGACGGAAACCGCTGCGCCATCGCACAGCAATCCGCCCGACGCCACCAAGCAGCAGTGCCTGGGCGTGCCCTTCATCAGCACCGAGGCGCGCGTGATCGATCCTTTAAGCCTGGAGGAAATGCCACAGGGCGAGCAGGGCGAAATCATCATGTGCGGCCCGCAGAACTTCCAGGGCTACTGGAAGCGGCCCGACGCCACGGCGGCCGCTTTCATCGAACGGGACGGCAAGCGGTTTTTCCGTTCCGGCGATCTGGGGCATGTGGACGAGCAGGGCTATTTTTTCCTCACTGACCGGCTCAAACGCATGATCAATGCCTCGGGCTTCAAGGTCTGGCCGGCCGAAGTGGAGGCGCTGATGTTCAGGCATCCGGCGATTCAGGAGGCCTGCATCATTTCCACGCGCGACGCCTACCGGGGCGAATCCGTCAAGGCGGTGGTGGTGCTGCGCGCCGTCGCCAGGGGCCAGACCACGGAGGACGACATCATCAACTGGTGCAAGGACAACATGGCCGCCTACAAGTACCCGCGCGTGGTGCAGTTTGTCGAGGCTTTGCCCAAAAGCGGTTCGGGCAAGGTCATGTGGCGGGCGCTCCAGGAAGCCGAAAGCGGTGATGCCTGAGCATGAATGCCTGATGCTATGCATCAAATAGCGCTCTGGCGCATATTTAGCGGGCGTTAGTAGCTATGAAAATCATAGTAATGATGCAGGCCGCTGAAATTTTCAGTGGCCTGATCGCTGCTTGACGTTTCAGCGCCTGGCTGGGTTATTCTGCTCACCTGTTTGAACTGAACCAGCGCCGCGCCGACCGAGCGCTGCCCGCACGCATGGCCCCACCTTTCCCCAGTACCCGTCAACCTCCGCATGGAAAGCCACTGGCGGGTTGGAGGCTGCGCCTGTACACCATCATTTTTGAAGCCGACACCCGTGCCGGGCGGTGGTTTGACAAGAGCCTCATTTTCATCATCCTGATCAGCATTGCCGTGGTGATGGCCGACAGCGTCGAGGCCCTGCACCTGGCGCATGGCCGGATGTTCCAGGCGATGGAGTGGGTTTTCACGTTTCTTTTTACGGCTGAATACATCGCCCGGCTGGTGTGCGTGCGCAATCCGGTGAAGTACGCCGGCAGCTTTTTTGGCGTGATTGACCTGCTGGCCTTGCTGCCCACTTACCTGGCGCTGTTTTTTCCGGGACTCCATGCCCTGATTGACGTGCGCGTGCTGCGCTTGCTGCGCGTGTTCCGGGTGTTCAAGCTCACGGCCTATGTGGCCGAATACCAGTCGCTGGGGCGCGCCCTGGCCGCCAGCGGCCGCAAGATACTGGTGTTTTTAACGGCGGTGCTGATGCTGGTCCTGGTGATGGGCACGGTGATGTATGTGGTCGAGGGCCGGGGCAATGGCTACACCAGCATTCCGACCTCGATTTACTGGGCCATCAGCACCGTGACCACGGTGGGCTTTGGCGACATCACGCCCAAAACTGACCTGGGGCGGCTGATTTCGTCCTTCATGATGCTGCTCGGCTGGGGCATTCTGGCGGTGCCCACCGGTATTGTGACGGCCGAAATGGCGGCGCACCGGCGCCTGGAGCAGGCGCATTCGCAGGTGACGACGACGCGCACCTGCCACGAATGCCTGACCGAGGGGCACACGCCCGACGCCAACTATTGCTTTCATTGCGGCGCCCGGCTCCCGGTCTACCAGCAGCAGGAGAAAGCGCCCGAATCAGCTTGATGCCGCTCTGTCAGGCGCCGGCGGTGAGCCGGCGCGGCGTGATCTCCACCGAATCGGTGGCCGTGCTCATCCACACCGTGCCGTCCTGAATCGTGATCTGCAGCTGCATGCCGCGCTCGGCCAGCTTGGCCAGCGCCTGGCTCTGCGCCGCTTCAATCTGCCACACCACCAGGTTGGACGCGCGCGTCAGCTTGCTTTCAATGCCTTTCCACCACACCGGCGTGCTGCTGGAAAAACCGATTACGGTGACGCGCTCGGCGCGGCCGGCCGCGCGCATCAGGCGCTTGTCGTCGGGCTGGCCCACGTCAATCCAGTGCAGCACGGCCTCGGTGTAATCCTTGTGCCACAGGGCGGGCTCGTTCACATCCCACAGGTCTTTGGCAAATTCAAGTTTTCCCTTTTTGTCGTCGGCCGGCACATGGAGCGCAAACGCCAGCAGGCGGATCATCATGCGTTCATCGGTCTCGGACGGATGGCGCGCAATGATCACGCTGTGGTCGGCGTAGACGCCGCGGTCCATGTCGGCAATTTGCAGTTGGGCTTTGTGAATGGTGGCTTTGATGGCCATGGGGAATTGTTCTCAGGTAGCGGCCCGTTGGACCCGCGTTAAACCTTCTATTGGAACAGCCTTTTTACTGGCGGACCGAGCAGGGGGCGTTGGATGGCCGGCGCGAGGCTTGTTGGCCATCTGGAAAGCTTTACTTACGAATGTCACTTCCGCCTACGTGGGGGCTTCGCGCTAGCTGTTACAAATGGGCCTCATAAAAAGGAGTTCCCTCATGGACGCCAATCAACAAGTCGCCAACAACCCGAACACCCCCCTGACCTTTGCCGAAAGGTTACGGCGCAGCAAGGCGCTGATTCCCACCATGGCAGTGATGGGTGTGACCGTCATGGCGCTTGCCGCCACCCTGGTGGTGAACCGGTCTGAAGCGCTGCCCGGCGGTGCGCAGGCGATTGCCAAAGCAGAACTGGACAAGGAAAAGACCGTCAGGACTGAAGCCTTGGCCAAAGCAGAACCGGTCAAGGAAAAAACTGTTGTCAAAGCACCCGCGACTCCGGTCAAGCGCGCCCCGGTCGCAGTCGCCCAGGCGCCCAAGGCTGCCATTTGCACCACCTGCGGCACGGTCGAATCCGTGGTCACGGTGCAGCGGCAGGGACAGGTCAACGGCGTTGCGGTGGGCGGCGCCACGGTTGGCCTGGGTACCGTGGCCGGCGGTGTCGTTGGCGGTCTGCTGGGCAACCAGGTTGGCGGCGGCAACGGCAAAACGGCCATGACCGTGCTCGGCGTGGCAGGCGGCGCTTTTGCGGGCAATGCCATCGAGCAAAACATGAAGAAAGTCACCAGCTATCAGATGCGGGTCCGCATGAACGACGGCTCGCTGCGAACCGTTGAGCAGGCCAGTGCCGTTGAGTCGGGCACCCGGGTAGTGGTCGAGGGCAACACCCTGCGCCGGGCATCCAGTACCAGTTCCTCTGCAACGGGCTAGTCTGCTGACAGCGGCGCGCTGGCCTGATGCGTCTTGAAATAATCAACAAGCGGGCGAGCGCATCCGTCACCGCAGGGTCGGCGAAATGGCCCGGCGTTATGCGAAGATCCACACCATTTCAGCAAGGAACCCATGAAAGCAATCTGGAATGGCGCAGTGATAGCGCAAAGCGACGAGACGGTTGTGCTTGAGGGCAACCACTACTTTCCCGAAACGACGCTCAATCGTGATTACGTGACCTTCAGCAACCACCACACCATGTGTTCGTGGAAAGGGCAGGCCAGCTACTACTCACTGCTGGTCGATGGAGAAATGAATACCGATGCGGCCTGGTATTACCCCGATCCAAAATCCGGCGCCGAGAGCATCAAGGGGCATGTGGCTTTCTGGAAGGGTGTGAAGATCGAACCCTGACGCGCACGGCGTGCTGTCCGACGCGGGTTGGCCTGGCGCTGGCTTATAAATGAAACGGGTTGGGATGCGCTGATGCAGCCGTCAGCCAAGATATTGCCTGGCGCCCCAGAATTCAGCCATGGTTTTCAAGGAGTTGCTCCCATGTTCAAACACATCCTGGTTCCTGTTGACGGCTCGTCCAGCGCACGCCAAGCCATCGGTAAGGCCATGGCGATTGCCGAGGCGTTCAACAGCGCGGTGACGGTGGTCTATGTCATAGACCCTTATGCCTTTACCGGTGTGGGAACGGATTTTGCCTATGGCCAGGCCGAATACCTCAGTGCGGCGGCTGCCGAGGCCGAGGAAGCCATCAAGGCAGCGAAGCAGGCTTTTGAGGCGCGCGGCCTCAGCGTCAACGGATCTGTCGTGGAGGGGCATTCGATTTACCGGGGCATCCTTGACGCGGCGGCGTCCGTGAACGCTGATCTGGTGGTCATCGGCTCTCACGGCCGGCGCGGGCTCGAACGACTGGTGCTGGGCAGTGTCACGGCCCAGGTGCTGTCGCACGCGCATTTGTCCGTGCTGGTCGTGCGCGAGCAGGCTTGAGGATTTCCGCGAGAATCGTTCGAATTTCTTTTCATCAAACTGCAACACGAGGCCTGTACCCTAGAAGGTATTTAGCAATCCCAGGTTTTTGCAGGAGAAGCCCCTTGAATTCAAGCGACGAAGAAGTGATGCGGCGCATTCGCCACGACCTGATTGACAGCTATGACGAAGAGCTGGAAATGGAACTGGAAGACCGCACGGTGGCGCAGCTGACCGGCGAAGAGCCGCTCAGCCACAGCCCCGAAGACAAGGAAAATCGCCGGCAGTATTTTCGCGAGCTGTTCCGCCTCCAGGGCGAGCTGGTCAAGCTGCAGGATTGGGTCGTCAGTACCGGCCACAAAGTGGTCATTTTGTTTGAAGGACGCGATGCTGCTGGCAAGGGCGGCGTGATCAAGCGCATCACCCAGCGCCTCAACCCGCGCGTGTGCCGCGTAGCGGCGCTGCCCGCGCCCAACGACCGCGAACGCACCCAGTGGTATTTCCAGCGCTATGTGGCGCATCTGCCTGCGGCGGGCGAGATTGTGCTGTTTGACCGCAGCTGGTATAACCGCGCCGGCGTCGAGCGCGTCATGGGTTTTTGCACCGACGAGCAGTACGAGGAGTTTTTCCGGACCGTCCCGGCGCTTGAGAAAATGCTGGTCAGCTCAGGCGTTCAGATCATCAAGTACTGGTTTTCCATTTCCGACGAAGAACAAAACCTGCGTTTTCTGGGCCGCATGCACGATCCGCTCAAGCAGTGGAAACTCAGCCCGATGGACCTGGAGTCACGCCGCCGCTGGGAGGAGTACACCAAGGCCAAGGAAATCATGCTGGAGCGCACGAATATTGCCGAGGCCCCGTGGTGGGTGGTGCAGGCCGATGACAAGAAAAAGGCCAGGCTCAACTGCATCCACCACTTGCTGGCGCAAATGCCCTACCTGGAAACCGAGCACCCGGCCATTGTCTTGCCCGAGCGGATTCGTCATGACGACTACGTGCGCCAGCCGGTGCCGCAAGCCATTGTGGTGCCTGAGGTTTACTGAGGGTCTAAAAGCCCGGGGCGCTTTCAAACGCCAGCTTGTTGCCGCTGGCAGGATGCGTCAGCTGCAGCCGGCTGGCATGCAGCAACAGGCGTGACGCTTTGGCCTGCGCAGCTTCAGGCGCGTACAGCCTGTCACCCAGAATCGGGCAGCCCAGCGCCTGCAGATGCACGCGCAACTGGTGCGAGCGGCCTGTGACCGGCTCCAGCGCCACGCGCGTGCTGTGGGTGGCAGCGTCAAACGCCAGTACCCGCCAGCGGGTCTGGCTCGGTTTGCCCAGCGCCACGTCAATGATGCGCAAGGGGCGACGCGGCCAGTCTGCTGCAATCGGCAGATCAATCAGACCCCAGCCGTCCGGGCTGGGCGCGGGTGCCAGGCAGCCGTCCACCACTGCCAGGTAAGTTTTGTGAATTTCGCGTTTTTCAAAGGACTGGCTGAGCGCGCGCTGAATGGCCAGGCTGCGCGCCATCAGCATCAGGCCTGAAGTGGCCATGTCCAGCCGGTGCACGATCAGGGCCTCAGGGTAGAGTTGCTGAACCCGGCGGCTCAGGCAATCTTGCTTGTCTTCGCCGCGTCCGGGCACTGACAGCAACCCTGCGGGCTTGTTGAGCACCAGCAGGTTTTCGTCGGCATGCATCACCTCAACGCCTGCGGTAAGTGCTGCCATGCTGCCGGTGTTAAGCCCGCGGTGGCGGAAAGTTGTGAACCGGTGGGCTGGCGCGCCTGGCTTCGCGCAGCATGAAAAGGTACAGGCTTTCGACCTTCTCGCGTGCCCAGGGTGTCTTGCGTAAAAACTTCAGGCTGGACGCCACGCTGGGCTCGCTGGCAAAGCAGCGAATGTTGATGCGCTGCGCCAGTTCTTCCCAGCCGTAGTGATCCGCCAGCGCCGTGACGATGGCTTCCAGCGTGACGCCATGCAGCGGATTGTCTGGCTGCTGTGAAACGGCCGCAGGCTTGCCGGCCGGTTCATCATGGTTGCCTGGGGGCACAGTCATCGGCAGCTTATTTGTTTTTCAGCTTGCCCCGCAACGGCACTTGCGTCACGACCGTCGGGCGAACGGCATCAGGGGACACGGTCTTGGGGGGTGACGTGTCTTTTTTGGGTTTTTTCACCATTTTGCTGGTGTTTTGTTGACCTTTGGCCATGACATTCTCCTGTTGGTTAATCGCTAGATTATCAATGCAACTTGAATCGTTTCTGACACGGTGAGCCGGGCGATTTTCAGGGCGCTCGCCTTGAGCGGATGCGGTTCACTTCCAGTGCGGTGACCTCACCGGCCTGGTTGCCCCACGCGCTGCGCAGGTGCGTGAGCACCGCCGCCACGTCGCTGTCGCTGAGCACCAGCACAAACGGCGGCATGCCAAAAGGCCTCGGGTTGCCTGGCGTGGCTGGCGCGTAGCCCCCATTCAGCACAATCTGCACCAGATTGGCGGTCTGCGGCATGGTCACGGCGCGGTTTCCTGCCATTGCCGGGTAGGCATTGGTCACGCCTTGGCCTTGGTCGCCGTGGCATTGCGCGCAATGCTGGTCGTAGAGCTTGGCGCCTCCCGTCAAGACGGCGGACCCCGCGTCCTGAACGGGCGGCGGTGCAGCCACCGGTGCGTTGGCAGGTGCGGATCGCGCCTGCGTTTGCGGCAGTTCTTTCAGAAACCGGGCCATGGCGCCCAAGTCTTCCGGGCTCAAATGCTGGGTACTGCGCTGCACTACTTCCGCCATGGGGCCGATGACCGAGGCCTGCGGCGAGACGCCGGTTTGGAGCAGGCTCACAATGTCCGCCCGGCGCCAGTCACCCACGCCCGCTTCATGGGGCGAGGTCAGCGAGGGCGCGTACCAGTTTTGCATCGGGATCAGGCCGCCCGCCAGATTGAGGTTTTCGTTGCTCGCGCCTAGCGCATTGCGCGGGGTGTGGCAGGCTGCGCAGTGGCCCAGGCCCTTGACCAAGTAGGCGCCGCGGTTCCATTCTGCGTTGCGGCTGGCGTCGGGCTGGTACACGCCGGGGCTGAAATACAGCGCGCGCCACACCGCCAATGCCGCCTGCGACTGGTAAGGAAAGCGCAGGGCGTGGGGCCGGTTGGGCTGCGCCACGGCGGGCAGGCTACCCAAGTAGGCAAAGAGGGCGTCGGAATCCTCCCGCGTGACCTGGGTGTAGCTGGTGTACGGAAAAGCCGGGTAAAGCAGTCGGCCACTTTTGGAGCGCCCGTTGTGCAGGGCGCGCCAGAAGTGCGCGGGCGACCAGGTGCCCATACCCGTTTTGTCATCGGGCGTGAGGTTGGAGGTGAACACGGTGCCAAAAGGCGTGTCGATGGGACGCCCGCCCGCATAACTCTGCCCGCCGACCGCGGTGTGGCAGGTCATGCAGTTGCCGGCCAGCGCCAGGTAGGCGCCGCGTGCAATCAGGCTGTCGCTGGCGGCGGCGCGGGCCATGGGCGCCCGCACGTCCACTTCATCCTGCACGTTCAGTGCCCAGACCACGGCTGCCGCGCCCGCGAGCAGAACGCCCAGGCCCAGCGCGAATTTGGCAATTTTTTTCATTTCGATGCTTTCATGGGTGCCGTCTGCGCGGTGGCAGGCGGCGCACTGCCGCAGTCGATCGCGACCGCGCCGGGTGCCAGCGCAGGCAGGGCCGTCAAGGGCTTGGTATTGGCCGGCAAGGGCTGTGCGGCCACCCAGCTGGCAACCGCATTGATGTCTTCCGGCGACAGGCGTGCCACCACGGCCTTCATGCAGTCAGGCGCATGGGCGCGGCGCTGGCCGGCTTTCCAGGCGCCCAACTGCGCATTGAGGTAGTCGCGCGGCAGGCCCAGCAGGCCCGGAATGTGCGGCGCCACGCCGGTCATGGCCTGGCCGTGGCATTGCACGCAGGCCGGAATCTGGCGCGCCGCGTCGCCCTGCATCACCAGGCGCCGACCTTGGCGCAACAACGCAGGCGACGCCGTGGTGGGCAGCGGCGCAGGGTAGGGCAGGTCGAGCCGGGAAAAATACTGCGCAATCTCCATCAGGTAGGCGTCGCCGACCGGGCCACCCAGCGGCTCCAGCAACTGCGTCATCAGGCCGTAGTGGCGCCGTCCATCACGAAAGTTGAGCAGCTGGTTGTAAAGGTAGCCGGCCGGTTTGCCAGCCAGGCGCGGGTAGTAGCCGTCGGGTGCCGCGCGGCCCTGCGGGCCATGGCAGGCGGTGCAGGCCAGGGTGCGCTGGGCGATGCTGTCTTCAAAGGACGCGGCGGCATGGGCCGGACCATACAGACCGCCGGCCAGCAGGAGGATTGCTGCAAACCCGCGTGCCAGAAAATCAAAAGGGGTTTTAGTCATTGGGGAAATCATGCCTCACACAATCAGGTCTCAGAACGGTGCGTCGGGAGGCGCGCACGGATCATCGGTCTTGGTTTGTAAAAAATGCCCGGTGCGCCAACGCGGTCAGGGCTATATTTTTGGGTCCTGCTTCAAGCGCATGCAAGCCAGAAAATGATCCCAGCTGATTTGCACTTCATTCATGCGCAGGCCTTTGTCCAGCACCGCGCCACAAGCCGCTTCGGCGCGCCGGACCACCTTGGCCAGCGCGCTGGCAGGCAAGGGCGCAATCTGCGTGCGCAGGTTGTGGGCCTGGGCGCGCATCTGGGCGATGGCGTCTTTGGCCAGGGTCTTGTTGCCGGCGCAAGCCGTTAAGCCTATCAGTTCAGCCATTTCAAGCAGGGCCGGGTTCAGATGCCAGACCGCCGCTGTTCCCAGCGCCAGCACCCACAGGCGCTTGTGCCGTGCCGACGGTGTTTCCGTGGAAGGTGCCGGTGATGGGTCGATAGTTTCGGCTGCTGCCCGGTGGGGTCGCGCGCGCTCAGGCGCTGGAGGAGGATGGTTCTTCATGGGTAAACGGCCTCAAGCGGACGTTCCCAATTTTGCCTCAGGCCGGGTGGTGCAGCCTGGTTGCTCGCCAATGCCCGTGTCTGCACCGGGGTAAGCAGCGAATTTTTTAAGTAAAAATGCCTTGGGTGCTTTCCCTGATTGCGCTTGTAGCTATTAAAATAATAGCGTTTAAATGCTTTTAAGCCAGCGCCGCTGCAGCGCCTTGCGCGCCATTTTGTGCATGGCCCGGCCGCTGCAGGCCATCAGAAAGGCAGCTCGATCACCACGTCAGACGCCGGATACGCCACGCAAGGCAGGATGCAACCCTCCTGCTTTTCTTGCGCGCTCAAGCCCGGCCATTCGATGCGGTACAGCACCTGGCCGCTGATCAACTGGCACAGGCAGGTGCGGCAGGTGCCGTTGCGGCATGAACTCGGCAGCACCAGCCCCGCCCGTTCTGCAGCGTGCAGCAGCGGCAGCCCAGCTGGCGCCGAAAATGCAGGGCCGCCCGCGTGAAGGCGCGCCTCAAAAACCGCGCATGCCGGATCTACTGGATCTGCCGGGCCAGACTGATTCGAAGCAAGGGGTAAGGACTGGAGGGCGGGCATAGGGGGGTTAAAGTGCTTGATTTTGCAGCAGGCGCCGGGGCAGCCGCATACTGGCTTTAGCGCAAGCCCAAATGGCCGCACCGCAATTTGCGCGACAATTCCGCCTCCCGATCCTTTCCCTCACAGATTCACAAGCGATTTTTTCATGTCCAGCTACTCCGTTCGTCCTGCCACTGCCCGCGATGCCAAAGCCATTGCTGAAATTCACGTTGCCGCCTGGCAAGCCGCCTACAAGGATGTGATGCCTGCGGACTACCTCAAGTCGATGACGGTTGAAAAGCGCCAGGCCTACTGGCGCGAAGCCATTGAATTCAGCGAGCCGCAACTGCTGGTCGCGACCGAGGGCGAGCAAGTCGTCGGCTTTGTGGGCTACGACCGCTCGCGCGACGCCGGCACCCGCTCCACCATGGGCGAAATCTGGGCCATGTATGTGGCGCCCGCGCACTGGCGCCAGGGCGCCGGCCTGGCGCTGTGGGACGGCGCACGCGATGGCCTGAAAGAAGAAGGCTGCACGCAAGTGAGCATGTGGGTGCTGCTGCGCAACGAACCCGCGCTACATTTTTGCGAATACGCCGCAGGCTTCAAGCGTGAAATGCCCTCGCTCAAGACGGTCGCCTTCGGCACTGAGAAACTTGAAGAAATCCGCCTCAAGCGCGCGGTGGACTGAGGCTTTAACTTTTAGCGGGCCAGCCTACTGTTTGCGCCAGAAGTATTTGCTGGTCGGGCTCCAGCCCCATGGCTTGTGACAGCGCATGGCGGTCAAACCAGGCGCGGATCACGGTGGACAGCCCGGCCGAGGCACAAAACAGGTACACGTTTTGCGCCATCGCCCCCGCAGACATCGACGCATACGACTCGCGCTGCGAGACCGGCACCGCCCTGATGCGGGCGTGGTCGGCTACAAAAATAAGCTCCAGCGGCGCGCGGTCCACAAAGTCCTGGTAGCCGGTGACGCGCCGCACGTCGGTCGCGCTGACCAGCTTCAGCGCGTGGGCCGACGCGTCATAGCAGTACAGGCCTTCGGGCAGCGCCACATAGACATCAATTTCCTGTGAATTCATGGCGCTCGGGACGGTGCGCCCTTCCAGTTCGGGCCGGTTGATGCCTGCAGCCGCCCACAGCAGGTCTGACAGGGCCTGCGCCTGCAGCGGCGTGGCGTCAAAATCACGCCTGGACTGGCGCTGCTGCAAGGCCTGCATCAGCGGCAGGCCGCCCCCGGTTTGCGGGGGTGGCAGGGCCAGCAGGCGGGTGGCATCGCCCTGCGCAGGCTGCGGCTTGAGCTGGCCAATCATTCCCAAGGCCATTTTGGTCAGTGTGTTCACGGGCGCTCCCAGCGGTTAGGACAGTGAGCCCATGCTAGGCACGCCGCCGCGTCCCCGGTTGCTTTGCATCAAGTGCGCGGCAATTGAGCGAGGCCAGGCGGCATAAAAAGGCTGGCCGTTCAGGTGGGCACCTGCACCTCGCCTTCCTCGTCTGGAATCAGCGGCGTTCCTTCGTCCGGGTTCACCGGCAACTCCAGGCCGTCCTCGTCCTCATCGTCCTCGCCGGGTTCTCTGTGCGGGTGGCCGTGATGGACGGGGCGGGTTCTGAGAGCGGCTCTTGCAGTGACAGGCATATGGAATCTCCTTCAAAATTTAATGATCCCGGTTTGAATGGCCGGCCATTTAACAAACAGCAAACAAACATCAAAAAAAGCGCCAGCAATTATTTCAGCGTCTGTGCCGCATACACCGTCCGTTGTCCTACAGAGGATGCCTCCGGCGCCGCACAGGTTTGCGCCCCGCTTCGTTTTAAACTGAAGTAAAGATTTTTTGAAGGAGACAGCATGGAGAAATTCAACGTGACCACCAGCACTACCCCTTCGGATAGCGCCATTCACCGCGGCTTGGACTCGGCAGGTGCGGCGTTGCACAGCACCATCGACAAGGTGGCGGACCCTGCGCGCAGCACGGTCGACCGCATGTCCACTGCGGCGCATGAAACCGTCGACAAGCTCGCCAGCAACGCGTCCCATGTGGTTGACCGCTTTTCGGACCAGACGCGGCGCGTGACAGAAGCGCCAGCCCGCGCCCTTGGCTATTCAAAATCCTGGGTTCAGGACAGGCCGCTCGAAGCGGTGGGGGCGGCACTGGCGATCGGTTTTATTCTGGGCCGGCTGACCTCGCGCCGATGATCCGGCCGCCCGCCTGCCACGCGGGCATCTGAAAACCGTCTGAGGACGGTTTTTTTTGTGGGCACCCACCGCCCAGCCCCTGTTGGCCGGAGGTGGTGCAGCTTCGGCTGCTATCCTTCAGCCTGTCCATCCCGGCCTACGCAACCCACACCACTTGATAAATTATGGCTACCAGCCTGCTTGCACTGATTGATGACATCGCCTCCGTGCTGGACGATGTGGCGCTGCTGTCCAAGGTTGCCGCCAAAAAAACGGCGGGTGTGCTGGGTGACGATCTGGCGCTTAATGCCCAGCAGGTGTCCGGTGTCAAGGTCGACCGGGAACTGCCCGTGGTCTGGGCCGTGGCCAAAGGCTCGTTCATCAACAAGGCCATCCTGGTGCCCGCCGCGCTCGCCATCAGTGCCTTTGCTCCGTGGGCCGTGACGCCGCTGTTAATGGTAGGCGGCGCCTTTCTTTGCTACGAAGGGTTTGAAAAACTGGCCCACCGGTTCATGCACAGTGCGGCTGAGCGTGAGGCGCAGCACAAAGCCCTGCTGTTGGCGCTGGTTGACCCTGGCGTGGACCTGCTGGCACTGGAAAAAAACAAGATCAAGGGGGCTGTGCGCACCGATTTCATTTTGTCGGCCGAAATCATCGCCATCACGCTGGGCACGGTGCAGGGCAGCCCGTTCATTACGCAGCTGGCGGTGCTCAGCAGCATCGCGATTGTCATGACCGCAGGCGTCTATGGCCTGGTGGCCGGCATTGTGAAAATTGACGATGGCGGGCTGTACCTTAGCGAGCGCGTCGGCGTCAGCGCCTGGGGCCGTTTTCAGCGAAGCCTGGGACGGGGCATTTTGCGCGCAGCGCCTTGGCTCATGAAAGGCCTTTCCGTGGTGGGCACGGCCGCCATGTTTCTGGTTGGGGGCGGCATCCTGAGCCATGGCTTGACACCCTTGCATCATCTGATCGACGGGGTGAGCCAATGGACCCGTGATGTGAGCTCACTGCTGGGCGCCATCACGCCGCTGGCAATGGATGCTCTGGTGGGCGTTATCGCCGGGGCGCTGGTCCTGCTGGTGGTCAGCGGCATCAAGCGGATAAAAGGATGAACAGGTCAAACCGGGATGTCTCCCGGGCATGCGGCTGCAGGTGAAAGCCGCGCAATACCTGTCAACGGTCGGGTTGATTCGCGCCTTGGACGGCGGCTGGGCCTGATAAAAAATCAGGCGTGCCGGAGACGCTATGTAATTAATAGCTGCTTGCACCCGTTCTGCTTGCGCAAAAGCCATTTTTTCTCTCAATAAATGCTGCTGGCAGGGTTTTTTACCGGGAAAGCGCTGGCCATCTGTTAAAACACGGGGTCTTTTCTTTCTGACTGCCTTGCCCATGCCTACCTTCTTTTCCGTGACCGCCGTCACGCTTCCTGAAACAACCGCCGCCCCGGCGTCAACCCTGATCGAGTGGAAGGAAGCGGGTGTGGCGCATTCGGCGCTCTGGCGTTCCGAGCGCGGCGCGCCGCCACCCCGGCGCATCGTGGAGGCCGACGACACCATGGCTGCCGACACCGCCTACCGGCTGGCCTGCGAAGGCACCGGCCTGCTCTGGCGCGGCGATTTCCAGAATGCGCGGCAGATGGTGCAGGCGCTGGCCAGGCGCATCGACAAGCCGCCCAAGGCGTCCAAGCTGGCCCGCGTTGCGCAGAAGAAAGCCGCCGACAACGCCATCTCCGGCGTGCCGGCCGGCCAGGAGTTCCACCTGCACCGCCAGGCCCAGTCGCAGCGGGCCCGGGTGCTGGGCATGGTGTTGATCGAGTTTGGTGCCGACTACGGCATTGACCTGCGCCGCGCGCCTGACGCCAAGCAGGCCTGCACCGAGGCCTGGGGCGTGCCCGGCGAGGGCGCCCAGCCCAGCGTGGCGTCGCTGCGCGAGTTGATGGGCGTGATCAGCGCGCACGAGTGGCGCAAGAAAGGCGTTGAAATTCCGGCCCTGGGCAAGGCGCCCAACAACCGCATCTATCCGCACTACGGCGTGTTTTCGCCGGTGCGCGGCGAGTATGTCGACCTGGTGGCCAACGCGCCCTTGCCGGTCAACCGCACCTCGAAATTTGTCGCCTTCGACATCGGCACCGGCACCGGCGTGCTGTCGGCCGTGCTGGCGATGCGCGACGAAGTCGATCAGGTGGTGGCGACCGACCTGGACCCGCGCGCGCTCGAATGCGCCCGCGAAAACATTTACCGCCTGCGCCTGCCCAACCCGGTCAAGGTGATGCAGGCCGACCTGTATCCCGAGGGACTGGCGTCCGTCATCGTCTGCAACCCGCCGTGGCTGCCAGCGCGCCCTGGTTCGCCGCTCGAAGGCGCGGTCTACGACGAAAACAGCCGCATGCTGCTTGGTTTCCTCAATGGCCTGAGGGCGCATCTGGCACCAGGCGGCGAGGGCTGGCTGATCCTGTCCAATTTTGCGGAGAAGCTGGGCCTGCGCACGCGCGACGAGCTGCTGGCGGCCATCAAGGACGCCGGGCTCAAGGTGCTGGGCCGCATCGATGCCAAGCCGGAGCATCCCAAGGTGGCGGACGAAAGCAACCCGCTGCACAAGGCGCGCGCTGCGGAAGTGACCTCGCTCTGGCGCCTGGCTGCCGCCTGATCCTTTGCGGCCGTGACGATTTTGCTCGCGCCCATGGAAGGGCTGCTGGACTTCGTGCTGCGCGACATCCTGACGCGGGCCGGCGGCATTGACCGCTGCGTGTCCGAATTCATACGCATCACCGACCAGCTGCTGCCCGAGCGCGTGTTCACCCGCATCGTGCCCGAGCTGCTGAACGGCGGCCGCACGCTGGCCGGTGTGCCGGTGCGGGCGCAATTGCTGGGCTCGGACCCGACCTGCATGGCCGACAACGCGGCCCGGCTCGCCAGTCTGGGGCCGGCGGGCATTGACCTGAACTTTGGCTGCCCGGCCAACATTGTGAATCGCCACGGCGGCGGCGCTGCGCTGCTGGACCAGCCTGAAACGATTGCCGCGATTGTGTCGGCAGTGCGCCGCAGCGTGCCCGCCGAGGTGCCGGTGTCGGCCAAGATGCGGTTGGGCTACCACGACGATTCGCGCGCGGTCGAATGCGCGCTGGCGATTGCCGAGGGCGGCGCCGAAGAACTGGTGGTGCATGCCCGCACCAAGGCGCAGGCCTACCGGCCGCCGGCCTACTGGGAGCGCATTGCCGACATTCGCGCCGCCGTGCGGATTCCGGTGGTTGCCAACGGCGACATCTGGACTGTCGATGACGCGCGCCGCTGCCGCGAAGCCTCGGGCTGCGACATGCTGATGCTGGGGCGCGGCGCCGTGAGCGATCCGGGTCTGGCGCTGGCGATCAAGGCCGACCTGCGGGCGTCCGTGGGCGCTGCGCCCATCGCCTGGCCCACGCTGGTCCCGCTGCTCGCCGACTTTTGGCGGGTGGTGTGTACCCGGCTCGATGCGCGTTCGCGCGCCGGGCGGCTCAAGCAGTGGCTCAACTTCTTGCGCCGCCGTTTTCCCGAGGCTGAAACGGCGTACCAGCAAATTAAAGGTATCAATGACCCGGAACTGATTGATGCCTGGCTGACCGGCGTGGTGCAGGCGCAAAAGCGTCAAGTGTCCGGCACGGTCTTCCCTCCCTATTTACTCACCCCCTGAAAGATGCCATGAACAACGCCATTTACACCGCCTCGATTCCCGTTTTCAAACAAATGCTGGGCGCCCTCAGCGAGGTGCTGGGCAAGGCCCAGGCCCATGCCGACGCGAAAAAAATCGATCCCAACGCGCTGCTGCAGGCGCGCCTGTTCCCCGACATGTTCCCGCTGCTGCGCCAGGTGCAGGTTGCCACCGATTTCGCCAAGAGCGTCGCGGCGCGGCTGGCCGGCGTGGAAGTGCCGAAAATGGAGGAAACCGAACAGACCTTTGCCGATCTGCAGACACGCATCGATACCGTACTGGCTTTCATGGATGGGCTGGACGTAGCTCGGTTTGACGAGGCCGCCACGCGAGAGATCATC
>Ga0123337_10001371_pt1 | contig 31549 bp, 26 predicted proteins | sample frozenSSSSmetaG_FD_89792 | JGI IMG/M metagenome (GOLD analysis project Ga0123337, IMG submission 89792) | Glacier valley bacterial and archeal communities from Borup Fiord, Nunavut, Canada, to study Microbial Dark Matter (Phase II) -... | ecosystem: Environmental > Aquatic > Freshwater > Ice >...
CCCAAGATTAGTTGTTCCCCATTAGTTGGAATGTTTAGGCATCCCGGATTTAAGGATGAGCAGCATCCGGTATTTCGGATTGACGGGATGCTTTGGCATTCAATATTAGAATAAAAACGCCCTCCCAAAAATCACCAACCACTCCGCACAGAATTAATGATTTTGCATAAAAGCGAATATTATATTTGTACTTGTAATGCTAAGGAACCTGCACATATACAATTACGCCATTATTGATGAGATCAGCATTGATTTTTCATCTAAGATGAATGTGATCACCGGCGAAACCGGTGCGGGAAAATCTATCCTAATGGGCGCGCTATCCCTTATTCTTGGCGACCGCGCAGACACATCAGTTTTATTGAACCGCGAAAAAAAATGCATTGTTGAAGGAACATTTTCAGTGGAAAATAAATCCCCCCTGAAACAATTGCTCAGCGACAATGATCTTGAAAACGATGAGGAAATAATCATCAGAAGAGAGATAGCGGCAAATGGAAAATCGCGCGCATTTATAAACGATACCCCTGTAAATCTCGAACAATTAAAACAGGTAAGCTCATTGCTGGTGGATCTCCACAGGCAGTTCGATACACTGTCTTTATCCGATGCCGGATTTCAACGGGAAGTACTCGACGCACTGGCAGATAATTTTACTCTTCTTGGCCATTATCAAACGATCTTCCGCTCGTGGAAATCATCTCAGGAAGCGCTATCGCAATTGCATCTTCAAAAAGCATCTTTTAATAAAGAATACGATTATAATAAGTTTTTATTTGAGGAGCTGGACCAGGCGGCATTCACGGGAAATGAATTGGAAGAAGCTGATGCTGAACTCAAAATGCTAAGCCATGCGGAAGACATTAAAAATGGCCTGACACAGGCATCAGAAGCATTTTCAAGCGGTGAGCGGCCGCTCGTGCAGCAAGTCAAGTCTATCCAGCAACAGCTCGACGCGCTCGCTAAATACCACAATGGAGTGAATGACCTGTTAAAACGTCTTCAATCAGCTCAAATCGAACTGCAGGATATTGCTGAGGAAGTAGAAAGATTAAATGATGAAGTGGCACACGATCCTTCAAGGATCGAACAATTAAATGAAAGAACGGCACTGGGTTATAAATTATTAAAGAAACACGGCGTCCACACTACTGCTGAATTGTTAGCGCTGCAAAAAGGATTTGAAGAAAAGTTGCAGGCAGTAATGGATATAGACGAAAGCATTATCCGGAAAGAAAAAGAAACGGCGGATTTTTTAAAGCAGCTCGATGAATCTGCTTCAAAATTGTCTGAGAAAAGAAAAATGCAATTAATTCCCCTGGAAGAAAAAGTGAACCGCTTACTGGTCCAGGTGGGAATGCCTAACGCCCGGCTTAAGGTGAGCATTGAAAATAAAACCGCAGACCTCTACGGCAAAGATGCAGTGGAGTTTTTATTCGACGCCAACCTGCCTGCGGGACAGGCAGGTAAAACCAACAGGTTCGAACCCATCCGCAAAGTGGCTTCCGGCGGAGAGCTCAGCCGTTTGATGCTTTCCATCAAATCACTTGTTGCTGAATCGATGGATCTTCCGACGCTGATATTCGATGAGATCGATACTGGTATTTCCGGTGAGGCCGCAAAACAGGTTGGCGCCATCATGAGCAGTCTCGCCCAAAAAAGACAGCTGATCACCATTACACACCAGCCCCAGATAGCAGGCAAGGCCAATGCGCATCTGTTCGTGTATAAAGACATCAGGAACGATGCTATTAGAACAAACATCAGGCATCTTACGGGAGAAGAAAGAATCACGGCTATCGCTAAAATGCTCAGTGGTGAAAAGCCCACTGCTGCTGCATTGGAGAATGCCCGTGAAATGGTGATGAACTAGGCTCATAACCCCTTATTTTTGTAAAAATTCACAATAGCCATGTCGTATAATTTATTAAAAGGAAAGAAGGGAATAATATTCGGAGCGCTGGATGAAAAATCGATCGCCTGGAAGACGGCATTGCGTTGTCATGAAGAAGGGGCTCAGCTGGTACTGACCAACGCGCCGGTGGCTTTGAGAATGGGCGAAATAAATAAACTCGCGGAAGCGGTTAATGCACCGGTGATTGGCGCCGATGTGACGAACATGGATGATCTTAAAAAATTATTTGAAGAGTCAATAAAACATTTTGGTGGCAAGATCGATTTTGTACTGCATTCAGTAGGCATGAGCCTTAACATGCGTAAGGGAAAGCATTACACCGAACTCGATTATGGGTTTACGCAAAAGACATTGGATATATCTGCCCTATCTTTTCACCGGGTGCTTCGCACTGCCTGGGATCTTGATGCGCTGAATGATGGCGGGAGTGTTGTAGCGCTGACCTATATCGCTGCGCAGCGTGTGTTTCCTGATTACAATGAAATGGCAGATGCGAAGGCATTGCTGGAAAGTATTACCAGGAGTTTTGGATATTATTTTGCGCTGAGAAATAAGGTAAGGGTAAATACGGTGTCGCAATCTCCTACGCGCACCACAGCTGGCAGCGGGGTAAAAGGTTTTGATGGATTTATCAGTTATGCCGAAAAAATGAGCCCGCTGGGAAATGCATCCGGCGAGCAGTGCGCGGATTACTGTGTCACCTTGTTCAGTGACCTTACCAAAATGGTCACGATGCAGAATTTATTCCATGATGGGGGCTTCTCAGTTACGGGAGTGTCGCAGGCAGTGATAGACCAGATGGAAAAATAACTACTGCATCTTCCCGTCCTTCATATACAATACCCTGTCGCTCATAAGCGCAAGGTCTTCGTTGTGGGTAACGATCAGGAATGTCTGATTAAATTCCTTACGTAAATCGAAAAAAAGCTGGTGCAATTCCCGGGCATTGGCAGAATCGAGATTGCCTGAGGGTTCGTCGGCAAAAATGATTTGCGGGCCATTAATGAGTGCCCGGGCTACGGCTACGCGCTGCTGTTCCCCCCCTGAAAGCGCGCCGGGCTTATGATACAGCCTGCCGCCAAGACCCAGAGAGGTCAGCAGTTCAATTGCCCTGTCGTTCACTTCTTTCTTGCTGCGGCCATTTATCCATCCGGGAATGCATACGTTTTCGAGTGCTGTAAACTCAGGCAGCAAATGGTGAAACTGGAACACAAAGCCTATATGTTTATTTCTAAAAGCGGCGACCAGCTTGTCGCTCAGGGCATTGACCTTTTGTCCACTGATAAAAATATCGCCACTGCTGGGCCTGTCGAGGGTGCCCAAAATGTGCAGCAGCGTACTTTTTCCAGATCCGGAAGGTCCTGCGATACTTACAATTTCCCCTTTCTGCAGTTCCAGGTCCACGCCTTTAAGCACCTGCAGTTCGCCATAGTTTTTGTGAATTCCTTTCGCCTGTAACATATTAAATTATGACCGCGTCAAGATACTACAAAGCCACCGCTTACCGTTCAGATTGTGGTTTTTATAAGAAGTTTAAAAGATAGATTTGGTTATTTCGGCTTTACAGTTACTTTTGCGCAAATTATCCTTAACCGGGCAATTAAATTAAAACGGGCAACAATGTTTTGGACACTTGAATTAGCCTCTTACCTTGAGGATGCGCCATGGCCGGCCACAAAAGACGAACTGATTGATTATTCAATCCGCAGTGGTGCTCCTATAGAAGTTGTGGAAAATCTCCAGGAACTGGAGGACGAAGGGGAGATCTATGAAGGTATTGAAGATATCTGGCCCGATTATCCCAGCCAGGATGATTTCTTTTTTAACGAGGACGAGTACTGATCCTCGGTTTCCATTCTATTTCTTTTACATCAGTAATATGCCCTATGTACCGGGCCATTACAAACAGGTGATCGCTTAACCTGTTCATGTATTTTATTACCAGGGGGTCGATAAACACCTGTTGTTCCTGCATTTGCACACAATGCCGCTCGGCCCTTCTGCATACGCACCGCGCTACATGAGCCGCAGACACTGCCAGGCTTCCGCCTGGCAATATAAACGACCGCATTTCAGGTAGTGATTCATTCATTTTATCAATTTCCTGCTCCAGTAATTCCACATCTTTCTCATTTAAATCCGGAAGCTTCATTTTTGGCTCCTTATCGGGATCGCAGGCCAAAGAAGAACCAATGGTAAATAACCTATCCTGGATTTCTTTTAATATTTGTTTTGAGTGATGATCTGTGATGTGATCGTTCAGCAGGCCGACAAAGCTGTTAAGCTCGTCTACAGTGCCATAAGTTTCAATGCGGATATTGCTTTTGGCCACTTTAGTTCCCCCGATCAGTGAGGTTTTACCAAGGTCGCCGGTCTTTGTATATATTTTAAGAGACATAAGTAGGCGCTTTTACCAGTTCATCTGTTTCAATTTTTCCGTCACGGAGCCTTATGATCCTGCGGGCATAATTGGCGATATCTTCTTCATGTGTTACCAGCACCACAGTATTTCCGCCTTCATGGATCGTATGGAACATCTCCATGATTTCCTGGGAAGTTTTGCTGTCAAGGTTTCCCGTGGGTTCATCCGCCAAAATGATAGAGGGGTTATTTACCAATGCCCTTGCAATAGCCACCCGCTGGCACTGCCCACCTGAAAGTTCATTGGGCTTGTGATGGCTCCTGTCTTCCAGCCCTACTTTTCTAACCACCTCCATAGCCTGCTCGAGGCGTTGTTTTTTTGGTATGCCAGCGTATACCAATGGAAGTGCTACGTTTTCCAGAGCCGTCATCCTGGGCAAAAGATTGAATTGCTGGAACACGAATCCAATTTCTTTATTGCGCACTTCGGCGAGGGAATCGTCCTGCATTTTACTTACATCCTTGCCGTTTAAAATATAGGATCCGGAAGTGGGAGAATCGAGGCAGCCAAGGATATTCATCAGTGTGCTTTTCCCTGAGCCTGAAGGGCCCATGAGCGCTACGTATTCATTTTTGAAAATATCCAGGCTAATGCCCTTGAGTACGGTCACAGCCTGTTTACCCATAAAATAACTTTTATGGAGGTCCTGGAGATGTATGATGGGTGATAGTGTCATTTTTTAATAACCTTAGGCACTTTAAAGAATGTGCCGTCAGAGTCCGGCGCGTTTTTAAGGCCTTCTTCCCGGGTAACTGAACCACGGACAATATCGTCACGCAGGATATTGGTATTACTGCTCATGTGAAGCATTGGTTCCACACCGTCAGTGTTCACTTCCTGCAATTTTTCAATAAAGGAAATCATCTGCTGCAGGTCGGCTTTTATCTCCACTTTTTCCTGGTCATTGAAGCTGAGACGGGCCAGTGAGGCAAGCTTTTCAACTAAAAGATCATTTACTTCCATAATAACAAAAGTACTAAATCCTTATTTTCGCAGATGCTTTTCTATTTTCTCTGTGCTATTGTTTTTATTCAGCTACTATATCATTGGTTTTTATTCCGGAAGGTTTCATTTTTCAAAGCAAAAAGCAAAGAAAAGTCTCAGCAACACCCCGTCAGCGTAATTGTCTGCGCACGCGATGAAGCGGCTAATCTCGCCAAAAACCTGCCCGGTGTGCTGGTGCAAACGTACACTTCCACCCATGAGGTCATCGTAGTGAACCATAACAGCCAGGATGAAACACGCTACCTGCTGGAAGAATTCAAAAAGACTTTTAAGGACATGCACATTGTGAACCTCGAACAGGAGGCCAAAGGTATTCCGGGAAAAAAATATCCGCTGTCGATCGGTATAAAAGAATCCAAACATGAAATAGTTTTATTGACAGATGCCGACTGTGTGCCTTCCAGCGAATTCTGGATCAACAAAATGCAGGATGGATTTGAAGAAGGTACTGAAGTGGTGCTGGGTTATGGCGCTTATTATAAGAAAGCGGGCATGCTGAATAAATTAATTCGTTTTGAAACATTTAATTCTGCGCTGCAGTATTTTTCCTATGCTTTATCAGGCATTGCTTATATGGGTACCGGTAGAAATCTTTCTTATAAAAAAACATTGTTTTACAACAAAAAAGGATTTTCTTCCATCAACCATGTACCCGGTGGCGATGATGACCTTTTTATCAACCAGGTAGCGACTAAAACAAACACTAACGTGGTAATAGATAAAGAAGCTTTTACCTTGTCGGAGCCAAAGAAGACTTTTGGCGACTGGTTCAGGCAGAAGGGCCGCCACTATACGACCAGTAAATTTTACAAGCCCATACATAAATTTTTCCTCGGTACGTATTCGTTCACGCATTTTTTATTTTATCCCCTGCTTGTAGCATCCCTGTTTTTTACGGACTGGAGGCTTGTGTGCGGAGCATTTCTTATCAGGTTGATCTCACAGGGAATTATTTATTACAAAGCGATGGAAAAGCTTGATGAAAAAGATCTTTTTGCCTGGTATTGGCTGTTCGATGTCTGGATGTTTTTTTATTATTTTATTTTTGCCTCTGCATTATGGAAAAAGCCAAAGAAAAGCTGGAGCTGATCAAGCATTATTTTAATGATTTCAACGAGTTGCAGTTGAAACAATTTGCGGCTCTGGAGGAATTGTACAAGGAATGGAACAGCAAGATCAACGTAATCTCGCGAAAAGATGAAGATGGTCTGTATGAAAAGCATGTGCTTCATTCACTGTCCATTGCCGCCGTGTTTGATTTTAAAAAAGGAATGAATGTACTGGATATCGGCACAGGTGGTGGTTTTCCGGGTATTCCGCTGGCAATCTTTTTTCCTGACGTACATTTTTATCTTGCAGATAGTATCGGTAAAAAAATAAAAGTAGTGGAAGCAGTTGCTGAAGCCATTGGATTGAAAAATGTTACCGCGCAACATATAAGGGCAGAAGAGATAAAGGGGAAAAAATTTGATGCGATACTGTCAAGGGCAGTGGCGCCGCTTGGGGAATTGTGGAAATGGGCCGAAATTTTATTAAATCCGAAAGCAAGGTTTGAAGTTGATGCGGGAAATATATTGCCGGTTCCTCATGGATTGATATGCCTGAAAGGTGGCGATCTGGCTGCGGAAATCTCTGCCAGCGGTACCCGGCCGAAACTGATGGAAGTATTTGAATTGTTTAAAGAGGAGTATTTCCGGGGAAAGTATATTTTATATATTCCTCATAAATAGCACCAGAGGCGGCACCATTACCATTTCGTGGTATTTCTGGTTTGATGAAAATATCTCACTTTTGTTGTATGGAGACTACCGTGTGCATTGTTGACGACAATAAAGAGATAAGAACCGCGCTTGAACAGATCATAAATATGTCTGAAGGATATAAGCTGCTTGCCGCACTCGAGAGTGCAGAAGAAGCGCTGCTGACCCTTCCCGTGCTGAAACCCGAAGTGGTATTAATGGATATCAATCTCGGCGAAGGGGAAAGTGGTATTGACTGCGTAAGAAAACTTAAAGCGGATTATCCCGAAATGCTATTCGTGATGTGCACCGTTTATGAAGATGATGAGAAAATATTCGAGGCGCTGACAGCAGGAGCGAGCGGATACATACTTAAAAAAACAACTCCTCAGAAATTACTCGAAGCCATTCATGAATTACGCGAAGGCGGCGCCCCGATGAGCAGCCAGATCGCCAGGAAAGTAGTCGCAGCATTTCAGAATAAACCTGCTGTGGCAATAAATGCGCCCGTGCCTGTTGTTAATCAGTTTGAAAACGTACTTTCCAACCGCGAGAAAGAGATCCTCGGGCAACTCGCTAAAGGGTTGCTATATAAAGAAATTGCAGGTTTTTTCTTCATCAGCCAGGAAACGGTTCGCAAGCACGTTTATCACATTTATGAAAAATTACATGTACACAATAAGGTAGAGGCGATCAATAAATTTTATGGCCGTTAATTACCACGGTATTTCTAATTTATTATTTCTTCGCTCCACATCGGCCATCCGCTGGGTGGAATCGATCTCAATTACCTTGATAGCAGATATCTTTCTGTTCACTTCAAAAGTATAAGTAGGATGCGTCCATTTCCATTCAGGGAAAATAGTACGTGAAATTTTGTTCTCTGCCTCTTTAGCGCCAAACATCAGGTCCAAAGGAACGTAAGCAATTTCTTTTGACCCGTCTTTATAATCGATCGTCACATCTACAGGCATCGGCATTTTACCATTATCCTTCAGCCTGATCTTTGTTTTTCCGCCTTCTTCCCATAAACTATCTATACTGTAATCAATGGTCTTGGTAGTGCTGATCCAGTATTCTTTGTACCAGTCAAGCTTCATGCCACTAACGTTTTCGGCTATGCGTATAAAATCATCGGCGTCCGGATGTTTGAATCTCCATTGCCTGTAATATTCAAGCATGATCTTTCTCAATGTTTCATCACCTACGATATATCCAAGCTGGGAAAGAAATACGCAACCTTTTGAATAAGATCCTGCGCTGTAAGCGGTGCTGGTTTCAAAATGATCGGCATGCGTTGTCAAAGGCTCTTCCAAACCGCTTTTTGCTATGTAAAAATAGCTGGCATAATCAGCAGCGGAATATTTAGGTAAAATATTATCCATGGAATCCATGATGTGAAGGCTCTGCGGCTCGTTAGATACACGCTTCCTGATCACTGTTTCACGGTAATAGTCCTGCACCTTTCCTGTGGCCCATTGTGCAAATCCCTCGTCCATCCAGGCATACATGGATTCGTTTGTTCCCAGCATTCCCTGGTACCAGGCGTGCATCCATTCATGAAATACCGTTCCCAGTCCCGGCCCATTGATCAAAGTAGCCATGGGATATTCCATACCTCCATCGCCGCCCTGGATAAATGAATATTGTTTGTAAGGATATGCCCCCAAAGTTTTAGTAACATACGGATAAACTGCTACGGCTGCATCGGCGGCTTCGGTCCATTGCGCAACATCTCCGGATTTATACAGTACATTTATTACAGGGCCGTTTGCAATTTTGCGCACAATATGCTTATATTCCGGGTCCGCGGCCCATACGAAATCGTGCACATTAGGTGCAATGAAATGCCAGGTTAATTTATTTCCGGCAGCACGGACAACTTTTGCGCCATCTTCATATCCGTAACCAATAGTTTCGGGATTTTGCAGGTAGCCGGTTGCTCCTAATATGAATTCTTTATCTATGTTGATCTTCACATCAAAATCTCCCCACACACCATAAAATTCACGGGCGATATAAGGGGTTGGATGCCATCCCTGACGGTCATACTCGCAGAGTTTGGGATACCACTGGCTCATACTGAAACGTACGCCATTAGCAGCTTCCCGACCGCTTCTCCTGATTTGCAAGGGAACCTGGCTGCTGAAATTCAGCATGATAACTGTCTTTGATTTTGGAAGTATAGGCTTGTTTAAATTTACTTCAAGAATGGTCTCATGAACAGTTGTTTTTTGCTGCACGCCATTGATGGTGAGCGAATTGATCTTTTGATATCCCGTTTCGTTTTCCTGGAGTTTCGATATCCTGTTCCTAACCCTGCTGTCCCATTCAGGCTTGCCATTAAGGGTTAGTTTTCCCATGTGCAGACTGCGCATATCCATCATGCTGTTAGGCTGAAAAGCGTTCCAGTACAAATGGTAAAAAAGTTTTTTAAGCGTGTCGGGTGAATTATTGGAATATTCCAGTTGTTGTTTTCCGGTAAATGTATTGGCGGCAGCATCAACCTTTACATCCATGATATATTTAACTCTCTGCTGCCATCTGTCTGGTTGTGCATAAGATACAACTCCGGCATATATTGCCAGTAATATGAGTACGGGTTTGCGCATTAATAGCTCTGTTTAACTTAATTTAAATGGTAAGTTTGTCTTTTAACAGTCTTCCTTTGATATTAAAATAAAGATTTCTTTTTTTAATGTCGCCGGAAGCTATCTCTAACTTATATTGTTCTTCATCTCCGGGTAATTCTATTTTAATTACTTTGGATATTTCCCAGTCGGAATACTTGGTTTTACTAAAGCTGTCCTTTATTACATCGGGTAGTTCGCTTTCTTCTACTTCCTGCTCCGTGCTCTGCCATTCTCCTTTTTTATTGAAGCTGGCCAGGTACGACTTGCCGTCTGAGCTAAAGCCGGCGGTAAAATTTGTGAGCCTGTCTTTCCATTCCACTTCTTTTGCGTCAGGATATTTTGTGCTGAAGGCATCAGTTACTTCAGCAGGAATTTTTCTAAGCTGTGCAAATGTGCTGGTGCTCAGGAGTAATGAGAATGCCAGGACAGCCGTAAAACCAAATAGCTTTTTCATTGTTGTATATTTTAATAGTGGGGCAAAGATTGAGTACTATTATCGAAATAAAATCTTAAAATTAATGCCAAATCAACTTTAATGGAAACAATACTGATAACCGGAGGTACCGGATTGATAGGCACCACGCTCAGCGAACTACTCGTAGCGCAGGGTTACAAGGTAGTTATATTAACCCGTGAGCCAAGACACCTGACCGGAGAAAACCGGAGTTATGCCACCTGGGATATTAAAAATGGAACAATCGATAAAAACGCCGTTGCTGCTGCCGATCATATTATTCACATGGCAGGAGCGGGTGTTGCAGAAAAGAGATGGACGGAGAGCCGGAAAAAGGAAATAGCAGACAGCAGGGTGAACAGCAGCAGGCTGTTGATTAAAGTGCTGGAGGAAAACCCAAATAAGGTGCAGACCGTAATAAGCGCGTCTGCCATTGGGTGGTACGGACCCGATGTTAGCCCTGGCACAGGGGCATTTATTGAAACTGATCCCGCCAGTACGGATTTTCTGGGAGAGACATGCCGGGCATGGGAAAATAGTATCCAACCTGTAACGGCGATGGGAAAAAGGCTTGTTGTACTACGCACTTCCATTGTGCTGAGTAAAAAAGGAGGCGCGTTTCCTGAGCTGACAAAAACACTGAAGGTTGGTATAGCATCTATTTTGGGTAGCGGAAGGCAGGTGGTTAGCTGGATACATATTGACGATATCTGCCGGCTGTATCTGTATGCTCTTCAGAATAAAAATATGCAAGGCGTGTATAATGCAGCCACTCCTGGGTATATAACTAATAAAGAACTGGTACTGAAAGCCGCGAAGAAGCGGAACAAGCCGTTTATTGCGGTTCATGTGCCTGAATTTGCACTAAAGCTGGCGTTGGGTGAGATGAGTACTGAAGTATTGAAAAGTACAACTGTCGGCGATGCAAAGATCAGGAATGCCGGGTTCAAATTTATTTATCCAGACATCGATGCCGCGTTGAATGAGTTGTGCGGCAGGTAAATGAACCTCGAACGCTGTGGCATGCTCGTATCCGTCTGGATGAGCAGGTAATAGCATTATGAGTGCCTTGCATGCCGTATGCATGCCATGTGTGTGGACATGCCCGAACGTTTATGGTATGCCCATAACCTTCTGAGCCCTACGGTATGCCGACAAACCCTTCTACATCCTTGTCATGATAAATACTCGTAAACTCACCAAGCTTTGCTATTCTATGTTCGTTGAAGGCAAGCTTGTGCAGGCGAAGGTTCTGAATATCATTCAGGCACACTTTTCTATGCCGGGGATCGAGAAAACCGCCATGGGCGGCTGCCAAAGCAAGAGGATCATACTGCAGATGAGTGTCGCATAAAGTGCCGCGGGGATACATGATGCCTGCCTCGATGCCACCCCTGATGTCGGCAATATTTGGGTGAGGCAGACCAATAGTATGACCATACTCATGTGCGGCAGTAGTGGACGTCTGCGTTAAATTGTCAAGTTTAAAATATCCGGTGTTGCTTCCAATGCCGTCTACAAAAGAAATGTTGCCCGTAACATATTTTTCTATCCTGAAAAAATTCAGTTTAGTGTCATCATTGTACCAGACAGTTTCTGGTTTCAACGCAGCATCGGAGTATCCCTTTATCTCAAAACGTATGTTGTACTTTTTTTTTTGAATATTGACCGCAGCTTCCGGTTCATTCCAATGATCTTCTATTTCTTTGGCAATTTGTTCTGCCATTGGCGACGAAGCGCCATCACCATAAAAACAAAATATGGACCTGATGATTAATTCACCTGAACGTTCCTGTAATTCTGCTTCACCCATGGTTAATTTCTCACAGGTTTCCCGGTTTTCAATACACCCTGAATTCTTTCCAGTGTTTTCTTTTCTCCGCACAAGCTTAAAAATGCTTCTTTTTCTAAGTCCAGCAAATATTGTTCGCTGACCAGCGACTGTTCACTAAGGTCGCCTCCGCACATTACATAAGCCAGCTTTCTAGCCACCAGCGCATCATGATCAGTTGCATAATTTGCACGCCACATGCCATTTATCCCTGCCAGCAGCGCTCCAAGCGCAGACCGGCCCAGCACCTTAATATCCCTGCGCTGAACAGGCTGCTGATAGCCGCTTTCAAATATTTCTATCACCGAGCGTTTTGCTTCTGCAATACGCCGCGACTGGTTAATCACTACTTCATCATGACCCTTCCTTAAAATGCCCATATCGAACGCTTCGTAAGCGGACGTCGCTACCTTAGCCGTTGCGATGGTAAGGAACCTGTTTTTGAGCGTAATGGTTTCCGGTTCGTCCACATGCATTTCATCGGCCGCCCTGAGCACGAATTCCTTGGTGCCGCCACCCCCTGGAATCAAACCCACCCCTAATTCGACCAGTCCGATATATGTTTCTGCAGAGGGACAAACCTTATCTGCATGAAGACTTAGTTCGCAGGCTCCACCAAGTGTTAAACCGTGAGGGGCTACTACAACGGGTATCGATGAGTACCTGGCTCGCATCATGGTTTGCTGGAAAATCCGTATTGCCATATCAAGCTCTTCATATTCCTGTTCTATCGCCAGCATGAAGATCATGCCCACATTTGCGCCGGCGCTGAAATTCTGCCCTTCATTGGCTATTACCAGTCCCTTGTATTTTTCTTCCGCAATAGAAATTGACCTGTTTATCCCTTCGAGCACCTCGCCGCCTATGCTTCCCATTTTGGTGTACCATTCCAGCCCGATAACATCCTCTCCCAGGTGGTACAACCGGCAGGCACTGTTCTTCCAAACCGTCTGATCCTCAAAATTCTTCATCACAATAAATGCGCCGGTGCCTGAAACGGCACTATAAGCGCCAGTACTAACGTTGTAGTACAACCGCTTTCCATTTTCTATTTTGTAGAAAGTATTAATTCCTTTTGAAAGCATGTCCTCTACCCATTTCGCAACAGTATAGTTTGCCTCTTTCATTTTATTTACAGTTTCCTGTACACCGCAGATATCCCAGCTTTCAAAAACGCCTGTTTCCCATCCGAATCCCGCCATCATCGCATCGTCCACACGGTATATATCATCGCTTATTTCGGGGATCCTGCAGGAGATGTAGGAAAATAAACCATAATGGAACTGCCTGTAAAAGTTCCCGGCTTTATCCTTGCCCTGCAATAATAATTTCAGTCTTGCCTTAAAGTCCTCTACAGGCTTTGCGGCTTCAAGCGTGGCAAATCTGGGTTTGCTGCGGGGCCTGTATTCCTTTGTTGCAAAATCCAGTGTAAGAATTTCTTTTTCACCGTTGCTGCCCTTTATTTTCTTAAAAAATCCTTCTCCTGATTTGTCGCCGAGGCGTTTAGCATCAACCATTTCCTGCAGCCAGGAAGGTATTTTAAATGTTTCTCTTGCTTCATCACCGGGACAGTTTTCATAAACACCGGTTGCTACTTTTACCAGTGTATCTATTCCTACAACATCGGCAGTACGGAAAGTAGCGGATTTGGGCCTGCCAATAACAGGCCCAGTCAGTGCGTCTGCTTCATCAATGGTCAAACCAAGCTTTTCTACCAATGCGAAAATGGACATAATGCCGAATACGCCTATCCTGTTGGCGATAAATGCAGGTGTGTCCTTGCACAGTACGGTCGTTTTTCCCAGATGCAGGTCACCGAAATGCAATAAAAAATCCACGATTTCCGGCTTGGTGAAAGCCGTTGGAATGATTTCCAGTAATTTCAAATACCGTGGCGGATTAAAGAAATGCGTTCCGCAAAAATGTTTTTTAAAATCATCGCTCCGGCCTTCCGCCATCAGGTGAATGGGGATACCGGAAGTGTTAGAAGTAATAAGTGTTCCGGGACTGCGGTATTTTTCTACTTCGGTGAATAGCTGTTGTTTGATATCAAGCCGCTCCACGACTACTTCAATGATCCAGTCGTAATTTTTAATTTCAGCAAGGTCCGCCGAAAAACTTCCTGTTGATATATACCTGAGTGCATTTTTTGTATACACTGGCGAGGGGCTTGATTTCACCGCCGCTGTCAGTGCCTCCGCAGCTTGCCCGGCTTCCATATCTAAAAGCAATACAGGTATACCTGCGCCGGCAAAATGACACGCAATCCTGGAACCCATCACGCCACTTCCCAGTATCGCAACTTTCCTTATAATTCTTTTAGACATAGGTAATTAGTTAGTTAAACAACTATTTATCCTGAAGGTATAAAATTTTCTAATCAGCTCACAACAGATCCGGGCATTCCCTCCGTTTCGTTACCTATAAAATGCAGTTTACCGCCATCATCGGCCATCAGGATCATTCCGTTGCTTGTTATTCCCCGCATCTTGCGAGGTGCAAGGTTAGCGACTACCACAACTTTTTTGCCGACAATTTCTTCCGGTTTAAAATGCAGGGCGATGCCGGATACAATGGTCCTCTTTTCGAACCCCAGATCTATTTCGAGCTTTAATAATTTGTCTGTCTTTTCCACTTTTTCCGCAGATAATATGATTCCCGTGCGAAGATCGAGTTTTGCAAAATCGTCATATACGATCTCTGGTTTTATTGCTGTAATCGTTTCCTGGATAGCAGTAGCCGTGGCGGGTTTTGCTATCCCGTTTTTTAATTTAACGATCTGCCTTTCTATCTCTTCGTCCTCAACTTTTTTGAACAATAATTCCGGTGGCCTAAGGCTGTACCCAACACTAAGCAACTTGATGTGCCCACTATTTTCCCATTCCAGCATTTTATCCACAACTTTCAGCATATACTGGATTTTCTTTGTCGTGCCCGGAAGAAACGGATTAATGAATATTGCAAGGTTAGCGGTCAGCTGCAGGCACAGATGCAGGCAATTATCGATGATTTTTTGTTTGGAAGGATCCTGTTCCAGCTCTCTTGCAACGATCCACGGTTGTTTGTCCTGCATGTATTTATTTCCCTTGCGCGAAAGATCTATCACTTCAAACAACGCATCACGAAATTTATACGTCTCAATATAATTTTCGATTTTCGATTTTGTTTCCGCAATGTCATTTATCAGTTTCCTGTCTGCTTCATCCAGCACTTCTGCATGCAGTGGAGGTACCTTGCCCTTGCATAATTTATGCATCAGTACCATTGCCCTGTTTACAAAGTTGCCGAATATCGATACCAGCTCACTGTTATTGCGGTCCTGGAAATCCTTCCAGGTAAAATCATTGTCCTTGGTTTCAGGCGCATTGCTGCACAAAACGTATCTCAGCACATCTTCCTGTCCGGGAAAATCAATGACATAATCATGTACCCATACGGCCCAGTTGCGGCTCGTGGATACTTTTTCCCCTTCTATATTTAAAAATTCATTTGCAGGAACATTATCAGGCAACACAAATCCTCCGTGTGCCTTAAGCATCGCCGGAAATATAATGCAATGAAATACGATATTGTCCTTGCCAATAAAATGCACCAGCTTAGTGTCTTCTTTGCACCAGTAATCCGCCCAGTCGGTCGTTAATTCCTTGGTGGCGCTGATATACCCGATAGGCGCATCGAACCACACGTATAATACTTTTCCTTCTGCGCCGGGCAGCGGTACTTTAATTCCCCAGTTGCTGTCGCGCGTCATTGCCCTTGGTTGCAACCCCTGGTCCAGCCAGCTTTTACATTGACCATATACGTTATTCTTCCATTCGGTATGTTCTTCCAGTATCCATTCTTTCAGCCATGCTTCATAGTTCTGCAGGGGAAAGTACCAGTGCTTTGTCATTTTTTTTACGGGTACCGCATCACTCAGTGCCGATCTTGGATTGATCAGCTGTTCGGGGTTCAGTGTCGATCCGCATCTTTCGCACTGGTCACCGTAAGCATTTAGATTACCACATATCGGGCAGGTGCCGGTGATGTACCTGTCAGCAAGGAAGATCATTGCCTTCTCATCGTAAAACTGTTCCGTTTCCCTTTCTTCAAATAATCCCTTATCATACAGATTTTTAAAAAAAGCGGAAGCGGTATCGTGGTGAATTTTATTTGATGTGCGCGAATAAATGTCGAATGAAATGTTCATTTTATCAAAGCTTTCTTTGATCATCGCATGGTATTTGTCAACCACCTGCTGGGGGGTGATCCCTTCTTTCATGGCGCGGATAGTGATCGGCACGCCGTGTTCATCGCTTCCACCAATGAATTTGACGTCACGCCTGCGCGCGCGCTGATAACGGACGTAGATGTCGGCAGGCAGGTAGCAGCCAGCCAGGTGCCCGATATGAATGGGTCCGTTTGCATAAGGAAGTGCGGCTGTAACCAGTATTCTTTTATAATCAGTCATTCAGTTTTCTTGTATTGCAAATATAGTCACATCAATTAAGGCGCAATTCATCCTATATTTATTTCATGAACCGTAAAAAATTTCTGGCATCGGCAATGGGGCTTGGGGCGGTTGTTCCCGGAGCGTCCGCCAGAGATGATGAGCCGCTGTCTTCCTTCGTTCCAAAATATCTCCGGACCGGCGATACTATCGGCATTACTTCTCCGGCAGGCTTTATCACCTTAGAAGATATTGCTCCCGCAGTGGAACAAATGAAAACCTGGGGATTTAAGATCAAAATCGGGGCAACTATCGGTAAACGTTACTTTACGTTTGGAGGAACTGATGAAGAAAGGGCACGGGACCTGCAAACGATGCTCGATGATGATTCCATTGCTGCTGTAATGTGTGCCAGGGGCGGGTATGGAGTAGTCAGGATCATTGACCAGCTGGATTTTTCAAAGTATGTAAAGAAACCAAAATGGATCATTGGGTTTAGTGATATCACGGCACTGCATTCGCATGTTAATAAAAATTATGGCGTGGCCAGTTTACACTCCAAGATGTGCAACAGTTTTCCTGATGTATGGACGGATGCGGACCAGCTGCAGAAAGACACTATTTTATCTATTAAAAATGCTTTGACAGGAACACAAATGAAATATTCCTTCCTGCCGGAGGGCTGCAATAAACCAGGTGCCGCTGAAGGGATACTCGTAGGAGGAAATTTAAAAACCCTTGAAACGCTCGCGGGAACCTCTTCAGATCTCTATACCAACGGTAAAATTTTATTTCTGGAAGACACAGGTGAATATTTATACAGTATAGACCGGATGTTCTGGAATTTGAAAAGAACAGGAAAGCTTATCGGGTTAAAAGGGTTGATCATCGGTGGTTTCAAAATAAAGCCTGACGATCCGGGAGAAGAATTCGGTATTGTTCTGCAGGATATTGTTTTGGACAAACTGAAGGATTACTCCTATCCCGTTGGATTTAATTTTCCGGTAGGGCATCAGAAAGATAACTTTGCATTAAAATGCGGTGTACGTCACCGATTGGAAATAAATACCGGTAGTTGTTTGCTGGAAGAAATAAAATAACCATGGTTAAAATTCCTCCTTATTTACATCCCGGCGACACCATAGGGATCGTTTGTCCCGCAGGGTATATGGAAGCCGAAAAAGTGCAGGCCTGCATTGATGCGTTGCGCACCTGGGGCTATTATGTCAAAACGGGAATGACGGTAGGTTCTCCTTCAGAAAATTATTTTTCCGGCACCGATAAAGAGCGGCTGGGAGATTTTCAGCAAATGCTGGACGATGATAAAATAAGCGCTGTGTTATGCGCGAGAGGAGGGTATGGCGTTACAAGGATCATAGATGACATTGATTTTTCAAAATTTATTGAACATCCTAAATGGTTGATCGGGTTTAGCGATATTACGCTGCTGCATTCGCACATATTTTCCAATTATGGTATTTCAACCCTTCACGCACCGATGGCTGGTGCATTTAATGATGAAGACCCTGAAAACATATATTTACAATCGCTGAAGAAAGCGCTGGAAGGTAAAAAAATATCTTATTCAGTTGATGGCAACAAGTTTAATGTAAAAGGAGAAGCGGTAGGTGAACTGGTTGGAGGAAATCTTGCATTGATCGTGCATGCCATCGGAACGTCATCTGATATTAAGACCAAAGGGAAAATATTATTTTTGGAAGATACCGGTGAATATTTATATGCTATTGACCGGATGTTCTACCAGATGAAAAGAGCCGGAAAGTTTGATAAGCTGGCTGGATTAATCATTGGCGGATTTACTAATATAAAAGATACCGAAAAACCTTTCGGCAAAGACATAAAGGAAATCATTAAAGAAATAATTGCAGGGTATGATTTTCCGGTGTGCTTTGATTTTCCGGTAAGTCATGCAACGGAAAATTATGCATTAAAAATAGGAGCAGGATATAAATTCAAAGTAGGAAAGAAAAAAGTTTCCTTGAGTGAATAAAGCGTAAAACACTTTTTATTCTGTAAAAACTCTTTTTAATGATGGATTGTTAACTGGCGCTACAATTAATGGGAATTTTTCAATGGTAACATTCGCCGTGTCAAGGCCAAAGCCGCGTTCTTCTGAAAGGCTAAGCTCCTTGACCCAGAAATATAATTTCATGACCACTCTTTCCAGGAATGGCAGCTCATTGTCCTGGCTGAGGTATTTTTCCAATACGATAAACTGGAAATCACCTACAACATTGTTTCTTTCCAGCGACTCATACCGGCTGGTGATATTCACTTCCTTGTTAGCAACCAGGTCTGCCACTACTTTGCGGAACATGAGGTTGATCTTAGGTTCTACCCTGAACCCCAGCCGGAATTCCACGCGGATGATATCATTCGGAATAATATGATCGACTTTGTATTCACAGGTATAAGGGTCATCAAGCGTATCCACATGAACGAACCAGTAAATGTCCGAGCGTTTAGGTTTTTTATTTAATATTGAATAGACGATCTTATGCTCTATTTCTTTTGGATTATTTGCACTGGTAAGATACACCAGATGGGTGGCATATTTAGGAACCGTTTTATCGTTACTAAGCTCCTGGATCTGGGGGATATAATGCTCCAGCCGCACGAATTCAACATACCTGTTCTTTATCCTTCTGCTACGAAACCAGACATACATGATAGAAAACATAAACCCGCCGACGAGCATAGTAATATAACCGCCATGCGTAAATTTCTGCATCAGCGCTACGCAGTACCCTGTTTCTATTACAAAAAAGGCAGCCAGGAATATCCAGATAAGCACCGGATTGGTTCGCTTCGCCACCAGGAAATTTGCAAATAATATAGTGGTCGTAAACATTGTAACAATGATCGCCAGCCCGTAGGCGGCTTCCATCCTGGATGATTCCCTGAAATAAAGCACCATGCCGAGGCAACCCACGAAAAGCAGGAAAGCTACTCCCGGAATATATAACTGACCCTTTTCTTCTGAAGGATAGCGGATCCTGAGCTTAGGCCATAAATTCAGGCGCATGGCCTCACTGATCAGTGTAAATGAACCGGAGATCATCGCCTGGCTTGCGATGATAGCTGCGACGGTTGCGATCACCACACCGGGAATAATGAACCATTGAGGCATCAGGTCGTAAAAAGCGTTGATGCCCAGTTGGGTCTTTACTTCCGGAGTGATACGGAGCCCGTTGTGCTGTCCAAGCAGGTAGGCGCCCTGCCCAAAATAGTTAAGCAACAAACATGATTTAACATATACCCAGGAAACGCGGATGTTACCCCTGCCGCAATGGCCAAGGTCGGAATACAGCGCTTCGCCACCAGTGGTACAAAGAAATACTGCTCCGAGCAGCCAGTATCCCCCGGGATAGGTAGCCAGAAATTCTATGGCATAATGGGGGCTAAGCGCCTTGAATATGGTAAGGTCGTCAGATAAATGATAAATTCCCAGGATGGCCAGCATAGAGAACCATACGAACATGATCGGACCAAATAATTTTCCGATCGAAGCGGATCCGAACTGCTGAAGAAAAAAGAAAGCGGTAAGTATGCTGATCACAATAATGACTATGGCATTATCGGTTTCGCCGAGATGACGAACAGCGGGCAGTTCCCTCAGGCCCTCCACCGCCGAAGTTATAGAAATCGGTGGGGTGATTATGCCGTCTGCCAGCAGTGCCGCCCCGCCCAGCATCGCAGGAAAAACCAGCCACCTCCGCTGCCGTCGCACGAGTGCGTAAAGCGCGAAAGTTCCTCCTTCGCCCCGGTTGTCGGCCTTTAAGACCAGCCAAACGTACTTGATCGTTGTTTGAAGTGTTAATGTCCAGATAATGCAGGATAATGCACCAATAATTAAAGCATCGCTGATGACTCTTCCCCCTATGATCGCATTAAATACGTAAAGTGGAGATGTTCCGATATCACCGTAAATAATTCCTAGTGCAATTACCAGTCCTGCTGCGGTAACCTTGTTGGTGTTTTTACCCACTGTGCAAAGTTATAAGGAAAAAATTATTTATCTTAAAAATCCTTTAATCTATTCGCTCTCCGTCATTTGAATCCTCTATTTCTCCTAACTTCATTTCTGCAAACATTGCTATGAACAAGCTGATCTTAATAACACTTGCCTCGGTTGCTTTATTTTTCTCCACAACCGCCCAGAAAATATCTTACACTGACCCGGACAAAGACGACTCCAAACGCACTGACTTCGATATTATCGGTAAAGTTGGGGGCAACTACCTCATTTTTAAAAATAACCGCAATAAAGATGCGCTTTCTGTCTATACCGGCGATATGAAGCTGATCGAAAAAATCAACATCAACCAGAACAGCCAAAAGTGGATAAATGTAGACTTTATCCCATATGCTGACAATGCCTGGATGATCTATCAATACCAGCAGAAAAGTATCCTGTACTGCATGGCCATTAAAATTGACGGTAACGGTAAAATGCTTACCAAACCTATCGAACTCGATACGACACGGATCGGTTTTGCCGCTGATAACAAGATTTATACTACTATCTATAGCGATGACAAGCAGAAGATCATGGTTTTTAAGATCAATAGCAAGAACCAGAAAAATTTCGTGTTTACCACCATGCTGTTTGACGACCAGCTTCAACTGAAAGACCGGCGCCAGCTGAATATGCCCATGGAAGAACGCAATGATTACTTTACCGATTTCCTCCTTGACAATGACGGGGCGATGGTATTCGGAAAGTATGTACGTAAGGGTGGCGGGGATTATATCACCAACCTCAGCCTGGTGACGAAAACACCAGAGTCGGCGGATTTTGTGATTCATGACATGAAAACCGGCGACCGCGTTCTTGACGACATTAAAATAAAGATCGATAACACCAACAGGAGATATCTTTTTTCTTCCCTTTATTACAGGCAGAAAAGAGGAAATATCGAAGGATTGTATACGATCACCTGGGACCGGAGTTCGTCTGCTATTTTCCAGGAACGGCTTCTCCCTTTTACTGATGAACTGCGGTCGCAGGCAAAGGGTCCCGATGCCAACCTGAGGATAGCCTTTAATGACTATTACATCAAAAATATCATTATTAAAAAAGACGGGGGATATCTCATTATTGCAGAATCTCAGTATACCACCAGTCGTGGTGGCGGCCCTTTTAACCGATGGGATTATATGGGTTTCAACAACCCCTGGATGTCTCCATACAATTATTATTATTCTCCCTACGGGTACAATTCTTTTGGTAATCCCTATAACCGGTGGGGTAGCGGGGGACAGCCCACCAGGTATCATTCGGAAAATGTGGTGATCATGTCATTTAACAAATCCGATACCCTGCAGTGGTCCAACGTAGTGGCCAAGAGCCAGTATGATGATCAGTCGGACCTGATGATCTCGCACCAGATCATGAACACCGGTGGGGAATTGCATTTCCTTTTTAACCTTTATGAAAGAAGGGCATTACTGCTAAACGACCAGAGTATCGGATCCGATGGCAAAGTGGTGCGCAACCCGACATTTAAAAACCTGAACAGGGATATTGAATTTATGGCGAGATATGGTAAACAGATCAGCGCCAAAAGCATGATCATGCCTTGCCAGTTCAGGAACTATCTTATTTTCGCTAAAATTGATTTTTAAAAGTTTAGCGGGTGGTAGGCATTTTCAGGCAGAAAAATCCAGGTAACAATTTACTGTTACTTGTTTACGGGCTCATTTTAAAATTCGGCATTTTATTAAGGCCGTCGCAACCGCTTAAGCAGGAGGGCGATCATTACCTATATACATTGCTGGTAAGATCCCTGGAGCCACTGCACATCCCTTCCTTTATATACGGTCTTGCTGCTTTCTTGCTGTTACTAATACAGGCAACGTTGCTCAACAGGATCTCCATCACCCAGAAAATGCTTCCAAAACCCAATTATCTGCCCGGCATGTCCTATATGCTGTTAACTTCCTTATTTGTGGAATGGAATCATTTTTCGGCTCCGCTTCTGGTAAATACCTTGATTATAATAATGTTTTACCGGATGGTAAATCTCTACAATACAAATAAACCGCTGTCGGCAATATTCAATATAGGGTTGCTGACCGGAATAGTGACGCTGCTGTACAAGCCGGCATTCGTATTCGTGCTGATGATCCCCTTTACATTATTTATCATGCGGCCGTTCAGGATAAGGGAATGGCTAATCGGGTTTTTAGGCATCACCACGCCTTATTACTTTCTGGCGTTGGCGCCGCTGGTAACGAACAACTGGAGCTGGAAGCACCTGGTACCCGATATAACCCTCGATTTTCCGGCGATGCCATCCTCCGTATTCATTACGATCAGCATTATCCTGATCGTGGTTCCCTTCATTATCGGTGGATTTTTTGTACAGGCAAATCTCAGTAAAATGCTGATCCAGGTTAGAAAGGGATGGAGCCTGCTGCTGCTTTTCCTGATCATTTCATTGTTTATCATCCTGGTAAATGGAGGTATTAACTATGTAAACTGGGCGTTTGGCATCATGCCGCTGGCGTGTTTCCATGCGGCAGCATACTATTATCCTGAAAGAAGAGTGTTTCCTTCGATCCTGCACTGGCTGACATTCGGATACGCCATTTTTATCTGCTACCGGAACATCTTTGCATAAAAATAAACTTTATGTAAGGAGGTTTATTCACCAATCTTCAGGGGCTGTGGCCTTATCGCTACCAATAATTCTTAACTTCGTGCAAAACGGATACACATGAAATTCGGGATAGTTGTTTTTCCTGGTTCTAATTGTGACAGGGACATGCAGGAAGCGCTTGAGAACGACCTTAACCAGGAAGTGATCATGTTGTGGCACAAGGATAAAGATATCAGCATGTTCTCTTCTGACGATTGCATTGTACTCCCCGGAGGGTTTTCTTATGGCGACTACCTTCGTTGCGGTGCCATTGCACGCTTTAGTCCGATGATGCAAAGTGTTATAGGTTTCGCCGGAAAGGGCGGTAAAGTTCTGGGCGTTTGTAATGGATTCCAGATCCTTTGCGAAGCAAAACTTTTGCCCGGAATTTTGTTGAGAAATGTAAACCAGCAATTCCTGTGCAAGAATATTTATATGACAGGTGTGGGCTCGGACACCCCGCTGAAAATACCAATTGCACATGGCGAGGGAAGGTATTTTGCTGAAGAAAATATTCTGGACGACCTGGAAGCAAGGGAACATGTAATTTACAAATATTGTGATGCAAAGGGTCAAATTACTTCTGATTCCAACCATAATGGGTCGATTCGTAACATCGCCGGCATCACCAATAAAGAAAGGAATGTATTTGGCATGATGCCTCATCCGGAAAGAGCCTGTTCAGAAATACTCGGTAATACAGACGGGAGGATAATTCTGCGGTCTTTACTTCTGTCACAGGCTCCCGTGCTTGTTTAAGTTTATAGTTGTCGCAGCTGATAATCCCGAGACACCTCTTTGTGATTTTAATATTTCCTTTAGTTTTAATAGCGCATTTTTGATTCCTTTTAGTTACTGCTCACCTCTGATCAACTGCCATGACATCATTTAAGACACCCTTTATCGCGCTTATTTTTATATTCCTGAGCGTCCCTTCACTTTTGCGGGCGCAGGATTCTACTGCCTATCAGTGGGATGTTTCAAGCAAAAAAATAGCTGATGGCGTATATGAATTAAGTTTCAGCACCTCGGGAAACGCTAAATGGCAATTGTATGGACCCAACGAAGTGATCAGTGAAGTGCCTTCCACGGAATTGATTTTCAGCGATTCCGCCATTACAATGAGCGGCGCATTTATTGAATCAGGAAACCCCACAACAATAAAGAATGCGTTGTTTGATAATGCATCTTTTAAGGTATACGACGGGGGGCGCATATCTTTTATCAAAACAGTTTCCATAAAAGGAAAAATTCCTGCAAAACTGCTGGGTAAGTTAACTTATACCTACGGCCGTGGTGATGAATTTTATCCATCTACCCCTTATGCATTTTCTGTTGCGCTTGAAGGCGGTGCTGCGTCTGCCGTGCGGATTAAAATAAATAGTTTTGATCTCAAACATCCAGTAAGTAATTGCGGAGATGAAGATACAGGCGGCAAAAGTTTAGCAGGAATATTTTTCCTCGGGCTGCTTGGAGGGTTTATCGCATTGCTGACCCCATGCGTATTTCCGCTGATCCCGCTGACCGTTTCTTTTTTTACAAAAAAAACCCAGGACAAAAAGAAAGGAATACTCAATGCAGTGCTCTATGGATTTTTTATTTTCATGATATATGTATTGCTTAGCCTTCCTTTTCATTTACTGAGCAACGTAAGTCCGGAGATACTGAATAATATTTCAACAAATGTTTGGTTGAACATCCTGTTTTTTATCATTTTTGTTTTCTTCGCGCTCTCCTTTTTTGGTTTTTTTGAAATAGGATTGCCGGGAGGTCTTGCCAATTCAATCGATTCCCGTTCCGGAATGGGTACTATCGGAGGAATATTTTTTATGGCGCTCACACTCGCCATTGTTTCCTTTTCCTGCACCGGCCCCATACTTGGCTCGTTACTGGCAGGCACCGCCTCGGAAGGCGCCTGGCCGCTGACGGCCGGTTTAGCGGGGTTTGGACTAGCGCTGGCGCTTCCTTTCGCCTTGTTTGCGATGTTCCCCGGATGGCTGCAATCACTTCCAAAATCCGGCGGATGGCTGACTTCAGTAAAAGTGGTGCTGGGCTTCCTGGAATTGGCGATGGCCGTGAAATTTTTATCCAATGCCGACCTTGTATCGCAGTGGGGCATTATTAAAAGAGAAATATTTATCGGGTCGTGGGTGATCACAGGTATACTGATCGTGTTGTATCTGTTGGGCAAGATCAGGTTTCCTCACGACGGACCCGTGAAAAAATTCGGTTATGTTAGGCTCTCTTTTATTGCTGTTTTTGCCTCCGTGACAATATATTTAATTCCTGGCCTGACTAATTCGAAAGCGGCGAATCTTTCGCTGATCAGCGGATTTCCTCCGCCATTGTGCTATAGCGTGTACAAAAATCCTGTAAACTGCCAGACGAATATCGAACCGCTGCGGGATTATGATGAAGCGCTGGCCCTGGCAAAAAAAGAGGGGAAGCCTTTGCTGATCGATTTTACCGGGTGGGCCTGCGTGAATTGCCGGAGAATGGAAGAAAATGTCTGGACAAATGAAGCGGTGTCCAAACTGATGAAGAATGATTTTGTGGTGGTGTCGTTGTATGTGGATGAAAGAAAAACACTTCCTGCCGCAGATCAGGTACTGTTTACAACAAAGACAGGCTCTAAGAAAAACATTGTGACCGTGGGAGATAAATGGGCAACATTTCAATCGGAGAACTTTGATGCGGTGTCTCAGCCGCAGTATGCGATCATACATCCGGGTGAAAAAATACTTACCAAAACAAAAGGGTATACCAGGTCGCCGGCAGAATTTGCCAGGTGGCTCCAGTGCGGCAAGGATGCCTACAAGCTGGTTAAATAGGTAAGTTATCCCAGAACGACAGCCATCTTATCGTAGAGATTGCCAATAAATTCGACTATCCAGCTCTCAACATGAATACGATGTACTTACCCGACATGAAAAAACCCTCCGTTTGGAGGGTTTAGGCAAAACTTTCGTACAGTTATGCAATATGTTGAATCCTTATTCTAATTATAATGCAATGTTCTTCTGGGTCATCATCTTGCGCAGATTGATGAGGCCGTAACGCATTCTTCCCAAAGCAGTGTTTATGCTGCAGTTGGTCAGAGAGGCGATCTCTTTGAAGCTAAGATCGGCGTAGTGACGTAAAATGATCACTTCGCGCTGATCCTCCGGCAACAGGTCCAGCATCTGGCGAACCCTGTCATGGCTCTGACGCTTCATCATTTTTTCGTCGGCGCCTTCTTCAGTGAAGTTGATCACCTCGAAAATGTCGCGGTCATCACTTGTTTTGATAGAAGGAGTACGCTTAACCTTGCGGAAATGGTCCACACAAAGATTGTGAGCGATACGCATGGCCCATGGAAGGAACTTTCCTTCTTCTGTGTAGCGGCCACCGCGGATAGTGTCGATGATTTTGATCAGTACATCCTGAAAAATGTCTTCAGCCAGGTACTTGTCTTTGACCAAAAATAAAATTGAGGTAAACATCTTGTCTTTGTGACGAATGACAAGAATTTCGAGGGCGTTAAGATCTCCATCCTGAAAATTTTGGATGAGTTCATGGTCGGTTTTCTTACGTAAAGAGGAAATCATAAACTTCTACAGTTTTGAAGGTGATAGGATATATAATTAGGATTCTAAGAGTGACTAGTTGGTTTTTCTGAGTAGAAGCGTGTAATCTATAGGCGTGCTATTTTTTTGATTTCTTGAACAAATTACCGTCTAAAGATAGACACTTTACCCAAAAAACCAAACTTTAGCAATTCTTTTATGGTATTTTTTGACAGTTGATAAACATTTATACTTAGTATTCGCCTTGGCAGGGTATTTTTGTATACTCAATTATGGCCATTTCCAATAAAAACCGCACCGGCGCAGATAAAGGCAAAGCTGTTCCGAATGATTCAATCCTCATTAAGGGAGCCAGGGTGCACAATCTTAAAAATGTAACGGCTGAAATACCACGAAATAAGCTTGTAGTGGTAACAGGTGTCTCTGGTTCGGGAAAATCTTCCCTTACTATAGACACACTATTTGCGGAAGGACAGCGCCGGTACGCCGAGAGCCTCAGCGCTTATGTGCGCCAGTTCATGGCCCGGATGGTGAAGCCGGATGTTGATTATATAAAGGGGCTGTGCCCGGCTATAGCCATTGAACAGAAAGTGACCACGCGAACGCCCAGATCAACTGTTGGCAGCATGACAGAGATATATGATTACCTCCGGTTGTTATTTGCCCGCACAGGTAAAACGATATCACCCGTCTCCGGAAGAGAAGTGAAAAAAGATGATGTGGCCGATGTGGTGGAAGCGATCGTACAAGGAAAAACCGGGGATAAAATACTTATACTGGTACCTTTCAGGCAGCACGTTAACAGAAACGTATCTGAAGAACTTAACATTCTGATGCAGAAAGGATTTTCAAGGCTATATGTTTCTGGCGAAGTGCTTCGCATTGAGGATCTTCTGGAAGAAAAAACACCTGCAAAAAAGAACTGGAAGCCTGCAAAGGAAACTTATGTATTGATAGACCGACTGGTGGTAAAAGAATTCGACGAAGAGGACAAACACCGAATGGCCGACTCCGTTACAACCGGTTTTTACGAAGGCGAAGGAGAAGTGTTCCTGTTAATCAACGAAAAGGAAAGGCTGCAATTTTCCAATAAATTTGAAATGGACGGGATACTGTTTGAAGAACCTGTCCCTGATCTCTTTTCCTTTAATAATCCATTTGGCGCCTGCCCTACCTGTGAAGGGTTCAGCCTGGTGCTGGGAATTGATGAAGACCTGGTTATTCCGGATAAAAGATTAAGTGTGTTTGAAGGTGCAGTGGCACCCTGGAAAGGCGAAAAGCTCGGCAAGTGGAGAGAAGATTTTATAAAAACGGCAAAGACTTCAAATTTTCCCGTTCACAAACCCATCATAGATCTTACCAAACAACAGTATGCCCTGTTATGGTCTGGCAACGGCCAGATCGCGGGCATTGATGACTTTTTTAAAGAAGTAGAACAAAATTTATACAAGGTGCAATTCCGGGTGTTGCTGTCAAGATACCGTGGCCGCACTTCCTGTCCGGATTGCAAAGGATACCGTTTAAGAAAAGAAGCGTTGTATGTAAAGGTCAACGACAGGCATATCGGTGAATTGTGTGAAATGCCTGTAAAGGATCTGATGCAATGGTTTACTGATATTAAGCTGACTGCTCACCAGCGCGAAATCGCCAAACGCATCCTTATTGAAATAAACCTCCGGTTAAAAACCCTGATGGATGTGGGTCTGAATTATTTAACGATGAACCGCCTCGCCAATTCGCTTAGTGGAGGCGAGAGCCAGCGTATCCAGCTTACCCGGTCGCTCGGAAGCAACCTCACCAACTCCCTTTATATACTGGATGAACCCAGTATCGGCCTTCATTCCAGGGATACCAAGCGGCTGATAAGGGTATTGAAAGAATTGCGTGATCTGGGCAATACGGTGGTCGTGGTGGAGCACGATGAAATGATGATGCGTGAAGCGGACCATATAATTGACATGGGACCGCTGGCTTCGCATTTGGGTGGTGAAGTAGTGGCTGCGGGAAATTATGAGGAGATCATCAATAATGCAGAAAGCCTGACAGGAAAATATTTAAGCGGAAAATTAAAGGTTGTTGAGCCCCGCACAGTAAGAAAATGGAACAGTTCGATCATTGTTGAAGGCGCCCGGCAGCATAATCTGAAAAACATAGATGTTGAATTTCCTTTAAATGTTTTATGCGTGGTAAGCGGTGTAAGCGGCAGTGGTAAAACAACGCTCGTGAAACAAATATTATATCCGGCATTAAAAAAATTAAAAGGCGAGCCTGGCGATAAAATCGGATTGTATAAAGGATTGAAAGGAGACATGGACAGCATTTCACAAATTGAAATGGTGGACCAGAACCCGATCGGCAAATCTTCCCGCAGCAATCCCGTAACCTATATTAAAGCCTGGGACGAGGTGCGGGATCTTTACGCCAAGCTGCCGCTGAGCAGGATGCGTGGATTTCAACCCAAGCATTTTTCTTTTAATGTTGATGCGGGCAGATGCGATGCGTGCAAGGGTGAAGGTGAGCAGGTAGTTGAAATGCAGTTCCTGGCAGATGTGCACCTGACCTGTGAAGTTTGTAATGGAAAAAGATTTAAGGAAGAAGTACTAGAAGTGCAATACAAAGGCAAGAGTGTATTTGATATCTTAGAACTTGCTGTGGATGATGCCATAGAATTTTTTAAAGAGGAAAAGGATATTCATAAGAAACTACAGCCACTGAGCAGTGTGGGGCTGGGTTATGTGAAGCTCGGACAATCCTCTGATACCTTGTCTGGCGGTGAAGCACAACGGGTGAAGCTGGCTTCATTTTTAGGCAAGGGGAAAGGGCAGGGGCATATTCTGTTTATATTTGACGAGCCTACTACCGGGCTGCATTTTCACGATATCAAAAAACTACTTTGCTCGTTTAATGCATTAATAGAGCAGGGACATTCGATATTGGTTGTCGAACACAATACAGATGTCATTAAAAGTGCAGACTGGCTGATTGACCTTGGTCCGGAAGCTGGAGACGGAGGTGGCAACCTTGTATACAGTGGTGTGCCTAAAGATATTATTAAAGTAAAAGAAAGTTACACCGGTAAATTTCTGTCGTAAAAATTTATCGCAGGCGGTCCATACTTTTAATAAGTCTTTCATCTTTATATATTCCACGTGCGGCGAGATAAAATAATACTACCATTATGACCGGCAGTAATGCACCGATCTGGTAGGAGCCTGTGAGCACTAAATTTTCTTTCTTGAATTGCTCTGTTTTGAAATATTCCAGAAATAAAAATCCGATAGAAAAAATTACTCCGAACACGGCAAGTCTGAACTGAAGTTTTCTGTTCTTAAATAAAAACAGGCAGATGAGAGCAAGCAGTCCCAGAGCAACAATAAATATTACCATTAAAAAATCATTGGCCAGTTGAAATACCCTTTCACTGCCATCTGCAATTTTGCCGGTGTACAGCGTGAGTTTGAAAATGACAAATGCAATCACTGCCGTAAGTATAAGCCAGAGGGATTGTATCCTTTGAATCATAATTTTTATTTATTACTTCATTGGGTCAGGACTAAGGCTGACGTAATGGAGTAAATTTAGCCCAATTCAGGATAAAGCAGAAATTGTTTCATGAATTCATTTACTTCAGCTGCCAGAACTTCAAGCGCTCCGTCATCGTCCTGGTGAACCAGCGCCCGATCGATATAATTTACAACAGTTTGCATGTGCGCTTCGTTCATTCCTCTTGTTGTAATCGCCGGAACGCCGACACGCACGCCGGAGGTTACAAAGGCCGACTTATCATCATAGGGGACCATGTTCTTATTTACTGTAATATCAGCCTTACCCAATACCTGCTCGGCTTTTTTGCCACTGATATTTTTATTGCGGAGATCGATCAGCATTAAATGGTTGTCGGTACCACCGGAAACGATATTGTATCCTTTTGCCAGCAGCGCTGTAGACATCGCGCCTGCATTTTTTATGATCTGCCGGGTATAGACTTCAAATTCATCGCTGAGAATTTCACCGAACGCAATAGCTTTTGAGGCGATAACGTGCTCAAGCGGACCGCCCTGTGTGCCGGGAAACACCGCCATATCCAGCAGGTTGCTCATCATGCGGGTATTTCCTTTGTTGTCCTTAATGCCAAATGGGTTTTCAAAATCCTTTTTCATTAATATAATTCCACCTCTTGGCCCGCGGAGTGTTTTGTGGGTCGTGGAGGTAACGAAATGACAGAAATCAAACGGGGAGTTCAGTAATCCTTTAGCGATCAGGCCGGCAGGGTGGGCCATGTCGCACATTACCAGTGCACCAATACTGTCGGCGATGCTGCGTATCCTGGAATAATCCCAGTCGCGGCTATAAGCGGAGGCGCCGCAAATAATAAGTTTCGGCTTTTGTTCCTGCGCCACTTTTCCCATCATGTCATAGTCTACCAGGCCGTCTTCTCTTTTAACGCCGTAAAAAAATGGCTGGTAAAGTTTACCGGAAAAATTTACAGGGGAACCATGGGTAAGGTGTCCGCCCATGCTCAGGTCAAGGCCAAGTATTTTATCGCCCGGTTGCAGGATGGCCAGGAGCACAGCGGCGTTTGCCTGCGCGCCGGAATGAGGCTGTACGTTTGCATACTCACAGTTGAATATAGTTTTGAGCCTGTCGATGGCCAGTTGTTCGGATTCATCCACTACTTCGCAGCCTCCGTAATATCTTTTGCCGGGGTATCCCTCAGCGTATTTATTGGTCATTACATTGCCCATAGATTGCATAACGTCCAGAGAGGTAAAATTTTCCGAAGCGATCAGTTCAATGCCACGGCGCTGGCGTTCCAGTTCCTTTCTGATGAGATCGAATACGAGAGTATCTTTTTGCATGATGGCTATTTTAATTCGTTTCACGCAAAGG
>Ga0123337_10001373_pt1 | contig 31542 bp, 23 predicted proteins | sample frozenSSSSmetaG_FD_89792 | JGI IMG/M metagenome (GOLD analysis project Ga0123337, IMG submission 89792) | Glacier valley bacterial and archeal communities from Borup Fiord, Nunavut, Canada, to study Microbial Dark Matter (Phase II) -... | ecosystem: Environmental > Aquatic > Freshwater > Ice >...
ATTCAAGCCGCACTCGAAGCCTTCCTTGACTTCCTTGGCATCGTCCTTGAAGCGCTTGAGCGAGTCGAGTTCACCCGTGAAGATGACCACGTTTTCGCGCAGCAAGCGCAACTTGGCGGTGCGGCGAACCACACCGGCGGTGACCATACAACCCGCGATCGAACCGATCTTGCTGACCTTGAACACCTGGCGAACCTCGGCCATGCCGATAACTTCTTCCTTTTTGTCGGGCGTGAGCATGCCGGACATGGCGGCCTTGAGTTCGTCCACAGCGTCATAAATAATGTTGTAGTAGCGAATATCAACGCCGTTGTTCTCAGCCTGCTTGCGCGCCTGGGCATCGGCCCGGGTGTTAAAGCCGATCAGCACCGCCTTGGAGGCAATGGCCAGATTGACGTCGGATTCCGAAATACCACCCACACCGGAGTACACCAACTGCACCTTGACCTCGTCGGTCGAGAGCTTGAGCAGCGACTGGCCCAGCGCTTCTTGCGAACCCTGCACATCGGCCTTGATGATGATGGGCAGCAGCTTGACTTCGCCGGCGTTGATGTCGGAGAACATGTTCTCCAGCTTGGACGCCTGCTGCTTGGCCAGCTTGGTATTGCGGAACTTGCCCGCACGGTAGGTGGCGATTTCGCGAACACGGCGTTCGTCCGTCATCACCATGAACTCGTCGCCAGCTTGCGGCACTTCGGTCAGACCCTGGATTTCGACGGGAATCGAAGGACCTGCCGTCTTGATCGGTTTGCCGTTTTCGTCGAGCATGGCGCGCACGCGGCCGTAGGTCGAGCCCGCCAGCACCACGTCGCCCGCTTTCAACGTTCCGGACTGCACCAACACGGTGGCAACCGGGCCGCGACCCTTGTCGAGACGCGCTTCAATCACCAGGCCCTTGGCCATGGCGTCGACCGGAGCACGGAGTTCCAGTACTTCGGCCTGCAGCAGCACCTGTTCAAGCAGGGTGTCTATGCCGGCGCCGGTATGGGCCGAAACAGGAACGAATGGGGAGTCGCCACCAAACTCTTCAGGCACGACGCCTTCAGTGACCAGCTCGCCTTTGACGCGTTCCAGATTGACGCCAGGTTTGTCGATCTTGTTGATCGCCACGACGATAGGAACCCCTGCGGCACGAGCGTGCTTGATGGCTTCCTTGGTTTGAGGCATCACGCCGTCATCGGCGGCCACCACCAAAATGACAATGTCGGTGGCCTGGGCGCCACGGGCACGCATGGCGGTAAACGCCTCGTGGCCCGGGGTATCCAGGAAGGACACCATGCCGCGCGGTGTTTCCACGTGGTAGGCGCCAATGTGCTGGGTAATCCCGCCGGCTTCACCGGAGGCGACCTTGGCACGGCGAATGTAGTCGAGCAGCGAGGTCTTGCCGTGGTCAACGTGACCCATCACGGTCACCACCGGTGCGCGCGGCAGTGCTTCAGCCTGCTGGCCATGCACGTCCTCGTCGGTGAAGGCTTCCGGATCGTCGAGCGCAGCAGTCAGCGCCTTGTGGCCCATTTCTTCCACCACAATCATGGCGGTGTCCTGGTCCAGCGGCTGATTGATGGTAACCATCTGACCGAGCTTCATCAGGTGCTTGATCACCTCGGAAGACTTCACGCTCATCTTGTGTGCCAGCTCTCCCACCGTGATGGTTTCAGGCACATGGACCTCAATCACCTTGAATTCGGTAGGCGCTACAAAATTGGATTCGGGACGTGCCTCGCGACCGCCGCTGCGACGACCCCGTGGACCGGGGCGGAAATTGCCGCGACCGGGAACCACTGGAGCACCGCGGCTCGGGATACCCTTTTTCTTGGCCGCGTCGTCTTTCCAGGTCGAAGACAGGTTCTCTGACTTAACTTCTTTCTTGCCAGCTGCGCCTGCAACGACAGCCGCGCTTGGGGCGCCTGGCTTGACCGCTCCCGGTGCCACGACCGGCTTGTGCAAGGTTCCCTTGGCCGCCACTTTGGGGTCCACATGAGGCACCAGCACGCGCTTGGGCGCGGACAACATAGCCCGAATCCCTGCGGCTTCAGCTTCAGCCTTGCGCCGGCGCTCTTGCAGGTCCACCGCTTTTGCAGCGTCGGCCTGAAATTCAGCCGTTGCCTTCGCTTTGGCAGCAGCCTGCGCTGTTGCGGCTTCGGCCAGCTTGGCGGTCTGCGCTGCCGCCGCTATTTCAGCGGCGCCAGCCGCTTCGGCCGTGACAACCGGTGCGGGTTTATCGATTTTTCCGATGGTAGGCTTGGCTTTTTTGGCCGCCTCAGCGGCCTGCGCCGCCTGCACGGCGGCTTCGGCTTCAGCCTTTTCCAGTGCTGCTTGATGCGCCTGTTCGCGCGCTGCTTCCTGGGCCTCGTGCTCGGCCTGCAGGCGGCGTTTTTCAACCAATTCTTCTTCCTGTCGGCGCAGCAACTCTGCATGGCGACTGGCTTCTTCTTCGCGGCGAATCAATTCAGCATCGTCGATCTCGGGCACCTGCGGCGCAGCAGCGACTTCAGGCTGACCTTCTTCAGCAGACAGGTCGGAGCCGTCCTCGCGCTTGACGAAGGTGCGTTTTTTACGAACCTCCACCTGGATGGTACGTGCCCGGCCCGTGGCATCGGCCTGCTTGATTTCGCTGGTGGACTTCTTGACCAGCGTGATTTTTTTGCGATCAGCCGCAACGGTGCCATGGCTGGCTTGCAGATAGCTGAGCAGCTTTTGCTTGTCCGATTCGGACAGGGGGTCGTTGGCCTGCGCCTTGACAACACCGGCGCTGGTCAATTGCTCGATCAGGGTGGCGGTGGATTTATTCAATTCAGCTGCGAATTCAGCGACGGTGGTTGTACTGGACATATTTGGTTTCCTGACTGGCCTTCATGATCATTGCTCTGGGACGGTTGCTGGTGCAACGGTCTCTGGAGCTTCATCGGTAAACCAATGGGCGCGTGCCGTCATGATCAAGGCTTTGGCTTCGTCCGCAGACTGGCCGGTGATATCTGTAAGTTCGTCCACAGCCAAATCGGCCAGGTCGTCGCGGGTATGGACACCCGCCTCCTGGAGCTTGGCAATCAACTCGGGCGTGATGCCATCAACGTCACGCAGGTGCTGCGAAACGCCTTCGGCATTTTCCTCTTTGGCGATTTCCATCGTCAGAAGGGCATCTTTGGCGCGGGTGCGCAGTTCATTGACCGTGTCTTCATCAAAGGACTCGATCTCCAGCATTTCCTGCAGCGGCACATAAGCCACCTCTTCAAGGCTGGTAAAGCCTTCGGAAATCAGGATGTCGGCGATTTCTTCGTCCACATCGAGTTTTTCCATGAAGAGCTTGCGGCTGGTATCCGTTTCAGTCGCCTGCTTTTCTGCAGATTCATTGGCGTCCATGATGTTGATCTTCCAGCCGGTCAGCTCGGAAGCCAGACGCACGTTCTGACCGCCGCGTCCAATGGCGATGGCGAGATTTTCTTCATCCACCACCACATCCATGGCGTGACGTTCTTCATCCACCACGATGGACGACACATTGGCTGGCGCCAAGGCGCCAATGACAAACTGGGCCGGGTCTTCGCTCCACAGCACAATGTCGACGCGCTCGCCGGCCAACTCGTTGGTCACGCCATTGACGCGGGTGCCACGAACACCAACGCAGGTACCAATCGGGTCGACGCGCTTGTCGTGCGACAGCACCGCGATCTTGGCGCGCGAACCGGGGTCACGCGCGCAGGATTTGATTTCCAGCAGGCCCTGCTCAATCTCGGGCACTTCCTGGCGGAACAACTCGATCATGTATTCAGGCGCGGTACGCGACAAAATGATGGGCGCACCACGCAAGGTCGTGTCCACTTCCATGATCATGGCGCGGACGCGGTCACCGGAGCGCAGGTTTTCCTTCGGAATCATGTCGCTGCGGCGCAGGCGGCCTTCAACGCGACCGGACTCTACAATCAGGTCACCCTTGTCCATGCGCTTGACCGTACCGACAAAAATCTTGTCGCCGCGGGACATGAATTCGTTGAGCAGCATTTCACGCTCGGCGTCCCGGATTTTTTGCAAAATGACCTGCTTGGCCGCTTGCGCACCAATTCGGCCAATCGGCAGGCTTTCGATCGGCTTTTCGATGTAGTCGCCTTCTTCGATGTCAGCAATTTCATCGCGCGCATCGCTGACCAGCTCTTCAGCGTCCGGATTCTGCAGGCCCGCTTCATCGGGCACCACCAGCCAGCGGCGGAAAGTTTCGTAATTGCCGCTGTCGCGGTCTACCGCAACGCGAATGTCCACCTCGCCCGAGAACACTTTTTTGGTGGCCGACGCGAGCGCGAGCTCGACGGCACCAAAAACGACGTCACGTTCAACATTTTTCTCACGCGAGATGGCATCAACCAACATCAACAGTTCGCGATTCATTTCACAAGCCTGCCTTTCTAAATTATTTCTGTAGGGCTATCTGCAGCCGGTGTCAGCTTGGGTTTACGCCCTTTGAAATCGACCACGGACGCCAAACGCGCCTGCTGGATTTCGTCGAGCGTGAACCCTAGCGCCTGCAGCGGTGCGGCAATTCTCTTTTTACTGACTTTTTGGCCGGGTTTGACGGCGGGCTCATCGCTCCACACGATCTGCCATCCGGCCAAGCCCTCTGTAGCCTCAGCGCGTTCCAGCGTGCCGCGAAATTTCTTGCGACTGGCCGCTATGCCTGAGCCTGCGCTTGCAGCAACGCCAATGGGGGCCTTGAGGGTGACGTCAATCAACTCACCCACAAAGCGTTCAAAATCTTTTTCATGACGCAGGGGTCTGTCGATGCCAGGCGAGCTGACTTCGAGCCGCGCATACTCGGCGCCCTCGACTTCCAGTACAAACTGCAACTGACGCGTGACTTTTTCACAGTCTTCGGCATTGATGAACTGTTCAGCACCGGCAACATAGGGCATATCAATCGTGACGCGCAGCAATCCGCCGCTCGTTCGCTCGATCTCGACCAGGTCGTAACCCAGTCCGGTAACAGTCTGCTCAATCGTTTCTTGTAAAGCCATTCAGTCTTTTTAAATCAGTCTGTAAAAACAAACGCCCAAAAAAAATGGGCGGTGAAAACCCGCCCATTTGGTCGTGAAGCGCATATTATAGCGCGCCAAACGCTTGAAATGCAATAACTTCGTACCGGTACGGGCTTGATTTGGCGGCTAGCCAGCATCAATCGACAGCTATTTTAATAAATTTGCGCGAATCCTGCGTAAATCCTCAGGCCTGCGTCACCAACACCCGGGTATACGGGTGGCGCGGTGCATCCAGTACGGAAAAGACCGTGCCGGACTCCACCACCTCGCCATCCTTCATCACCATCACGTCATGGGCCATGGCTCTTATTACGTCTACGTCGTGCGTGATTAAAAGATAACTCAAGGCGCGTTCGCGCTGCAAGCGTTGCAGCAATGCCAGCACCTGCTTCTGGATGGTCACATCGAGTGCGCTGGTCGGCTCGTCCAGCACCAGCAGGCTGGGGTTGATGATGAGCGCGCGCGCAATCGCCAATCGCTGGCGCTGACCGCCGGAAAATTCGTGCGGATAACGCTGCAACAAACCGGTAAACCGCCCAGCTTCTTCGCCCTCCCCCATGCCCACGTCGGCCAGCGCCTGCAGGACGCGCTGACGGCGCTGTGCCTGACTCAGAGCCGGCTCATGCACCAGCAAACCTTCTTCCACAATGGCTTCCACTGTCATGCGGGGTGACAGCGACGAAAACGGATCCTGAAACACCACTTGAACGGCTTTGCGAATCGCTTTGTTGCGGCTTGCCTGACGGCTCCAGGGTTGGCCGGCAGCCTGCAGTTCCCCTGAAAAGGGAAGCAGGCCCAAGGCGGCCAGGGCCAAGGTGGATTTTCCAGAGCCCGACTCGCCGATCACCCCCAGCGTCTTGCCCGGCGCAATCGTGAACGAGGCGTCCTGGACGGCGACAAATTCACCCTGCTTGAACCAGCCGCGCAGGCCAGCAATAGCCATGGGGTAGGCCACGCGAACATGACTGGCCTGCATGACGGGCGACGCGCCGGCGGTCGCAGCAAACTCCGCTACATCCCTGGCTGGCTTGCTGTCTATGAGTTTTCGGGTGTAGGCATGCTGCGGGTTGGCAAACACGTCCGCTACCGGCCCCTGCTCCACGATGCAGCCGTTCTCCATCACCGCAACGCGGTCGGCAAAGCGGCGCACCAGGTTCAGGTCGTGCGTGATCATCAGCACGGCCATGCCGTTTTTACGCTGCAAGTCGCTGAGCAGGTCCAGAATCTGGCCGCGCAAGGTCACGTCGAGCGCCGTGGTGGGCTCGTCGGCCAGCAGCAGCCGGGGCTGGCAAGCCAGCGCCATGGCAATCATGGCTCGCTGGCGCTGTCCGCCCGACAGTTGGTGGGGAAACGAGCGAGCCCGCCTTTTGGCATCCGGGATACCGGTATCTGCTAGTAGTTTGATAGCTGCTTGATTAGACGCGGCCTGCGCCAAGCCCTGTTTTAGCTGTAAAACTTCGGCAATCTGGTCGCCCACGCAGAACAAAGGATTCAGCGCCGTCATGGGCTCCTGAAAGATCATGGCGATGTCGCGGCCCCGGATGCCGCGCAACTGACGTTCTGGCAGGGACAACAGATCCACCGCCGCGCCGTCTGGCCCGGCAAACGAGGCCTGCCCGCTGAGCTCGGCGTTTTGAACCAGCCGCAGCAGACTCAGGGCCGTGACCGTCTTGCCTGAGCCCGATTCCCCGACCAGCGCCAGCTTTTCCCCGGGGGCGATGGAAAAATCGATGCCGCGAACGACTTCCTTGCCGGCAAACGCAACCTTCAGTTTTTGAACCGTCAACAGCGGTGTGCTCACTGGTCTACCTTTCTCGGGTCCAGGGCATCGCGCAAGGCATCGCCCATGAAGGTCAGCAGCAGCAGCGTGATGACGAGTACCGCAAACGTCGACAGCGAAATCCACCAGGCATCGATATTGGCTTTGCCCTGATTGAGCAGCTCGCCCAACGAAGGCGTTCCCGGCGGTACGCCCAGGCCCAGGAAATCGAGCGAGGTCAGCGCCAAAATGGCGGCGCTCATGCGAAAAGGCAAAAAGGTCACGACGGGCGTCAGGCTGTTGGGCAGGATGTGGCGCCACATGATCTGCAGGTTGCCAACGCCCAGGGCGCGGGCGGCCCGCACATAGTCCATCTGGCGGTTGCGCAGGAACTCGGCGCGCACGTAGTCTGAAAGTCCCATCCAGCCAAACAGGCTGAGCAGCAGTAGCAGCAAGGCCACGCTGGGCGCAAACATGGCGCTAAAAATAATCAAAATGTAGAGTTCCGGCATGGAGCCCCAGATTTCCATGAAACGCTGAAACACCAGGTCGGTCTTGCCGCCCACGTAGCCCTGAATGGCCCCGGTGATGACGCCGATCACCACGCCAATGACGGTCAGCGCCAGCCCAAACAGCACGCTCAAACGGAAGCCGTAAATCAGTTGCGTCAGCAGATCACGCCCCCGGTCGTCGGTGCCCAGCAGGTTGTCGCGCGACGGGGCCGACGGATTCGGCTCTTTCGCGAAATAGTTGATGGTGCGTGGCCCGTAGGGATTGAGCGGATAGACGGCCCAGTTGCCATCCTGGCTCAATTTTTCACGAATAAAGGGGTCGAGGTAGTCGGCCGGTGTGTCGAAGTCACCGTCGAAGGTCTTTTCTGAATAGTCCTTGAACAGCGGAAAATACAGCTCGCCCTGGTAGCGCGCGACCAGCGGCTTGTCGTTGGACAGCACCTCGGCAAACAGGCTGAGCACGACCAGCGCGCTAAACAGCAGCAGGCTCCAGTACCCCAGCCGGTTGCGCCGGAAGCGCTGCCAGGCACGGCGTGACGGTGAAAGGGATGGCGGGGATGAAGAGGCGATGTCCATGGTCAATCAAACTTCACACGGGGATCGACCCAGACATAACAAAGATCGCTGATCAGCTTGGTGACCAGGCCAATCAGCGTAAAAAAGTAAAGCGTCCCCAGCACCACCGGGTAGTCGCGCCGGATCACACTTTCATAGCTGAGCAGGCCCAGGCCATCGAGCGAAAACAGGGTTTCAATCAACAGTGAACCGGTAAAAAAAGCGCCGATAAAGGCCGCCGGAAAACCCGTGATGATGGGAATCAACGCATTGCGAAACACATGCTTCCAGAGCACTTGCCGCTCGGAAAGTCCTTTGGCGCGGGCCGTCATCACGTACTGCTTGCGGATTTCCTCCAGAAACGAGTTTTTGGTCAGTACCGCCGTCACGGCAAAGCTGCCCAAGACCATGGAGATGACCGGCAGCGTGATGTGCCAGAGGTAGTCGGTGATACGCGCCCCCCAGCTTAGCGTCTCCCAGTTGGCCGACGTCAGCCCGCGCAGCGGAAAGAGCTGCAGTTGCCCGCCAAACACCACCAGCAGCGCCACGCCCAGCACAAAGCCCGGAATCGCATAGCCAACCAGCACGACCAAGGTCGTGACAAAGTCAAACCGCGTGCCCGCCCGCACCGCCTTGGCCACGCCCAGCGGCACGGCAATCAGGTAGCTGATAAAAAAGGTCCAGAGGCCCAGGCTGGCGGAGACTGGCAGTTTTTCCTTGATCAGCTGCCAGACATCCTTGTGCTGGTAAAAGCTGTTGCCCAGATCAAAGCGGGCAAAGCGCCCCAGCATCTGCACAAAACGCTCGTGCACCGGTTTGTCGAAGCCGTAAAGCGCCTTGATTTCTGCGATGCGCTCGGCATCCACGCCCTGCCGTCCGCGGTAACCGGCACCGGCTACGGCAGCCCGCTCGCCGCCGGAGTCACGGCCCTGCAACTGCGCCACCATTTGCTCGACCGGCCCGCCCGGCACAAACTGCACCATGGCAAAGGTCAGCAGCAGCACCCCGAACAAGGTCGGGATCATCAGCAGCAAGCGCTTGAGGATGTAACTGGCCATGCTTAATCCATTCGTTCCAGATGAGGGGACATCGGCCGCCGCGCCGGGCCGCCCCCAGCAAGGCCTGCCCCCCAGGGGGGCAGCGAAGTACACGCAGTGACGAGCGTGGGGGTCATTTACTCCACCAGGTGCTCATGGCCCAGGTGTCGGGCTGGTAATACGGCGGAATGACCGGCGGCAGTACAAAACGGCCGGGGCGGTAGCCAATCAGAAAAGCGTCGCCGTAGTACTGCGGCACCGAGTAGTAACCATGGGTCAGCACGCGGTCCAGCGCGCGCATGGCGGCGCTCAGTTCAGGCCGGGTTTTGGCGGTCACCACCTTTTGCAGCAGCGCATCCACCGCGGGATCGGCAATACCCCAGACATTGGAAGAGCCCGGTGTGGCGGCGGCCCGGGAACCAAACAATTCCAGCAACTCGCCGCCCGGCGCGGTACTGCCAGGCAAGCGCAGCGTCGTGATTTCAAAATCAAACGCATCCATCTTTTGCTTGGCCAGGGAAAAATCCACCACGCGGTAGGTCATGGTGATGCCCAGCTTTTCCAGCGCTTTCTGAAACGGCCCGAAGATGCGCGCCAGCGAAGGCTGGTCGTTCAAAAACTCCAGCGTGAAGGCCTCGCCCTGGGCATTGCGCAGCGCGCCGTCGCGGTAGGTCCAGCCCGCCTCGCGCAGCAGCGCCTGCGCTTGCCGCAAATTTTCACGCAGGCTGCCGGGCGGCGTGGTGCTGGGTGAAACAGGCACCGGCCCAAACACCTCGGGCTTGAGCTGGCTACGCAAAGGCTCAAGCAGGTCCAGTTCATCGGGCTGGGGCACGCCTTCGGCATGGAATTCACTGTTGGGAAAGTAGCCGTTGACGCGCTTGTACAGGCCATAAAACAGCTGGCGGTTCATCCATTCGAAGTCCATCGCCAGGCCGATGGCGCGCCGCACCCGCACATCCTGGAGCTTGGGATTTCGCAGGTTGAACACGTAGCCCTGGAAATCCCCGGGGTTGCGGTTTTCGAACGCGCGCTTGACCAGCTCGCCCGACGTGAAGGGCTTGCCGGTGTACTGGCGTGCCCAGTTGCGCGAGATGAATTCACGCAGGAAATCGAACTCACCGGCTTTCAGGCCTTCAAATCGTGAGGTTTCATCGAGGTAGATCTTGAAGCTGATGCGGTCAAAGTTGAACTGGCCCTTGCGGCTCGGTAAATCAGCGCCCCAATAGGTCGGGTCACGCACATAGGTGATGTCGCGACCCATGGCCGGGTTGGCGATTTTGTAAGGCCCCGAACCGATTGGCACTTCCGACACAATCTGGTCGAACGGCTTGGCTGTGCCCGCCACGTTGCCCCACGAACGGCTGAACACTGGCATGCCGCCCACCACCAGCGGCAGTTCGGGATTGGGTGTCAGAAAATCAAAGCGCACGACGCGTTCGGACACCACCGTCACGCCCTTGACTTCGGCGTAAATGGTGCGGTACTGCGGGGCGGCGAGTTTGCCCGTGAGCTGGGTGTAGGCGTGCAGCACATCGGCCGCCAGAACCGGCTCGCCGTTGTGAAAGCGTGCCTTTGGATGGATGCGAAAAGTCGCTGACAGTTTGTCGTCGCTCACTTGGACGTCGTCGGCCAGCAGTCCGTAGGCGGTGGTCGGCTCTTCGGAATTGCCGGTCAGCAGGCTTTCGATCAGCAGGCTGCCGACGCCGTAAGGCGCGGTGCCGCGCAGCGTGAAGGGGTTGAACTTGTCAAAGTTGGTGGGGCGCGTGGGCGGCACCATGCGAATTTCACCGCCTTTGGGCGCTGCGGGGTTCACGTAATCAAAATGGCTGAAGCCGGCCGGGTACTTGATGTCGCCGAACTGCGCATAGGCGTGCGCAGCCCACGCGGCCGGAGCCAGGCATGCCAGCCAAGCCAGCGCCAAGGCCCGCAAAAAATGTAAATCCCGCATGCGACAATTCTGCACTAATTAAGTCGGCGGAATTTGGGGCCTGAGGAGACAACACCTGCAGCGCTCCAAGCCACATTCGCCGTTTCATTCGCACACACTGGAGCATACGCATGGGTTTTCTCACTGGCAAAAAAATACTGGTCACGGGCGTGTTGTCCACCCGATCCATTGCCTATGGCATTGCCAAGGCCTGCCACGCCCAAGGCGCAGAACTGGCTTTCAGCTACGTCGGTGAGCGCTTCAAGGAGCGCATCACCGAATTTGCGGCCGACTTTGACTCCAGCCTGATTTTTGACTGTGACGTTGGCGATGACGCGCAGATCGAGCGCCTGTTTGCGGACCTGTCCAAGACCTGGCCCACCTTTGACGGCTTTGTGCACAGCATTGGTTACGCCCCGCGCGAAGCCATTGCCGGTGACTTCCTGGAAGGCCTGTCGCGCGAGGGTTTCAAAATTGCCCATGACATCAGCGCCTACAGTTTTCCGGCCATGGCCAAAGCGGCCCTGCCCTACCTCAATGACAAATCCGCGCTGCTGACGCTGACCTACCTGGGTTCACAGCGCACCGTTCCCAACTACAACACCATGGGCCTGGCTAAGGCCAGCCTGGAAGCCAGCGTGCGCTATCTCGCCGAATCCCTGGGACCCAAGAGCATGCGCGTCAACGGCATCAGCGCCGGACCGATCAAGACCCTTGCCGCCAGCGGCATCAAGGACTTCGGCAAGTTGCTGGGCATGGTGGCAGCGGCCTCACCGCTGCGTCGCAACGTGACCATCGAAGATGTGGGCAACGTGGCAGCCTTCATGTTGTCGGATCTGGCTGGCGGCGTGACCGCCGAGATCACCTATGTGGACTGCGGCTTTAGCCACACGGCTGGCGTGAGCCGCGACAGCTAGTCTTGCTGAGGGCCATCGCGGGCCGCTTGGCGGCGTCGGTGGCGCTACCAGGTTAATAGCAGCTCACGCCCGTGGATATTAGGCTGGAGTCCGAAATTGCTTAAAAATTTTGACAGTTTTGAGAGTGCTATTTTTATATTAGCTGCTTAAGTCCGTCCCTATTGCGTAAACGGCATTATTCGTCCATAAAATCAGGAAAAGAACATGCCTTTACAAGCCCCGCCGGCCGACGCACGCCCCAGCATCAACCGATTTCGCATCAGGACGCTCCATTGGCTGCTGGCGTTGTCTGGCCTGCTAGCCCCTGCCCTGCCTTTGTCGGCCGCCGAAGCGGGTCCGCCGCTGATGCTGGCCAAGGTGTATCACGCGGGTATTTCCCTATCGGATTACTGGGTCAGTGAAAAGCTTGACGGCGTGCGCGGCTACTGGGATGGCGAGAAGCTGTTAACCCGTGGTGGAGAACGCATAGCCGTACCCGCGTGGTTCACGGCGGGCTGGCCCAGCGTACCGCTGGATGGCGAGTTGTGGGCTGGCCGCGGCCAGTTTTCAAAGGCCGTTTCAACCGTGCGGCAGCAAACACCCAATGACGAGGCCTGGCGCGCCATGCGCTTCATGGTGTTTGACTTGCCCGCTCAGGGCGGTCCGTTCAGTGAAAGAATCCAGGCGCTCAACCGCTTGCTGACCGACTTGGCGCTTCCCTGGGTTCAGCTTGTGGCCCAAAGCAAAGTCGCCAGCCATGCTGCGCTACAAGACCGGCTTCGCAAGACCGTCAAACTCGGTGGCGAAGGGCTGATGCTGCACCGCGGCGCATCGCTCTACAAAGCGCAGCGCAACGACGATTTGCTCAAGGTCAAAACCCACGAAGACAGCGAAGCGCGCGTGGTGGCGCATATTCCGGGAAAAGGCAAATACGCCCGCCAGCTGGGCGCGCTGCTTGTTGAAATGCCCGCAATCGACGGCAAGCCGGCGCAGCGCTTCAAACTGGGCACGGGTTTCAGTGACGCCGAACGGCAAGCCCCGCCCGCCCTGGGGTCGCTGGTCACTTACCGCTTCAGGGGCTTGAACGACAGCGGCATCCCCCGCTTTGCCAGCTTCATGCGGGTGCGCGAAGACGCGACGCGTTAAGGAAACGGCAGGCCAAGGCGCCGACCGCTCCTGTGGCATTTTGGGCTATTTCCTGACGCAGTCGGCGTAATAGCGGACCTTGCCCTTGGCATCGACCTGCTCGACCAAGCCATGGATGTCTGTCTCAAAGCCCGGGCACTGTGCGTTGAACTCACGAGCGAACTTGAGGTAGTCCACAATTTTCTTGTTGAACACCTCACCCGGAATCAGCAGCGGAATACCAGGTGGGTAAGGCGTGACCAACCCTACGGTCACGCGGCCTTCCAGATGATCGATCTCGACACGCTCTGTCGTGCGGTGGGCAATGTGGGCGTAGGCGTCGCTGGGTTTCATTTCGGGTTTCAGGTCGCTCAAATAGACCTCTGTGGTCAATCGCGCAATGTCGTACTTGGCATACATGGTGTGAATATGCTGGCACAAGTCGGCCAGGCCCATGCGCTCGTATTTCGGAAACTTCTGGCAGAACTCGGGCAGGATGCGCCACATCGGCTGGTTTTTGTCGTAGTCGTCCTTGAACTGCTGCAGCGCTGTTAACAGCGTGTTCCAGCGACCCTTGGTGATGCCAATGGTGAACAGGATGAAAAAACTATAGAGGCCCGTTTTTTCCACGATCACACCGTGCTCGGCCAAAAATTTGGTCACGATGCTGGCCGGAATGCCGGTTTTGGCAAACTTGCCATTGAGGTCAAGACCGGGCGTGACAATGGTGGACTTGATCGGGTCCAGCATGTTGAACCCGGTGGCCATCTGGCCAAAACCGTGCCAGTTGGTGGCGGCATTTTTCGACGTCTTGGCGCTGCGCGACTCGCCCTTGATGATCCAGTCCTCGGCAAACCCAATGCCCTCTTCGGCCAGTTTGTCCGGTCCCCAGACCTTGAACCACCAGTCGCTGCCATATTCGTCGGCAATCTTGCGCATGGCGCGGCGGAAATCGAGGGCCTCGGCAATGCTTTCTTCGACCAGCGCCGTGCCGCCCGGGGGTTCCATCATGGCTGCAGCCACGTCGCAGCTGGCAATGATGCTGTATTGCGGCGACGTGGAGGTGTGCATCAGGTAGGCCTCATTGAAGAGGGGCCTGTCGAGCTTGGTATTTTGCGAGTCCTGTACCAGGACATGGCTGGCCTGGCTGATGCCGGCCAGCAGCTTGTGAATTGACTGCGTGGCATACACCACGGCATTTTTTGGCCGGATGCGTTTCTTGCCCATCGAGTGGTAGGTGCCGTAAAACGGGTGGAAAGCGGCGTGCGGCAACCAGGCCTCATCGAAATGCAGGTTGTCGATGTATCCATCAAGCATGCCCTTGATGGTTTCGGTGTTGTACAGCACCCCATCGTAAGTGGACTGCGTGAGCGTCAGCACCCGGGGCTTGACCATGGCCGCATCGACGCCTTGTAAAAGCGGATTAGCAGCGATTTTGGCGCGGATCGCTTCTGGCTCGAACTCACTCTGCGGAATCGGCCCAATGATGCCGAAATGGTTGCGCGTAGGCTTCAAAAATACCGGGATCGAACCCGTCATGATGATGGCGTGCAGGATTGATTTGTGGCAATTGCGATCCACCACCACCACGTCATTGGGGGCTACGGTGTGGTGCCAGACGATCTTGTTGCTGGTGGAAGTGCCATTGGTCACGAAGAAGCAATGGTCGGCATTGAAGATGCGCGCCGCGTTCCGCTCACTGGCGCCGATGGCGCCGTTGTGGTCCAACAGCTGGCCCAGCTCTTCCACCGCATTGCAAACGTCAGAACGCAGCATGTTCTCGCCGTAGAACTGGTGGTACATCTGTCCGACCGGACTTTTAAGGAAGGCGACGCCGCCAGAATGGCCTGGGCAATGCCATGAGTAGGAACCGTCTTCGGCGTAGTCCAGCAGGGCCTTGAAAAACGGCGGCTGCACGCCTTCGAGGTAGCTCTTGGCTTCGCGAATGATGTGGCGCGCCACGAATTCGGGCGTGTCTTCAAACATGTGGATGAAGCCGTGCAGTTCGCGCAGGATGTCATTGGGGATATGGCGCGAGGTTTTTGTCTCGCCGTACACATAAATCGGTACGTCGAGATTTTTGCGGCGCACCTCTTCAATGAAGTTGCGCAGATTCAGAACGGCCGGGTCCAGATCCGGTCCTGGTGTGAATTCCTCATCATCAATTGACAAGATGAACGCACTGGCACGGCTTTGCTGTTGCGCAAACTGCGACAGGTCGCCATAACCGGTGACGCCGAGCACCTCAAACCCTTCGGTTTCGATGGCTTGCGCCAGCGCACGAATGCCCAAGCCGGAGGTGTTTTCGGAACGGAAGTCCTCGTCAATGATGACAATCGGGAAGCGAAATTTCATGGTGTAAGCGGATCAGCAGGCTAACCCGGAGGTGGTGACAGCTATTAATAACAGCGAAGTGTACGGAAATAATGGACGGTGTTCGCGGCGGGCGCTGCATTTGCGTCAAAATGACTCTAATCTTACAAAAGGTACAAGCGCATGACCGAATCAACAATTTGGTGGCTGCTTGCAGGCGGCGCAGTCGCCGCCGAGCTGCTCACCGGAACTTTCTTCCTGCTGATGATAGCGTCCGGAATGGCTGCGGCGGCACTGGCAGCACACGCTGGCGCTGGCACGGTGGTGCAGTTGCTGGTGGCCGCAGTCATCGGGGGAGGCGCTGTGGTCGTCTGCTATTTCTTCAAGAGAAGGCGTCCGTCCGACAAGCCTGCCCGCGCTGACCGCAGTGTCAACCTGGACGTGGGCGAGACGGTTCTCGTCGAGGAATGGAATGCAGACGGCACGGCCACGGTCAAATACCGCGGCGCAAACTGGACCGTCATCCAGCGTGCAGGCAACACACCCTCTGCCGGACTTCATCGGGTCGCTGAACTGGTCGGAAACCGGTTGCTGGTAGACAAACTTTAATCACCACTACAAGAAAGCCCCTTAATGGAAATCGCGATCCTTATCCTTGTTATTGCCGTCATCTTCATTACCCGCTCCATCAAGGTGGTGCCACAGCAAAACTCCTGGGTCATTGAGCGCTTGGGAAAGTACCACGGTTCACTGACTCCGGGGCTGAATTTTCTGGTTCCCTTCATTGACCGGGTAGCTTACAAGCACAGCCTCAAGGAAATTCCGCTCGATGTGCCGAGCCAGATTTGCATTACCAAAGACAACACGCAGCTGCAAGTCGACGGCATCTTGTATTTTCAGGTGACCGATCCGATGCGTGCCAGCTACGGGTCATCCAACTATCTTATGGCCGTGACGCAGCTGTCTCAAACCTCGCTGCGTTCCGTGATCGGCAAGCTGGAACTCGACAAAACCTTTGAAGAGCGTGAAATCATTAACGCGCAAGTCGTTGCAGCCATTGACGAAGCGGCGCTGAACTGGGGTGTGAAGGTGTTGCGCTACGAGATCAAGGATTTGACGCCACCGAAAGAAATTTTGCTCGCCATGCAGTCGCAAATTACCGCCGAGCGTGAAAAGCGGGCCCTGATCGCCGCCTCCGAGGGCCGCAAGCAGGAGCAGATCAACATTGCGAATGGTGAGCGCGAAGCTTTTATTGCACGCTCCGAGGGCGAAAAGCAGGCAGCCATCAACAATGCGCAAGGTGAAGCGTCGGCCATCATGGCAGTGGCTGAGGCAAATGCAAAGGCCATCGAGGTGGTTGCTGCCGCGATCAGTCAACCGGGCGGTGCGCAGGCCGTACAACTCAAGGTCGCCGAAAAAGCCGTTGAGGCTTATTCAAGTGTCGCGAACAAGGCGACCACCACCCTGATCGTACCCAGCAACATGACCGAGGTGTCGGCCCTGATCGCTTCGGCCATGAAAATGGTGCAGTCCAACCAGGCTTGATGGGTAGACCCTGCAATGCATAAACACAGGTAAAGCGATGATTCCCAAAAATGTTCTTGGTACAGCGTTGATGGCCTGTTCTTACGATCCCGTCACTGGCTATTTTCGTGACGGCTGCTGCAACACCGACGCGTCGGATGTGGGCTCCCATTTGATGTGTGTCCGGGTCACGCAGGAATTTTTAACCTTCTCCAGTTCGCGCGGTAATGACCTTGCGACGCCCAAGCCTGAATATCGCTTTGCGGGGCTCAAGGCGGGCCAGCGCTGGTGCCTGTGCGCCAATCGTTGGCGTGAGGCACTGGAGGCAGGCTGCGCGCCACCTGTGATTCTGGAGTCCACCCACGTCAAGGCCCTGGAATTTGTCACCATGGCGCAACTGGAAAAGCACCGGTTTCAGGGCGCCGAACACTAGCCTGCGCATTTCGCGCAATCTTGCTCTGGGCAGCGCCTCAGCACTGCTACAATAAAGAGCTTCGCGGAAGGGTGGATGAGCGGTTTAAGTCACACGCCTGGAAAGCGTGCGTGGGGTTATACCCACCGCGGGTTCGAATCCCGCCTCTTCCGCCAAAATTAGTTGGGCAATTCTCCAAAGCCTGACAGGTTTATGAACTCTCAAGGTTTTTAGACCCAGCAAAAAAGCCACCTCACGGTGGCTTTTTTCTTTTCCTTGAACGTTTTAGTTCAGGGCTGATTTCTTGCCGTCTTTGTACACGTACAAAGTGATGGCCGGATTCTTCAACTCGCCATTGGGCTCGAAAGCAATCGTGGTGGTCACGCCTTTGAAGTTGGCTTTGATCAACTCTGCGTTGTAGACCTTTGGATCGGTGGAGTTGGCACGCTTCATGGCGTCAACCAGTACGAACGTCGCGTCGTAGGTGTACGGGCTGTAAACTTGGAACTGAGTGGGGTACTTGGCGTCATAACGCTTTTTCCAGGCTTCGCCGCCGGGCATTTTAGCGAGCGATGCACCACCTTCGGCGCAAACCACATTGCCGATGGTCTTGGCGCCCGCGGCCAGCTTGGCCAGTTCAGCCGTGCAGATGCCGTCACCGCCAAAGTATTTGACGTTGCTCATGCCGAGTTGCTCCATCTGGCGCAACATCGGGCCGCCCTGAGGGTCCATACCGCCGAAGAAAATCGCGTCGGGGTTTTTGGATTTCACAGCGGTGAGGATGGCCATGAAGTCGGTGGCCTTGTCGGTCGTGAACTGTTCATCCACCACGGTCATGCCTTTTGCCAGTGCCGTCTTCTTGAAAACTTCTGCAACGCCTTGGCCGTAAGCTGTGCGGTCATCAATGATGGCCACTCTTTTCAACTTCAAGGCGTCGGCTGCGTAAAAAGCAAGACCGGCGCCCAGTGCGTTGTCGTTGGCAATAATGCGGTAGGTGGTTTTGTAGCCAGGCTTGGTCAGATTGGGGTTGGTTGCCGCGCCCGTCACCATCGGAATGCCGCAGTCGTTGTAAACCTTGGACGCGGGAATCGTCGTGCCCGAATTCAGGTGACCCACAACGCCAGCAACTTTGGAGTCGCACAGTTTTTGTGCAGCAGCCGTGCCCTGTTTTGGGTCAGCGGCATCATCTTCAGCCACCAATTCAAATTTGATCTTCTTGCCGCCAATGACGATATTCTGTGTGTTCAGGTCTTCAATTGCCAAGCGTGCGCCATTTTCATTGTCTTTGCCGTAGTGCGCCTGTGCGCCAGACATAGGTGCCACGTGACCAATTTTGACCACTGTGTCTTGTGCGGAGGCCATACCTGCGACCACTGCAAGAGAGGCCATTACTGTCAGTTTTAATTTCATTTGCATAAACACTCCGATTAAATTTACGGTTAAGGGTTGAGAGTAATTTTTTTCACTCAACGGGGCAGAACATAACGCAATTTTCGGGCCCGCACCATAGCAACGTCCCTAGGTTATTGTTGATAAGGGGGTTTACCCGGAGGATGCGTTGGACTGCCAGCAAGCGGGCGCCTGGGAATGTCCCATGGCGCTCTGTACACGCAAAAAAATCGGTAGATTTTGCGTCGATTCAAGGTCGAACCGGCCGCTGAGCGGCCTCCTGGTCAAATGCCTGGCCCACAGATTGGCCCACCACCACCTCAATTTCTTCGCGCAGACGGAGTGCCAGGGTTTCGGTGTGCTCCAGAATTAACTGCCCGACCGCCTCGCGCAGGCGCCGCTCCAGCGTCGCGTCGATGCGCTGCAGGACGCGCATGACCATTTGATCTTGCTGCTCGGGAGAAAGCATCATCGGCAATACGGCCTCGCCCGGGGCCGGTAACGCTGCAGGCGCAGGCTGGAATATCTCCGTCAACGTCGGGACGAAACGGGGTGGAACCGAGGCATTGCTCATGCACCATCCCCGGCCGTCGCAAGGTCATGTCGTTTCATCGCGTAGCCCCTGTCGGTGTAATGCTTCCAGCGACTGCGTGCAGCGAGGCGGTCTTCCTCGCCCTGCGCAACCACCTCAATGAAACGCTCAAACCGTTCGAACTCAAGCGGAACCGCCTGACCCAGGTTAACCAGAACATCGTAGCCTACGCATGATTTGAGCGATTCAGCAAGTAACACTGGCGCCTCACCACGGCTCGGTTCACCAGTAGCTAGGCGGCAATGTGGCACAAAGTCGGTTGGGGAAAAGCGCCATAGCAACTGATCAAGTTCAGCCAGGAGTTCGGGCTCTGCTGTCACCACCACGCGGGCACCACTGGTATAGACCTTGCGCAGCAACCGGCATCCGTACAGCAGCTTGTCGGCCACATTGAAATGAAAAGCTATTTCAGTCATACCCCGGTTTTGGAGACAGGCGCGCGTCGTTTCACAGGCTTGGGTTTGGCTGGCACTTTTCCGGCCGGAGTCACGGGGACCTGGCTGAGCAAATAGTCCAGCAACAGGGGAACGGGGCGACCGGTCGCGCCCTTCGCCGCGCCACCCTTCCAGGCCGTACCGGCGATGTCCAGGTGCGCCCAGGGAAAGCGGGTGGCAAAGCGCTGTAAAAACTTGGCGGCGGTCACCACGCCTGCCGCTCTTCCTGCAATATTGGCAACATCCGCAAAATTTGTTTTGAGCCCTTCTGCATATTCGTCATCCAGCGGCATTCTCCAGCACAGGTCCAGCGAGGATTCACCCGCCTGGGTCAGCGCTTGGGCCAGTGGCTCGTCAGTCGAAAAAAGGGCGCTGCGCACCCCGCCCAGGGCGATCACACACGCGCCCGTGAGCGTGGCGATGTCGATCACGGCCTTGGGCTTGAAGCGTTCCGCGTAAGTCAATGCATCGCACAGCACCAGGCGCCCTTCTGCATCGGTGTTCAGAATTTCGATGGTTTGCCCGCTCATGCTGGTGACCACATCACCGGGCTTGACCGCGCTGCCGCCGGTCATGTTTTCGCTTGCCGGAATCAGGCCCACCACGTTCAGCGCAGGCTGCAGCTCGGCCAGAGCACGAAAGGTACCGAGCACACTCGTGGCCCCACACATGTCGAACTTCATCTCGTCCATTTCGGCCGCAGGTTTGATCGAAATACCGCCCGAATCAAAGGTGATTCCCTTGCCTACCAGCACCACGGGCGCCTCGGTCTTGGCCGCGCCCTCGTAGTGCAGCACGATAAAACGCAGTGGTTCGTCGGAGCCCTGCGCCACCGCCATGAACGAGCCCATGCCCAGCTTGGCGACTTCCTTGGGGCCCAGCACTTCAACCTTGATGTTGGGGAATTTCCCCAGTTCCTTGGCGGCACCCGCCAGCATGGTGGGGGTAGCGTGGTTTGCTGGCCGGTTGCCCCACTCCTTGGCATAGTCCATGCCTTTGGCCAGCGCGATCCCTTTGTCGAATCCCGCCTGGGCGTCCGCAAGACGGCTTACGCCAATCACCACGCGCTGCAGTTTTGCAGGGCTGGCTTTGGACTTGGTGGCGGTGTAGCTGTACACCGCATCGCTGCAGGCCACAACGGCGGCGCGCACCACATCGGGTTGCTGGCTGTTGAGCGTACTGAGACAAAGAACCACGCGTTGCGCGTTGCTGGTCTTCAAGGACCCCAGGGCCGCATTCACGGCTGTCCTGATACTTTTAGGACTCCCATCACCGGCCCCCACCAAGACGGTTCGCGTTGCGGCGATGCCCAGCGTGCGGTAGGCGCTAAGCAGTTTGCCTGACTTGGCTTCAAAGTCACCGGATTTGAGCGCAAGCGCGACCAGCACGGAAACAGGGTCAGCGGTGGAACTGAAGTCCTGAGGGACGAGCACCACAAGGGCGTCACATTTTTCATTGCATATACGGGCGCGGGTCAGTGTTTTGAGTTCAAAGTCCATAATTCAGGGTCGGGTAGGTAAACAAAAAAATAAAACAACGCAAAAGCGACTAATCAGTCAATGTTATTCCAATCTTCAATACGCAAAGAGCTGGCACGGAGTTTCGGCGCAACCCTGGTGGTAATCGTCACCATCGTGATGACCATCGTGCTGATTCGCACGCTGGGCCAAGCTTCGCGCGGGTTCATCAACCCCGAAGACGTGATGCTCTTCATGGCTTATTCAGCCTTGGGCCGCCTGCCCACCATCTTGACGCTGTCGCTCTTTGTCGCCATGGTCAGTACGCTGTCGCGCATGTACCGCGACAGTGAAATGGTGGTCTGGTTTACCAGCGGCCAAGGACTGGCGGGGTTTTTGAAGCCGCTGTTTCGTTTTGCCTGGCCGGTGCTGCTGGTGGTGACGCTGCTGGCGCTTTTTGTCTGGCCCTGGACCAACCAGCAAACCAGAGACATGCAAAATCGCTATGAACAGCGCAGCGACCTGGACCGCATTGCCCCCGGACAGTTTCAAGAGTCCTCCAGCGGCAACCGCGTGTTTTTTATCGACCGAGATCAGCCTGGCGTGCAAGCCAGCAACAATGTATTTATCGCAGCCACCGAAAAAGGCAAAAGCTCCGTCACCACGGCACGATCGGGCCGTCTTGAAACCCGGGAAAACGCCCAGTTCCTGATCCTGGAAAATGGCCAGCGGCTGGAAAACGTCATTGGTCAATCTGCCCTCAAGGTCAGCGACTTTGAAGAGTACGGAACCAAAACAGGCGATTCGAACGCCTTCAGCCAAGACACACCAGCCGCCAAACTGCTGTCCACGCGCGACCTCACCAAGGCGCCCACGCCCGGCAATCTCAGTGAATTGGCGTGGCGTTTCGGGCTGGCATTGTCAGCGATCAATTTTGTAATTTTGGCCCTTGCACTGGCCAGCGGAAACCCGCGCAGCGGGCGCAGCGGCAACCTGATTTTTGTCTTACTGTCTTTTGTGGTTTACAACAACCTGATCAGCTTGGGGCAAGGCTGGATTGTTGCGGGCCTTGTTGGTTTTGGTAACTTGCTGCTGCTGCTGCACGGCGGTGTATTTCTGCTGGGCCTCGGCTGGCTGGCCAAGCGGCATGTCAACTGGGCTTTCAGGCTGGCGCCGCGCCCGCGTCGCCCACCACCTGCCATGCGTGGCAATGGGAGCACCCCATGAAAACCATACGCCGCCTGATTTACGGCGAGGTGCTCTCTGCCATCGCGCTCGTGGCGCTGGGCTTCCTCGCGCTGTTTTTCTTTTTTGACCTCGTCGACGAGTTGCAGTACCTGGGCAAAGGCAGCGGACTCGGCAGCGCCGACAACATCTATCAGATCAGGCACGCGCTGCTGTATGTGGCCCTGCTGATCCCCAATCACCTGTACGAACTGCTACCCATTTCGGTACTGATAGGCACTATTTTTGTCATGGCACGTCTGGCTCAGAGTTCAGAGTTCACCATTTTGCGCACCAGCGGATTGGGCCCATGGCGCGCGCTCAGACTGCTGCTGGCGCTGGGCGCATTTTTTGTGGTGCTGAGTTTTGCGGTGGGCGACTACGTGGCGCCCGCCAGCGAGCGCGCCGCGCAGCTGCTGAAGGCGCGCTATCAAGGCCAGATCACCATCGGCCAGACCGGGGCGTGGTTGAAGGAAAAGCAGGACTACAACAACTACGTGGTCAACGTCAAAACGCTGACGCCCGACAACGAAATGAAAGGCGTGCAGATTTTTGAATTCAACAACAAAGGCCTGATCATCTCGACCACCCAGGCGCCCTTGGCGGTATTTACGGCTGAAGAGGCCTGGCAGCTTTCACAGGCCAGCCGCGCAGAATTTGAAGTACCTGATGCGGCCACCCCGGCCGGAAAATCCCAGCAAGGGGCCAGAGTGATCCGAAGCACGGTGGAGAGTTTTCGATGGCCGACCGGGCTCAACGCCGAGATGGTGTCGGTGGCGCTGCTCAAGCCCGAACGCATGGGAACGCTGGACCTTTTCAACTACGTTCGCCATCTGGAAGCCAACAGCCAGACAGCCCAGCGCTATGAAATCGAATTCTGGCGAAAGGTGTTCTACCCACTCAGCTGCCTTGTCATGGTCATGCTGGCACTGCCTTTTGCCTACCTCCATTTCCGCTCCGGCGGCATCTCAGGCTATGTGTTTTCCGGCGTCATGATTGGCATCAGTTTTTTCCTGCTCAACAACGTGTTTGGCTACATCGGCAACCTGCGTAATTGGCAGCCTTGGCTGGCGGCTGCGACACCGGGGCTGCTCTATATGGCGGTTTCGCTGGGCGCGTTTGGTTGGCTGGTGTTAAAGCGCTAGCGCAGCCTGACTCATTATTTGCCCCCTCAACAATGACCCTCTTGCCAAGTACACGCACCGCTATTGTTTTGTTTGCTCACGGCTCACGCGACCCGCAGTGGCGCGCGCCGATTGAAGCCGTCGCCACGCAGATCCGCACCCGCCAGCCTGAAACACAGGTTTGCTGCGCTTACCTGGAGCTCTGTGCGCCTTCGTTGCCCGAAGCCGCCCATCAACTGGTAGCCACTGGCGCTGGCCGCATCAAGGTATTTCCCCTTTTTTTCGGGGTCGGTAAACATGCCCGCGAAGACCTGCCGTTACTGGTCGAACAAATCCGGGCAGCACATCCCGATGTGGCGATCGAGCTCCTTCCCACTGCTGGCGAGTATGCGCAACTTACTGCGCTGATGGCCGACATCGCCCTGTCCTGAGATAACGGTTTCTTTAGTAAAATTAGGCATAATAAAATTAATTATTAGCTAATATTCAATATGAATCTTCACCAATTTCGCTTTGTTCAAGAGGCCGTGCGGCGCAACCTGAACCTTACCGAAACTGCCAAGGCACTGCATACCTCGCAGCCGGGCGTCTCTAAGGCCATCATAGAACTTGAAGAAGAACTGGGTGTCGAGATTTTTGCGCGGCACGGCAAGCGGCTTAAGCGCGTCACCGAGCCCGGCGACCATGTGCTTAAAAGCATAGAAATCATCATGCGCGAAGTGGGCAACTTGCGGCGTATTGGCGAGCAGTTTTCGGCCCAGGACAGCGGCACACTGTCGATTGCCACTACCCACACCCAAGCACGTTATGTGCTGCCGCTGTCGGTGGCCAGGTTGCGCGAGGCCTTCCCCAAAGTTAATGTCAGCCTGCACCAGGGCTCACCCGACCAGGTGGCTCGCATGGTGCTGGACGAGGTGGCCGAGATTGGCATCGCCACGGAATCACTGGCCCAATACGACGATTTGGTGACGCTGCCCTGCTACGAATGGCAGCATATGCTGGTCATGCCGCTAGACCATCCGCTGGCCAGCAACGAGCACATCACGCTGGAAGACCTGGCCCAGGAACCGCTAATCACCTATCACCCGTCGTTCACGGGACGCACCAAGATTGACCAGGCATTTTCGGCAAGGCGCCTGCATCCCCGCATTGCCCTGGAAGCGATTGACTCCGACGTGATCAAGACCTATGTACGCCTGGGATTGGGCGTGGGGATTGTGGCCGAGATGGCGCTCAAAGACGACGGTACCAACAGCGACCTGCTGGCCCGGCCGGCGGGCGCGCTGTTTGGCGTGAACGTGGCCCGCGTGGCTTTCAAGCGCAGCGCCTACCTGCGCAATTTTGTGTATAAATTTGCCGAGCTGCTCAGCGACAAGCTGAACCGTGACCTGATCATCAAGGCCATGTCCGGCCGCATCAACGACTACGAAGTATGAGCCAAGAAATTTCACACACTCCGCTGCTGCGCAGCAAGCTGCCCAAAGTGGGTACCACCATATTCACCGTCATGTCGGGGCTGGCAGCCGAAAGAGGCGCGGTGAACCTGGGTCAGGGTTTTCCGGACTTTGACTGTGACCCCGCGTTGGTCAATGCCGTCACGGACGCGATGCAGCGCGGGCAGAACCAGTACCCGCCCATGCCCGGCGTGCCGGTGCTGCGGGAAGCCGTGGCCGCCAAGCTGGCCAAACTGCATGGCCGCCAGTACAACGCCAACACCGAGATCACCATCACGGCGGGTGCCACGCAGGCCATCATCACCATCATTCTGGCCGTGGTCCACCCGGGCGATGAGGTGATCGTGCTGGAGCCCTGCTACGACAGCTATGTGCCCAACATTGAGCTGGCTGGCGGCACGGTGGTGCGCGTGCCCTTGACGCCAGGCACGTTCCGCCCGGACTTTGACAAGATCGCCGCCGCCATCACGCCCAGGACCCGCGCCATCCTGATCAATTCGCCGCACAACCCGAGCGCAACCGTCTGGACCGAAGCCGACATGCGCAGGCTGCAGGACATTCTGGCGCCTACCGACGTGCTGCTGATCAGCGACGAGGTCTATGAACACATGGTGTTTGACGGCAAGCAGCACTACAGCGCCGCGCGCTTTGCCGGCCTGGCCGCGCGCGCCTTCATTGTCAGCAGCTTTGGAAAAACTTACCATGTCACCGGCTGGAAGGTGGGCTTTGTTGCCGCGCCCGCAGCCTTGAGCGCCGAGTTTCGCAAGGTGCACCAGTTCAATGTCTTTACCGTGAATACGCCGGTGCAATACGGCCTGGCCAGCTACATGGCCGATGACCGGCCTTACCTCGACTTGCCCGCTTTTTACCAGCGCAAGCGCGAGCTGTTTCGCAGCGGCCTGGCGGGCACCCGCTTCAAGTTGCTGCCCAGTGAAGGCACTTATTTCCAGTGCGTGGACATTTCGCAAGTCAGCGACCTGAATGAAGCGGATTTCTGCAAATGGCTGACCACCGAAATCGGCGTGGCAGCGATTCCGCTGTCGGCGTTTTACGGCAACGGCTTCGATCAGCGCGTGGTGCGCTTTTGCTTTGCCAAAAAGGATGAGACGCTGGTGGCTGCGCTGCAGCGACTGGCAAAACTGTAGGAAGCCCCTGACGGCTGTAGGCGATTCCATCCTGCTTGAATTCAACCGGTCCCGGGCAACAATCAGCACACATAACAAGGAATTACTCAATGTCGATGATCTTACTTATCATTCTGATTCTGATTCTGGTTGGCGCATTGCCAACGTGGGGCCACAGCCGCAACTGGGGTTACGGTCCCAGCGGTGGTTTGGGTCTGGTTGTCATCATCCTGATCGTGCTGCTGCTGATGGGGCGCATTTAACGTTCAGTCAACGCCGTTAAGGCTGTTCCCTGAAAAAAAAGGACCTTGCATGCAGCAAGGTCCTTTTTTTACGTCTGCCGTTTGGCCATCCGCTATTCAACTGTTAAGTTGCGCCCAGGCCTTGTCCAGCCGCTTCACACTGACCGGCTGCGGCGTGCGCAGCTCCTGCGCAAAAAAGCTTACACGCAGCTCTTCAAGCAGCCAGCGGTACTCCTGCATGCGGGCGTCCACCGCGCCCTTGCGCTCGGCCACCAGGCGCCAGTAGCGCTGCTCCTGCGGCCGCAACTCGGCCATCTTGGCGGCATCTCGGGCCGGGTCGGCGCGCCACTTTTCCAGCCGCAGGGTGATCGCCTTGAGGTAGCGCGGAAAATGCTGCAGCTGCCCGTACGGCGTGCTGGTCAAAAAGCGCTTGGGCACCAGGCGCTGCAACTGCTGCGCGGCGTCCTGCACCGCCTCAAGCGCGTTTTTGGTGTCCTTGACCTTGCGCTGGGCCACGGCGAACTCGGCCAGGATGCCGGCCGCCAGACGCGCCACTTCGCTGGCAATCAGCGTCAGCCGGCCACGCCCGTCGTCAATGCGCTTTTTGAAGTCCGCCTCGCCGGTCGGCAGCGGGTCGAGCAAGAACGCCCGGTCCAGTGCCACTTCAATGATCTGCTGGCGCAGCTCTTCGAGCGTGCCGCCGCCCGAGTTGTCGGGCGCGCGGCCCACCAGCATGTAGGCGGTGGCGGTTTTTTGCAGGTCGGGCAGGTTCTTCTCAAGGTATTTCAGCGCATCCCTGATCTGCAGCGAGAACAGGCGCCGCAGGCCCGCACGGTGCTTGACGGCAGCCGCGTCGGGCTCGTCAAACACCTCTATCGTCACCGCATCGCCCAGATCGATCAGCGCCGGAAAACCAATCAGCGTTTGCGCGCCTTTGCGGATTTCCATCAGCTCAGGCAGCTCGCCAAAACGCCAGCTCGTATAGCGCTCCGGCATCTTGACTGCTACTTTTTCAGGAGCTACTTGCGCCCGGCCTGCTTGCGCCAGAGGCCTTTTTGATGCTGAATTTAGCGCCGGCACGGCATTGGGGGGGGTATCGGGCCCCTTCGCCAGGTTCTTGAGTCCGGCCAGCGCCTGAAACGCCCCGCGCGCCTGCGAACCCAGCTCGCCCTTCAGCGCGCCCAGGTTGCGCCCCGTGCCGAGTTGCCGGCCATGCTCGTCCACTACCCGAAAGTTCATGAACAGGTGGGGCGGCAGCATGTCCAGTTTCAGGTCGCCGCGCTTGATGTCCAGCGAGGTGGCGTCGCGCACCCACTTGAGCACTGCGTCGGTTAGCGAACCGCTGCCAAACAGCGGGGCCTCGTTCAGTTGTTCGGCCATGCGGCTGGCGGTGTCGGGCAGCGGCACCAGCCGCGAGCGTGGGCGCTGGTGCAGGGTCTTGATCAGCGCCTGGATTTTGTCCTTGAGCATGCCGGGCACCAGCCACTCGCAGCGCTCCTCGTTGACCTGGTTCAGCGCAAACAGCGGCACCTCGACCGTCACGCCGTCCTTGGCGTCGCCGGGCTCGTGCAGATAGGTCGCCATGCAGTCCACGCCGCCCAGGCGCAGGGTTTTGGGGAACGACTGCGTGGTGATGCCGGCCGCTTCGTGGCGCATCAGCTCGTCGCGCGTGAGCAGCAGCAGCGTGGGCTGCAGCTTGACCGCGTCCTTGTACCAGCGCTCGCAACTGGCGCCGGTGCAGATGTCGGCCGGCAGCTGCTGGTCGTAAAAGGCGTAAATCAGCTCTTCATCGACCAGCACGTCCTGGCGCCGCGCCTTGTGCTCCAGGTCTTGCACCTGTTCGATCAGCTTCAGGTTGGCGGCCAGGAACGGCAGCTTGGTGTCCCAGTTGCCCGCCACCAGCGCTTCGCGTATAAAGATTTCGCGCGAGGTCACCGGGTCGACCCGGCCAAAGTTGACGCGCCGGCCGTTGTACACCACCAGGCCATAGAGCGTGGCCCGTTCCAGCGCCGTCACCTGCGCGGCCTTTTTCTCCCAGTGCGGGTCCAGCAGCTGTTTGTTCAGCAGGTGGCCCGCGACCTGTTCGATCCAGAGCGGCTCGATGTTGGCGATGCCCCGGCCAAACAGGCGCGTGGTTTCGACCAGTTCGGCCGCCACGATCCAGCGGCCCGGCTTCTTGCTGAGCTTGGCGCCGGGATGGCGGTAAAACTTGATGCCGCGCGCGCCCAGGTACCAGTCGTCCGTCTCGTTTTTCCAGCCGATGTTGCCCAGCAGGCCGCACAGCATGGACAGGTGCAGCTGCTCGTAGCTGGCCGGCTTGTCGTTCAAATGCCAGCCCTGCTCGCCCACCACGCTGTGCAGCTGGGAATGGATGTCGCGCCACTCGCGCACGCGGCGGATGTTGACGAAGTTTTCGCGCAGCAGGGTTTCGTACTGCCGGTTCGTCAGTTTGTGCACTGCGTCATGGCCGCCGCGCGCGTCGCCCAGCCATTTCCACAGCCGCAGGTAGCCGACGAACTCGCTTTTTTCGTCGTCGAACTTGGCATGCGCCTGGTCGGCCTGCGCCTGCTTGTCCATGGGCCGGTCCCGCACGTCCTGCACGCTGAGCGCGCTGGCAATCACCAGCACTTCGTCGAGCGCCTGGCGGTCCTTGGCCTCCAGAATCATGCGGCCCACGCGCGGGTCCAGCGGCAGCTTGGCCAGCGTCCAGCCGACCGGCGTCAGTTCGTTGTCGTCGTTCACCGCGCCCAGTTCGGCCAGCAGCTGGTAGCCGTCTGCAATCGCGCGGCCCTGCGGCGGCTCGATGAAGGAAAAATTCTCAATCGTTCCCAGGTGCAGCGACTTCATGCGCAGAATCACCGAGGCCAGCGAGCTGCGCAAAATCTCGGGGTCGGTAAAGCGCGGCCGGCCGGCAAAATCCTGCGCGTCATAAAGCCGGATGCAGATGCCGTCGGCGACCCGGCCGCAGCGGCCGGCGCGCTGGTTGGCCGACGACTGGCTGACCGGCTCGACCATCAGTTGCTCGACCTTGTTCCTGAAACTGTAGCGCTTGACGCGTGCCGTGCCGGTGTCGATCACATAGCGGATGCCGGGCACCGTGAGCGAGGTTTCGGCCACGTTGGTGGCCAGCACGATGCGCCGGCCGCTGTGGCCGTCAAAAATCCGGTCCTGTTCGGCCTGGCTCAAGCGCGCAAACAGCGGCAGCACCTCGGCGTTGCGCGTCAGCGGCTGGTGCGCCAGGTGCTTGCGCAAATGGTCGGCGGCTTCGCGAATCTCGCGCTCGCCGGGCAAAAAGATCAGGATGTCGCCCGCGCTGTGCGGGCTTTGCCACAACTCATCCACCGCGTCGGCAATGGCGTTGCTCATGTCGTAGTCGCGTGACTCTTCAAACGGCCGGTAGCGCTGCTCGACCGGAAACATCCGGCCCGACACCATAATGACGGGCGCTGGTCCTTTGGCCGAGGCAAAATAATCAGCAAAACGCTGCGCATCAATCGTGGCCGAGGTGATGATCACCTTCAAATCAGGCCGGCGCGGCAGCAGCTGGCGCAGGTAGCCCAGCAAAAAGTCGATGTTCAGGCTGCGCTCGTGCGCCTCGTCGATGATGATGGTGTCGTAGGCGCGCAGCAGCGGGTCGGTCTGCGTTTCGGCCAGCAAGATGCCGTCGGTCATCAGCTTGACGGACGCATCGCGGCTCAGCCGGTCCTGAAACCGCACCTTGTAGCCGACCACATCGCCGAGCGGCGTCTTGAGTTCTTCGGCAATCCGCTTGGCCACGCTGGACGCGGCAATGCGGCGCGGCTGGGTGTGGCCGATCAGCTTGCCCTGGCCGGGCGGGTAGTTGAGCTTGCCGCGCCCCATGGCCAGCGCAATCTTGGGCAGTTGCGTGGTTTTGCCCGAGCCGGTTTCGCCGCAGACGATGATGACCTGGTGGGCGGTGAGTGCGGCAGTGATGTCCTCGCGTTTGCCGGATACGGGCAGTGACTCGGGAAAGGTGATGGCCAGAGGAGACAAGGAGGACAAGGCGGTAGGCGCAGTCAAAACCTGAGATTATCGGCGTTCTGGCCCGCTCTGCCCTCCCTTACACTCAAGCCTGTTTTATTTTGGGCAAAAAGCAACCGGGCAGCCCTGCTGCCCCAACGCCATGGCTGGCGCATTTTTTCCCGGCCGATTCCCCTTTGCCTCCTGAACCCGAAAGCGCGCCCATGTCTGCGGTCTTTAATTTCACCTTTGTGCCCTGGTTCCGCTCGGTGGCGCCCTACATCCACAAGTTTCGCAACCAGACCTTTGTGGTGGGCGTTTGCGGCGAAGCCATTGCGGCGGGCAAGCTGCAGCACCTGGCCACCGACCTGGCACTGATCCAGAGCATGGGCGTGAAGATCGTGCTGGTGCACGGTTTCAGGCCGCAGGTCAATGAACAGCTGCGCGCCAAGGGCCACGAGGCCAAATATTCGCACGGCATGCGCATCACCGACGAGGTGGCGCTGGACTGCGCGCAGGAAGCCGCCGGCCAGCTGCGCTATGAAATCGAGGCGGCCTTCAGCCAGGGCCTGCCCAACACGCCGATGGCCGACTCCACGGTGCGCGTTATTTCGGGCAACTTCATCACGGCGCGGCCGGTCGGCATTCTGGACGGCGTGGACTTCAAGCACTCCGGGCTGGTACGCAAGGTCGACACCGGCGCGCTGGGTCGGGTGCTGGACTTTGGCGCCATGGTGCTGCTGTCGCCGTTTGGCTTTTCGCCAACCGGCGAAGCCTTCAACCTGACCATGGAAGAAGTCGCGACCTCGGTGGCCATTGCCATGCAGGCCGACAAGCTGATTTTTGTGAGCGAGATTCCGGGCATCCGGGTCCACCCCGAGCAGCCGGCCAGCGACGACAACCCGATTGACACCGAGCTGCCGCTGGCGGCCGCGGAAAAGCTGCTGGCCAGCCTGCCTGCGGGCGAGCGCCCGACCGACACCGCCTTTTACCTGCAGCACTGCGTCAAGGCCTGCAAGGCCGGCGTGGAACGCAGCCACATCGTGCCCTTTGCCACCGACGGCTCGCTGCTGCTGGAAATTTACGTGCACGACGGCATTGGCACCATGGTGGTCGACGAAAAGCTGGAATCCCTGCGTGAAGCCACCGGCGACGACGTGGGCGGCATCCTGCAGCTGATTGAACCGTTTGAAAACGATGGCACGCTGGTCAAGCGCGACCGCACGGAAATCGAGCGCGATGCCGACCACTACACCATCGTCGAGCACGACGGCGTGATTTTTGCCTGCGCCGCGCTCTACCCTTACCCCGAAGCCAAGACGGCCGAAATGGCCGCACTGACCGTGTCGCCGCAAAGCCAGGGCCAGGGCGACGGCGAAAAAATTCTCAAGCGCATCGAGCAACGCGCGCGCGCCGCAGGCCTGCAAAGCATTTTTG
>Ga0123337_10001374_pt1 | contig 31538 bp, 28 predicted proteins | sample frozenSSSSmetaG_FD_89792 | JGI IMG/M metagenome (GOLD analysis project Ga0123337, IMG submission 89792) | Glacier valley bacterial and archeal communities from Borup Fiord, Nunavut, Canada, to study Microbial Dark Matter (Phase II) -... | ecosystem: Environmental > Aquatic > Freshwater > Ice >...
GCATTTAAACCTCGTCAGAATGATGATGAAGTCGGCGACCATAGCAATGACCCACCACCAAGTAGTTCAGATCACCTGAAAGTAGCATTTAAACCTCGTCAGAATGATGATGAAATCGTCGACCATAGCAATGACCCACCACCAAGTGGTTCAGGGGACTTCCAAATAAAAAAATACCCAAAAAACTGGCGAAAAAACTCTCTCCTCCTCATTGCTCTGTGTTCTCTGTGTCTCTGTGGTTTGTTTATTTGGGTAATTTATTTCTTGGAAGTCCCCAGATGACCGTATCAGTCTCCCGACAGACGGGTCTATAAATAAAAAAACTCATAAAAACAAGTACAGTATTGCATAAGTTCGTAACAAATGGCTCGTCACAATGAGTCTGCCCGACCTATAAAATGGTCGTATATGCTAAGATAGGTAATAGACAGATTTGCTACGAATCAATGCAAAGCTGTACTTAGCAAGCAAAAGTACCTAACGACTGAAGTCGCAGCTACAAAAACGAAGTCACTTCGGATGACGTTAGATGACTCGCTAACACAATCGTCTGCCGAAGGGTTTCCTTCCGCAGCGCTCTCTTACACCTTCCGAGGACTTAAAACCTGAAGGCTTGCCTAAAGCAAGCTTGGTTTGGGTAGTCTCAGACTATAGTCTGAAGGTAGGGTATTGACTTTGGGTGTTTTTGGGAAATTGACTCAAAAATTATTCGTGCTACTTTTTGTTGTGGGGAAAGCGGCTGGAACGCTTTCCTAAAAAAAGGCGACACAAATTTTGCATGAAGTCTTATGGGCTAGGAGGTTCAAAGTCAACACCCTAGTCTGAAGGCATCAAAAGACTTTTGCAAGAGGTTTCTTGATTAATGCAACTATTCACCCGCTTTAGCTCAATCACCGCCATACCTTTACTTTCGCTACTACTGTACGGGCTACCAGCCAAGCCACTGAGAGCAGAAATCTCAATCCAGGCACCAACATCTGTGAACCGCAAGGCAGAAGCAGACAAACTGTATAAAAATGGTCGGGAGCTATATAAAAGTGGAAAGTTTAGAGAAGCCCTAGTAACTTATCAAAAAGTTTTGGCGGTTTATCGAGAAATCGGCAATCAGCTGAATATTGCCAAAACTCTGTATGAGATTGGTAGTACTTACATCTCACTGTCTGAGTATACCGATGCGCGAGATTTTCTTAACCAAGCTTTAGTAATTTATCGGCAGATTGGTGAAAAGCTAAGTATAACTAAGACATTAAACAGCTTAGGGGCAGTTGCCAGCTATTTAGGCGAGTATCAGCAAGCACTAGAGTTTTATAAACAAGCATTAGCGGTGAACAAAGATGTAGGCGACAATTCTAGTGCGGCAGTTAGCCTCAACGGTATTGGATTCATATATCAGCAAACTGGTTTTTATTCGCAAGCGCAGGAATACTATCAGCAGAGCCTTGCCCTTTGGCAAAAAATAGGTGATCAAGTAGGTATTGGTCAGATCCTGAAAAGCATAGGCGTTGTTCATGACGATATCGGAGAGTATTCCCAGGCACTCAAGTTTTATCAGCAAGCTTTAGCGATCGCTCAAACTGTCAAAAATCCGAAAGAGCAAGGCGATATACTCAATAACATTGGGCTAGTTTATCAGGAATTAGGTGAATATTCTGGCGCACTGGAATTCTATCAGCAAGCACTGGCGATTCGGAGAAAAATTGGTGACTCTTCAGGAGAAGGGACAACCCTCTTGAATATAGGATTAGCCTATAGCCGACAACACAAGTTTTCACGAGCAATCTCTTTTGATCAGCAAGCCTTAGTAATTTTTAGAAAGATTGGCAATCGAGCAAAAATTGGTAAAACCCTCAACAATATAGGCTTTGTCTACCAAGAATTGGGGCAGTATTCCCAATCGCTAGAGTTTCTAAAAGAAGCATTAACTATTCTTGAACAAGTTGGCAATCACCCAGTCATTGGTCGTACTTTTGATAGCATAGGGACAGTTTATCAAAAGTTAAGCAATTATTTTCCAGCTTTAGAGTCCTATCAGCAAGCATTAGCGATTAGCCAAGAGGTAGGCGATCGCCGTGGTGAAAGAGTCACCCTCAGCAATATTGGTGATGTATTGGTACAACAAAATAAACCACAATTAGCAATTATTTTTTACAAGCAATCTGTCAATATTACTGAAGAAATTCGCAAAGACTTACGAAGTTTACCACGAGAACAACAACAATCTTACACAGCAACTATTGCTGATACCTATCGTCATTTAGCTGATTTGCTCTTGCAACAAGACCGAGTATTGGAAGCACAACAAGTTTTAGATTTGCTCAAAATCCAAGAAATAGACGATTACCTACATAATGTGCGGGGAAACGAAAAAACAGCCCAAGGGATTGACTTAAATCTCCAAGAGCGACAAATTGATGACAGCTACAAAAAATCTATTTTGAATAAAGAAGTTCAACTGGGTAAAAAACTCACTGAATTAGAAAAAATTCCTGTCTCAAAGAGGACACCTGAACAGCAACAGCAGGTTGAATATCTGAGACAAATTCAAGAAAAGATTAGTCAGAAATTCAATGAATTTATTAACTCACCAGAAATTGTCGCCCTTGTACAGCAACTCAGGCCAGTTACTAAGGAAAATCTCAATTTGGAGCAGATCAATACTCTAGGGATAGACATCTTAAAGCCGCTACAGCCAAAAGCGGTAATGTTGTATCCTTTGATTTTAGAAGACCATCTGGAACTGATATTGACAACTCCTGATACCCCCCCAATTCATCGCCGGGTTGCTGTGAATAAGAAAGACCTTAATCAGGCGATTTTAGATTTCCGTAATGCTCTCAATGACCCCAAGTTGGATGCGAAAGTACTAGGACTGAAACTGTATAACTGGTTAATTAAGCCAATAGAACCAGACCTCAGCGCAGCCGAGGCAAAAAGCATTATTTACGCTCCTGATGGACAGTTGCGTTATATTCCCTTAGCGGCGTTGTATGACGGGAAACAATGGTTAGTGCAACGCTTCCGCATTAACAATATTACTGCCATGAGCCTAACCAAATTCACTGGACAGCACTTGTTTCAGCCGCCAGTTTTAGCCGGTGCTTTTGCTACAGGTCGTTACAACTTTACATTGGGGTCTACTCCTTACGGTTTGTCTGGACTGCCATTCGCTAAGGTTGAGGTAGAAAATCTAGCTGCTATGATCCCAAAAACGACAGAATTGTTGGATCGTGAGTTTAGCCGCGAAGCAACTCTTCTGCATTCAAATGACTACACGATTGTGCATCTGGCAACTCATGCGATGTTTGCTCCAGGAAAGCCAGAAGACTCATTTATTTTGCTTGGTGATGGTAAACTGATTACTCTGCGTGATCTCGAAAGTTGGAGGCTACCCAATGTAGACCTAGTAGTACTGAGTGCTTGTCAAACAGCAATCAGTGGCGAGTCAGGCAATGGAGAAGAAATTCTTGGTTTTGGCTATCAAATTCAGCGTACAGGAGCAAAAGCCGCGATCGCTTCCTTATGGTCTGTTAATGATGGCGGTACACAAACTTTGATGGATGCTTTCTATGCCATCCTGCACCAAGGGGATGTTACCAAGGCTGAGGCTTTACGTCAGGCTCAAGTAATGATGATTACAGGTGACTTCAAAGCGATTGGTTCACAACGGGACAGAGGAATTCTACAATCTACTCGCGAGAAATTACCGCCAAAAGTAGCTCAAAATCTCAGTCACCCTTATTATTGGGCAGCTTTCATTTTAATCGGCAATGGTCTGTAGATCAAACCCACATTCTGCACTTGGAACTGTCACATCAATAATGCTTTCAAATTTATACATTAAAACAGTGTAATTGCGGTACAATCCGCCATCATGACTGGAATGTGATAAGACTGCAATGATTATTACTATCGCATCGTTCAAAGGGGGTGTAGGAAAATCTACCACAGCGATACATCTCGCGGCTTACCTTGCTACTAAAGGTAAAACTGTACTAGCTGATGGTGATCTTAATCGCTCTGTATTGCATTGGTTTGAGCGTGGTAAAAGTCCTTTCGATGTCTATGATCACAATGAGATAGATCAAGCTCAGGATTTTGAACATCTTGTGATTGACACTCCCGCCCGTCCTGCCAGTAATGAGTTGAAAGCATTAGCAAATAAGAGTGATTTACTGATCATTCCCACCCATCCCAGCACTTTCGCTCTAGAAGCATTGATTGAAACTGTGGGAGAACTGAACGAATTGCCGCCTGGAAGGTTTAAAGTTTTACTAACTTGTGTTCCTCCTTCTCCCAGCCGTGATGGATATAAAGCCAGAGAAAGTCTTGAAAAAATTGGCTTACCCTTGTTTAAAACTTGGATTAGAAGAATGGCAGTTTACCTGAAAGCTGAAAATTTTGGAGTTCCAGTTTATATGGTAAAAGATGCTCGTGCTTCTGATGCCTGGAGCGATTACGAGGCAGTGGGTAAGGAAATTCTCTCATGACCAATTTTGATAAAATTCTGGAAGTCGCTCAAAAACGGCAGGGGCAATCTCAACCACTAAAGCTCCAAGATTCTACAGTTGCACTGGAGCAAATCAAAGACCGTGAGCAGGATACCCGACCTTTAAATCCAAAGCACGTTGAGTCTCTGGCAGAGTCAATTGCTGTTCTGGGACTTATAGAACCACTAGTCTTAGACAATAAGGCTAGATTGCTGGCAGGAGGACATCGGTTAGCAGCAATTCGATTGTTAAAGGAGCAACAGATAAATAAATATCTTGAGCAGTTCCCTGACAATCGTGTTCCTATCAGGGTTTTGCCTTTTGATGTAGAAGAAGACCCTGGTTTAGCATTACAAGTAGAAATAGCGGAGAATGAACAGCGTAAAGACTATACGCCGAATGAAGTAAAAGCGATCGCGGAGCGTCTACGCACTGCTGGATTTATTGACGTAAAGGGAAGACCCAAGAAAGGACAAAAGCCTTTAATGCCTGCTCTAGCCGTTGTAGTTGGCAAAAACCTCCGTACAGTACAAAGGTATTTTGAATCTAACCAAGATACTGAACCAGAAAAAAGTACGACACCTGTCGTACTTTTAAAACAAGCATTAACTAAGCTGAAGCAGTGGCAACAAATTGAGCCAAAAACACCGCAAGAAAAAGCTTTAGCCAAACGTCTGCCAGAACTCATGAACTTGATTGAAGGTGTTTTGAGTGATGACAAATAAACTAACGTATCTGATTTCAGCCAAGTGTAGAGCGACGAATTATTTGACCGTAGCGACAAATTAAAAGTCAAGTTTTTTACACCTACAAGCTTTACTGAAAAGGCATCTAATTTTTAGGTTAGTTGGTTATCGCTTATGCCCTTGATTCCTCTTTAATGTATTGCTCCATAAAAGCCGCGATAACATCACTCATTGTTTTCCCTTCAGTTACGCACTTTCCTTTAAATTTTTGGCGTAACTCAGGGCTAACAAATACCCTTATTTCAGCCATATCTTTTTTACCCATTAGCACTTTCCTATACCATATCCACTGCTTAACATATATCACATTCTTATCCTAGTGACAGTTACCTATAACCATATCCAATTATATCCACTATGTTATATAGTGGATATAATTGCTATAGTGATATCAACTGCAATGCACTCCAAAAAATGCAACGTCGGCTAAATGCTTATGTACCAAAATTTTCAGGAAATCGATCTAATAGATGTGCAAGGGGACAGTACAGCCAAGTGTAATAAGTTACTTGTCATTTCGATTAATTGATAGACAGAAGCAAAGGCGATCACCCTCCGCCAAGAGAATGCGATCGCCTTTTGTAGAACCCCATAGATGAGGTCATTCACATGATTACACAAGAAGGATTTAACAATCAAACTTTGGCGCAATCAGAGTTTGAGGAAAACATTGATCAGTTAGGTGATGCAGTAGCACCAGAAATTGAAATTGATTCAGTACCAGATGAATTGGGAGAACTGTATCGAGTTTGGAACAGCTATCATCTGCTAGGAACTTTTTACCAAAATCTTGAAGGCAAGTGGATAGCACAACCTTGTAATAGGGGTGAAAGACCCTGTTGTGATACCTCCGAATTAGCACTATTTTTCATAATTGCTGTCAACGGGTTGCTCGTAGCGGATGCAGCGTAATCGTTGAGATAAATTATTTTTCCATCGCCTAGATGTAGCGACCTGCAATACTAATCGCTCAGACCTGCAATCAAGACATTTTCCAGCCAGGATTAATTGCAACTATAATTTCAGTTGAGCCAGGATTAATTGCAACTGAGCCAGGATTAAATGCAACCAGCCTGCAATCATCGGTTTGAGCCAGGATTATTTGCAACTATAAATACTTCAATTTTTATTGCGTTTCAATCCGCTTAAAGTGGCAGCCCCGCGGCCAACATTTGTTCCTGCAACTCACGCGCACGCGTTGGGTCAAGTTGACCACGAAATAACAACTTAATTTCAGCCGGTTTGGCATTGAACTGTTCCGCCAAGTCCCTCACGTTATAGCCATGTCGGGTGAGAGTCGGTTCCAAATCGTCAAGAAACTTCGACAGCACCGACTCAATAATCACAGCAGTAACAGGCTTGACTGCGACTCGGTACGCAGCTTCCAAAGCGAGTGTCAAATGTTGTTCGATTTGTAGTGGCGGTAATTTTACCTTCTTTCTCCAAAACCTCAAATAAACGCCGTAAAGTTGTCGTCTTCCCACATCCGATAATTCCCGTGATGGCAACCAACTTCCCAGAATGGATTGCGACGTTAATATCCTTGAACATTTGTTTTTGGTGTTCAGTCTCGTAATATCCTGCTTTGGGAAACTCCTTCACCAAACTAAAGTGTTCCATGACCTCAGTAAGCATTTTGTTCCCCTCCTTTGTTCGAGTGGAAATACTGTTTTACCCGGTCAATAATCACTTTTTTGTTGAGGGTTTCAGTTAGCAGTGTATTAATAAATGCCATTTGTTCAGGAGATAATTTAGCCAACGGCAAGGCCAAATAATCGGAAATCGCCAGTTTAGCGAATAATATACTGGGATATGTAAATTCTTGGAACGGGTCTGGGTCGTTGAAAGGTCGCGCGCGAGTCGGCTCAATTCCCTTATACTTGTCCACCAGAAATTGGAGATCGGCATTTTTATCCAAGGCTGTCTTTGGCAAACCCAACTTTTTAGCCAAATCCGCAATTCGGTCTGCCCGTTCTTCGGTTTTAGTTTTCTTGTGTTTGCGATAGCGATGTAGTGGGATGGGCCCATCAACTGGGTAAAATGGCCCGTAGCGGCGATCGCTAAACTCAACGTATAACTCGTTGTCAAATAAACCCCACCAAAGGACGACGGTTTCACCAGCCAAGTCTGGCTCTACCTCGTAAGCTACACCTTCAATTGATACTCTGGCATCTGAGCCAACCTTTCTACGTTGTGGTTCGCGGGCAAAGTTACAGAATCTCTCCCAACTGCACATTGAGCGTAAGCCTGACTTGGGTAATTTTCGCAACCAATCTTCTATCCGCGAATGTGGTGATTCCCGATGTGGTTTATCGTTGTAAAGCAACAGATACTGGCGCAGCCAAAGGTTAGCCTCTACCTCATTTTCCGGTTCGTGAAAGTGATACAGAGTTTCGTGAGCTTCTTTGACCGTCCGAAACGGTCTTTCCACTTTGCCCTTGGAGCGACCTTCCCAGACGGTCTAGCCTCCACACCACTAGGACATCTCCAGCCCGTGCTACTTCCAATGCAAGGCTAAGTCCAGGTCTTGCTGCTTTCACTCCACTTATATGATCTGAGTAAATCTTTGCACAACCAGCTTGCTGCAAGGCATCCATTTGCAGGTTCAATTTTTGGTCATCTGTTGAAACTCGCGCATAGCCGATCAACATTACTTGAACCCCAGCAAGTCAGTAAATAAACTCGTTACTGAACAGTATATGTTGCCGATAATATCATTACCGAGTTTCGTTACCAAACTTGAGCCGATTCCAGGGCGACTTAGATATCAATCACGATGGTAAAGAAAATGGTCGTTTTTTTTACATTTATAGTTGCAGTTAATTCTGGCTGAAATTTAAATAATTTTGTTTATAAATCAGAGCTTTTTTTGAGCAAACTGTCAAACTACCGTTTGACAGGACTTTCGGTCAGTTGCAAATAATCCTGGCTCAAACCGATGATTGCAGGCTGGTTGCAAATAATCCTGTCTCAGTTGCAATTAATCCTGGCTCAACTGAAATTATAGTTGCATTTAATCCTGGCTGGAAAATGTCTTGATTGCAGGTCTGAGCAATTAGTATTGCAGGTCGCTACAAGTATCAATTTAGCTAGGGTTGCGCTCGCACAATGAGGGATTTATCAAGGAAGGCAGAGGGCAGGAGGCAGAGAGCAACGCGTTGGGGAGACACTGCGTTGCGCGGCTCAATACCTGCTTGTTCTTCTGGCGGTGCTTGAGCAATCAGCGATCGCACCTCTAAATAGATGATTTAGCACCCGAATTTTAAGCACCTCACAAAATCGCATTGCTCCCCTTCCTGACTTAGGCATCCAACGACTCTACGACTCCTCTACATAGTCTGCAAAGAACTCCCAAATCTTTAATCCCAAGCCGTGAGCCAGCTTATCGACATTTTTGAGTGTGTTTTTGACCCATTTTCTCATTCTTTAGTGAGAAATTCAGGTTTCGCTCGGTGGCTTTTGCAGTAGTATAGTTAGGAACATATAAACATCAAAAAATGCCTGGCCTTTACACCGTTCACTTACAACGCTGCAAGACAAGACATTAAAAGTAAATTTTATATATAACTACACTATAGTGTAGAAAGTGTATAACTTGCAGAAGTTGTCTAGAATCTAAAAAATTCTATCTTAGGTGAAGCGTGAAAGCAGGCTCTAACAAGGAGCTAATCATGCTTTTAACAGATGACTACAACAAAGATTTTAGTGCAGTTCACCAAAATTCTAAACTATTAGAAGCGACTAAATCTAACCCCTGCATCCACTGCGGTAAACCTGATTGGTGCTATGAGATAGGTGATTTGACAGTCTGCAAACGTAGTGCTGAACCTGCACTGGGTTGGGAGAAAACCAGCAAAACAGATGCAGACAAAACCCCATACTATGCTCCTGTAACCCCCAAAAAGGAAGTAAGACCCGAAGCCAAGAAAGAATTTGTCTATGTGGATAGACAAGGCTTGCCACTAGTAAAACTAACCCGCATCGACAATGGTATAGGGAACAGAAAGTTTTTTCAATCCCATTGGGACGGAAAAAGCTGGATTAAAGGTTTGACAGATGAAGTTAAAACTAAAGTACCTATATACCGTTATCCGCAAATTAAACAGGCGATCGCATCTGGCAAGCAGATTTTTTGGGTAGAAGGAGAGGGAATTGCTGACCTACTTTGGGAGTTAGGTATACCCGCAACAACAACGCTGGGTGGTTCAAAAGGATACAGTAAGTATGGGGACTACAGTGCTGACCTAAAAGGAGTGGATTTGGTACTTTGTCCTGACCGGGATAAGCCAGGAATTCAGTATATGGCTGATGTGGCTGTTGACTACCCCAACGCCAAATGGCTTTATGCCCCCCCTAACCATTTTTTCTGGTCTAGATTACCTGATAAGAGTGGCTTAGATATTGGAGACTGGATCAAAGACGGTGCTACGGTTAAACAAATCATGGATTCTATCTCCGACAGGATCAGGGAATGGGAACGGTTGCTTGAAGAAACTAAGAGCAACAAGGTTGAGCGAGGGCAGGTTGAACAGCTAAAACCAGAGCGAAAATTTACAAAGCGGGAAGCGATAGAACAGGCTAGAGCAATTATTCAATCAGGGCTTGACGAAATTGAAGAGGCTATTGAATTAGAAGATTTAAGAGAAGAGGCAGGTTTAAGTACCTCTTTCTGGGAACGCCGAGTACTGCCACCATTGCGGCGAAACTTGCAATCCAAGCGATTAAAGCTGGAAATACAGGCATTTTTGAGGGAGACAGATCCCATACAGCAAGTCACGGAGCGGAGCCGAATTGTAAGTCGATATCATTTGACTAACAGAGAGTTTCAACAGCAGTGCCATGCTATCAGGTATGCCGAAAAGCAGAATACCCAAAAGCCACGACTATTAACACCGAAAGAACTTTTTAACCTTGAGAGTGAAAATCTAGATTTTCTGGTTCCTGGCTACTTACCTCGCTATACCAGTGGATTAGTATCTGGCTTACCGGGGGCAGGCAAATCATTGTTAACAATTGATTTAGCCTATGCAATCGCCACAGGTGGAGAATTTTTAGGTGAAAAGGTGAAGCAAGGCAAAGTATTGATTATCAACTCTGACCAACCTCTAAACATCACTGCTAGCTATTTAAGCGATCGCGGGTTTGATGAGGACACCCCTAATTGGAGAGTCATTGGTCAAACCCACGATATGGCTGCTTGGACTATTAAGGATTTGGAATTACTTGAGTCTGGGTTAGAGGAGTTCCAGCCAGATTTGATAATTATTGATTCTATTCGTACCACTATTTGCTACCCTCTGGGGATTGAAGAAAAATCCGAAATCGTAGGGCATTGGATCAAGGAAGTAGAGCGCTTGTGCATTCGCTACGGTTCTTTATTGTGGGTTCACCACGACAATAAGAACAAGGATCTAAGTGGTGTCAGTCGTTCATCTGGGTCAACAGCTATTCCTGGAAATGTTTCCTTTCACTGGAGATTGGAAAAAGCAACCAAAGATGACTCAGATCCAAACAGGATTTTCTCAATGCCCAAAACACGAGGATTTGAGCCTGTTACTCTGCAACTGAAATATGAAGCTAATACCGGGCAGTGGATTAGTCAAGGGCGAGTAGGAGAGTCTCTAGAGGTTGCAAAGGCTAATCAGTCTTTACAACAAAAGATTCTTGACCTGTTAGCGCAACGCCCAAATATTGGTTATGAGGGTACAGAGATCAAGGAAGCTATAGGTAGTGATAGTGTATACACCATTCTTAACCGAATGGTGCAAAGAGGAATTATTGGTAAGCGGAAATCAAAATCTAACACTGCTAAAAACGCCAAAGTCTACTTTGTCAATTTTGAAGGAGATACTGAAAAAGCTGCACAGATCCCCCCCCCTGATATTTCCCACAGTGGTGTTAGGTTTAGTCCTGAAAGTCTTACAGAACAAGAGTTACCAAAACCTAACACTAAACCTAACACTTACCTAATAAAACCTAACACCCCAGAAGTGTTAGGTTCTGAAAAACAGGTGTTAGGTTTTGATAATTGTGATAGTGCAATGCTTTCAGCCCAAGAGCAGGTAAACCTAACACTTGAATCTAACAGGGGGGGAGAGCTGTGCAAACTAAAAGAACAATCTCAACCTGTGATACCTTCTCAAGTAATCAAAAAAGAACCTGTGGTTGCATCTCCTGACACTGCTGACAGTACGCAGTCCAAATCCATCCCCTTTGAGGTTGGCGATCGCGTCCAATTCCAGCATGAGGATTTTAATGGTTGGTGTAAGGGTACGGTAAAATCTGTAGTTTTTGAGCAGGAGTACTTACATTTTTATGAAATTGAGCGTAATGTTTATAACAAACGTTCTCAAGGTTTGGAGAAGCGCACATATAAGGTGATGAATCAAAAGTGGGTTAGGGTGATATGAGCTTCAAACGTTCCACTACAGTGGAACGTTTTGACAAGACAACACCTCAAAGTTAGTCACATCAATGCTTGAAGCTACTTGGTATTTCATGACAACTTCTCTAGCCTTGGCCCAATTAAGATTGAATCAGACCGCGATTTGCACACTTTTTCCAATTATCATGCCATCTGCCGAACCTATCCCTAATGAGTCTATTGAGGCTGCGCCTCTACTTGAAACCCTATCTATTGATGAACAAGTAAATGTTGATACGTCATCACAAACAGATGATATTGAAGTTACATCGGCAATATTTCAAGCTGTTGGCGTAATTACTGGGGAGGTCAACTTAAGCTCAGATGGTCAAAGCACTGTTATTATTGGTCGTTCTCAATACTCACTTTTGTATATTCCGCGAAAACTAAAAGTATTTAATGCTCTCAAGAAAGAAATAGAAGCTACTGGCAACCGTACTCAACGTTTAGTAGTTTATCCCAAGGTAATTCACTTTCCGCGCAAACAGCAACCTCATACCATCGCTTTTCAGCTAGTGGGTTTTGACAGAGGACGATTTGAAGAAACTGTCTCAGGAGAGTTAGAAGACCTGGAGTTTAAATTAGGCGGACTATGGCAGTTTATTCCCGTTTGCCCTACTCCCTGCATCTCTGTGTTCCGCAACTTTACTCGTGAAAGGCTGGAATACATTAAGCAGGCTGAGGCTGTTAAAAAGGTGAAATTCATGAAGGCCAGCCATATACCCTTGCAATGGAAGGATGCACCTATAAGACCTTTTAGATTTAATCCTAAAGCACCTAAAGAAGAGCAAGGGCATCCAGCATTTGTCACCCTGAAAGCGAAATTTCTACCTGGGCGTGATGTCTTTAGTTTTGTGGCACTATTAGCTCCACCACAAGAAACTGCACCCAGATTTCTCAAAGCCTCCAAAATTGATAAAGCTACAGTGCAACAAGCATCTAAAAAGAATAAGCCCTTTGTGCAGGGACTACCTAAAAAGGATAATCAAGGGGGCAGCAATCATCAGCCTAAATAAACCAATCTTGAAAAAAAAGCCTCCTTTGGTTGAAGGAGAAACAGACAATCAAGCTTAAGCATCTGGGTGCAGATCATAATCAGCTGAAGCTCATATTGGGGTTCAGCCGGGATACCTGCAAATTGGGGTAAATATAGCGTCGCTGACACTAGGGGTAAGATAGGTTGAAAGTATTATTGTATAAGGTTTTAAGCTATCGCATTAGATAAATCATCTTGACTTTGGACAAATTTGTCTCTGAAGCAATACCTTCGCCAAAAAAATATCCATCCATTTAGACAGGTTGCCATAATACTGGTGTCATGACATCCCTTAACCCAACAGTTATTGCTCCCTTAGCATCCACCAATCCGACCTCGATATGGTGCATCCAGTTTAGGTTTGATAATAGGATAGCTTCCCTTAATAAATTTTGTGTAGTATTCTATACCGTCAATATGGGGAATAGTTTGATTTTCTGTCGGGACAGGAATGGTATAGTCAGCGTTGTCTAATACAGGATTGTGTTGAGCTTGAATTTGCTCAATCGAAATACTCTTGAGAAATTCAGGCTCTACTGTGTGAAACTTTGGCTCATGCATAAAATAATTTCCTGTGATACTACTGAACTGGCTACAAGGACAAACGCGGCTATTTCGGTATTGAAGAAAGCATTTCAAAATCGAATCAAAGCAGCGTTATGCAGGAATTAAGGGCGATACGCTAGCTGTTCCTGCCAATACTATTCTTTACTAGTTGAATTGATAATTAACTATTTATAGGTACTTATAGAAGCGATAATTAATTATTTTTAGGTACTTATCCCAACGTCAATTCACCCGACTGTATATCAACGACTAACCGACGATTTGTTAACCATTGACGACCGAGCAAAACTTCTGTTAAATCTTTGCCAACATGTACAGGTATGTCAAACTCTTGACCATCAAATAGTACTTTACCAACATAGATTTCAAATTTTACATCTCCCCGTGCAGTTCGCATTGTTTGCTCTCGTAAACGCTCCCAACCAAGTGCATCTATATCTTGATCATTAATCGCTAACCAATACGAAAAACCTGTATCAAACATCGCCTCAACAGGTAATTCTAATCCATCTGATGTTATTAAATTAATTTCAAAAAGTAGTGCATCCTCATCACCAAAAAAACCGGAAATCGTCATATCGTGCCGCAAGCCCCAGACTCATTAATCCGAAAAGTATAGTGGATTTTGCCTGGATGCTGTTCGCGACACTGTAATGAAACTACTTCTAAATCTTTATCAACAAAATATTCTCCACTATCCGGTTCAACTGCAACAAACCAGTTATAGTGAGTTTCAATTAATTCTGATTTGACTCGATCAAAAATAGGTTTACAACGTTGGTAAAAAGCCTCGCGTTCGCCTTCACGTCGTGCTTTTTGTTCCTCATTCCACTGGATTTGGGGGAATATTCGTCCCCTGCGTGCGGTACGAGCGGGTTTGGTTTCAGTCATGGCTGATTATATTCTGATCGCGATACTTATATTTTCCCTCATCTACACCCTAGTGACGATAATCTCAGCCCTTCTTAGCAACCGCAAACATTATTCAAATATTTTAATACAATTTATACTCAGTAAATACTAATGGCACGCCAAGCCTTCTACAATCAGCTTGTCGATATCAAAAGTGATATCAAATGGCTGACCAAAAAACATCACCAAGCGAAATGATTCGCGTACCTACCGCACTAATTCCAGTAGTTAGAGAACTATCTCGACTGCACCGACAGGGGCATACAAGGCAAATGCTACAAGCATTAGAGGAATTAGTTGCCACCTTTGATAGCAAAAATGATATCGATATTGCTCCAAGCAGTAAATCGGTCAAACAGCTAGAAGAAAGGTTATCTCAACTGGAATCCTGCCTTGCGGATAGAGACGAATTGCTTTCAAAAAAACTAGAAGCGATTGGGTGATCGCTCGAACAACTATCGCGCAATGCAGCTGTTACAAATAGAAGCAACAACTATACGCCACGTCGGTCAAATTCCTACTACCCGCACCATCAACCAACCGTTGAATTGGAACCATTCCCACACGATAACTTAGCCCAACGTTTGGGACTAACCCCAGCAACCCTACTTGCAGAACGAGAAAAACTCACCACCAAGGAATTTATCAGTTATACCCGCAACCGAGACCCGCGTTCGTTTGGGTGGGAATATCGCTCAGATGGACTCTACCACCCCAAAAAGCAATAATAAAAATATTTTTTCGCGCTTTCAACGGTTTTAAACCAATTGAAACCAAAATCATAACGATCACGGATTAAATTCGATGAAAAAAGCCTCGCGTTCGGGGGTATTGTCCGTGAAAAAATATTGTATTGTGGTTGTGAGAATGCACGTTTTAACAAGCACTTAACGCGCACAAGCCTTATAAATCAACGGTTTTCTCCTATGTCTGGTATCATCACGCTCCGCTCAATCACCTATGCCAGTGCAATTACACAGAACGATAGTAAACAAATTCTCGAAGTGTTACTGACGCAAAAACGGTCAGAACACACCCGTAGGGCTTATTCTCATGACTTGCGAAATTTCTTTAGTCTCATTGCTCCCGGTCGTGAATTAACATCTGACCTGGCCCGCGAATTTTTATCGCTGTCCAAAACGCAAGCGATCGCAGTAGTGGTCGCCTACCGCAACCATCTTTTCGAGCAAGGTTTAGCGCCAGCGACGATTAACCGCAGAATTAGCGCGATAAAATCTTTGGTGGAAATGGGGCAGATTTTTGGCATCTGCGATTACGACCTAGAAGTGATTAAAAATGAGAAAGTTAGACCCTATCGGGATACTAAGGGGATAGAGGTAAGGGAGGTGATTAAGTTATTTGAGGCGATCGATACTTCGACTTTGGGGGGGAAGCGCGATTATTCCATTATGCGGTTGTTGTGGAGTAATGCCCTGCGGCGCGGGGAGATTCCCAGTTTGGATGTGAAGCATTTTAAATATGCTAGATGTCAAATCGAGGTTAGCGGTAAGGGGCGCAATGGGGAACGGGAGTTGGTGACAATTTCTCAAAAAACTGCTGCTTCAATTTCTGATTGGTTGCAAGCATCTAATGCTGCTGATAAGCCCAACGAACCAATTTTTATTTCCCTTGACCCAGTAAGGTTTGGTAATAGGTTAACTGGGGAAGCGATACGTCTAATTGTTATCAAATATTGCAAGTTGGCGGGGATTGAAAAGCAGATGAGTCCCCACCGGGTAAGGCATAGCGCTATTACTGAAGCGCTCAACCAAAATAATGGCAATATTCGGGCTACTCAAAAGTTAAGCCGCCATTCCGACCCCAGAACTGTGATTATTTACGATGATAACCGCGTCGATTTGCAAGGTGCTTTGACCAGGCAGCTTGATGATTTGATTTAACAATTTATTAAAGATAGTAAAAAGTTGAGTCCCTTTATAAAGTAAGTTTGTGTCATCATGTCATCAATGGGTTTACTGATATCGTCGGTCTTGAGGAAATCGGGTTTAATTCAACACTACCATCCATTTCTTGCGGTCTAATCTAATTGAAACTCTTTTAAAAATTTTCTGTCACTTTTGCCTACTGAAAATCGCTGTCAGACTTTTTTTACATCTAACTCAAGTTGGTATTAGTAAATCCTCGTAGAAAGCTCCAAATAGGTTTTGAGGATGAACTAAGTGTGTTTCGAGTATCCAATGTCGTTTATTGCCAAATTTATCAGGAACGCTCATTGGTCTGGTGTTTTCCAGACAGATATAGTCAAACTTAGTATTTCCAAGTATTCTTTCATGTGGAAATACCCCTATTAAATGGCCTGAATGCCATTGTGAACTCAGTCTATAGCCATTTTCTCTAGCACGATGCTGCATATATTCATATAAATCTTTGCCAGTCATATCTTGATTTTGTAGATAATAAGCTTTGCCTTCAATAAATAGACGTTCACAATCATTGCATATTTTAACTTTATCAGGATCAATATTTGAACCTGGCACAATAATGCTACGTCCAAGATCAGTCTCCATTCTGCAAACGGAATTCACTTCCATGTTAAGAACCGGACCCAGGTCGAAAAAAACAATATCCCCTGGCTTAATTACATTATTCCTAACCTTGACACTATAGGGATTAATAGTATCTTCACCCACACGCAATATCTGCCTATGCCAGAATCGTGGTTTATGATCTGCGGGGTAAAGTACTTGTGCCGCTAACTCGTAAATCGCCTTTTGCATTTCTCTAGTTTGACATCCAGCCTTAATCAAATTACGTATTTTAATGTGTTCAATCAGTAAAAGACCACGATTACGAGCGCAGACTAGCTGATGTTCTAAGGTTGAATCAGTACATAACAAATTATTCATGGGGCGACAACTTAGTAGAAAAACTTGCAAAAAGGAAGTTTTCAGGAGGCAGGAGGTCGAAGGCAGGAGGAACCACCCTTACAGCACTTCCGGCGGCTATGAGGTACATCCTCAAAGCTGAAAGCTATGATAGGAGAGGGGCAAGAGGAAAATCGTATTGCATAATAGCCGGAAGCGCTGTAAAAGAGTGGGATTGAAGCAAGGACGCTTTATACTTCGCGCTGCGCGTCTCAGTATAATTCTTTCTTTAAACTGGGCTTTAAACCCAGAACTAAAGCTTTAATTGATACTCCTAACCTCCTGCCTCCTGCCTCCTGCCTTTTTGTAAATTTACGCCAGCTGCTTCCAAAAATTTCGCAAGATGCGAAACACCTCTTCTGGTTCTTCGACATGAGAAAAAGATCCACTGCGCTCGAGAATATGAAATTCTGCCTTTGGGGCATAGGTAAGGATTTGGTACTGCAGTGCGGGGTACAGTGCCCGGTCGAACCGTCCTGCAAGTACCAATATAGGGGCAGTCACATTTTTCAGCCGAGGTCGAAAATCCGGTATTTTAGCAACCTGATTGCCGATAATAAAGTCCACATCCTCACCACAAAACAGCGGGTATAAATCTAAATTGCGTGCCCCAGGCTCGGTGGCTAGCAGTCGAGCGTTTTCCGGATTATAGAAGCGTACAAGTTTAGCGGCGCTGGCGAATAGTTCTTGCATCTTCGGATCGGTGGAGGGGACCCCATCAGCACGCAATGTCTGAATTTTTGCCCAAACCTCAGGGCATTGATTAGCAATTTCGCGGTTGATGTTGGCGTGGTTGAGTTGCCACATTTCTGGGCTGTGCAGACTGTTTGCCAATACCAGACTACGCACGAGGTGAGGATGGTCAAGTGCCAGGGCCTGTGCAAGAAGACCCCCATACGAAAATCCATACAGATGAACTGGTCCAAGATCGAGTTCCAATAAAAGCGCAGCTACATCAGCAACATCACTCTCAAATGTAATTTCGTTTAGATCATCGGGTGCATCAGAGCGACCGCGTCCATACAGATCCACGTAAACTATTCTGTAATCAGTAGCTATGGTGTCGAAGTGGGGGTGAAAAATAACGTGAGACCCGGCTGGACCTAAGCCAGACAGTAAAATTACAGGCTCACCGTTTCCCTCTTGCTCTACCCAAAGTCTTCGACCCCGGACGTTGTAATGCTGCCCAGGTGGGTGTGTGAAGTCGATTTTTGCTTGAGGATTACTCATAGAACACTTACTCTTTGAGATTTTTTTCTCTAGGATCGAGTTGAAGTTGTTGCTCCAAGCTGCGGATCAGCTCGTAATCTGCCATAACTTGGGATTGATCTTCATGAGCCAAGACGACAAAGCCTAGGTCAAGACTGGCGAAAAGATCCTTTGTAGGTTCTAACCAATCGTTGTTGCGAATTTTGATCGCCGAAAAATGGTGACTCTGTAGTTCCCGTACCCGAGCAAATATTTCGACGTTACTCACTCTGCCTTGAGTCCGACAAATTAAAAATACCACTAAAACGTGAGTGATTAGTTTAAAACTATCCGGAATAGGACTTTGGCGGGTAAAATATCGAACCGCTCGGTCTACCTGACTATCTCCAGTAGCGATACGACAGAAGCGCGGGTGACCACCTCCGTGAGGTCGAACGCCAACCTCGATTAGTCTCGGGCCATGCTCTGTGAGCATCAATTCGACGTGGGATGTGCCAAACCGCACACCAACCGCGTCAAGTACACCGCACGCATAGCCCACGATCTGGTCGTAAACAGGGATAGTCGGCGGAAGCCATTCCATGCTATCGTAAATCGCCATGTATTGGGCATTGTCTATTTTGTGATATCTGCATATATCACTGACTGAGTGCTTACCTTCATAGCTAATAGTGTCAACGACGTATTCAATGCCTGCGACATATTCTTGTACAACTAGCTTGTTGTTGAGTATCCCTAGACGGTTATGTTTGCCCAGCATTTCATTGAAAACCTCGCGCCAACCTTCACCTTTAGCCACTCTGGTTACTCCATCAGTGCTAGCGCTTTTGGGTGGTTTGATCACAAGATCACGTCCAATAAGGTTTGCTTGATATAGCCATTTTTCTACTTCGTCGGCATCATCAGTGCATAACTGTGCAATGATCGGTAGCCCAGCTTGTGCTACCGCAGCCGCCATGTCACCTTTATGCCGACGTGCGCTAGCCTTCTCTGGGACGTTTGCGATATTTTCGACCACCTGGGCTGCGATCGCGTCCGCGAGTTCCACTCCTGATTCGCATCCGGGCAGTACACATCGTGGACGCAATTCCCTTAGTTTGTTCACAACTTCTGAGAGATCCTCAGTTGCGATGATAATCTGTGAAAAGTCTTGAGGTCGATAGGATGATGCGTACACTTCTGGAGGAGCAGGGCTGGATACAACTGCCACAACCGGCACTCCTGCCTCCGTGAACGCTGGCGCAAAGAAAGCACCAGAAGAATATGGATCAACAATCACCGCTGGACCCTGTGGATTACTAGTTGTCATAATTAGCACCTTCCTCCCAAGCAAACAGAGCCGCATGGTGGCAAAATCTTTCCCAGGCGTCAGCCACTTGCGGGCTTAAGCCCCGCGCTCTTACAGCAGAATGCACTAAACCTGGCTCAACGACCAATTTAACTTGGATTCCTTGTCCACGAAGGAGACGGGTGTATTCCTCAGAGTCAACTAAAAGCGAGTCCATTTCCGCTCCCATGATATACGCTGGTGGCAAATCATCAAAAGTTCCACCTATTAGCGGAGAGACGTAAGGATGTTTCACCTGTTCTGGCTCAGGTGCATAGCAGACTGTGTAGTATTCCATTTCACCACCAGTTAGCAAAGGAGCATCGGCACCCCCTTGGCACCAGCGAGTAAAGTCGAGAACCGGACTTATCAGTGCTTGACCCCGCAACTTCGGACCGCCTCGGTCGCGACTTATCATGCTGATGGCAACAGCCATGTTCGCTCCAGAACTGTCGCCTGAGATGACAATTCTATTCGGATCAATGTCCAATCGTTGGGCATCGTTGACAACGCCGCATAGCACACCATAACAGTCCTCAAGAGCCTCTGGAAATGGGTGTTCCGGCGACATCCGAAAATCTGGGGCGATGGTAACTAATCCCGATTTCTCGCACAGTTCCGCAACAACTGTGTTGTGTGTTTCTAATGAGCCGACGACGAACCCACCCCCACGAATATAAATTAGCAGTCCTCGACCTTTAGTCTGTTTTGGACGATATACCCTAATCGGCAGCTTTCGCCCTTCATGGGATATCGTATCATTAGTGACTAATACCCCTAGTGGCATCTCGTAGGGAAATTCCTTAGTGAGTCCAAGGTACATATCCCTCTGCTGATCAATAGGCAATGTGTAAAAATTAGGTGGCATAACTTTGTTGCATCGGTCTACAAATTCATTTATGCCTTCTGCGTATGTCATCTGATTCTCCAAATAATGATTATAAGTATCTGTGCAAAATTATTTATACATTTTTGAATTCTGCAAAACAAACACAGAAACCAGATATATAAATAATTTTGCCTACCTGTTTATATTTTCGGTCTGCGTTGAGCCGGAACCGAAACCCGATAATTTAACAATTCGTTTAGGATATCTCTGCGTATTAGTAGAGGTAGACAGAGAATGGTTCCAAGACCACCGACCCATAAGGCGCTGTTCAAGCCAAAAAATTTGATAGTCAAGGCAGCAATAAGGCTACCGATTGAAATCGCACCCCACACCAAAAATCGCTGTATCGAGTTGATTCTGCCGAGCAGGTGATCGGGTGTCTCGGTTTGTCGCAAGGTCAATGCCGTAGGTCCAAAAACACCCTCTCCGATACCGTGTAATACGCTAGCTGCAATGAGGCCAGCGACTGAGCCAAGGGATGCTGCTACTGGTATAAAAATTAAGCCTGATATCGACACAATCGCGCTTACAACAAGAGTGCGGGCAACACCAAAACGAGCAACAAGCTTAGTACAGAGGAGATTACCAAGGGGAAAACCAGCGGCAGCTGCACCCACAACAAAGCCAATGGTCACGGGACTCAGACTCAGCACATTCAAGCAGTATAGCACAAGACTAGAGTCGATTATAATGGAAAACATGGCATATACGACTCCACACATAATAACCGGCTCTAGCCGTCGGTGGCGGAACACGAAATGCAAACCCTCACGAATATCACGGTATATCCAGCCGTTAGTCCGCTTTTTTACCAGATGCTTCGTGGTCCGATGCCTGTGCTTAATGGCTAATAATGACAGCACAGACAACACAAATGTCCCTGCATTCACTGCGATCGCTGCGGCAATCCCCAGCAACGCAATGACTGACCCAGCAGCCATAGGACCAAGTGTCTTGGTTATTGACTCAGAGAAAAATAGTTGCGAATTAGATCGCTGCAAGTCCTGTGCTGAGGAAAAAAGTTCTGGGATATAAGAAGTATAGGCGATCTGAAAAAACACCACAGCTGTGCCGGCAATGCCAACCAACAGTATTAGCATTGGAAACGTCAAGGCACCGTTTAACGCGAGGGCGGTAATAAGCACGAAGACGACAGCTTGTATAGCGTCGCAAACAATCATCGTGAGTCGTCGCGGCAGTCGGTCAACAATGGCACCCGCAGGCAATCCAAATATCAGGAACGGCAAGAAAAGGACAAACGGCAGTAGCGCAGCTTGGGAAGCAGAGACTTTTATGACCTGCACGGCTAGTAAGGGCAGGGCGACCACCAGAAATTGATCCCCTAATAAATTCAACGATTGCCCAGCCCATAGTATTTTAAAATCCCGTTTTGCGCTACTCATCTGGAACCCCCCACCATAGAGAGCTGTTTAGCTTTTAGAGTAAATGCCTGGGCAGCTAATTCGGTAGCTGCTTTACAGTCCTCGATGGTGTTTCCACGCACGATCGCATAGCCATACCGACAAGAGACGTGATCGGTTGGGGGCAGCAACAATTTTTGTCCAGGCGAAACAAGTGGAGCGGCAACAACAACCGATGCTGGAAGCGCAGCATGGTCGATGTGGACACTATTTACAACCGCATCATATTCAGGATACAAAAAGTGAATGGCGGCGACACTTTTATATCTTGTCTCCACGTTTGGTTTGTGCCCGCAGGCAACCGCAACAGCCACTTGCCCAGGATTTATCCCACAAGCAACCCAACCAACGTAGGGAATCATATCGCCACCAAGCCGAGCGTTGATCTCTACTATCTTTGGGCCAGACTGGGTAAGACGCAGTTCGGTATGTGTGATTCCGTTGCGAAATCCCACAGCTTGGTGTGCTTGCTCTAGAACAGAGAGAAATGGTGGATGCTCAAGTAACGGGTCGTGAGAATGGACTAAGTGTCCAATTTCTTCAAAATGAGGGAAAAAACCGATGATTTTGCGTGCAACAAACATGGGATACATGACCCCGTTAACCCATGCAACATCAATGCTGACCTCTGGTCCTTGCATATACTCTTCAACGAGTACACGCTGATCGTAAACAGGTACGCCATCCTCAGTTGCAGCCTTAGCATGTTCAAACGCTGTATTTAGCTGTTCTGCTCCATTTACTAAGCTAACTCCATAACTTGCACCCAATGCACGCGGCTTGATGATCACAGGATAACCAATAATCTCTGCGGCTTTAACTGCTTCATCAATAGATGAGACAAGTATTGAAGTAGCTTGTGGTACTCCTGATGCTGCCAAAAACGTGCGCGTTAGGTGCTTGTCACGACACCGACCGACATTCTCCGGGTCTGTGCCTGGGAGACCAAGGGCTTGGGCGAGTTTGGCAGTTTGCACCATTCGTATTTCATCCCAGCAAAGCACCCCGTCAATTTTGATACCTTCAGGTAAGTTACCTGCCACGTCAATCATCATTTGGGTGTCAAGTGTATTGACCACCGTGTGACCGACAATGTAAGGTATCTGCCAGTCCGGTTCAGAATCGAGAAATAGCCAAACATTTGAATGTTCGGCAACCATTTTTAGCAGATACTCACGATAAAGATGGTAGCCACTGGTTACTAACACAATGGTAGGGAGGTGGGGAGAATTGGTCTTTTTGTTTTGTGAAGTCACTATTTATGTTCCTTAGTAGTACCTAGTATTTAATAACGTGTTACGTAGCCGCGTTCTTTCAAACACCGTTCTCATTTCATTGAGCCGGAAGTATCGCAGTTCTTCCATCTAATTCAAACCTCTGAAGTAGCTAATATATGACGATGCTTGAATGCAATCGACTTTGACTTTGTCTCAGGTAAAATAGCTACTGCAATATCGTTGCGCCAGACCAAAGGCATAGCATATTGTTGTAGGCGATTAATAGAAACAACCGAGTCATGCCAAGGACAGATGATGGCGCTTTTTTGACAATCAAAGTAGCCTAAATGAAGCGGTCCACCTCGATGAGGACAATTATCTCTCACTAAGAATATGCTGTTGTCCAAGGATATGAGGAAGAAACGCCTATCACCATGAATCACAAAGTTTGATAAATGCGGATCAAATTTTACGACAGGCATTTTTGATAGTCTCCGATTGAATAGATGTTGTACACGCATTCTTCGGATTCAATGATGGCTCCGTGCAGTCGATTGTGCTGAATAACCGTGCCTTCGCCAGCATTGAGTATTGTATAGCGATCATCACCAGTAACAAACTTCATGACACCAGACTGAATGTAACAAAGTTCATCACCGTCATGGACATGAGTGACTGACAATTCACCACGCGGTTCAGTAAACTGCTGCATTTTTGGATTGATACTGCCATCTTGAATTTTGGCATAGATGGGTAATGCTAAAGCTTTATATTTAAGCCCGTCATCAGACCAATGCACTTGATCGATGAAATCTTGATCTGCAATTTCCGATATAAGCTTGGCTTCCTCAAAACCCCGCACAATATCAGGAATAATTCCTTCGCCATAGGTAGTTATCGCTGGTTTAATCAGCTTTTCTAGCACCATTCGACTGTGATGATTATCGATATGAATATGTTCGAGAAAATAGCGGTTGTTAATAGTTGAACCGAAGATTTTCTTCATAGTTTTAGCCGCTAGCTCACAGAATTTGATGAAGGTCGTTTCTGCGTAAAAAATCGCCCCTAAATAGCGGAAGATTTTTGAGTGGTCAGCACATATGTAATTGAAGTAATTATTTAACATCAGTGAAGATGTTAAATAGAATTGCCAATAGGTATGTGGTGTTGATTCTAATCCAACGCTTTCAAGTGTTTCTTCAAATAACTTGCTATGTTTCGTCTGATGAACACCGTAGCCGTATTCGTCAATAACAATCTTAAATAGCTCTGATTGGAGAGAGCCATAGTAACCCAAAATATTCCTAGACATTGCTGAAGATTCGACTAGGAAATCGCCAGCTAATTGGATAAAAAAGGTTTTGGCAGCGTGTACTGGATCTGCCGAACCTTCGATGGTTTCCATTACCTGACTATTTTGTGTATTCTTGACTGTTTCAATATATTCTTGGAAATACTCTTCAACAGCAGCAGCACTCCAATTACCAGTCACAGATATTTCAGTATCAAGGAATGAGAAAATGTAGCGTTCCAACCAAGGTCGGATAATATTCCCCAGAGTCAAAACTTTTGAGTCATAAAAATTTTCAAAATCTTGGCGTTTATGATCAAAATCATGTTTTGGCAGGAATACAAAATTGCTTTCATACACAGTCAGCAATGTTCGATTAGCAGTCAAACTATTGTAAGTAAGCAAATTATTTCGGGTTAGAGGTTTTGAAAAATCCAAATGATGGAAAATGTGCGGTCGCAAGGTTCGACGATAAGGATTGTCTTCAAGCAACCATTCCTCTGTATCCTTAAATAGGTTGCATTTGCCATATTCAACTAAACATGACTTGAAAAAATCATAGTCAGTAATGTTCAAAGCAGCAGAAGTTTCTTGTGACAATCGAGTTTTTGTTTGCATGGTGTACCTTACCTACTTAACCTAAATAGAAATCACTAACAGTTTTGTTGACTTAACAGAGAAGCTACTCAGAGGATGTTTTAAAGTTGAAATGAGTCAAAACGCGATCCGAATCATCGCTATATAGATAAAAGCCTCCGAGGTCATTTGCTCACAAGGGGCTGGTATCTTAAATTTCAGCTTCAGCCTTGTGACCTTTTTGACAACAGCATTCCTCTTTTAAAACATCCTCTCATTTCCTAGTGCTTTGGTAATCTGAAAATCGATATTGGTATCGCTTTGCCGAACCATTAATTTCAACAGATCGCTCTTTTGAACAATCATGGGTTTTTCAAAACATTGCACTGCTTGCATCCAGTGTGATTTTTCGTTATCTACTGCATTGTTGAAAACAACTCCATTACCTAAATCCAACTCAAACCAAAAAACAACACCATGAACAGTCCCATTGTGTTCGACTTGTACAGACATTTCTTTCTGACGTGGTTTCAGTGAATCGACTCGGAAATCGAATTCAAATGCTGCGGTGGGTTTACTTAACAAGCGATGTGGCCAAATCCACAGCCGAACTGGAAAATACCCGACTGTAGAGAAGATATTGAACGACGAAACGTCAAAGTTAGCTGCGTTGGATGCAACATTCAGATTATGTACTAAATGGCTCTCTAATAAGCTAAACTTAACTACTGCTTTAGCTGGAATAATCGTCGCATCTGGAGTCAACAATACTTGCCGAGCGTGACGAATGATTGGCAATATACCTTCACCGACAAGCCCACAATCAACGGTTTCGGTGATTAAAACATCGGCTCGTTTAGGTAAATCTAGACCAACAACAAGATTATCTGACTTTTTCGGGACAATTTTAATCTGGTCTTTAAATCCATTGATAGCAACGATTTTATTAGCTATATGTGCGATTGGTTGCATCATTTCACAGGATGTCACACAACTAGCTCCATGACGAGCAGCCATCATCGCCAGCAATCCCGAACCCGCTCCTATGTCTAGCACTGTGCAATTTGGACGCACGACGTGTTTTATGGCAGTTTCAAATGCTTTATTACGTTCGACATCATTAAGCATAGCAAAGTGCCAGCGTGGGATAACTGACTCCAAGCTCACGGGGGAAAGCACACCTGCAGATTCCGCGCGCTTAGAATTTGGATTCACAAAAAATTCTAAGTTATCCCCGCTAGCACTATTATGATTTTCAACCCTAGATGTTTGCATTTTATCATTAACTCCTGAAAATTACTTGGCTGATAAATCGTGACAGTTCAACATATATACTCTGTTGTTTACTGCTGTTTTTTTATCCATCTTTCTCCAGCAACTAAATCTCAGTGTTTGTGTACTTTTCTTCCAGTTGAGAATATCCCTCATTGACTTGTGGGCTGGAAAAGTGTTTACTATCCGAAAAACTGTCATTAAATTTATTACTTTGCGATTCCATGAAAATATTGATTGCTTCATCTGTATTGGCAGATTGTATTGTGTCTGAAAAAGGTTGACTTTCAACTAAATTAATCTTTTGCTTATTGGTCATTTTTACTTCCGGTTAGTGCTAAATATGATGAAATGAGCAAATCAATAAACCTGATATATTTATCAAACTCCACTGCTTACTGAGTTCAAGCCTGAGAATGACTGACTAGTTTCTGAGTTGTGACTGAGTTTTAGTATGTTACTGGTAAAATTTATACAGTCGTCATCAAACAAGCTATGGCAAGATCGCTCAGGGTGCGTCAGGAGTGCGTTGAAAAAGTAAAACTGGCAGTCCCGCGTAACGGCTTCCCCAGCCAGAGAGCTTTGGCTGAGGACGTAGGGCTGGCTTTAGCCACAGTCAGTAACTTTCTGACAGGTAAACCGATTGACTATGTAAATTTTGAAGAAATCTGTCATAAATTGGCTTTGGAATGGAGAGAAATCGCCGATTGGGATTTTGAGGTTCCATCCCAGACTGGAGATCAAGATAAAAATACTGGAGGAGGAACCACTAATAATCATCAAGACTGGGGAGAGGCGATTGATGTCTCGGTTTTCTACGGGCGAACCGAAGAATTAGCTACACTAAAACAATGGATTGTGAGTGACCATTGTCGGTTAATCACTTTGATCGGCATGGGTGGGATTGGCAAAACTGCGTTGTCTGTAAAACTAGCAGAGCAGATTCAAGATGAATTTGAGTACTTAATTTGGCGAAGTCTCCACTATGCGCCTCCCTTACTGGCAATCCTGACAGACTTGAACGAATTTCTCAGCAACGACCACCAAACAGATATATCAGCAACAATAGACGGTCAAATCTCGCGCCTGCTAAACATTCTAAAACACAAGCGTTGTTTGCTCATCCTCGACGATTGCGAGATGGTTTTACGCGGTGGAGATGTAGCTGGGTATTATCGCCAAGGCTATGAAGGTTACGGTAAATTACTCAAGCGAGTTGGAGAAGAACAACACCAAAGCTGTCTGCTGCTGCTAAGTCGCGAAAAACCTGTTGAGGTAGCCACACTCGCTGGTGAAACTTTACCAATTCGTGTTCTGCAAGTCAAAGGCTTAAAATCACTAGATGCCAAACAGCTTTTAGCTACTAAAGGTTTTACTGGCACGGAACATGGCTTAGACGAATTGATTCAACTATACCGAGGTCATCCCGCCGCCTTAAAAGTTGTTGCGACCACTATTAAAGATTTATTTAATGGTAACGTCATGCAATTTTTAGGACAAAGCTCTTTAGTAATAGGCGATATTTTTGCTAATCTCCTTAATCAACATTTTGAAAGATTATCAGACTTAGAAAAGGCAATTATGTTCTGGTTGGCAATTGAATGTCAACCAATTTTACTGGCTCAATTAAAAGCAGACATCGGAGTTGGGGTGTCTAGTTCGGAATTACTGGCAATGCTCGAATCCCTAAGAAGGCGATGTCTCATCGAAAAGACTACGCATAAGCTTATTGAAACAATACAACAATCAGGTGAAAGTAACGCCTTCTTTACCCTCCAACCTATGGTCATGAAATATGTAATAAATATATTCATAGAAGAAATTTGCCAAAATATCATTGCGGTAATTAGAACTATGTCAAGCGAGAAACTAGGGTTACTCAAAAGTCACGCACTAGTTAAGCAGGATTCTGAAAATATCCAGGCGATGCAAATACGTCTTATCCTGACACGGGTTCGAGATCGTCTACAGTTAGTGGTAGGAGATATAAAAGTGTTGGAAGTGCAGCTACAACAGATGCTTTCACATCTGCGTAATTATCACTCTCAGGCAATTGGGTACGCAGAACATAATTTACTTCTGCTACTAAGAGAAACTGAGCAGTGATTGCATATACCATAATTTGTCCAGGAGTAGTACTTCAAAGTCGCTACCGAGTTATTCGTCAGATCGGTAGCGGTGGTTTCGGTCAAGTCTTTGAAGTGGATGATAATGGTACGCTAAAAGTATTGAAAGTTTTGAGCTTGGAGCGTTTCTCCAGCCCGACAATTAAAAACAAAGCGATCGCATTATTTAGGCGAGAAGCTGAACTTTTGAGTCGGCTCAACCATCCCGGCATTCCGTGTGTAGAACAAGAAGGGTATTTTACTTGGTCTAATGACGGTAATGAGCCGTTACACTGCTTGGTAATGGAGAAAATTCCTGGTTCCAACTTGCAAGAGTGGTTGCAAGCACAGGGAAATCAACCCATTACCACGGAAGAAGCTTGCCAATGGTTAACTCAACTATTAACAATCCTTGACGAACTGCATCAGCACCAGTATTTTCACCGCGATATTAAGCCTTCCAATTGCATGATTAGACCCAACGGTCAACTAGTGTTAATTGATTTTGGTGCTGTCCGAGAAGTGACAACAAGCTACTTACAAAAACAACGGGGCAATGAAACTGGCACCGTACTCATTTCCCCTGGTTACACGCCGTCAGAACAAGCTGAAGGTCATGCAGTGCCACAGTCGGACTTTTTTGCTCTCGGACGCAGTTTTGTCTATTTGCTGACCGGTAAATCGCCTCTCGAATTCCCTAAAGACCCACAAACGGGTGAATTAATTTGGCATGACCAAGCGCCTCTGGTTTCGCCACAACTGGCAGACTTGATAGATCGCCTGATGGCACCTTTCCCCGGACAGCGACCGCAAAATTGCCAGGAAATATTACAGTACTTAGCAGAAATTCAACGAAATTCTCTATTGTCCAAGCTGGTGCAGACTTTACCAGGAATTAGCCGTTTATTTGTAAGACGCAAAAGAGCAAAGGATAGCCTACGCCACAAGCGATCACTTCAGTTAATTCTAGCTGGCTTGTTCTTGTTAGGAGGCGGTAGCGTGTGGAAATTGTCACCCAACATAGCTAAAGAATTGAATGACCAAGGGTACGCACATTATCAAAGGGGAGAATTAAACACTGCTTGGTTGTACTATCAATTTGCTCTGATAGCCAAACCAAATAAGCCAGAAACTGAATATAATCTGGGGGTGCTTTACGAAGACCAAAATAAAACTGACCAAGCTCATGCTGTCTATGAGATAGCTGTGCAGGGAGGTTTGGCAAAAGCTGATAACAACTTGGCGCGACTGTATATTAAGGACAAACAATTTGCAGCAGCAGTAACTCTACTTCAGAAAGCCTTGCCACTCGCCAAGGACGATAAAACAAAATATGCAATGCTGAAAAACCTAGCTTGGGCGCAGTTAGGACTGGGACATTACCAAGAAGCTGAAACTAACCTTCACAAGGCAATTAATATCCAAGGCGATCGCGCTGCTGCATACTGTCTTGAAGCTTTGCTTTTAAAAAGTAAAGGCAATAAACAAGCTTCTCTTGCACCTGGGAAAAACTGCCTTGAATACGCCAAAAAAGATAACGATCCAGACTTACAAGAGTTAATGCGGTCGATAACTCTTGTACTGCCAAGTCTCAGAATTGAAAAAAATCAGGGATGAAATCTACTGCTATGTTGAAAAAGTTCAAACAAAAAATAAAAAAAAATCAAATATATCTTGGGTGTTTTGCTGTTTTCGTATTACTTTTTACATTCATAGCACCACCAAATCTCCGCCCAGCATTCAGCAATACCAGTCAAATCTATTTGAGAACCTTGCCTGTACGGCTACCCAGCACTCAAATAATCGCGCAGAGTTCCCAGAATTGTGGAGGCGATGATGGTAAGACTGCCGATCCTCGCGATCCAGGTAACGCACTAATTCCCTACATAATTGTCCCTCGCCGTACCTTGGTAATGGGTGACAAGCCAAAGCTTCGCTGGAACGCTGTTCCTGGAGTTAAAAGCTACACTGCAAGTTTGCAAAGTGGTGACAAGATAATTTGGGAAAAAACAGTAAGCGCAAATGAGATTGTGTATCCAGGCGAGCCACGGCTGAGAGTTGGTACTGAATATTTGTTGATTGTTAAAGCTGATAATAATAGGTCATCAGAAGAGGAGAAACTAACCCAACGGCAATTCAAGCTCTTGCCAGAAACTGAAGCAGAAATTGTCAAAACAGTGATCGCACAACTGAACAATCAACAAGTTACAGACAAAGTAAAAGCATTTACAAGTGCTTATATTTACACTACTTCCGATTTAAAATCTGAGGCAATTGAGGACCTGGAAGCATTAGTAGCAGGTGGAATTAAGGAAGCTGCTGTATATCACAAGCTAGGTAATCTGTACTGGCAGACAGGAATTACTTTGTTAGCCGAGAATAAATATTTAAAAGCAGATGAATTAGCTACAGCAGCTAAAGATATCCCAGAGCAAGCAGAGATAGCCAAGGCTTTGGGGGATTTGTATGTAGCGATTGGAAATCAACCAGAAGCCATTCGCTGGTTCACCCAAGCACGAGACAACCATAAAACTTTGGGAAACACGCTACAGATAAAGGAACTGGATAGAGAGATAGAAAAACTGAAAGCTAAAAAATAGTAGATTATACTTGTCCGAAAACTCCAAAGCCATAGTGTTCAAAGCTTTGAGACAAAACTTTGATATTTTCGTGAAAACGCAGTCATAAGGGTTTGATATGGTTACTGATAGTTTAGAGCCACTTTACCAGTTATACTTTTTATTAAATATATTATTTTGATTAAAATGCATACGGGGTAAAGCTTTTAAGGATTTTAAGCCCGATTTTGCATCAGGGGATCGGTAGAATCCAAAATACTTGATGCCAATTTCTGGAATTTTATTATTTCAGCACGTAGTGTAGTTTAACCTTTGAAATCAGGCTAAGGAAATCAGCCTTATAAAATGACTAACTCAATATCTTTTGACAATAAAGATTCCCATCAAGCAGAAGTTAAGAATCGGGCAGAACAAGGTAATCAAAGTTACGATGAACGTGACCTTGAAGTAGCATTTAAACCTCGTCAGAATGATGATGATGAAGTCGGCGACCATAGCAATGACCCACCACCAAGTAGTTCAGATCACCTGAAAGTAGCATTTAAACCTCGTCAGAATGATGATGAAGTCGGCGACCATAGCAATGACCCACCAC
>Ga0123337_10001377_pt1 | contig 31495 bp, 32 predicted proteins | sample frozenSSSSmetaG_FD_89792 | JGI IMG/M metagenome (GOLD analysis project Ga0123337, IMG submission 89792) | Glacier valley bacterial and archeal communities from Borup Fiord, Nunavut, Canada, to study Microbial Dark Matter (Phase II) -... | ecosystem: Environmental > Aquatic > Freshwater > Ice >...
ATTCCATCCGGGAAACCATCTTCTGCAGCGATCTTAATAATTGATTTTCTGTTTGTGATATTTCCACTTGCATCGTCATAGTCAAAGGAAAAGATCTGCGATGTGGGAGTGTCGATGTAGTAAAGTATTTTCTTATCGCTGGTCCATGCAAGTCCATTCGAAATAGTAGAACCGCCAAGCTTCTTCGTGACTTTCAAAGCAGTGTCGATCGTGTACAAACTACCAGCACCATTTTCTTCCGCTAATGACATTGTCCCAGCCCAAAACCTTCCCGTTGGGTCACACTTGCCATCATTGAAACGATTACCTGGCAAATGGGATTCCGGATCATTTATCTCTTCAATAATTTTACCATCTCTTGAAATAAAGGCAAAACCATTTTTGCGTGCTGCGATGAAACCACCATCGTTGCAAAGAGCAATGCATCCAATCACCTGGTTTACAGGAATGACAAAATGATTTTTTTTCTCTGGCGAGTATTGATGTATTTCTCCTCTCAGAATGTCAATCCAGCAAATGATCTTTTTTTTAAAATCCCAGACAGGCCCTTCGCCGAGAAGACATTTATGATCTAAAACGAGCTGTGGACTTAACGATGGGAGGTTGGCCATTTATGTATCAAAGAAATGAATAAAAGGACACAAAACGCGTATGTTTATTTCAGATGAAAGGCCTTTGGCTTTGTAAAAGCCCTTAATCCTGCATGACCTAACGTTGACCCAAAACCAGAGTGCTTTCGCCCACTCCATGGCAGCGCAGCACTTACCCTATCGCAGCAATTCCAGTAAGCAGTCCCTACATTTAACGCACGAAGAATTACATCAGCACGGGATTCATCCTGGCTGTATACCGCCGCTGTCAGTCCGTAATTCGTATCTGACATCCAATCAATTGCCTCTTTGTCATCTTTCACTTTCATGATTCCAATAACCGGACCGAATGATTCATCGCGCATCACTCCCATCTGATGCGTCACATGTGATAACACGGTTGGTTCAAAGTAATATCCCAGACCTTCAACACGCTTTCCGCCGGTATGCAATATTGCACCATACTTCACTGCTTCATCCACCTGATCTTGTAATAGATCAAGTTGCGATTTACGTGTCAGTGGCCCGATATAAACACCATCCTCCTTTGGGTTTCCAAGCTTAAATCCCTGAACTTCCTTTACAAATTCCTCAACATACCGTTCATAGACATTTTCATGAACATAAATTCGTTCAACAGCACAACAGCTTTGTCCATTGTTATAAAATGCACCATCGGCAGTGGCGGCCGCAACTTCTCTAATATCCACTACATCATCTGCAACATAAACCGGGTCTTTACCACCGAGTTCACATTGACATGGAACCATCTTAGAAGCAACCTTTTCATAGATATACTTACCTGTTTTATAGGAACCAGTAAAGAAATATCCATCAAGAGGCATTTCAAGCATACATTCTCCCACTGTTCTTCCACCCACTGCGATCATAAACGCATCATCAGGTACACCGGCATTTTTTAACACTCGGCAGATCTCAACGCCGGTAAGTGTTGAAAATTCGGAAGGCTTATACAGCACCGCATTGCCTGCAAGAAGTGCCGGAATAAAAACATTTGTTCCAACGAGATACGGATAATTCCAGGCAGAAATATTTCCAATTACTCCAAGAGGCTCGTACGAAATTTTTTCTGTCAATCCAGGTCCGCTTGACATTACTTCATCAGAAAGATATGGAAGTGCATTCTCAGCGAGCCAATTTGCTCTTGCCGCCGCGCCGTTGATCTCATTACGTGATTGCTGTAATGGTTTGCCAACTTCAGAGGTAAGGATTTCCGCAAGATGTTCAAGATCCTGCTCCAGGAGTTTCGCAAATCGCAAAACGATCTCTATCCTTTTTTTTAATCCAATCGCATACCACTCAGGCTGCGCCGTCCGAAGTTTTTGAAGTTTCCTTTCCAGCGTCTCGCGAGTGTCTTCTGCCAGTTCACCAATGATTTCTTCTGTTGCGGGGTTTACTATAGTCATACAAATTCAATTTTTTTAAATTCAAAATTACGGTTAGTGAAAATCACCAACAGCGGCAACGTGTATTCAACATTTGCGAAATCTGCACTCCTTGTGTAAAAAGCACCCGAACACGATCAACAATCTCTAGCCATTTGTAATCGCTTCAACAAAACAATCCCTTATTCCCTTCGAGAAAACACTCTGATCATCAACCATCCTCTCCGGATGCCACTGGACTAGTAACAAAAATGAACGGGTGCTTTTATCAGCATACTCCAACCCTTCTATTGTTCCATCTTTTGAAAATGAATTGATGATTAGCCCATTCCCGACTTTATCTACCGCCTGGTGATGCGCACTGTTTATTTCCCCATGCGTCCTGCTAATTTTCTGAAGCAGCGTATTTTTCACAACTTCAATTGAATGATAGCGATCTTTGCCTTCTTCATATTTTGCATGATCCGGCTTCCCGAAAGAAGCAATGTCTGGAATTAATGTTCCACCAAAAAAGACGTTCGCAATTTGAAGTCCCCTGCAAATACCAAGCAATGGAATTTTTTGAGCATGGGTAAGAACTTCCAACTCAAACTCATCACGCGCGACATTAAAATCATTGAGATGATACTCATTAACGTATTCGTTCCTATTGTAAAATTTAGGATGAACGTCTTCTCCTCCGGTTAATATAATACCGTCGCATTGCATCACTTTCGTTGCATTATTATTTTTATGACTCAAGCAAATTATTTCTATTGAAGAGATTTCTGAAATCCACTTTACGTAGTTTTCATATTTTCTACCCTCTGTAATACCAATTACAATTTTTGTCATAGCGCCTTTGAATACAACGCATAAAAGTCATCCCGGGTCACAGGCTTTGGGTTATTTGGATGAGCAAAATCCGCAAAAGCGAGATTTGATAACGTAGCAATATGCTCCGGCTTTACACCGATCGCACTTAGTTTATGGGGAATATTAACTTTTGAATTCAGATCAAAGAGATATTTAACAACGGCTTCGCCTGTCTCCTCTTTTAATTCAAGAGTTCGTGCCATCTTTTTGAATTTATGTTCAAACCCTTTTATGTTGAATTCCATACCATAAGGAATATTAACAGCATTTGCCAATCCATGGTGTGTATCCAGCAACGCAGAAAGCGGGTGCGCCAACGAATGAACAACACCCAGTCCTTTTTGAAATGCTACCGCGCCCATCAATGAAGCAATCAGCATTTTACTTCTGGATTCAAGATCAGGTTTGTTCACTGCTTGTACGAGCGAGTCATGAATAAGCGACATTCCCTCCAACGCGATGCCTTCACACATCGGATGTGGCATCCTGGCAATATAGGCTTCCATAGTATGAGTCAATGCATCCATACCTGTTGCGGCGGTAACAAATGCAGGCAATTCCATTGTCAACATCGGGTCTGCGAAGATGATCTTTGCCAGAAGCTTTGGCGAGAATAATATTTTCTTTTGGTGCGTGATATCATCGGCGATGATCGCGCTTCTTCCAACTTCACTTCCTGTGCCAGCTGTTGTGGGAAGTGTTATAAAATGAGGAACATCATTTGTAACGAAGATATCACCACCAATGAGATCATCATATTTGAATAAATCCTCGCGATGATTTACGCGTAACACAATTGAGCGCGCAACGTCAATAGCTGCACCACCACCAATTCCTATAATACTATCGCGTGTTGTGTTATCGTAAACATCTGTTCCTTTATATACATCTGACTTAACAGGGTTTTTATGAATGTCATCAAAAACTTCAATTGAAATATTCTTCCTTTTGAGATCATTTACTATTTCTTTAAAGAAATCCAGTTGCGATACTACACGATCCGTAGAGATCAACGGTCGCGAAAGTCCATTCTTAATGAGATAATCTCCAAGCTCTTTGCTTGAGCCTGCACCAAAACGAATTGTTGTTGGAAAATTGTATTGGTATATTTTATCGAATGTCATCATCGGTATCGGTTTAGTACATGCTAAGGTTTTAATACCATTTGAGTAAATAATCTGTCCATCATTTCCTTTGCATTTTCACACAAACCAGGATGAACTTTCGATGTCTGCACAATGGTGCTGCGTGTTGCCGTCAGCCATCGAAAACGTTCCGGCATTGATAACTTACCAATCGTACCACCTTCTGCTCCACCCTTGCAAATCTGTTCATATGCTGTCAACTGTTCTTTCAATTCAGTGATATCAATCTTCTTGCAGAAAGAGGTAAGACGTCTTTCATCAAGCACAAACTTCAACGAAAGAAATTTTTCATCCTTACAATAAAGAATAACGCCTACGTTGAGAAATTCCTCACGCTCTACCTGTGGCACTACGCGGATCACCGCCGACTCAAATAAGTGCTGCTTTTGCATGTTGGGCTTCTTTTACAAATATATCAGAATGTGCAATGCGTGCATTAAGAAATATCGCGTATGCTTTTCTATGCTCTTCCACAGTAGTGAAGGCTGTTTCATTTTTAAGCCATTGGTCAGGTATCAGTGAGACAATAGAATTAATAACATCTGGCGTCAGTACCGAGCGAAATGGGCCATCCACGTACTCAAGCTGGGTAGCGAAGGAAAGCATCACATGATCTTTCACTTGTGCGAATGACTTTTGATTTTTCTGCTCCCAATCGAGCCAGTTATGATGAATGTATAATGATGCACCGTGATCGATCAGCCACAATTCATTGTGCCATAAAAGCATGTTCGTATTTCGTGACGTGCGATCAACGTTGATCAGCAAACTATCCAACCATACAATTTGTGATGCCAGAACTGTATTGATCTTCTTCACCAGTGGATCAAATGTGATAGCACCGGATAAATAATGTAATGCGAGATTTATTCCGGTACTTGCCTTGAGAAGATCCTGTATTTCCTGGTCACCTTCCATCCTGCCGAATGAGCTGTCCAGGTGAGCGAAGACTATCTCCGGAATTTTAAATCCCAATGCTCTCGCGATCTCTCCACCAATGAGTTCAGCAATCAGCGCCTTTGGCCCCTGGCCTGCACCACTAAATTTTAAGACATACAAGAATTGATCGTCCGCTTCAATGATAGCAGGAAGTGACCCACCTTCACGAAGCGGCGTAATGTAACGCGTTACATTGACAGAACGTAGTAGAAAATCAGTATTCACAGCTTTAAAATTACTCTGATCAATGAAACAATAAAAGGAATAGTTATGAAAGAATCTGAATTATGCCCCAACTCAATTTCAGATCTTCAGATCAGTTTCAGATCACTGACTCCCCATTCAAATCCGTTGTCAGTACATAGCTCATATAATTAAAGATTGGCCTGATTGCTTTAAATGTTTTGTCAACATTTTTCAGAAAATCCGGATGAAGAACTTCCTTATCCGTGAAGCTATGTATGAACCAGAATTGCTTGTATCGAAGTAAGTCAATGGCAAGATGGTCTTTATCGAATCCTCGCGGCACAGTGGCTACCCGATCTCCAATCATTTTAACAAAATAGTTTTTAATACCTTTCAGTTTCATTAATTTATACCACTCACCATAATTATCAGCAATATCCATTCTGATCCGTTTAAGGTCTTCCGGATTTGGGTAAGCAAATCCACACGCCACGCGCGACTCACCAGGTTGAATTCTGAAATAATATCCACCGCGAAACATCGGCTTTGATCTCTTAAGATGCCCGGAGAATTTACACGTATAGGGCTTCTTGTCTTTCGCAAAACGCACGTCATTATAAATTCGATAGAGCGATTTTCTACCGGAAGGCGTATCGATTCTATCGTGTGAATTCATTTTAAGAATGAGGGCGTCTATAAATTCCTCAACATTAAGCTTTGCCCCCATGTATAATTCTTTACGGGCATTAAACCAATCGCGATTATTATTTACCGAGAGCTTTTGTAAAAAGTCCATTGTAGATTTTTTAATAATCACATTTTTCATAATTATAATTAACGTGTATTCAGATACGAACGATCTGTGAAAGGCTGTGATAACGTCCCGATAGGATCAAAGAAAGTTGTCGAAAGTAAATCATAAAGAGTATCACTTTTTGAGCTTGATGATAAACGTTGTTCCAATTTCATATATGGAATCAACTTCAATCACACCACCAAGTCGTTGAAGCGTTTCTTTGACAATGTACAATCCAAGACCTGTGCCTTGCGCACGTTCATGTGCTTTGTAAAACATTTCGAAAATACGATTAAGATGCTCTGGTTTTATTCCGATACCATTATCCTTAATTGAAATAGTCCATTCATTTTCTTTCACTGAAGAATCTATTTCAATGAACGATTTCTTATTCGGGTCGCAGTAATAAATTGCATTGCTCAGGATATTGCTTAGAATTACTTTTATCCTTTCACGATCCGTAATTACTTTGAGCGATGGATCAATATTAATCCTGATCGATACAGATTCTGCACCTTTGATAAAGAGTAAGCTATGCACTACTTCGTCAACAATCGGACGAACATTCATTTCGTGAAGACGCAATTCAACACGGGCGTTTCTGGAATAATCAAGGACTTCCCTGATAAATCCGTCAAGCGATGTGGCGCGTTCATGAATCATCTTTACCATTTCGGTTCTCTCATTATCATCCACCGCCAGTGAATAGACATTCGTCAGGCCAAGGATGGAACTTAATGGTGCGCGTAAATCATGAGAGACACTGTAAACAAAATGATCAAGTTCTTTATTTGCTTTTTCCAGTAACCGGTTTTGCTCCATTAATTCTTTCTCTGATTCAGAATTTCTATTGATCAGGAACTGAAGCATAAAAATGGTAGCACAAAAACTGATTGTAAAATTGGACATGAAATTTATCTCAACCATGTTCTCTCCGTATACCGGTGGCGGAAGAGCGTTCAGATCAAAAAAGTAAGCGAGGTATCCCATAACAATGGGAAGGAACGCGAAAAGTAATCCCACGTTAGATCGGTAATAGCTTAATAATATTAGTCCTGCCATGGACGACGTCATGAAAAAGAAGAACACACCTCCTTCGGGATGATCAACATCGGCAAAAATGTAAATGAGAAAATTAATAATGAATAAAATGATCAACGTGGCCGTGCTGTATTTTTTGTGGCGATTCAATACCATCGCCAGGATGGACATTAAGATCATTATGGCATACCACGGGAGAAATACATACACTTTGTTAAACCCATCCAGCAGCGTATAAAATATTCCAACCAGTATGATGATGATTGCGAACTCACCGCGAAGCATGGCAAACTTAAACTCCAGGCGCGATGTCACAGGCCTTTTTCCCCAGATGACATTTTTGAATAGGAACAACATTGACTGTACAGAGTCGGTTAAACAGCCCGCGAATTACGTTAAAAGCTAACCATAAAATTAAAATTAAGCCTGGTTTTTGAATTTCTCCTTGCAATATCCGCTATCTCTTGCGCAATGAGGGCATTCGTGTTTAATTCGCACTATCTATGGCTGAAACTATCAATTCCTTCAAGCAAGATCCGAATGTGGTCTTGATTGGTGCCGGCATCATGAGCGCTACCCTGGGTGTACTTTTAAAAGAATTGAAGCCTGATCTCACCATTGAAATCTTTGAACGCCTTGACCTCGCAGGCGCTGAAAGCTCTGATGCGTGGAATAATGCCGGAACGGGTCACTCAGCCTTCTGTGAGCTCGACTATACTCCTCAAAATGCATTCGGTGCAATTGATATCACTAAGGCAACAAAAATTGCTGAATCGTTTGAGGCCTCTAAAGAATTCTGGACATATCTCATGGACCAGAAATTTATGACTGACTCTTCCGAATTTATCACACAGGTTCCCCACTTCGCTCTTGTATGGGGCGCGGACGATGTAGCATTTCTGAAGAAACGTTTTCAACTATTGCAGGCCACTCCCCTATTTAAGGGAATGGAATACTCTGAAGACATCAACAAACTCACAGAATGGTTTCCGGTCGCAATGCGCGGACGAAAAAAAGACCAACCGGTTGCTGCTACCCGAATGGAAATCGGAACAGACGTAAATTTTGGCGCATTGACCCGAGGTATGTTTAACTATCTTAAAACAAAACCTGGAGTTACGCTCCACTACGAACACGAAGTAGCAGACTTATGTCAGGAAAAAGATACTACATGGACTATACATGTTGAAGATCTGAAGACAGGAAAGAAACGCAATATCAAAGCAACATTTGTTTTTATTGGTGCTGGTGGAGCATCGTTACACTTGCTTGAAAAATCTGATATCCGTGAAGGAAAAGGTTTTGGCGGATTTCCCGTCGGGGGTCAATGGCTGAAATGCGTTAACGAAGAGTTGATCGAAAAACATTTTGCAAAGGTTTACGGAAAAGCATCGGTTGGCGCGCCACCAATGTCTGTACCACATGTTGATTCACGATGGATCAATGGCAAAAAAGAATTATTGTTTGGACCGTTTGCCGGATTCTCCACCAAGTTTTTAAAAAATGGATCGTTTATGGATCTGCCAAAGTCAATACAATTCGACAATGTATTACCGATGGTTTATGCCGGACTTCACAATGTGCCACTCACAAAATATTTAATACAACAGGTAAGACAAACACCGGAAGACAGGCTTGCTGCCTTGCGCGAATATGTTCCGTACGCAAAGATGGAAGATTGGGAACTTCTCGATGCAGGTCAGCGCGTTCAGGTTATTAAAAAAGATGCGGATCAGGGTGGCGTTCTTGAATTTGGAACGGAAGTTATCTTTGCCGAAGACGGATCAATCGCTGCATTGCTCGGAGCATCACCCGGCGCTTCTACTGCCGTATCGATCATGCTTGGTTTGATCCCAAAATGTTTCAAAGAAAATTCCCAGGACATACGCTGGAAAAACAAGCTGAAAGAGATGGTCCCGTCCTACCGCATGTTTCTTCGCGACAACGATGACATGGTAATGGCCTCACGCTCACGCACGCATACTGCCCTAGGAATAAAGTAATACCTTCACCTGTAGACTCAACTAACCACTATGAATAAATACATATACGTTCTATTAATCGCAGCTACTTTTCAGGCGTGCTCCTCAAAGCCGGCAACCGATGCATCAGACACAAAACCTGCCACTAGTACAGTAACGTTTCCAGAAAAGATTGCGGATGGCACCATCTACGAAGTGAACATTCGACAGCATACGGCGCAAGGAACGATCAATGCGTTTATCAAAGATCTTCCCCGTCTGAAAAAGCTTGGTATTAAGACATTATGGATAATGCCTGCGCAGCCTATTGGTGTTAAGAATAGGAAACTTCCATTGGGAAGTTATTATTCCATCAGCGATTATAGAAAAGTAAATCCGGAGTTTGGAACAGATGCCGACTTTAAAAATCTTGTCAGCGAAACACACGCGCTTGACATGTATGTGATACTCGACTGGGTCCCTAATCATACTGCATGGGACCACCCGTGGGTAACAGCACATCCGGAATATTATGCACATGACGTGAAAGGCAATATTGCTCACGAAGCTGATTGGGACGACATCGCATTGCTTGATCATACACATCCAGCTGTTCGCGCCGCAATGATTGACGAAATGAAATATTGGGTCACCAATTTTGATATTGATGGATTCCGGTGTGATCATGCAGGACATGAAATTCCACTATACTTCTGGGAAGAAGCAAGAGCAGCAATCGACCCTGTTAAAAATCTTTTCTGGCTTGCTGAATGGGAAGGTGCCCGCATGCACCTGGAATTCGATGGAACATATGCATGGGGACTTCTTCATTTAACTGATAAATTCAAAAAAGGAGAAGCTAATGCAAATGATGTCGACAAGTGGATCAATGAAGATCTGAAAGAATACGGCCAAAAGCCTTTCCGTTTAACGATGATTACCAATCATGATGAAAATTCATGGCAGGGAACAGAATTTGAACGATATGGTGAAGGTGTGAAGACGTTTGCTACATTTATTTTCACTGCTTATGGTGCTCCAATGCTTTACAGCGGACAGGAAGTGGGACTTGATAAACGTTTGAAGTTCTTTTCAAAAGACACCATCAACTGGAGCGATCCAAAACAATTCCAGCCTTTCTATAAGAAACTTGTTTCACTTCATACAGAAAATAAAGCGCTATGGGCAGGTCAGTATGGTGCAATGCCAGTGAGAATCAATGGACCGGAAGATACGTTTGTATATGCCTTTAACAGGACCAAAGAAAACAATACCGTTATCGGGATATTAAATATGTCTGATAAGACGCAGGATTTTCATTTAACTGATTCGGGATCTGCCGGATCGTATAACGATTATTTCTCTGGAGAAAGATTTGAAATTTCGACATCAAAAGCGTTGAAGCTATCTCCTTGGCAATACCTGATTTTTGTTAAGTGATGTATTATGGATGAGAGAGATTTGTTCTGGGTTCTGGATTCTATCTTCTGGGTTCTAAGTTTGTGCTCCTCTTAATAACTGGCTACAGTTGAAGCTAATATATTTAGGTAATTTTGTCCTGATTTGACATCTTGACTGATTCAAAGAACAATACAAAATACTGAAACGAATTTATAAATGCTTTATTCACGAAAGGGTATCTGACGACTGCTTGCACAAAACCCCATGTTAGCGATTGGTTGTTCTCGTGCACTACAAATAGCTGGCTCTCCATTTTAAATTTATTGAATACGTGTTGCTATTCTATCGCACAATGGCAACCAATTACTGTCTACCTCTCGCCATTCCCAATTAAAAGTCATTTTATTTTTATCATCGTCAACGGTCACCTTAGCACGGCTTGAAGACTCAGTAAATTTCCATACGTTTCCGTCAACAGTTGCTTTATAATAAGGATGAAAGCCTGAGTCGTCAAAAAAATGTGAAAAATAACCACCTTCTTTTTCGTCATATCCAATTATCTCAGATCCTATAAAATTCCTATCGCCAAGTTTCGCATTCCAATTATGTAATATGAAAAAGTTTCCCGGTAACCATCCATAGATTTCATCGCTTATCCAAGGAACGATTGATGCATACGGATTACCCTTTTGCTGACCATCCCCATAAGATTGACCTTCCGCATGCCATTTGCCAATAAATACATCAAGCTTGTTAAGAGCTGCTTGTTGGTCAAGTTGTTTTGATTTGTTTTGTTTATTTTTCATTTTTTTTGATTTTTTCTATTCTTTTGTTAATAAATGTCGCTCTCCAATGAGTGCTAATTTTTCTGCGGTGCTTTTTTTATTGCTTATCATTATGCAAAAGTTGATTAATAATAGTCTTCACTACATCTGGGTGTTAAATGATTCATGTGATGCAATAATGTTTCTATACCAAGTTGCATTTGTTGATAAGTTAGTTTTTTGCCCCCTAAGTTGAGTTGCCTTGCCCTCGACTGTCTGTTGCGATTATGCGAAAGTCGTCGGATAATCCTTAAAGCATTGTATTAAAATGCTCCAAAGTGCAAAAACCTCCGTGAAGCAATAATAGAACAGAGCTGCGTTTACTACTTGTTTTCTTAGTAGTGTATTTTTGCATTATCTATACCAAAATATTTACCTAATGTGTGAATTGAATTCTTTCATACATTTTTTAATATACGATTTAACTTATTTTTTATCAGACTGTTCAATTACAGGCCGCGGATCAAAAACAACTTTTAATTTTTTTATTTTATCGTTTTGTAATTGATACCTACCACAAGTAAATATTTTTTCTTTACCACCCATATCTATATTATAAAGCAGGCAAACGTCGTCACCATCTATAAATGCTTTTTTTATTTTGTATTTAAACTTCATGTCTTTCATGTAGATGTCAGCACCATCTCTGTGACCCAACACACCATCAAAAACCATGTCTTCATTCAAATAAGTTCTTGCAGAATCAAAGTCTTCTTCATTGAGCGCATTGATGAAGTTAAGTACAATTTCTTTAGCATTACTTGCTGTCGGAATAGCATCTTGTTTCGTTTTCATAATTTTACTTTTATGATTCTTTTCCTTTTTTCTCTACCTCTTTCAAAAAATCATCTACCATCTTATTGAACTCATACGGTTTATCCAACTGTATCCAATGGCTGGTGCCGGCAACTGTTTTATAAGGCACATCCGGAAAAGCTTTGTGCAAAGAACCGGGCTGTTCTTCCATACCGGCAATATCTACAATCCACTTTGGCCCTGTATATTTTTTAAATGCAGGCAAAGGGTCATAAGCAAAACTTTCTTTTATGATGCTTACAGATTTTTCTTTATTGAGTTGATTCATTCCTTCTGTTTCCATTTCTTTTGTTTCAGGCGTTGCATTTGTCAATAATTTTTTCATGTAATCATCCATCACCATTCTATATTTGTCACTTTCAAGTGAAGTAATAATCGGCTTTGTCTGTTCGGCAGGCATTTTACCAGGTGTACCTGTAAGTAACAAACCTGCAACCTTATCAGGATGCTTGCCGGCGTATGCGATAGCAACAGACCCTCCCATGCTATGCCCCGCTAAAATAAATTTATCAAGTCCCAAAGTATTTACTACGGCTTCTACATCTTTAACCTGACTTTCAATTGCAAAATCATTATTTGCAGGCGTTTCTGAATTTCCATGCCCTCTTAAATCCATCGCAACTGTTTTAGTCTGCAAATGCTGACTTTGGTTTTTCCAATGTGCCATACTACCGCCAAAGGAGTGAATGAATAAAATGGGCGTGCCACCTTCTCCAAGTTGCAAAACTGATATTTTACCGACAGGCCCAACAATTTCTTCCGCCTTTAGGGTTTGTTTTTCTGCAGTTTTATTTTCCATGATGCTGTCTTTTAAATTGCTTGAAAAGTTTTTTCTATTGTTATTATTGCATGAAAACAACAAAGGGATTAACATGCTTAATATGAAATTTCTTTTTAATGATATGTACATATATAATTTTATTTCTTTAAGTATGAAAAAAACAAATTGATAAAATACACCTTCTGTCATTGACCATTTTTTTGTTGCTTCAAAATATTTCTTTTCTGCAGGGGTTGCATCTTTAGGCTCAATCATTCCATGTTCAAATGGAATGTCGGTAAGATGAATTGCTAATAATGAATCAGGGTGGTATAACGCAATTTGTTCTGTAATTCCTGCGCCCCAGTCTCCTCCATGAGCCACAAATTTTTTATAACCCAAATCTTTCGTAATTAAATCGGTAAAAAGTTCTGCAATGCGTTTCTTATTCATGCCGGCCTCTGTTGGAATGTCAGAAAATCCATAACCGGGTATAGATGGAATTATTACATCAAATGAAAATCCATTTTCATCAGCTTTTGTAAGCAACGGAATAATTTTTAAAAACCGCACAAATGAATCCGGGTAGCCGTGTGTTAATAGTAATGGTATAGAATTTTTACCTTCGCCTTTTTGGTGGATATAATGCAGACCTGCACCATCAACTATTGTTTTAAAATGAGGGAATGAATTAAGATATTCCTCTTGCTTTTTCCAATCAAAAGTGTTTTGCCAGTAGTCGCACAATTCTTTTAAATAAATTTTATTTGTTCCGTACTCCCATCTTGAGTTTTCTACTTCATCCGTCCAACGGGTGTTTGCAATTCTTGTTCTTAAATCATCAAGTATTGATTGCTTAATATTTATTTTAAAAGACTTTTTCATGTTTATTTGTTTAAGTAAGGACCAATTACTGCTTTATAAAGGTTTAGTCTTAAACCCTAGGAAGTGTTACATAATTTGAGGAAATAATTACATCATTCACAGGGGCGGTAGGGTATTACCAAATGAGTATATTAAGTCTTTCGTGGATTGAAATGCAAAATGAGATCAGAATTTGCGCATATATGATGTATATGAGAACAAGAAACTATTCGATACTTTTTTAAGTATTGGATATATTGGCCTTACCAAAAAAAAAAAATTGACTAATTCGGAACCTAATCTTGTCTTAGCCCCCTAAAAGCTGCACAGAAATTTCTTTTTGGTTTTGTAGTGTATGACCGTGTTGTTCATCTAATAAGCAAATGTATGGATCGGCCCCAGCCGAGTCAAGGCTGGTAACGAGCGGATGATTGTTTTCTATTTGTATAGTTGTATCATCCGGCCTTGACACGGCCCGTGCTGATACACTGTCGCTCTGCTTATGAGATGACCAACACTGACCTTGTGCCCATTTCTGATTGGGTGTCACTCGTCCGATCTCTCGATGTCGCCTGCGATCGTTATACCAACTAATGTATTGTTCAATATGTTTGTTGGCATCATAATAGCTACTGAATTCAAACCGCTGAATGAGCTCCCGATCTACAATACTATGAAAGGCTTCGATATAAGCATTCTCTTCCGGGGTTGCTACGTGTGTAAATTCCTGTTGCGCTTCCATGGTGCGAAATGCTTCTCTGACTTGATTGGCAATAAACTGCGAACCATTGTCATTGCGTATAGTAACGCCCTTAAGGTTAAATCGTAAATCCAGAATCCGAAACAAGCGTATTACATCTGTCTTGCGAACACTTCGTTGAAAAATATGAATCAAAATCTTTCTACTGAACACATCCATAATGGAAAGCAGGTAATACCACCTCCCTTCGCCGTGAACCCAGACATATTTGATATCCAGGCACATATTCCATCGGCCGCATCGCCTGAATACGTCGATAGGTTACCCATTTCCGCTTTCCTTTGCTGCGAATGACCTTTCCCATCAGCAAATGATGCTCATCCATCAGACGATAGGTTTTCTTTTCATTTATTAAGAATCCCTCGGCACGAAGCTCATCATTGATCATCTCATATCCATATCCGCAATATGGCTCTTTGAGAAAGAAGCTGCGAATGAAATCCAGTACCAGTTCATTGGCAACCAATTCGCCATGGTGTAACGTATGCGTGCTCGCTTTTTTCCCACGTGGACCTGGGTGGGCTCGATAGTAATAACTTCGACGAGGAAGATGAAGCCATCTGGCCAGATGTTCTACAGGACAACGATCGAGATATTTTTTCATTACCTCTCTTTTTTCCTGAATTGAATAGGAGTTTTTTTAGCATCTCGGATTTGACTTCCAGCTCCATCGCCATCTTGGCTACGATGCGCTTGAGTCGCTCATTCTCTTGTTCAAAAGCTTTTACTTGAGGATCAACCCGGTGATATGATGGCTTTAATCCATCAGCTGCTTTGTTGAGATACTTCTTCCGCCACAAACTTAAAAGCGTGGGTGATAAGCTATGTTTACGGCAGGTCTCAGCAAAACCTTCACGCTCTGCTTCCTGTAGAAGACTCAGCCGGTCTTCTGGTGTAAATGTCCTTCTTGTTCTTGTCATCTTTCCCTAATTTAGTTGTACAAATCCTTTTTTCAGAATCTGTGCACTCTATTAAGGGACTAGGACAATACATCAAGATAAATGTAAATTGAAATTCCAAGTATAAATTTGGCTCAAGTTTGAATTTTGCAAGTATCAGAAACAATCGGTTAAGACGTTGAATGCATTTTAGTTGTCACGCTCATTGGTTATGTATCTTAACAGAGATCTGAAACTAAATCTTTGATTCATTTGTTAACATTGATATATATCAAGAAACCACATTTACAATATTTGATATATCAATAGTGAACCGAAAAAATGTGTGTTAAGAGATCAGTAGTCAGTCCACGTTCCGAAGTGGCAAAGTATTATTCCATATTAAATACAATGTCGGGGGCAACAACGGAAGGAGAATGGGAACCGGCCTATCAAATCAATGCCTACGATCATTCGCAGTCTCCTGTCATAACGTCAAAAGATCCGGGCAAAATTCAGATGTTCCATTGGGGACTTATTCCGCATCGCACAAAAAATATCGAAGATGCGGCTAAGATCAGGACAATGACACTGATGGCGCGTTCAGAAGAAATGTATGAAAAATCATCGTATGCGGAGCTTGCCAAAGCTGGAAAACGATGCATCATTCCTACGACTGGCTACTTTGAACATCGCACCGTAGGCAAGAATAAATTTCCTTACTTTATTTTTCTGAAAGACAAACCCATATTTTCTATTGGCGGTCTCTATTCACGCTGGATCAATCCTGCAGATGGCAAAGAACACTACACGTATTGTATCTGTACTACACGTGCAAACGAGCTTACCTCTATCATTCACAACAAAGGTTTGCGCATGCCTGTAATTCTTCCGGATACAAAATCAGAACAAAAATGGTTAGACACAAAACTTCCCCAGGAAGAAGTATTAAAATTATGTGAACCTCTCCCAGCCTCCCTGATGGATGCATATACCGTATCAAAAGTAATAACATCAAAGACGCCGAATGTCAAAGAAGCGATTGAGCCGTACCCATATCCGGAACTGAATAATGAAATAAGAGTGGTGTATTGATTGGATAGTAGTAACAAAGCACAAGCATTTTCCAAACGTCACCCCAGCAGAGCGAACTATCTTTCTTTGATCAAATGCAAAATCTACGTACATATAACGTTCATGTGAATATCACAGCTATTAATCTGTTGATTTCCTCAAATAAAAAAAGGTGTTGAATTCATTTTAGCTGTAGCCACTACTTAAAATTCCTTCCCTCTGGAAAGATTTTCGTCTGCACGCCTACACTATCTTTCTTTTTAAGAAACGGTGAAGTAGTTTCATCCGAACGGGACATTGTTGTATCAGAAAAAATATCTTCTTTCGACGAGGTCAACTTTCCGAGCAAACGCGAAATGTTGTAACACTTCTTCACGATCACATGCACTATCGCCCCCTCTTTCTGCAATGTTCCTTCTACCATCAGGAGACGAGATTGTATTATTTCTTTGCGGTAGGTATCAAACAGTTTAGCAAACACTACGAGATTAGATGTTCCTGTTTCATCTTCAAGGGTGATGAAGCAAATTCCGTTTGCCGTACCCGGTCGCTGACGTACAAGAATCAATCCTGCTGTCTTTACCTGCTGTCCGTTCTTTGTTGATGCCAGTTCGCTTGCCGTAAGTATGTTAAGCTGCTTCAACTCCTCACGGACAAAGCTCACCGGATGGGCTTTCAGTGAGAGCGAGGTGGATGCATAATCATAGACAACATGTTCTGACAGGGCCATTGTTGGTAAGCTTATATTCTTTTCTTCCTCGTGGGTATTGCGCACCAACGCATTGCGCTGATGATCTTTTGTAGCAACTTGCCACAAGGCATTGCGCCGGTCAAGACCCAGTGAACGAAACGCATCTGCATCGGCAAGGCGTTCAAGTACGGCATCGGTGATACCCGCTTCACGAAGTTGTTGGACAGATATGTATTGTTCTCTTCGTTGCTCAATCAGAACATTCATTTCCTCCTGTCTTAAACCTTTCACCTGGCGAAATCCCAAACGTAATGCATAAAACTTTCCGGCTCTTACTTCCAACGTATTATCCCATACAGAATGATTAATATCAACAGGCAACATATTCACTCCATGCTGCTGAGCATCAATCACGATCTGCGCGGGCTGATAAAATCCCATCGGCATGCTATTGAGCAATGCGCAGGCGAAGACATCTGGGTAATAACATTTGATCCATGATGACACATATACGAGCAATGCAAAACTCACTGCGTGACTTTCAGGGAAACCATAGCTGCCAAAACCTTCCAGCTGGCGAAACACGCGTTGTGCATATTCCAGTGTGTAGCCATTACCAACCATTCCCTTAATAAGCTTTTCCTGAAAGTAAGAGATTTTCCCTTTTGCCTTGAATGTTGCCATTGCTCTTCGCAGCTCATCCGCTTCTGTCGGGGAAAAGCCCGCTGCTACAATGGCTATCTTCATGGCCTGCTCCTGAAACAATGGAACTCCTAACGTGCGACCTAATATTTCCTCTAACGCCGATGATGGATACTCCACCTTCTCTTCTCCATTTCGTCGCCTTAAATAGGGATGCACCATATCACCCTGTATTGGTCCGGGGCGTACGATCGCTACTTCAATAACCAGATCATAAAAACATCGGGGACGCAATCGCGGCAACATGGATTGCTGGGCACGACTTTCAATCTGAAAGACACCGATAGTATCGGCATGACAGATCATATCATATACCACAGGATCATCCTGGGGAATGTTGGCAAGTGTAAGATCAAGATTATAATGACTCTTCGCCACATCAAAAGCTTTGCGGATACAGGTCAGCATTCCTAATGCCAGCACATCTATTTTTAAAAAGCCCAGTGCTTCAATGTCATCTTTATTCCACTCAATGTTGGTGCGATTTTCCATGCGTGCATTGATGAGAGGACATAGATCAGAAATCTTCCCCTGCGTGATGACAAATCCTCCGGTATGCTGTCCAAGCTGTCTTGGGAAACCCATGAACTCCGCGGTAAGCTCCAGCACTTTTCGTGTCATCGTATCATCAGGATTGATACCCTGGTCAATGATCCGCTGACGATCAAATCCTTCATCTTTAAAATCCCAGATCAATCCGGCAAGACGACCAATGGTATCAACCGATAATCCCATTGCTTTGCCCACATCCCGTATTGCACCTTTGTGATGCTGTTGTGTTACCGTTGCAACGATCGCGGCACGATCGCGACCATACTTTTCATAGATATACTGCATCACTTCTTCCCGACGCTCATGCTCAAAGTCCACATCAATATCAGGAGGTTCATTTCGGGCCGAAGAAATAAAACGCTCGAAGAGAAGATCAAACTTGGAAGGATCAACGGACGTAATACCCAGGCAATAACAAAGGGTCGAATTGGCTGCCGAGCCACGACCCTGGCACAGTATCTTTCTGCTACGTGCAAATTTCACAATATCATATACCGTGAGAAAGTATTCTGCATAATTCATTTGTTGTATGAACTTCAGCTCATAGCTGATGTTTGCTTTGATCTTTTCAGGAATGTCGCCGAAAATCTCTTTCGCTCCTTCCCAGCTCAGGCAGGTGAGCTCCTCTTGCGGTGTACGCCCGGAAGGCGTGATCTCATGCGGATAATTATATTTCAATTCATCGAGGGAGAATGTACACGCCTCACTGATCAATTGGGTCTGGTAAATGGCATCGGGGTATTGCCGGAACAACCGCTGGATCTCCTGGATTGATTTAAGATGCCGCTCCGCATTGGGATACAAACGAAACCCTGCCGTTGTGATCGTACATTTTTCACGAACACAGGTAACAATATCCTGTAACTCCCTCCTGTCATGATGATGATAGTGCACATCGTTCGTGGCCACCATCGGCATTGCTAATTTTTTTGAAAGTTGCAGAATGCGGTGAAGCTGTTTGGCATCATCACCTTGATACCTTCTCGTTGCTGCAATGTATAGGTTCTCACCAAAGGCGTCACGATATTCACGAAGAACGGTCTTGAATGAATCATCAAAGTGGAAAGCAGCGTTGAGTGATTCTGGCGGAACAACAATCAGCTTCAGTCCTTTGGCATGAGCATAAACATCTCTCCGGTATAATTCACAGTTACCTTTTTCCGTACGCAGGTTTCCAAGCGTCAATAATCCACTAAGATTTGCATACGCATGAATATCGATTGGCAGCGCAATAAGACTAGGCCCATCCAGTAAATCAAGACGCGCACCGGGAATGATACGGATACCCGCTTTCTTTGCCGCGACATGAGCACGTACAATTCCTGCCAGTGTATTCCTGTCAGTGATGGCAATCTCAGTATAACCTTCCTTGGCCGCTTGCTCTACAAGCTCTTCCGGATGCGAAGCCCCGCGAAGAAAACTAAAATTACTGGTGACCTGTAGTTCTGTATAACTCATCTGACCTCAGAAAAAAAATCCATGAATGAACCACTGGCAGATCTTATCGTGATAATGCCCAAGACGAAAAATCCAGTATCGGTGACCATGCTCATCCTCCACTCTGTAATAATCACGATGCTGACCCTGCTCTTGCCACCATTCTTGTTCTATGCGTTCCGGTCCGTCTGCCTTGACAATAGTATGTAACTGATCCTTATACCTGAACAGCATCGGTGGATAATCAGGAATAGGCGCTGATACTTCGATACGTTGTGGCACAGAAAGTATATGAACAGGTCTCGGCTTATCCGTACGCCATCCTGTAACGGCTTCCTCTTTTAATGTGGAAGCAGATCTATAAGATCGCTCAGGCCAGTAATGCTCATCCGGTAAATAACGATGAACATTTGCATCCCCTACTTTACCAGCTATGCGATCAATGAGCTCCGACAAACGTTCATCATCGAGCCCTCCTGAATCTTCCCACATTTTCCCTTGTTGTGGAAAATGATCTTCTACAGTGATTGCCTCCAATACAAAAAGCTCAATTCCCAGTGCAGGTTCTATCGCAGACAACTTAAGTTGGAAGAGTTTGAATAAATGAAGCACCTGATGTGAGGGCCTGGTTGTAACGATAGAAATGCTTTCTATTTTTCCATCCAAGCGAAATCCCTTGAAAACTCCTGTACGCAATCCTTTCTGATCCAGTCGTAGCCGCAGACAAAGTATTTCAAGCAATTGCTGTAAGGCAATCTCAATGCCAGTCAGTGTCACAATCGGATCAAGACATGGCAGTCGTTCTTGATACACTTCAGGTGGAATTACCGATTCAACACTTTCTGATTCGCGGCCCGTTGCTTTATCCAACTGAAGTAGTAATGGCTGTCCGAATCTTCTGCGCAATGCTGAACGTGGCATATCAATAAACTGTCGCACTTCATGCAGGCCGAGCTTATGCAGTCGTTCGACATTCTCACCCTCCAGCCTCAGAGCTTCAGGCGGAAAAGATAATAACGTTTCAAGATGCTTTTCACTTTCAATGATCAGCGGTGGTTTGCCATACCGTGATGCGCCCCATGCAACACCAATCGTATCTGCCATAGCTCCCCGTATCGTGTAGCCACGTGCCGTAATACGTTCAAGAATATGATTAAGATATAATCTTTCGCCGTTCCACAGATGAGCGCAACCTGTTACATCCATAATCAGTCCGTCGGGCAGATCAATGCCTACGATTGGTGTAAAGCGAATACACCAATGGGCAAGACGATGCATTGCTTTTTCAATTAGCCCTGGATCATCTTCCCCCACTTCAAGATTATTCACCAGCACACGTGCATCAGCAAGCGTCATACCTTTTAGAATACCTTTTTGTTCGGCGACATGATTCGCTGCAGAAATGACCATCCTTCCGTGCACGCTGGCGCGTAACACAAACGGAATAGTTTTTAATTTGGGCTGGCGAAGCGAATGCCAGTCCGTAGACAAGTAACGGAACCATATTGAAACAAAGCGCTGCTGCATATCACCCCAGCATCTTTTGTTTACGCTCTGTGACAACGGGATTACTATCCAGTGATACAAACGCACCGTTAATCCATTGAACATTCCAACTGCCTGGCACACCGTTGCGTATCCTCAATAATTCAATCTTCCATCCCGGATAACCAATTCCGGGAAGATCATCTGGTACTGAACTTGGTAGTGATGAAACCTTCCAGCGAGACACGCATGCTGTTGTTCCGGGATTGCGTACATGTTGACGAAGAAGAAAGCATGTCGACTGACTTTGTTCGACAGCAAGTTGAAGTCGTCTCGACTGTGTGAAGTCAATGTGTTTCAATTCTGAAACAACTGCTGTGAGCGCACCACACTTTAGTGCCTCATCCGTTGCCCACAGTACATCCCTTTCATTTTTAAGATCGAGAAAGACAAATCGTTCCGGAGGGATGCCAAGCATTTTCAGTGCCGGTGGAAATACACTGCGTGATGAGCTGATCCACATGCCTGTTCCTTTCGCTTTCATCATCGATGATATTAACCCGCTTACAAATCCGCTGGTCGCCGCAGCATCTTCTGCCTGCACTGACAAAAACTCATGCACCGCTCCCAGCGGAAATGATCGGTTTGGGAAAGCTTCACGCATGAAGTCCAGGCCGGTGTCAAGACCAGTATTATTATGTAGCCCAAGCCGCTGTAGTCTAACGATGTCAGCTTGCAACTGAGAAAAAATAGTGGATCGATTGGGTGAAAGCATGAATTATCCCTAAGAGAGGTAAAGCTAATATTTTTAGTAATAATAGAGGTAAATTACTAATTATATTAGTAGTGTATTGGTTTTAACCTCATTTTACCCATATATAGCGTGAGGAATTGCAGGACGGAGCTTAACTTCACAAAAAAATGATTGCCTAAGCGTGATGTTTTATACAAAAGACCAGCGATGCAGTAGGCTCGACTAAAGAAGATGGAAAGAACAAATAATATAATTGAAATGCCGAACAATACGACCTTTTGACCGTGTTGTGGGTCTTCCAAAAGTTCTTCGCCTCTGGCGAAACCCATGAGGTAAAATGAATACACTACAAGTGAAAGCGAGAACAGGTAAAATCCTCCGATAACCTTATCTTTTTCTTTCATCAGTCTTACTTGTTTTGCAACAGATTTATGAAAATAGATTTTTTTAATATTTTTTCGATCGATTAGGACTCACTAAAAAACACAACATGAAGTGTCGCTATAATTGCGGCTGTAATGAACGAGGTGACTATTGAATATTCCGGATAGGTTTGACCCACCTTTTCCGGGAATTGTTTGACCCGGGTTTTCCGGAATTGGTTTGACCCACTTATTCCGGGAATCATTTGACCCACCTCAATTTAGAAAAGAGTTCATTATTCCGGGAATGGTTTGACCCACCTGATTGTCCGAAGTCGGGCAATATTCCGGAATTGATTTGACCCACCCCAGGCGGTTGGATTTGATGCAAAACTGGCATCGCTTAAGGCTCTAAAACCTTTAGCGTTATGCCACAACCACTGCGTATGCATCAGATAAAACGAATCATTGAACTTCACGAGCAAGGCCGTGGTATACGTGAGATAGAACGGCTCACGGGTTTATCGCGCAATACAATACGAGAATACCTGCGCCGAATAAAGACAAGTGGCTTGCAGGCAACTGAACTTTTAAGTTTGGATGATGAATCCCTTGCCTCAATGGTTCAAGTCGACGCTTTTGAGAAAGGACAATCAGGACGTATAGCCGATGAGCGATATAAAATATTCGAAGCGAGAGTAGAATATTATTGCGCTGAACTGCGCAAGCGTGGAGTAACGCGTTTTTTACTCTGGAAAGAATATCGCAAGGATAATGTCGAAGGATATGCGTACTCGCAGTTCTGCGAATACCTGTCACGGTATCTCAAACGTGATAAAGCTGTCATGCACTTCACTCATCAACCGGGTGAACAATTACAAGTAGATTTTGCTGGTGATAAATTAAGCTATGTTGATCGTAGCACAGGAGAAGTTATTACGTGTGAAGTGCTGGTCTGTGCCATGCCTTTCAGTCATTACCTCTACGCCCAGGCACTTCGCTCTCAACGACAGGAGGATTTTATAAAAGGATTAGGAGAAGCGCTCAACCACCTTGGTGGAGTTCCTCAAAGCATCAAGTGTGATAACATGCGCACTGCTGTGATCAGGGCCAGCCGGTATGAGCCTGTTTTTACAGAAGCAATGGAATACATGGCAGCTCATTACGGAACTACCATACTTGCTGCCAGGGTGCGTAAGCCCAGGGATAAATCCAGCGTGGAGAAAGCAGTAGATCTGACGTATAAAAATATTTATGCGCCTTTAAGGCATCACACTTTTTACAGCATCGAAGAACTCAATGCCGCCATTGGAAAGCAGATGGAAGTATTCAATGCCCAGCCTTTCAAAGCCAAGGCGGGAAGCCGCAAGCAGTTGTTCGAAGCGGAAGAAAAGCCAAAGCTGAAAACACTCCCTGCTTTAGCTTATGAGATTAAAAACACAACGGAGGGTAAAGTTCAACGAAACTATCACGTCTTTGTAGGGGAAGACCGTCACCAGTACAGTGTATCGTACACCCTGATTGGCAAGCGGTTAAAGATAATTTACACAACCGAGACCGTTGAGATCTATGATGGCCTGACACGAGTTGCTCTTCACAAAAGAAGCTTTAAGAAAAACGGTTATACAACACTTTCCGAACATATGCCAGAGAGGCATCGTCACATGACACAGCAGAAGGGATGGAACAGTGAGTACTTTGAAAAGGAAGCCACCCACATTGGAAGCTCCACCTTGCAGATCGTACAACGAATATTAAAATCCAGGAACTTCTATGAGCAAACCTATAATAGCTGTCTTGGTATACTTCGGCTTGCCAAGCAATATGGGAACCAACGACTCGAGGCAGCATGCCTGCGAATACTGGATGCGCCCATGGTGAACTATGGTATGCTTGCCAACATTCTAAAGAAACATCTTGATCAGATTGATCAAGGTCATTTATTTAAACCAACTCCCAGTCATGATCAAATCAGGGGACCTCAAACGTATCAATAACCAAAATCAATTAATATCTATGAACACAACAGCAACCTTACAACAACTCAAAGACCTTCGCCTGGATGGAATGGCACGCAGCTATGAATCTGTATTACAATTACCCTCCCACCAGCATCCTGACGCTCATGTACTCATTGGGCAGTTATCAGAAGCCGAGCGACAATGCCGTACGCAGTACAAAACTCAGATCTTTCTAAAGCTTAGTAAGCTTCGTTATGCCGCTTCTATTGAAGAGTTGTCCTTTAGCAAAGACAGACATCTTTCAAAAGACCAGATCGTACAGCTCTCGGATTGTTCTTACATTGATCGGGCTGAAAACATTCTCATTAGTGGTGCCACCGGCTCCGGAAAAAGTTTCCTTGCCTGCGCACTGGGCAATCAAAGTTGTGTAATGGGATACAAAGCATTGTATCTTAATCTAAATCGCTTCACCGAGAAAATATTAGTAGCCAAACTGGATGGAAGCTTTGTAAAGCTCCTCAACAAGCTTGAAAGAATCCGTTTACTCATACTCGATGACTTTGGTCTTGCGCCATTGGATCACAATACCCGTCTTGCATTATTACAGATACTCGAGGATCGTTATGGAAAGAAATCTGTCATTATCGCTTCTCAGCTTCCAATCGCAAAATGGCACGAGTATATCGGTGAAGCTACGCTGGCAGATGCCATTATGGACAGACTTTTCGCTAACGCGCATCGCTTCGAATTAAAGGGTGAATCGCTGCGAAAAAAAATAGCTCCTAACTCAACAAAAAAATAATAACTTTAACCCATCAGATCTCATCGCCTAAAGGGTGGGTCAAATCATTCCCAGAATCCCCGGGTCACTCACTCCGGAATATTCAACTATCACAATCTGAAACACCTCTTCTACGGTCGGCCTATCATCCCTGCTTCCTTTTGTTCGCAACAGAATTAAGAAAACGACAGAGGAGATAAACGAGATGGAAGCTAATCTGACCTTAAGTACATGTAAGGGGTTTTCCAATAAAGCGTTGCCTTGTCTGAAACCCATAAGGTACATCGAATAAAAAACAATGAGATTGTAAAGAGATAGCACCCAATCATGACCTTGTCTTTTTCTTTCATCTTTCTTATTTATTTGATTGATTTATATTTTTACGTACTTCTATCCTATAATGCGAAAGACAAATAATTCTAGGAAAATAATAAACACCAATACGGCTGGCATAACAATCTTAAAATTTGGCTTATTTTTAATTTTATAGGCAAGCGTATAAAATAATGTAATAGTGATGACTATGCCCCGAGCGATAAAAATAATTTCATGATCGATTGAGCCAATTCCAAGTCCTCCTCTGATCTTGGCGGCATCTCATCACCGTGGACTGCACCTTTTATGAACCCCCTTACTGTTATGTAAAGGAGAGATGAGGCAAAAAATAGCGCAGTAGATCGAAGTGTGATCCCTAATTTAATTTTGAGTTCCTCTCTCGTCATTTCATAGGGACTAAAGGGTTCATGATAATCGTATACCCAATACCACCACCCGCCCAATATTTGGACGTACTCAATACGACCCCAAATGTATGGGTACCACCAAAATTCACTGGTATAAAATATTCGTTATTGCTCAATGAGCGAGAATATTGGATACCCATGTGGTTCGCTGCTGTTGTGCTATATGTTAATCAACTGGCTTCTGATAGGCAGATTGCAGGCTATCTGCCCTCGCATGAAATCCTGTCGGTATTGAATCTGCTTTATGCATTGCCATGTGTGAGGCGCTGTCACCCTTCCTTCGAGCAGCTTCCGCAGGCAAAGCAGGGATCTTAAATGAAAAGCTGTCAAGCTATTTATTGAGAGAAGAATTAAGAGAGTCGATCTTTGCAGTCGACTTTACCACAAATTTGGTTTTGGAAAGACGCAATGAATCGGATGCCTCCTGACCGAAGGTAAAGTGAGTGAGGAAGATAAAAAGTGGAATAAAGTAGAAGCGCATGAGTTTATTGAAGGAAAGGAATAAGCTCTTAGCGATTACTGAATTTAGGTTTAAAACAATTTTATTATTTAAACGGAGGATTACTAAATCCTTTTCTTGCCAAAGCCTACCCCTCATATAAGTCTAAGCTTGCAGCGACGGCAACCCATCAGAACATTACCACCTCACAACTTAAGTACAGTCAATTAAAGGACGCATTAACAAGTATTATTAGTTTTATCTAGATCCATCATGAATTCCCAGCGAATCAAATCGATAGAAAATGGTCACGCTATTTCCATTTATAATAGATAAGTCCATTACCTTAATTATTCCTTCTTATAATAGTAAATATTATTTTCCTCAGCATAAATCAGCCTTACCTCACCTTTTTCAGCTATTTGCACTTTAGAAATCCAGTTACCTGGAGGCAGTCCGTCCGTTCCCTCATTGTTAAAAAAAACAAAGTCGCGAAATATAATTTTCATTCTAACGGAATCATATTCCCACGTTCCCTCTAGTTCAAATTCCTTACCTTTAGGAGTTGTATATTTATGTTTATAAGTTTTATTTTCATTCACGAAGATAGAATCGTTATAATCAATTTGGTTTGAGCGGTACTTTCCAATAAAGAGTTTTGGGTCAGGTTTCGAGAAGCAGCCCGTGACAAAAAATAAAATAAGCTGAAGAAGTAAGAATTTTTTCATACAATCAATTTTTTTCAAACCAAGCAAATCGTTGATAAATGGTACCTTGAGGAGTCACCGTTCCAGGGGCTCTTGGAATACTTTCTCCAGTATGAGCGTGGTATGAGTAACTGTCCATAGTGTTATCAACTTGATAATAAATTCCATTAGACGTCGGGATTATAGTAATTCTAGCACCTCCTATAACTTGTTCAGTCATTGAAGAGGACATACCTGCTCCGATAATTCCGAAGGGCGCATCATATCTTCTGATTGGTTTATAACGTCCCCGAACAAATTCAATCTTCGCTAATGTCATAATATATGACTTCTTTAAATCTTCAACCATAGGATGACCGTCTGCAAACGCACTATACTCCGGTCCCGTTCCATCTAAGAATTCAGAAAATAAAGTTGTCCCTGTAACCTTATTTTCTCTAATTGTATACATAGAATTTGCTGATAGTTCACCTTGCCCCGATTGAGGTTGATCATCATCTCTCGCGTGTACTTCATCAGAACTAATGTGAGTATCTAATTTGTCTCCGCCTGGGTTAGCCTCAACAGATTCCGAATCTTGTGACTGACCATAGATATTTATTACACCAGCAATAACATTTGCAATCTCGTTAGGATCTGTGTATGTAAACGATCCATTTCCGTCTGTAGTAGACATTCCATCCGGATCAATATATCTAATCACTTCCCGCTTTTCTTGAATTGAATAGGAGTTTTTTTTAGCATCTCCGTTTTCACTTCCAGCTCCATAGCCATTCTGGCAACAATTCGCTTGAGACGCTCATTTTCCTCTTCGAGCGCTCTCACTTGCGGATCAACACGATGGTAAGAAGGCTTTAACCCTTCAGCCCCTTTTGTCAAATACTTCTTCCGCCATAAGCCCATCAAGGCAGGCGATAAATTATGCTTGCGGCAAGTGGCTGAAATTCCCTCCCGCTCCGCTTCCTGAAGAAGACTTAGACGATCTTCAGGAGTAAATGTGCGTTTTGTTCTTGTCATCTTTCCCTAATTTAGTTGTACAAATCCTTTTTTCAGAATCTGTGCACTCTATTAGGGGGCTAGGACAAGACACCCCCATTGCATAGTTGATCAATCAGATTACCAATGAAATAAATTATCAAACTGGGTTCAAAAATTGGAGGAAATGTATGGCCTGAACAAATCCTTCGTTGATGAGCTCAATAAAGAATAGTCGAATTTTCAATTTAGGCGATTTACTAACTCTGAATATCACGTTTCATGCTTTTTAAATTCATCAATTAAAGTATCAGTAAATTTTCCTACGTTGAAAAAAAATCATGTAAAAAAACAGAAACGAATTTATAATGATAAGTGAACCAATGGTGCAATATCCGAGGAAATCGCCAAATGATGCATAAAAAGTATTTGAATCATTTAGATGTAAAACTCCTTTTAAAACGGACGGCTTATCAATTTTTTGCGAACGATCTAAGATCGTCCCTTTTTGATCAATCATGGCTGAAATTCCCATATTGGATGAACGTGCTATCGCCCTTCTTGTTTCCACAGCTCGCAGGCTTGTATAATAGAGAAATTGAAGCGATCCTGTCTCATTTCTATACCAGCCTTCGTTTAAAAGTAAAAAGAAAATGTTACTTTTGAATGATAAGAGCGCAACCTCTTCTCCAAAAAGTACTTCATAACAAATCAATGGAGTAGCCTTTACCCCTTTAGTCTCGCCGTATCCTATTCCTTCATTCAGATAGCTAAATGAGAATCCACCTAAAGAACCTAAACTATTCTTAACAAAGGCTAAAAGATCAGGATAAGGTGCTGATTCTTCAAAGGGTACCAAATTCTTTTTGGTTCTCACAACTCTGATTAGACTATTTTTTTGTATTTCAAGGGCTGCATTATGCACACTTAAATACTCATCTAAGGCAGGGTAAAAGGTTTTGTTGACTTTGTCATCAACGTTTTTTCCATAGCGTTTATAAATAATTGCGCCTGTAACCAAAATTGTATTGGGCGCGAGTTTGTCTTTTATTGTCTCAAGGTATGGGTTGGTATTAAGTTGATCAGAAAGGCCTGCATCGGGTATTGCTGTCTCAGGCCAGAGAATGAAATCAGATAATTTGCCGTCTGACTCAGCTAAATTCTTTTGAACGACCCACGACATGTCCTTTACATATTTTTCATTATAACAATCAATTGCGGGATTAACAGCAACAACGGAAACGGTACTCCCTACTTCTTTATAAGTCTTAAATTTGAAAAATGATAAGAGCAGTGGCATCAAAATCACGATCGCAGTCAAAGTGCTAACCTTGATGGGCAAGTTTTTTACCTCTATTCGATGGATGATCAATTCTGCGACAAGAATGTTACTTAAGAGTATCCATATAGAACCACCGAGGGAGCCGGTATATTCATACCACTGAAAAAGCGAAGGATACATAGCCAACCCATTTCCCAAATTTAAAAAGGGGAATGCGAGTTCCCAGCTTAAATGCATGTACTCTAGTGAAATCCATACTAATCCAAAATTTAAGAAAGCAATAACTTTATGGATTCTCTTTTGAGTGTATGAAAACACAATAAATGGAATTGTGAAAATGATAGAATTGATGAGGTGAATAAAGAATGCGCCGACGGGCAGGGTATAGTAGATCCAATACGTGCTTAGGGTATTCCATCCAAAAAGCGCAATGAAAACAGTAAGTATCCAATAACGGAATGTTAGTTGTGAGTAGACTATAAAAAGGGGGACTAACACTACAAATAGAAGCGCAGCAAACGGCATGGGAGGCCAGGAGAGATAAAGCATAACAACAGTGGAAAGCCCTATCCAAAATGCTTTTTGCCTTATTAACATTATTTTGAACGCTTAATTGGTAATCCGATATTTAACTCAAATGCTCCACGAGCGAACGAATCACGAGCGCGAAAGGGCACCCTGTTGCGGTCGACCTGATCTGCCATGCCGGTTTGCCACGCAATCCAGAAATTGAATTCAATCGGAATTTTTTTTAAAAGAAAAAACTGATATCCAGTGATAGTTCCTGCACCAAAATAATTCCCTTTGATTGGTTCAGATGGGAGATCTTTATAAAGATAAAGAGGAAATAATCCGATATAAAGGCCTTTGAACACGGCTTTACCTGTATAGAATCTTACTTGTGGTCGTATGCAGAACTCCACATTGTTGGGAATAGTTGAAACTACAGTTCCATTATAGGACATCGTGTAAGTCCATGTCTGATATTCTATTGCGGCATTGAAAGAAATTTTTCGCTTATTATATGGTTGCCATTCGTAATGCAGCATGATCCATGTTTCGCTAGGATTTCTAAACAAACTGTAAAAAAAAGGGAAAGTTGAAAACTTCAGGTAGCTGTAAGATGGAGTAGGGAATTCACCATTGTCTAACTGTTTTTGGGCATATCCAAGCTCATTAATACCCAAAATAATAATAATAATAATAATAGCTATTAATTTGGTTCGAACTCGGTGATTCATTAAATTATGCTTTATAAAACTAGCCCATGAGTACAGCTAAGATACAATGGAAATTAATAAAAATTATTTTCCTACTCTTCCTCAGCAACATACCTCTTAATGTTTTCGGATGCTGGGATGTACATGTTAATGGGCCATTACTAGTTTGTCCCAGCGTTACCTATGAATTCCAAGCGGATAAACCACCAGAAGTACTTTGCAATGCATTTACAACAGCGGATTGGTTTATACTCAATCCGGGCTATGCCCATTTTGTAGATCAGAACGGAGCTGATCTTGGAGATCATATTCATTGCGAGGACTTCGGAGGCGGACTCTGGCCATGTATCCCAGGAGGAGTTATAAGAATGCGGACCTACTCATTTATGGGCTCCTTTAGATACAGAGTTGAGGGAAATTGCTCCGGGGTTGGCACTGCAACCTGAGAATATACTGTGTCCATTGGACAACCGCCACCAAGCTCCATAGACGGTCCTTCATTGGTCGGGTGTTCGGGCGCGAATGTGGAATTATCTTCTGGAAATATAGTGAACGCGCCATCATACACATGGACTGTACCTAACTCTACCTGGTTGGTAAATGGTGTACCAGGTCCAAGCGTTACCGTGGCCTACACAGGACCACAAGCTCCTCCTCCTAATACTTGGGTGTCAACCAGGATAATCACCGTTGGCTCCAACATGGGCGATGGAAAAATTGGAGTCAGGGCAAACACGGCAGAATGTATCGGAAATGGATTTGTGTATAAAACTCTGACTACGACTCCTGGTACTATTTCAATTTCTGGGCCCTCTTTAATATGCAGTTCGGGGACTTATGGCTCAACTGGAGACCCTGGATCCGTTTCGTGGTCATCAAGCAATCCATCAGGTCTTTCAATCAATTCTTCAACAGGTCAAGCCACACGGGTGAATAATTATAGTGGACAAGTCACGATTACGGCGACTTTAAACAATGCGTGTGGTTCTGTTCCCGCTACCACGAGTCCCGTTTTGGTAGGAACTGGTATAACTGACCCACTTTTTGAACAAAAGACAGTATCATGTCCTTCTGGTAATAATACCTATACAATTCTTGGAAGAGTTAC
>Ga0123337_10001384_pt1 | contig 31393 bp, 28 predicted proteins | sample frozenSSSSmetaG_FD_89792 | JGI IMG/M metagenome (GOLD analysis project Ga0123337, IMG submission 89792) | Glacier valley bacterial and archeal communities from Borup Fiord, Nunavut, Canada, to study Microbial Dark Matter (Phase II) -... | ecosystem: Environmental > Aquatic > Freshwater > Ice >...
ACGTGCGCGTGGCCTCGCCGGTCGGCGTAGCGAAGCGCAATGCGCCGTTGCTGCTCCAGCCGAGCCAGCGGTACCGCATGTGAAAGCGCACACCCGCCGCGCGCAGGCGGTGCAGCCAGGCGCGCAGCAGCGGTGCGGCCTTCATGTCGGTCGGGAACACGCGGCCCGAGCTTCCGATGAAGGTAGTCACGCCCAAGGCCTGCGCCCACGCCCGCACTTCGGCTGGGCCGAAAGCACGCAGCATCGGTTCCAGTGCCGCATGGCGTTTGCCATAGCGGGCCACGAAGGCGTCGAATGGCTCGCTGTGCGTGAGGTTCAAACCGCCCCGGCCGGCGAGCAGGAACTTGCGGCCCACCGATGGCATGGCATCGAACACGTCGGCCTGCACGCCGCCCGCGGCCAACACCTCGGCCGCCATCAGCCCCGCTGCGCCGCCACCGACGATGGCCACGCGGGGTGTCGAGGGTGAGGCGGGCGTCATCATGGGGCGCGCAGTGTGGCACAGGCGGTGGCCGTAAGAAGCCAGCGCCGCGGGCGACAGAGCGAGAGAACACACGCCCCGAGGAGCATTCATGTTCACCCAACCGCCAACCCCCATCGCAGCCACGCTTCTGGCCGTTGCCTCGCTCGCCACGGCATCGGCGCAGGCTGCCGGCATGTGCAGCGCACGCAGCGGCGCAAGCATCACGCCGGTGGTCGAGCTCTACACCTCGGAGGGCTGCAACTCGTGCCCGCCGGCCGACCAGTGGTTGTCGCGTGTGAAGGCCGAACCCGGTGTCGTGGCGCTCGCCTTCCATGTCGACTACTGGGACCGCCTGGGCTGGAAAGACCGCTTCGCGAGCCCCGCCTACACGCAGCGCCAGACGCAAACGCAGATGGGCAGCGGCGCGCGCTTCAGCTACACACCGCAGGTGCTGTTCGACGGCGCCGACCGGCCGGACTGGCCGAGCCTGAACGTGGCGGCCGCAGCGAAACGAAGCCGCAGTGCCGCGCCGGTCGACGTGACCCTGACGCGCGACGGCTCGCACTTCAGCGCCAGCATCGCGGCCCTGCCCGGCGCCCCGGCGCGGCTGGCGGCTTACTGGGCCGTGACCGAGCAAGGCCATGTGTCGAACGTGAAGGCCGGCGAGAACAACGGCGTGACGCTGAAGCACGACTACGTGGTGCGCGAGTACCGCCCGGTGGCCGCGTGGCAGACCAAGGCCGACGCACCGGCAGCGCTGCAGTTCGATGCCGCGCTGCCTGCCGACGCCGAGCACCCGCGCGAGGTGAACCTGGTCGTCGTCAACGCCGACACCGGGCGGCCGGTGCAGGCGCTGAAGATCGGCTGCTGAGCCGGCTGTTGACCCGGCTGTAAGGCTGGCCGGTCACTCCGCCCGCAACTGCGCCTTCAACTGCTCGCCCAGCTCGGGCTTGTGCGCGAACGGGTCGGTCGGGTTGCGCTGGGTCATGATGTCTTCCAGCCGCGTTTGCACCGTGGCCAGTGCCTTCGGGTGGCTGTACACGTAGAAGCGCTTCTCGGCGACGGCGTCGAACACGAACTGCGCCACCTGCGCGGCGCTGACCTTGCCGCTGCCCACCGCCTTGTCGCTCATGGCCTGGCCGATGAGCTGGCTGCGCGTGGGTTGGGCACCGTCCTGCAACTCGCCGGGCCGGTTGCGTTGGCTCTTGGTGATGCCGGTGGGCACGAAGAACGGGCACAGCACCGAGGCGCTGATCTGGTTGGTGACGAGCCGCAGGTCTTGGTAGAGCGTTTCGCTCAAGGCCACCACCGCATGCTTGCTGACGTTGTAGACGCCCATGTTCGGCGCGTTCAGCAAGCCGGCCATCGAGGCGGTGTTGGTGATGTGGCCCTCGTAAGCCGGGTCGGCCTTCGCGGCGGCCAGCATCATCGGCGTGAACACGCGCACGCCATGGGCCACGCCCATGATGTTGACGCCGATGACCCACTCCCAGTCCTTGACGGTGTTCTCCCAGATCAGGCCGCCGGCCCCGATACCGGCGTTGTTGAACACGAAGTGCGGCGCACCGAAGCGCGCCAGCACGGCGGCGCCGAGGGCCTCGACTTCGGCGGCCTTCGACACGTCGAGCCGGTAGGCCAGCACGGGCGCGCCGAGCGCGGTGATCTCGGCGGCGGCCGTGTCCATTGCGTCTTGTTGCACGTCGGCCATCACCACATTCATGCCCAGGCGGGCGGCGATGCGCGAAGTTTCCAGGCCGAAGCCGGACCCTGCGCCGGTGATGACGGCCGTTCGGCCTTGGAAGGTCTTCATGGTGCGTGTGCTTTCGTTGAATCGTGTTGAAGTGCGTTGAACCGCTGGAATCGCTTGAATCGGCAATCAGGCGGGTTGAGTCTTCTTGATCTGGAACGCGAGCCTCGGGAAATGCACATGCACCCGCCCTGCCCGCTCGTCCGTTCGTGCGATCACAGCCTCTTCACGGCTGAGGCCGACGAGTTGGCCGGCGACGGGGTCGTGCGCGTAGTCGGTGGGCGTGATGGTCACTTCATCGCCCTGCGCCAAGCCGGGCTCGGCCTCGAACGACGTGGCCACTGGCGTGCTGCTGGCCGCAGCTTCGATGGCCTGCGCGCTCGTCATCTTCTCGGGCTGCCCATGGCCAAAGGCCTGGATGCGCGCGTACCAGGCGCAAACCTTCGTGAACGGCTCCAGCACGGTCGCAATCGGCGGCGCGAGGCGGATGAACCAGACCGACTGCGCGGCCGAGAAATCGGCGATGCAGGGCACAGCGCCGAGCAGGAACGGCCGACCATCGGCCAGCAGCGCTTCGAGCCGCGCGAGTTGCGTCTGCACATGCGCTGCGCCGTCGGTGGACGTGGGGCGCTTGAAGTTCGGGTTCATCGCGGCGCGGTCGGCACCGAAGACCTTCAACATCTCGGGCGTCGCGCCGGCCAGCACGTGGCCTATGGCGGCGGGCTGCATCGTGAACGGCACAGCCGACCAGAACAGCGCGGTGTCGGCCCACTGCGCCACGATCTCGGCCAGGCCGGCGGTGGCTTCCGGGTACAGCGGAGGCGTGGGCTGCAGTTGGTCGATCACGCGGCACATCAGCGCGGTGTCGCAGTACACGTCAGCGCCGATCTGCATGAACGGCGTGCGCCGGTAGCCGCCGGTCAGTGCCACCACGTCGGGCTTCGGGTTGATGGCTGGCACCATGACCGACTGCCATGCCATGCCCTTCATGCCGAAGACGAGGCGGACCTTCTCGGAGAACGGGGAGTTGGGGTAGTGGTGGAGGATGAGGTCGGCCATGGTGTTTTGTCTCGGGTAGGTATTTGTGTGTGAGCGTTGGGGCACCTTCTCGGTGGAAGGCGCGGGCGGCGCGTTTCACGGTCCGCTTTGTAGGGCTAGTCATCCAAGCGCACAAGATCGGAGCCACGCTCAAGAGCACTCATCAAGTACTGCACGGTGAGTTCAAGTTCATCTTGATTGCACCAATAGTCGTCGATGGTTCCGTAGGTTGAGTAGCGTGAGCGATTGAAGCCTTCTTCCAAATCGTTGTACCAAATGACAGTTCTTCCAACGAGCGCAACAACCCAAAAACCTTCGCCTTGATCGCCAAATGGGTGTTGCTGCCACCTTTCTGGCTCGATTCGAACAGCCTCCCAAAGCCGCTGTTGCACTTGGCTCATGCGCGCTTCACCCTGAACCACGCGGGCTCGAAGTGCTGTCTCTGTGATGGGCATCCAGTCGAGCACGGCGCGCGAAAAGTTTGAGTTCAGCGGGTGCCAAAGGCAGCCATTTGAAACGAGGCTCAGGCCGACGCGTCCCGGAACGCGCGAAGCACGGCGTTCATTCGGGTTTGGTAGCCGGAGCCTTGGCCTTTGAACCACTCGAGCACATCTTGATCGAGCCGCAGAGACACAAGCGCTTTTGATGACGCCGGCTTCAAGCCCTTGCGCACGATGCCGCGGACGATGTGCTTCACATCGGCTTCAGGGTGCTCCTCGGTCGACGAGCCTTTCGCCGCCGGTGAACGCAGCCGAGCCCAATCAGTCTTGGATTTGAGAGCGGTAGAGCTTGGCTTCACGCTTCGTGGCCTTGCGGAAGGAGATGATGCGGATTTCATCGTCGTTTTCCAAGTGGACTAAAGGTGCCGGGACGCCAGCGAGCAGGCCGAGCGTTTCGAACCGCTGCTCGCCATAAGCAAAGCGCGAGTCTTCGCAGGTGAACGTGAAGCCTTCGAAGACCGACGGTGCGTCGACGAAGTCAAGGCCGCAATCCTTGATGTTGCTCGCCCGCTTCCGCTAAGACCAGGTGAACTGCATGTCGGAAGTGTAGCTACATTGCGTAAATACGGAGGTTGTGCGTTTTCTGCGGCCCAGCGTCAGTGGAGTAGCGCCCGCTGCACGATGGCGTGGCTGTCCACGCTCAATGGCAACGTGCCGAACACCTGAACTCCAGAGTTGCCGAGGCGCGAGCGGCAGAAGCCGTCGAACACGAAATCGGGCGCGTGGCGGTGCAGCAGTGATGCTTGCACCGCGAGTGCCACGTCTTGGGCGAGACGGCGCGCGCCGGCCTCGTCGCCACCACCGTCGGTGGCATCGTTGAAGCGGGCGAGCAAAGCATCGGTCGCGCGGTCGAGCAGCGGGTTCGCGCCCTTGGCAGTGGCGAGTTCGGCCGCGAGCGCATCGATCACATCCCCACCCACCCCGCCCCGCTTGCGCAACGCGCGCAGCAGGTCGAGCGCCATGATGTTGCCGGCGCCTTCCCAGATGGAGTTGAGCGGCATCTCGCGGTAGATGCGGGCCATCACGCCCTCGCCGTGTGCTTCGACATAGCCGTTGCCGCCCAGGCACTCCATCGCCTCTTGCGCGAGCAGCGCGCCGCGCTTGCAGACCCAGAACTTCGCGACCGGCGTGAGCACGCGGCGCATCAGTGCCTCGAACGGGTCGTCTTGCCGATCCACGGCGCGCGCCAGGCGCATCGCTAGTGCCGTGGCAGCTTCGGATTCGAGCGCCATGTCGGCGAGCACGTTGCGCATCAGTGGCTGGTCGATGAGGCGCATTCCGAAGGCCTGGCGCTGCAACGTGTGGTGCAGCGCCAGCGACACCGCGCCGCGCATCAGGCCGGCCGTGCCGAGCGCGCAGTCGAGCCTTGTGAGCGTGCCCATCTCCAAGATCTGCGCGATGCCGCGGCCCTCTTCGCCGACGAGCCACGCGAGCGCGCCGTTGAACTCGACCTCGGCGCTGGCGTTGGCGCAGTTGCCGAGCTTGTCTTTCAGGCGCTGGATGGCGATGGCGTTCAGGCTGCCGTCGGGCAGCACGCGCGGCAGGAAGAAGCAGCCAAGGCCGGCGGGCGTTTGCGCGAGCACCAGGAACGCGTCGCACATCGGCGCGGAGAAGAACCACTTGTGGCCGGTGAGGCGGTGGCAGGCGCCCCAGGCGTCGTGTTGTGCGAACTCGGCGCGCGTGGTGTTGGCGCGCACGTCCGAGCCACCCTGCTTCTCGGTCATGCCCATGCCCATCATCACGCCGGGTTTGGCGCTGACGGGGGCGAGGCGCGGGTCGTACTGCGTGCTCGCGAGCTTGGGGAACCAGCCGTCGAAGATCGCCGGGTTGCCGCGCAGCGCAGGCGTCACCGCATACGTCATCGACACCGGGCACAGCACCGACGGCTCGGCTTGCGTGAACATCAGGAACGCGGCCGCGCGCTCGATGTGCGCCCCCGGCCCGCGTGCCCACGGCGTGGCGTGCAGCCCGGCACCCACCGCGGCGCCGAGCAGCGCGTGGTAGCTGGGGTGGAACTCGACGCTGTCGGTGCGGTGCCCGAAGCGGTCGTGCGTGTGCAGCAGCGGCTTGTGGGTGTTGGCGAGGCGTGCATGCGTTTGCATGGCCTCGCTGCCGAGCAGTTCGCCCAGCGCGCATCGGCTGGACTCATCGGCCCCCGGCGCATGGAAGGCCAACGCATCGCGCAACGCATGGTCGCAGGTGTAGACGTTGTGGCCGACCAGCGCGTCAGGCTGGTTCAGCACCTCGTGGGTTGGCGTGTTCACGGCGTGCTCGTTGCGCAGCCCGTTTGCTTACACAAGCGCGTCACACCAACTTGACGATCTGCTTGCCGAAGTTGCGGCCTTTCAACAGGCCGAGGAAAGCCTCGGGCGCTGCTGCCAGGCCTTGCGCCACGCTCTCGCGGTATTTGAGCTTGCCGGTGGCGACCATCGTGCCCAGCTCATTCAGCGCCTCGGGCCACACCTCCATGTGTTCGCTGACGATGAAGCCCTGGATCATCAGGCGCTGGGTAAGCAGCAGCTGCGGGTTCGCAAGCGGGATCGGCTCGCCGTCGTAGCCGCTGATCATGCCGCACAGGGCGATGCGGCCGAAGGCGTTCATGCGCGCCAACACGGCCTCGAACACCGGGCCGCCGACGTTCTCGAAGCAGCCATCAATGCCGTCGGGTGTGGCTTCTTTCAGTGCGCTGTAGAGCGCCTTGGCATCGATGTGCGCCTTGTAGTCGACGCAGGCATCGAAGCCGAGTTCGCTGACGACGTAGTTGCACTTGGCGGCTCCACCCGCAATGCCCACGACTTTGCAGCCGCGCACCTTCGCCAACTGCCCCACCGCGCTGCCGACCGCACCGCTGGCGGCGCTGACCACCACCGTCTGCCCGGCCTTCGGTTGAATGATCTTGACAAGGCCATACCACGCGGTCACGCCCGGCATGCCGACCGCACCGAGGTAGGCCGACAGCGGTATGTGCGTGGTGTCGACCTTGCGCATCGTGCCCGGTACGCCCGCATCGACCACGCTGTAGTCTTGCCAGCCCCCGAACCCGACGACCTTGTCGCCGACTTGATAGGCCGGGTGCTTCGACGCCACCACTTCACCGGCCGTGCCGCCCTGCATTACCGCGTTCAGGGGCTGCGGCGTGGCGTAGCTCTTGGCGTCGTTCATGCGGCCGCGCATGTACGGGTCCAGGCTCATGAAGTGGTGGCGCACCAGTACTTGGCCGTCCTTCAGTTCAGGCACTGGCGACTCGACGAGTTTGAAGTTCTCGACCACCGCCTCGGGTGCGGGGCGCGAGACGAGGTGGATCTGGGCGTTGGTGAGTGTCATGGGGAATCCTTGTGGTTGATCGGAGGCATTCAGGCGGAGGCATTCAGTCGGAGGCATCTTGCCGGTGGATCTTCTTGCCGCCCGCCGGCAGGCCTTTGAGGTATTTGAAGGTGCCGGTCGCGTGGGCCACGATCAGGCCGTGCGGGTCGACCACACGGGCCTCGCAGAACGCCATCGACGCACTGCGGTGCAGCAGCGTACCGGTGGCCAGCAGGCGGCCAAGGCCGGGGCGGATGAAGCTCGTCTTCAACTCCACCGTGACCACGCCGTGCGACGTGGCATGGCCCGGTTGATTCGGGCTGCGCGCGGCGCCCGCCATGGCCACGTCGAGCAGTGTCATCAGCACACCGCCGTGCGCCACGCTCCACGAGTTGGTGAGCTCGTCGCGCAGCGGCAGCGCGATCTCGGCTCGCCCGGCCTCGCACACGAGCAGCTCGAAACCGAGCAGCTCGACGAAGGGGATGTGAACGGCGAATTCCATCCTGCGGCGGGCCGTGAAGGTCAGCCCGCGATGATGGCCGACACGCCTCCATCGACCGGCAGCGTCTGCCCGGTGATGTGCTTGCCGGCTTGCGAGGCGAACAGCAATGCCGCGCCCTTCAGGTCATCGTCGTCACCCACGCGCAGCAGCGGAGCGTGTGCCGCCAGTGCCTCAGTGCCGAGGCGGTCGAACGTGCCCTGGGTCATCTTGCTCGGGAACATGCCGGGCGCCAGTGCGTTGACATTGATGTTGTACTTGCCCCATTCACCAGCCAGCGTGCGCGTGAAGTTCACGACTGCCGCCTTGCTGGTGTTGTAGGCGAGCATGGTCATCTCTGGCGTGTTGCCGCCGAGGCCGGCGATCGACGCGAGGTTGATGATGCGGCCGCTGCGGCGCGGGATCATGCTGCGTTTGCCGACTGCCTGGCTCATCAGGAAGATGCTGCGGATGTTCAGGTTCATGACCTTGTCCCACGCCTCGAGCGGGTAGTCTTCCGCTGGTGCGCCCCAGGTGGCGCCGGCATTGTTCACGAGAATGTCGATGTGACCCATGCGTTCGAGCGTGTCGCTCACCACGCGGTCGATCTCGGCGGGCTGGCTCGCGTCGGCTGCCACCCAGCGCGCATCGATGCCCTTGGCCTGCAAGGTGGCAACGGCTTCTTCCAGGTCAGCGGCCTTGCGCGAGGTGAGCATCACCTTGGCGCCGGCTTCACCCAGTGCCTCGGTAATCTGCAGGCCCAGGCCGCGCGAGCCGCCGGTGATGAGGGCGTTCTTGCCCGTGAGGTCGAAGAGTTTTTGGATCGGTGTGCTCATGGTCGGGTGTCTCCGCTTCGGTCGTTCAAAGTTTCAGGGTTTGCTGCGCACGCGGGAGCGCACCCACACGAGCAGCGCGCCCAGGCCCACCAGCACGCCGCCGGCGCAGGCAACGAGCCAGCCCGTACCCGCGTCGGTTCGTTGCACCGCCAGGCCGATGCCCAGCACGATCATGCCGCCGTACACGAACACCCAGACCCAGGTTTCGACCGTGCGTGCGCTCATGGCGATGGCTGGCGAAACGGGTTTCAGAACCACGCGTCTTGCATGCTGCGGCAGGTGTCGTCACGCGTTTCCACCACCGCCAGCCACGCCGGAACCTTGGGCAACTCGTAGCGGAAGAAGTATTGACAGGCCGCCAGCAGGCCGGCGTGCATGGGCGCGTCGGTGGCCGGGGTTTGCGAGTTCATTTGAGCCTGGGCGCACAGCGCCACGTCCAGCCACATCCAGGCCAGCACGGTGTGGCCGAAGGCCTGCAGGTAGGGCGTGGCGTTGGCCAGGGCCGCCTCGGGCTCGCCGGTAGCCCAGGCTGCGTGCGTGGCGGTGACGAGGTGGTCGAGCTGGGCTGCAAGCGCAGCCGCAGCGGCCGCGAGCGCAGGCACGGCACGCGCCCTTGCCACGGTGTCGCCGACCTTCATCGCCACCAGCGCAAGGCCGGCGCCCTGCTGCATGACCACCTTGCGGCCCAGCAGGTCCAGTCCTTGAATGCCGTGCGTGCCCTCGTGGATCATGTTCAGGCGGTTGTCGCGCCACAACTGCTCGACCGGGAAGTCGCGCGTGTAGCCATAGCCGCCGTGGACCTGGATCGCCAGGCTGTTCGCTTCCAGGCACCACTCGCTCGGCCAGCTCTTCGCAATGGGCGTGAGCATCTCCAGCAGCAGCGCTGCTTCTGCCGAGGCGGTTGCGTCGCCGGTGTGCTGCTCGTCCACCAACTTTGCGCAATAAAGTTCGAGTGCGAGCGCGCCTTCGCAGTAGCTCTTCTGCGCGAGCAGCATACGTTTCACGTCGGCGTGCTCGATGATGGCAACCTGCGGCTTGGTGGCGTCCTTGCCGCGCACGCCCATGGGCCGGCCCTGCGGGCGGTTGCGGGCATAGGCTAGCGACGCCTCAAAGCCCGCGTAGCCGATCATCGCGGCGCCCAGGCCGACGGCGATGCGTGCCTCGTTCATCATGTGGAACATGCAGCGCAGGCCTTCGTGCGGCTTGCCGACGAGGTAGCCGATGGCGCCGCTGCCGGCGCCATCAAGCCCAGCGCCGCTATCGCCCCGCACCGGGAACTTGCCCTCGCCGAAGTTGAGCAGCGTGTTCGGTATGCCGCGGTAGCCGAGTTTGTGGTTCAGGCCGGCCAGCACCACATCGTTGCGTTCGCCGGTGAGCTGGGCGTCGATGCCGACCAACTTCTTCGGCACGATAAAAAGAGAAATGCCTTTCGTGCCGGCGATCAACTTCCCGTCGGGCCCGGGAATCTTGGCAAGCACGAGGTGCACGATGTTCTCGGTGAGCTCGTGCTCGCCGTTGCTGATCCACATCTTGTTGCCGCGCAGCCGGTACCTCGGGCCGAGCGGGTCGCTTTCGGAGCCGTCGCCATCGGGCACGGCACGCGTGACCACGTCCGACAGGCTGGAGCCGGCCTGCGGCTCGCTCAGGCACATGGTGCCGGCGAAGCGGCCCGAGAACTCGTTCGCCGCGAACACCTGTTGCTGCAACGGCGTGCCATGCGCCATCAGCAGGTTGGCGTTGCCGCTGGTCAGCATGCCACCACCGCCGATGCCAATGCCGGCCTTCGAGAAGAAGCTGTTCGCCGCCATCTCGACCACGCAGGGCAGTTGCATGCCGCCGAGCTCGTAGTCTTGCGCCGCCGCGAGCATGCCGGATTCGGCGTAGGCCTTGGCCGCGTCATGGCTGGCCTGCGGCAGGTGCACGCGCTCGCCGTCGAACCAAGGCTCCTCGACGTCGGACAGGCGCGAGAACGGCGCGAACTTCTCGCGCGCGATGCGCTCGCAGGTGTCCATCACCTGCGAGAACGTCTCCCGCGAATGATCTGCGAAGCGCGCGCGCGTTTGCAGCGAGTCGACGTGGAGCCAGTCGTAGAGCAGGAAGTCGGTGGTCTGGCGGTAGGTCATGGTGATGTCTTGCTGATTGGCCCGCTTAAAGTACCTCGAACACCCCCGCCGCGCCCATGCCACCGCCGATGCACATCGTCACGACCACACGCTTCGCGCCGCGGCGCTTGCCTTCGATGAGCGCGTGGCCCGTCAGGCGTTGGCCGCTCACGCCGTAGGGGTGGCCGACCGCAATGGCGCCGCCGTTCACGTTGAGCCTGTCCATTGGAATGCCCAGCGTGTCGGCGCAGTACAGCACTTGCACGGCAAAGGCTTCGTTGAGTTCCCAGAGGTCGATGTCGGCCACCGTGAGGCCGAGCTTCTTCAGCACCTTGGGCACGGCGAACACCGGGCCGATGCCCATTTCATCGGGCTCGCAGCCGGCCACCGCGAAGCCGAGGAAGCGGCCGAGCGGCTTGAGGTTGCGCTTGGTTGCGAGCGCCTCGTTCATCACCACGCAGGCGCCGCCGCCGTCGCTGAACTGGCTCGCGTTGCCGGCGGAGATCAGGCCGCCGGGCAGCGCCGAGCGCAGGTCCTTGATGCCATCGTACGTGGTGCCGCCGCGAATGCCTTCGTCGGCGCTGATGGTCACTTCCTTGGTGCGCAGGCCCATCACCGGGTCGGCCACACCGGCCATCACCGTGCAGGCGATGATCTCGTCGGTGAACTTGCCGGCGGCGAGTGCAGCAGCAGCGCGTTGCTGGCTGCCGGCGCCGTAGTGGTCCATGCGCTCGCGGCCGATGTTGTAGCGCTTGGCCACCTGCTCTGCCGTTTGCAGCATGTTCCAGTAGATCTCGGGCTTGTGCTCCACGAGCCACGGGTCGGCGCCCATGTGGCGGTTGGCCTCGTTCTGCACGCACGAGATGCTCTCGACACCGCCGGCCACGATCACGTCGGACTCGCCGGCGATCACGCGCTGGGCAGCCATCGCGATGGTCTGCAGGCCGCTCGAGCAGAAACGGTTCACCGTCATGCCGCTGGTCGTGACAGGCAGCCCGGCGCGCAGCGCGATCTGGCGCGCGATGTTGCTGCCGGTGGCTCCCTCGGGCGTGGCGCAGCCCATGATCACGTCATCGACCTCGGCCGCCTCGATGCCCGCCCGCTCAACGGCGGCGCGTACCGCGAAGCCGCCCAGCGTGGCGCCGTGCGTCATGTTGAAGGCGCCCTTCCAGCTCTTGGCAAGAGGGGTGCGGGCGGTGGAAACGATCACGGCGCTGGTCATTTGGGGTTCTCCTGGGAAAGTTGGAAACTTGGACGAGGGCTGCCCGCTCAGGCCTTTGTGGCGTTGGCGACGGCGGTGTAGATCGTGTTGCGCGGCTGCGCGAAGACGCGCCGCACCATCGGCTCGAACTCGCTCATCGGCAAGGTTTCGGCGTTCGCATCGAAGGCCGGGTTGTCGAACTGGTCGCAGAACTCGGCCGTGCGCTCGTAGTGCGCGTGGCCCTGGAACTGGTCGCGCAGGTTTCGGTTCATGCCGAGGTGGTGGAAGAAGTAGTAGCCCTGGAAGATGCCGTGGTTCTGCACCATCCACAGGTTCGCATCGCTGACGAACGGCTTGAGAATGGCGGCGGCGATGTCGAAGTGGTTGTACGTGCCCAGCGTGTCGCCGATGTCGTGGAACAGCGCGCAGACCACGTATTCCTCGTCGCGCCCGGCGCGCAGCGCGTTGGTGGCGGTCTGCAGCGAATGCGTGTAGCGGTCGACCGGGAAGCCGCCGTAATCGCCTTCGAGCACCTTCAGGTGGGCCATCAGCCGGTCGGGCAGCGTGCGTGCGAACGGCATGTATTCGCCGACGATCTTCTGCCAGTCGCCCTGGGTGCTGTCTTCCATGCGGGTGAAGGTGGCGCGGTCGTTCATGGCAATGCTCCGAGTCAGGGTGCGGCCTGCGCGTTGCGCAGCAGCTGGTGATAGAACTGGATCATCTCGGCGTAGTTGGCGCTCGAGATGCGCTCGTTGGTGCCGTGAAAGCGCTTCAGGTCGTCCGGGCCGGCGCGCACCGGCGAGAACTTGTAGATGTTGTCGGCCACGCCTTCGAAGTGGCGCGAGTCGGTGGCGCCGAGCATCAGGCCGGGGGCCACCACGACGTCGGGGTGGAGCTCGCGCAGCGTACGCGCCACTAGGCGAAAGCCCGGTGCGTCGCTCGCCGCCACGCGCGACGCTTCCGAGAAGCCGGCCGCCTTGGCGACACTCACGCCCGGGTTGCCCACCACCTTCGTCACGTGCTCGGCGACGGTGTCGCTGCTGTCGCCGGGCAGCAGGCGGAAGTTGACCGCTGCGGTGGCGCGGCCCGGCAGCACGTTGTCGGCATTGCCGGCGTTCATGATGGTGAGCGCGGTGGTCGTGCGCAGCATCGCGTTCGTGCTGGCGGTCTTCTTCAACTGGCTTTCGACGACCGGGCCGAACAGCCACAGGTTCGACAGGAACATGCGGTTCAGGCCGTTCATCTCGGGCGCCAGCGACTCGAACATGTCTTTCGACAGCCCGCGGATCGCGAGCGGCATCTGCTTGTCTTCGAGCCGCGCCAGGCCGGCCGAGAGCATGCCGATGGCCGACGCCTCGGCCTGCGGCGGCGGCATCGACGAATGGCCGGGGGTGGCTGACGCCGTGAGCTGCAGCGTGAGGTAGCCCTTCTCGGCGACGCCGACGAGCGCGGCCGGCTTGTCGAGCCCCTTGAGCACGCCTTCGGTGATGAGCAGGCCTTCGTCAACGATGAACTGCAACCGCACGCCGCGTTCCTTGAGCAACTTGGCGATCTGCAGCGCGCCACGCTGGCCGCCGATCTCTTCGTCGTCGCCGAACACGAGGTAGAGCGTCTGGCGCGGCGTGAAGCCGCTGGCTGCGAGCAGTTCGACGGCTTCCATCATCGACATCAGGTTGCCCTTGTCGTCCCACGCGCCGCGGCCCCAGACGAAGCCGTCTTTCACGACGCCGTCGAACGGCGGCTGCTGCCAGTCGGCTTCGGTGCCGGGGGCGATGGGCACGACGTCCTGGTGCGCCATCCACGCGATCGGCGGTGCCTTCGGGTCGCTGCCCGGCCAGATGTAGAGCAGCCCGAAGCGGCCCACCACCTCGCGCTTCATCACTGCATGCGCCTTCGGGAAGCTCGACTCCAGCAGCGCGTGCAGGCCGGTGAACTCGGCAGCGTTCGCGTTCACGTCGGTCGGCGACGCGATGGTCTTGAGGCGCACCGCCGACGCGAGCCGTGCCGACGCGCCGGCAATGTCGAGCGCGACCGGCGCCACTGCCGCCACGGCCACCTGGCGCGAGGGCATGGTCAAGGTCTTGATGCCCACCGCCAGCGCCAGCGCGAGGACCACGAGACCGATCAATGCGAGCAGCTTGCGCATGGGTGGCTTCGGGTCCGTGGCTTCGCGCGTGCGCTCTGGGGCGCGTCAGCTGAAGGTCTTGCCCTCGGCCGCCAGCTTGGCCAGCAGCGGTGCCGGTTGCCAGAAGGCGCCGTCGTCGAGCGGGTTCTGCGCAAAGCGCTTCATCGCCGCGGTCACGTTGAACAAGCCCACGGTGTCGGCGTAGCACATCGGCCCGCCGCGGTGCAGCGGGAAGCCGTAGCCGGTGAGGTAGACCATATCGATGTCGGACGCGCGCAGCGCAATGCCTTCGTCGACGATCTTCGCGCCCTCGTTCGCCAGCGCATACACGAGCCGGTGCACGATCTCGTCGTCGCTGATCTTGCGTGGCGTGATGCCGAGATCGGCGCGGTGCTTCTCGATCATGTCGGTGACGACCTTGCTCGGGATGGCGTCGCGCTTGCCGGCCACGTAGTCGTACCAGCCGGCGCCGGTCTTCTGGCCGAAGCGGCCCAGCTCGCACAGCAGATCGGCCGTCTTCGAGTAGCGCAGGTTCGGCTTCTCGAGGTAGCGGCGTTTGCGGATGTACCAGCCCACGTCGTTGCCCGCCAGATCACCCATGCGGAACGGGCCCATCGCCATGCCGAACTTCTCCATTGCCTTGTCGACCTGCGCGGGCGTTGCGCCCTCCTCCAACAGGAAGCCGGCTTGGCGCGAGTACTGCTCGATCATGCGGTTGCCGATGAAGCCGTCGCACACGCCCGAGACCACGCAGGTCTTCTTGATCTTCTTGCCCAGCGCCATCACGGTGGCGAGCACGTCTTTCGCGGTTTCCTTGCCGCGCACCACTTCGAGCAGCTTCATCACGTTGGCGGGGCTGAAGAAGTGCGTGCCGATCACGTCTTGCGGGCGCTTCGTGAAGGCGGCGATCTGGTCGACATCGAGCGTGCTGGTGTTGCTGGCGAGGATGGCACCGGGCTTCATCACTTCGTCGAGCGTCTTGAACACAGTTTCCTTCACGCCCATGTCTTCGAACACCGCCTCGATCACCATGTCGGCGTCTTTCAGGTCGGCGTAGTTCAGCGTGGTGGTCAGCAGCGCCATGCGCGCATCGAGCTTGTCTTGCTTGAGCTTGCCCTTCTTGACCTGTGAGTCGTAGTTCTTGCGGATGATGGCCAGACCCTTGTCAAGCGCCTCCTGGCGCGTCTCGAGCATCACGACGGGGATGCCGGCGTTCAGGAAGTTCATCGCAATGCCGCCGCCCATGGTGCCGGCGCCGATGACGGCGAGCTTCTTCACATCACGCACGGGGGTGTCGGCCGGCACATCCGGGATCTTCGTCGTGGCGCGCTCGGCCACGAACGCATGGCGCAGCGCCTTGCACTCGGGCGTAGCCATCAGGCCGATGAAGATTTCGCGTTCGAGCTTCATGCCGTCGTCGAACTTGAGCTTGAGCGAACCCGCCACCGCCTCGATGCACTTCAGCGGCGCCGGGAAGTTCTTGGCCATGCCGCCGACCATGTTCTTGACGAACTGGACATACGCATCGGAATTCGGGTGCGAAACCTTCAGGTTGCGCACCAGTGGCAGCGGACGCCCGCTCTCCGCATGATCCTCGGCCACCTGCGCGGCGTAGGCCAGCGTGCCGGCCATCAAGTCGCCTTCCACGATCTTGTCGAACAGCTTCTGGCCCGGCGCCATTGCGAGCATTTCGCTCTTCACCGGCTCGCCGCTGACGATCATGTTCATCGCGTTCTCGACACCCAGCACGCGCGGCAGGCGCTGCGTGCCGCCGGCGCCGGGGATCAGGCCGATCTTCACCTCGGGCAGCGCCACCAAGGTGCCCGGCGAGGCGACTCGGTAGTGGCAGCCGAGCGCGAGTTCCAACCCGCCGCCCATGCACACGGTGTGGATCGCAGCAACGATGGGCTTGGTGCTGGCTTCGAGCGCGAGGATCACGCTCAGCAGGTTCGGCTCGGCCAGCGCTTTGGGGGAGCCGAACTCACGAATGTCGGCGCCCCCCGAGAACGCTTTTCTGGCACCCGTGATCACGATCGCCTTGACCGCCGCATCGGCCAGCGCCTTGTCCAGGCCGGTGGTGATGCCCACCCGCGTTTCATAGCCCAGGCCGTTGACCGGCGGGTTGTTCAGCGTGATGACGGCAACGTTGCCGTGGACTTCGTAGTTCGCGCTCATGGGAGGGCCCTCGAATGGTGGTAAACGCAAAAAAGAACGATCGTTCTATTCTATGCAGCAAAAGAAAGCAGGCGTTGTCTCTGGTGCGACAGCGCCTGCATCTGCCGGAAGTGGCGAAGCTTCTAGACTTCCAGCCATTCCTTGCGAATATAGGCGTCGGCACGCAGCGCTGCCGGGGTTCCTTCGAAGACGATGCTGCCGTGGCCCATCACGTAGCAGCGCTCGGAAATCTCCAACGCAATGGTGAGCTTCTGCTCGACCAGCAACACCGACACGCCACGATCCTTCAGCGTCTTCAGATACTGCGCAACAAGCTCGACGATCTTCGGTGCCAGGCCTTCGGTGGGCTCGTCGATCATGATGAGGTCGGGGTCGCCCATCAGCGTGCGGCACAGCGTGAGCATCTGCTGCTCTCCACCCGACAACACGCCAGCCTCGGTGTGCTCACGCTCCTTCAGGCGCGGGAACATCTCGTACATGTCCTTGAACGACCAGCGCGGTGCCTTCTTCCCGCGCTTCTCGCCGAGTTGCAGGTTCTGATGCACCGTGAGCTTGGGGAAGATGTCGCGGTTCTCCGGGACGTAGCCGATGCCACGGTGGGCGATGTCGAAGGTGTGGTGGCCCAGGATCTCCTGGTCGCGGAACTTCACCGAGCCCTCGCCAGTGACCAAACCCATGATGGTCTTGACCGTGGTCGAGCGGCCGGAGCCGTTGCGGCCGAGCAAGGCCACGATCTCGCCCTCGCCCACCACGAGGTCGACGCCGTGCAGGATGTGGCTCTTGCCGTAGTAGGCGTGCAGCTGTTTGAGTTCAAGCATGTCAGTGCCCCGCTTCCGCCGCTTGCGCATCGGCCAGCACCGAGCCCAGGTAAGCCTCTTGCACGCGCGGATTCGCGCGCACCGCTTCCGGCACGTCGAAGGCGATGACCTCGCCGTACACCAGCACCGCGATCTTGTCGGCCAGGCCGAACACCACGCCCATGTCGTGCTCGACGGTCAGCAGCGTCTTGCCGACCGTGACCTCGCGGATGAGTTCGATGAAGCGGCTCGTTTCGCTCTTGCTCATGCCGGCCGTGGGCTCGTCGAGCAGCACCACGTTCGCACCGCCGGCGATGGTGATGCCGATCTCGAGCGCACGCTGCTCCGCGTAGGTCAGGTTCATGGCAAGGGTGTCGCGCTTGCGGTCGAGCTTGATCATTCGCATCAGCTTGTCGGCCTGCGCGTTGGCGTCGTCCAGCCCCGCCAGGAACTTCCAGAACGCGTACTTGTAGCCCAGCGACCAGAGCACGCCGCAGCGCAGGTTCTCGAACACCGACAGGCGACTGAAGATGTTGGTGATCTGGAAGCTGCGAGCCAGGCCCATGCGGGCAATCTCGAACGGCTTCAGGCCGTCGATGCGCTGCCCGTTCAGCACGATCTCGCCGCTCGTGGGCCCGAAGCGCCCGCTGATGAGGTTGAACAGCGTGGACTTGCCGGCCCCGTTCGGCCCGATGATGGCGACGCGCTCACCGGCCAGCACGGCCAGGTCGGTGCCACGGATGATTTCGGTCTTGCCGAACGACTTGCGCAAGTTCTTCAGTTCGATGGCAAAGCTCATGCTGCCTCCCGCGCGCGGATAGCCGCTTCTATTTCGCCCTGCACGTCGCCCCAGCGCACCGCGAACCGGCGGCGCGTGAACTCGAACAGCGCGAAGCCGATACCTGCCACAGCCAGCGCGCCCACCCAAGTGGCCGCCGACCTGGCGTCGAGGTCCAAGCCCAGGAAGTGCAGCACCGGGCCCATGGCTTCGTTGAGTTGAAGGTGGTAGACCATTTCGATCAACGAGGCCACGCCGCAGAACGTGACGATCCCGGTCAGCGCCAGCAGCGCATACCAGCCGAGCAGGCCGCGCAGCTTGCCGAACTTGGCAACCCGCAGGTTCATCATGATGAGGCTGGCAATGCCGCCGGGCGCATACATCACCATCAGCAGGAACACGAGGCCGAGGTACAGCAGCCAGGCCTTGGTGAACTCGGACAACAGCACGAACGCCACCACCATGAGCACCGCGCCGATGATCGGGCCGAAGAAGAAAGTGGCGCCACCGAGGAAGGTGAACAGCAGGTACGCGCCCGAGCGCCCCGCCCCGACCACTTCGGCCGTGGCGATCTCGAAGTTCAGCGCATACATGCCGCCTGCCACGCCTGCGAAGAAGCCAGCGATGATGAACGAGATGTAGCGCACCCGCTGCGTGTTGTAGCCGATGAATTCGACGCGCTCGGGGTTGTCGCGCACCGCGTTAAGCATGCGGCCGAGTGGCGTGCGCGTGAAGGCATACATGCCGGCAGTGCAGACGATCGTGTAGAGCGCAAGCAGGTAGTAGACCTGGATCTGCGGCCCGAAGGTGATGCCACCGCCCTTGCCGCCGCTTGCACCCACCACGCGGTTCGCGGCCACACCGGCCTCGCCACCGAAGAATTCGGGGATCATCAGCGAGGCGGCGAACACCAGCTCACCGATGCCCAGCGTGATCATTGCGAACGTGGTGCCCGATTTCTTGGTGGTGACGAAGCCGAACAGCACCGCGAAGCCCAGGCCGGCGATGCCGCCCACCAGCGGGATCAGGCTCACCGGCACCGGGAAGGTGCCCGCCCCGGCCGCCTTCAGCGCGTGGATGGCAACGAACGAGCCCAGGCCCGAATACACCGCATGGCCGAAGCTGAGCATGCCGCCTTGCCCGAGCAGCATGTTGAACGACAGGCAGGCGACGATGGCGATGCCCACTTGCGACAACATCGTGATGCCCAGGCCGCTGCTGAACACCAACGGTGCAACGAGCAGCACGCCGGCAAACAGCGCCCAGATGATCATGTCGCGCGCACCGAGCGCGCCGTAGAGATTGGCTGAAGGGGTCATGTCAGCGCCGCCCGGCCGCCCGAAGGCGCTGACACGCCCCCTCGGGGGGCAGCGAACAAAGTGAGCGTGGGGGTCCGATTCATATCAGCCTTCCCGCGTGCCCATCAGGCCCTTGGGCCTGAAGATGAGGATCAAGACGAGAAACAGATAGGGAAGGATCGGTGCCACTTGCGCCAGGGTCAGTTTCATCAAGGAGTTGTCGGCCGCAGCAGCACTGAGCGTGAAGCCCACCGACTTGAGCGCCGTGAAAACCGAATAGTCGAGCGCCACCGCGAAGGTCTGGATCACGCCGATCAGGACCGACGCGACAAACGCACCCGCGAGCGAGCCCATGCCGCCGACCACCACCACCACGAAGATGACCGAGCCCACGGTGCCTGCCATCGACGGCTCGGTGACGAAGGTGCTGCCGCCGATCACGCCCGCCAAGCCGGCCAGACCCGCGCCCGCTCCGAACACCATCATGAACACGCGCGGCACGTTGTGGCCGAGCGACTCCACCATCTCGGGGTGCGTCAGCGCGCTCTGGATCACCAACCCGATTCGCGTGCGCGTGAGCATCAGCCAAAGCGCCACGAGCATGACCAACGCGATGAACATCATGAACCCGCGCGTGGCCGGGAACGGCGAGCAGACGATGCGCACCGCCGCGTCTGTGGTTGCGCACATGGCCGCAGGTGCTGCACCCCACAACACATGCATGCCGTCGATGGACGACGTGACGAGCGTAAACAGCGGCCCGCGCAGCGCCTCGGGCGGCTGGAATTCAACCGCCGTGCGGCCCCAGATCAACTGCACCAGTTCCAGCATCACATAGGACAGGCCGAACGTGATCAGCAGTTCCGGCACGTGGCCGAACTTGTGGACGCGCCGCAGGCAGTACTTCTCGAACGCTGCACCGAGCGCAGCCACGATCAGCGGCGCGATGAACAACCCGGGCCAGAAGCCGACCACGCGGGTGATCGAGTAGCCCACGTAGGCGCCGACCATGTAGAAGCTCGCGTGCGCGAAGTTGAGCACGCCCATCATGCTGAAGATGAGCGTCAGCCCCGAACTCAGCATGAACAGCAACAGCCCGTAGCTCAGGCCGTTGAGCATGGATATGGTGAAGAACTCCATCGTGTGCGGTTAATCCGGTGGCAAGCGCGAGAGGTTCGCGGGGGTCGATGGTAGTGTCGCTTGACCGTGTCAAGGAACAGTGCTGCGGACAGATTCGGCGCCGCTGACGAACAAGGCCCGACGAGTCAAGCTCGGTCGGGCCCTGCAGCCAGTGCGCGCGGACTCAGCGCTTGCTCAGGAACCGGTCGGACGCACCATCTGGCAGCTCGTCGGCGTGCTCGACACGTAGGGCTCGTAGGTGGCCACGGGCGCCAGCGTCATGCCGGTGTTCTCGGGCGAGTACGGGTACTTGGCATCGGCCTTTTGCCAGACCGTCATGTACAACGTCTGCTGCAACTGGTGGTCGGTCTTGCGCATTTCGACTTCGCCGCCGAAGGCGCTCTTGACCTTCAGGCCTTCGAGCGCGAACGCCACCTTGACCGGGTCAATCGACTTCGCCTTGGCCATGGCCGCACCCAGCGTTTCGTAGATGCGAACGATCGAGCCGGTGTAGAAGTCGTCGTTGTTCTTGGCCTTGAACTCCTTCAGCCAGGCGTCCATCTGGCCACCCATGTTGTAGTGCACGTACGAGACTTGGTACACGCGGCCGGCGCCGTTGGTACCAAGTGCTGACGGTGTGCCGGTCACGCCAGTGTAGTAAGTGAAGAACTTGCCGGTGTACCCGCCTTCGTTGGCCGCCTTGACCAACAGTGCCAGGTCGGAACCCCAGTTGCCGGTGATCACGCTGTCGGCACCTGACGCCTTGATCTTGGCGATGTAGGGCGCGAAGTCGCGCACCTGCGCGAGCGGGTGCAGGTCTTCGCCGGCGATCTGGATGTCGGGGCGCTTGCGGGTGAGGTATTCCTTCGCGTAACGCGCCACCTGCTGGCCGTGCGAATAGTTCTGGTTCAGCAGGTAGACCTTCTTCACGTCCTTCTGGTCCTTGATGAAGGTGGTCATGGCCTCCATCTTCATCGTGGTGTCACCGTCGAAGCGGAAGTGCCAGAAGCTGCACTTGCTGTTGGTGAGGTCGGGGTCGACCGCCGCTTCGTTCAAGAAGACGATTTCCTTGCCGGGGTTGCGTTCGTTGTGCTTGTTGATCGCATCGATCAGTGCCGTGGCCACGGACGAGCCGTTGCCCTGGATCACGTAGCGAATGCCCTGGTCGATGGCCGACTTGAGTGCATTCAGGCTCTCGGTGGGGCTCAACTTGTTGTCGACGGTGATGATCTCGAACTTCACGCCGGCCGGGTTCGAGGCGTTGAACTTCTCGGCGAAGAACTGCCAACTCTTGGCCTGATTGGAACCCACAGGGCCCATCAGTCCGGTGAGCGGGTCGATCCACATCATCTTGACGGTCTGGCCGGCAAGGGGTTTGGCCTGCGCCAGAACGGTACCGGCATTGACCACCAGGGCAGCGCCCACGGCAAGCTGGCTGAAGGTGAAAAGGCATCGGCAGAAAGGGCTGCGGGCGGTTGTCATGGAAGGGGCCTCTTGGGAGAAAAGTGATCGCGCTGAACGGTAACGGATGCGCGGCCTCGGAGTTACAGGGACTTCCCCGAAGCGCTGTCGCTGGCAGGACAGCCGACAGGTGCGCCGGGTTCCCCCTTCGCCCTGGGGCCGTGAACTCAGTGGCTACACTTGATGCGATGGGCACCATGGACATTTCCCGCAGCGCGCTCGTCGATCCCGGCGCTGACGATGCGGCATCACAGCGCGTCTGGCGCAACCGGTTCCACGGCCTGGGTGACGGTTACTTCACCCCGCTGCCTCCGGAGCCGATGCCGAACCCGCACTGGGTCGCGACCAGCGCGGCGTGCGCAGCCCTTCTCGACCTGCCCGATGACTGGGCGCAGCGCGCCGACCTGAACGCGCTCGGTGTCTTCAGCGGCAATGCGCAGTGGCCCGCAATGCGGCCGCTGGCCAGCGTCTACAGCGGCCACCAGTTCGGGGTGTGGGCCGGGCAGCTCGGCGATGGCCGGGCGCTGCTTCTGGGCGAGCTTGACACGCGTGCCGGCCCGATGGAACTGCAGCTCAAGGGCGCGGGCCGCACCCCCTATTCGCGCATGGGCGACGGGCGCGCCGTGTTGCGCTCGTCGATCCGAGAGTTCCTCTGCTCCGAGGCGATGCACGGTCTGGGCGTGCCGACGACGCGCGCGCTGTGCATCGCAGGCAGTACCCTGCAGGTGCGGCGCGAAGAGGTCGAGACGGCGGCCGTTGTCACCCGCGTGGCACCGAGCTTCATTCGCTTCGGCCATTTCGAGCACTTCGCGCATCACGCTGATGTTTCTCATCCCGAGCGCTTGCGCGCGCTGGTCGACTTCGTGATCGAACACCACTTCCCGGCGTGCCGCGATGCACAACAACCGTATGCAGCGCTGCTGGAGCAGGTGGCACAACGCACCGCGGCGCTGATGGCGCACTGGCAGGCGGTGGGCTTTTGCCACGGCGTGATGAACACCGACAACATGTCGATCCTCGGCCTGACCATCGACTACGGTCCGTTCGGCTTTCTCGACGCGTTCGACCCGGGGCACGTCTGCAACCACTCCGACCACCAGGGCCGATACGCCTGGGCGCGCCAGCCGAACGTGGGCTTCTGGAACCTGCATGCGCTCGGGCAGGCTCTTGTGCCCTTGATCGAAGACTCCGACGAGGCGCTTGCTGCCATCGAAACCTACAAGCCCACGTTCGCCGATGCGCTTCTCGGCCACTGGCGCGCGAAGCTCGGGCTGCAGGGCACCGAAGCCGGTGACCGTGAGCTGGCCGACGACCTGCTGCGCCGCATGGCGGCCGACGCCTGCGACTTCACGATCACCTTCCGCCGCCTCGCCGCTTTCGGAGCGGCAGCCGGCGCCGATAACGCGACCGTGCGCGATCTCTTCATCGATCGCGAGGCGTTCGATGCCTGGGCCCAGCGTTACGCCGCGCGCCTGCAACGCGACGCCTCTGGCGCATCGATCGAGCAAGCCGACACCGACCGCGGCTTGCGAATGAACCGCGTGAACCCCAAGTTCGTGTTGCGGAACCATCTTGCCGATGTCGCCATCCGACAAGCCCGCGCCGGTGATTTCAGCGAAGTCGAGCGATTGCACGCGGTGCTCGCCAGACCGTTCGACGAGCAAGGCAGCGACGCAACGTTGCGCTATGCCGGCTTCCCGCCCGAATGGGCGAAAACCATCGAGGTGTCTTGTTCATCATGAGTCAGAGCGATCCCAAGCAATCCAGGCAATACGCGATCAGCAAGTCCGAGGACGAGTGGCGCGCCCAGCTGGACCCGATGCAGTTCCAGGTCGCTCGCCACGCGGCGACCGAGCGCCCCTTCAGCGGCAAGTACTGGGACCACTGGAGCAACGGCCAGTACAACTGCGTGGGCTGCGGCACGCCGCTGTTCAAGTCCGACACCAAGTTCGACGCAGGCTGCGGCTGGCCCAGCTACTTCGAGCCGGTCAATTCAGAGGTGATCGAACGCATCGTCGACCAGACCCACGGCATGGTGCGCGTCGAGGTGCGGTGCAACAAGTGCGGCTCGCACCTCGGCCATGTGTTCGAAGACGGGCCGCAGCCCACCGGCGAGCGTTTTTGCATCAATTCCGCCGCGATAGACTTCGCGCCGAAGTAAATGAAGATCCTGCTCGATTTCCTCCCGATCATCCTGTTCTTCGGCATGTTCAAGTACGCCGAGGGTCACTCCGACTGGGCGGCGCGCTTCGCCAGCGAGCACTTCGGCTTCATCGTCTCGGGCGGTGTGGTCGGCACCGAGGAAGCGCCGGTGCTGCTGGCCACGCTGGTGGTCATCGTCGCCACCACGGCCCAGATCACCTACCTGCTGGCGCGCCGGCGCAAGATCGACATGATGCTGTGGATCACCTTCGTGCTGGTCGTGGTGCTGGGGGGCGCGACCGTGTGGTTCCACAACGCGACCTTTATCAAGTGGAAGCCGAGCGTACTGTACTGGGCCATGGGCCTGTCGTTCTGGATCAGCCAGACCGTGTTCAAGAAGAACCTGCTGCAAACGCTCATCGGCGACCAGCTCGAACTGCCGGCGCCTGTGTGGCGACGTCTGAACGCCGCGTGGATCACCTTCTTCGGCCTGATGGGCGTGATCAACCTTTACGTGGCGTACACCTACTCCACGTCAACCTGGGCCAGCTTCAAGGCCTTCGGCGCGACCGGGCTGATGCTGGTCTTCATGGTGGCGCAGGGCTTCTATCTGAACAAGCACCTGCTGCCCGGGGCCGCGCCGGGTTCGAAGGCCGGCGGCGCGCAAACTCCGGAATGACTGAGATGACCGATTCCACCCCAACGGCCGGCTTTTCAGCCGACGACATTCGCGCCACGCTGGCAGCCGCTTTGGCGCCTAGCGTGGTCGACGTTCAAGACGACAGCCATTTGCACGCCGGCCACGCGGGCGCCCGCGAAGGCCGGCACTTCAGTGTGCAGATCGTCAGCGAGCGGTTCGCGGGCCTGTCACGCGTGGCGCGGCACCGGCTCGTCTATGATTGCCTCGGCTTGCTGATTCCACGCGGCATCCATGCCTTGGCGATCGATGCGAAGGCACCTTCGGAGCCCCGCGCGGCTTGATCTCCAGCCACTTGTTTTCGCTGCCAGCCGGCGTGTGCATCAACTGCATCATGCCCAGCGCCTGGACCCACCCCCGCATTCCACTGAAAGGCACCTGCCCATGCTGAAGAAGAGTCTCATTGCAGCCAGCGTACCTGCGCTGCTGCTCGCCACCCTGCTCGCGCTGCCGCTGGCTTCGCTAGCCCAGAACGTTGCCATCGTGAATGGAAAGGCCGTGCCCAAGGCGCGCGTCGAAGCGTTCATCAAGCAGATCCAGGCCCAGGCGGCAGGGCAAGGCCAGCAGCTGCCGCCCGACCTGGACCAGCGCGTGCGTGACAAGATCGTGATGGACGAGATCTTCTCGCAGGAAGCCGAGAAGCGCGGCCTCGCCGCCACGCCGGAATACAAGGTGCAGATGGAGCAGGCGCGCCAAGCCGTACTGATGCAGGCGCTGCTGTCGGACTACGCCAAGAAGAACACCGTGACCGACGCCGACCTGAAGGCCGAGTACGACAAGTTCAAAGCCCAGTCCAGCGGCACCGAATACCGTGCGCGCCACATCCTGGTCGAGAAGGAAGACGAAGCCAAGGCGCTGATCGCGCAGATCAAGGCAGGCGGCAACTTCGAGGAACTGGCCAAGAAGAACTCGAAGGACCCAGGCTCGGGCGCCAACGGCGGCGACCTCGACTTCGCGGCACCCGGCTCTTACGTGCCGGAGTTCTCGCAGGCGATGGTTAAGCTAAAGAAAGGCGAGATGACGCAGGAGCCGGTCAAGTCGCAGTTCGGCTACCACATCATCAAGCTCGACGACACGCGCGAAGCGCAGTTCCCGCCGTTCGACGAAGTCAAGCCGCAGATCAAGCAGCGGCTGGAGCAACAGCGCCTGGCCGCCTTCCGCGACGAGGTGCGGGCGAAGGCGAAGACCGACTACAAGTTCAGTAATTGAACGCTTCGCTACTGTGACAAGGTCGCCTGCGGCGACCTTGCTCGGCTATTTTTCCGACTCGGGATGCAGGCGCCCGGCCTCGATGCGCAGTTGCCGGTCGCAGCGCGCCGCGATACCGCGATCGTGGGTGACGAGCACGAGCGTCGTGCCAGACTCGCGGTTCAGGTCGAACATCAGCTTCATCACCGTCTCGCCCGTCGCGAAATCGAGGCTGCCGGTGGGCTCGTCAGCCAACAGCACGGCGGGTTGCACGACGAAGGCCCGTGCCAGCGCGACGCGTTGTTGCTCACCCCCGGAAAGCACCTTAGGGTAGTGGCGCAGGCGCTCGCCCAGGCCCACGCGCCGCAGCATCTCGGTCGCCAACAAGCGCGCATCGCTGCGGCCTTGCAGCTCCAGCGGCAACATCACGTTCTCGAGCGCATTCAGGTTCCCGAGCAACTGGAAACTCTGGAACACGAACCCCACTTTGGCAGCTCGCACGGCAGCGCGCGCGTCTTCGTCGATGGTGAAGAGGTCGACGCCGGCGAGCTTCACGGTGCCGGTGGTCGGCGTGTCGAGCCCGGCGATGATCGCGAGCAAGGTGCTCTTGCCCGAACCCGACGCGCCGACGATGGCGGCCGACTGGCGCGGCGCAAGGTCAAAGGAGATGTCATGGAGAATCGTCAAGGTGCCGGTGGAGTCGCGCACCTGCTTGGTCACGCGCTCGACGGCAATGATGGGTTCGGACATGAATGACGGTGTTCTGTTTCAAGTGAAGACGAGCCGCCGGGTTTGGCTGGCGCACTGTACCGCGCTGGTCGCTGCAGCCACGCTGGTCGCTGCATCGCCCGTGCCGGCCGAAGGGGTGGCACGCGGCAAGCTGGTGCTGGTGGTCGGTGACAGCTTGTCGGCCGAGTACGGCCTGAAGCGCGGCAGCGGCTGGGTCGCCTTGCTCGATGCGCGCGTGCAGCAGAAGAAGCTGCATGCCACGATCATCAACGCCAGCATCAGTGGCGACACCACGTCGGGTGGCCGCTCGCGCCTGCCGGCGCTGCTGAAGCTGCACAAACCGGACGTGGTTGTCATCGAGCTCGGTGGCAACGACGCCTTGCGCGGCCTGCCGCTGAGCATGACGCGCGCCAACCTCGACGAGATGGCCCGCGCTGCCAAGGCGGGCGGCGCCAAGGTGGTGATGGTGGGCATGCAGGTGCCACCGAACTACGGGCGCCAGTACGGCGACGACTTCGCCGGCCTGTTTGCCAGCGTCGCCAAGGCGCAAGGTGCGAGCCTCGTGCCGTTCCTTCTGAAAGGCGTGGCCGATACGCCGCAAGCCGAGGCGCTGTTCCAGGCCGACCGCATTCACCCCCGCGAAGCCGCTCACCCGGTGATGATGGACAACGTCTGGGCGGTGCTGGGGCCGATGCTGGGGTGACGAGGTGATCGCCTAGCGTTCGCGCTCTCCCCTGCGTTCTTCGCGCGGGGCCTTGGTGGCTTCCTTGGGTAGCTCTTTCGCGGGGTCTGCGACGGGCGGCTTTGGCGCCGCTTCCGGGGCACGCGGGCGCGATGGCGCGACGTGCGGCGGCTCGGCTCGTGCCGGCTCCACAGGCCGCGGCGCAGCCTGTGGGCGCTCTTCGCCACGGCGCATCGGTTGCGGCCGCATCGCTGGCACTTCCTGCATCGGCACGGGTGCGAGGGCGCGTGGATCGTTCGGCGGAGGTGCACGCACGACCAACGGTGGCGGGGTGGCGGGCGCGGCCATCGGCGCACGCGTTGGGGGCGGCGCGGCCGGCGCGGGCGGGGCGGCAGGTGCCGCCATCACGGCTGGTGCGGGCACCGCCTGCGGCACCGCCGGGCGCCCTGCCCCGGGTGCGACACCGCGCTCCACCGGTGGTGTGAACTCGCCGCGGCGGTTCTCCCCGCGCGGCGCGCGGCCGGCGTCGTTTGGTGCGCGCTGCGGTGCGACTGGCGCGGCAACGGCCGGGGCAGGCGTCACCGCAACCGGCACTGTCGGCGTTGGCTGCGCGCCCGCCACCGGCGCGCGTGCGGGCGGCTGGGCCGCTTGCATGACGGGCGCGCGCCCGGTGTCGCGCGACGGTGGTGGCGCGGGCGTGACATCGCGGCCGCGATCCCCGCCGCGCTCATCACTGCCACCGCGCCCGCCACGACGGTCATCGCCTCGCCCCACCGGCAGCGGCGCCGAGCGGGCCGTTGACGCGACCACGGGCGGCGCCGCGACGGGTGCGGTGATTAGTACCGGTGCTGCATCGGTACGGTGTTGATCGACTCGGTCTCCGCGATCCCCCCTTTCCCCGCCATCCCCGCGATCCCCGCGTGCCTGGCGCCACTGCGCGGCGGCCGCAGCCACCGGCTCGCGGCCGGTCAGCACTGTGGCCGGCACCACCACCAGCGCATTCGGCAGGTGACGATTCTGGAACTCGCGCGGCGCTTGCGGGTTGTTGATGACTGTCGTGATGTTGGTGATGTTGGTGACGTTCGTGATGTTGATGTTCTGCGCGTAGCGCGGGCTCGCCTGATAACCCGGAACAAACACCTCGCGTGGCGCCAGCGGGAACCAGCCGACCGCCGGCGCGGCCGACTGCCCGCCGCCGCCTATGTTGATCGACACGCTCAGCTGCGGCCCGCCGACCCACGCCACCAACGCCGGTGCGTAAACCGGCCGCACGACACGCTCGCCCGGCGTCCAGCACCAAGTGTTGCGCACGTTGACCCAGCGGCCATAGTGGAACGGTGCGAAGCCCCACGGCGCATCGTCGACCCATGTCCAGCCCCACGGGCGCACCCAGGCCCAGTGGCCGGTGCTGTAAGGCACCCAGCCCACGGCCACCTGGCGCGGCACCCACAGCGCACCGTAGTCGGGGTTCTGCTCCCAAAGCCCGTAGCGGTCGAGTTCGTCGGCACCGGTCATCTCGGGTGACACATAACGCACGGCCGGGGCACGATCACGCGCGCGGTCACGGTCGCTGTTCCAGGCTGTGAACGCATCGTTCACGGGCCCGGCCACGCCGTACTGCGCCACGTTGTTCTGGTCGATGAAGAATTCGGCCCGTTGGCCCGGCTGCACCGCCACGCCGGCCCCCTGGCCTTCGAAGTAGGCCTCGCCCGCATAGACCGTGACGAAGCTCGAGCGCGCACCCAGGTCGACCCGGTAGCGGCCCGCGCGCTGCAGCAGGAACCGGCCATCGGCAGTACCGATGTCGACGCGGCCGGCTTCGGACGTGTCGCGCACGCGAGCAGCGACGCTGCCACTGCGCAGCTGCATCGAGAAGCGGTCGTCGTCGAGCAACGCCACGTCGAGTTCGGTTCCTGCGTCCAGGCGCACGGTGGTCGAGCCCACTTGAAGTTCGGCCCGCGCGCCCGCGTCGGTGGCCAGGCGGTCGCCGGTGGTCAGCGGCTGGTTGCGCCGTGCACTGGCCCATTCGTTCGTGTCGGGGCTCCAGACCCACACCCGGCCTTCGACACTCGCCAGGCGGGCGACCCGGCCCGGCGGGTCGGCTGGCGCGGGTTGCGCGGTGGCGTGAATGGCCCAAGCGCAACTGAAAAGCAAAGCCGTGGCCAGCGCCAATGCGCGTGCGGGGTTGACCCGGTGGACGAGTTGCCCACCCGGTTGACGGCTGAACAAAAGCTTGAGCGCAGAAGTCATGGCGCGAACTTTCAGTGAGTGCCCGTATTCAACGCCAATCCACCGCACCACGCCGACCAAGTTCTCCCGGCGGAGACTTTCCTTTACAACTCAGCAATGTAGGCAAGCCGCGCCACGCTTCAATCGTCGTCGCCCGCGCCCAGCGCTGGGAACAACACGCTGGTGAAACCGAAGCGGCTGAAGTCACGCACCCGCATCGGGTAGAGCTTGCCGATCAAGTGGTCGCACTCGTGCTGCACCACGCGTGCGTGAAAGCCTTCGGCCTCGCGGTCGATCAGCGCACCGTCGGGTGTGAAGCCGGTGTAGCGGATGCGCACAAAGCGTGGCACCACACCGCGAAGGCCGGGCACCGAGAGGCAGCCTTCCCAGCCTTCTTCCTCCAGGTCACCGAGCGGCGTGATCTGCGGGTTGATCAGCACGGTCTCGGGCACCGGCGGTGCATCGGGGTAGCGCTGGTTGGTGCTGCCGAAGCCGAACACGACGAGCTGCAAGTCGACGCCGATCTGCGGTGCGGCCAGGCCTGCGCCGTTGACCGAGTGCATGGTCTCGAACAGGTCGTCGATCAGCGCGCGCAACTCCAGCGTGCCGAAAGCGTCAACGGGTTGGGCCACGCGCAGCAAGCGCGCATCGCCCATCTTCAGGATCTCGCGAATCGTCATGCAGCCATTTTCGCAAAGGCCGCAATCACCTCGGTCGGCGCCTGCACCAACTCGATCAGCACGCCTTCGCCGCTGAGCGGGAACTCGTCGTTGCTCTTCGGGTGAACGAAGCAGATGTCGAAGCCCGCTGCGCCTTTGCGGATGCCGCCGGGTGCGAAGCGCACGCCGCTCGCGCTCAACCACTCGACCGCACGCGGCAGGTCGTCGACCCAGAGGCCGATGTGGTTCAGGGGTGTGGTGTGCACGGCAGGCTTCTTGTCAGGGTCGATGGGCTGCATCAGGTCGACCTCGACCTTGAACGCGCCCACGCCCATCGCGCAGATGTCTTCATCGACATTCTCGCGCTCGGACCGGAAGTTGCCGGTCACGTCGAGGCCGAACATGTCGACCCACAGCGTCCGCAGGCGCGACTTGTCGGGCGCGCCGATGGCCACCTGCTGGATGCCGAGCACCTTGAACGGCCGCGTGGCCGCCGGCGCAGTCATGCCTTCTCCCGCACGAACTCGAGTATGACCTGGTCGACCGACAGGCTCTCGCCCTTGGCCGCAAGCACGCTGCCGACCACGCCATCCCGCTGCGCAACGAGGATGTTCTCCATCTTCATCGCCTCGATCACCGCCAGCTTCTCGCCCGCCCGCACCGCCTGCCCGGGTTGCACGGCCACGTCGACAAGCAGGCCGGGCATCGGCGAGAGCAGGAACCGCGACAGGTCCGGTGGCGCCTTGAACGGCATCCACTCGATCAACTCGGCGGCGCGCGGCGAGAGCATGCGCACTTCAAGCTGGGCGCCGTCGTGCATCACGCGGTAGGCCAGCATCAGGCGTTCGACCTGCGCGCTGAACGGCCGGCCGTTGACCAGGCCATGCACCGCCACGTCGCGCAGCGCACTGTCCAGGCGGATCGCGCAGGTCTCGGCGCCAACGACCACGGTGAACAGGTCGCCTTCGGCCTGCACCTGAACCGGCGTCTTCGAGCGCGCACCGGCAGCATCGGTCTGCACGGCGATGAAGTCGCCGCCGATCTCCAGTTCGTGCCCTCGCAACTGCCCGCTGATGCCGGCAGAGCGCGCCAGCACGCGGCGGTTGGTGGCAGCCGCCAGGGCCAGCAGAAAGGCGGGGGCGTGGTGCTTGACCGAATCGGCGGTGAAGCCTTTCGGGTACTCCTCGGCGATGAAGCCGGTGTTGAAGTTGCCCGACGCGAAGCGCGGGTGCGCCAGCAACGCGGCCTGGAACGGAATGTTGGTCGAGATGCCGCGGATCACAAACGCGTTCAGCGCCTCGCGCATCTTCGCGATCGCATCTGTGCGGTCATTGCCATGCACGATGAGCTTGCAGATCATCGAGTCGTAGAACATCGGGATCTCGCCGCCCTCGTAGACGCCCGTGTCCACCCGCACGCCCCCTTCGGGTGGCATCGGCTTCGACGCGAACATCGTCGTCGCCGGCGGCTGGAACGTCACCAGCCGGCCAGTGCTCGGCAGGAAGCCGCGCAGCGGGTCTTCCGCATTGATGCGGCACTCCATCGCCCAGCCCTTGCGCGGGATCTGCGCTTGCGTGAACGCCAGCTTCTCGCCGGCCGCAACAAGGATCATCTGCTCCACCAGGTCGAGCCCGGTGATGCACTCG
>Ga0123337_10001386_pt1 | contig 31386 bp, 21 predicted proteins | sample frozenSSSSmetaG_FD_89792 | JGI IMG/M metagenome (GOLD analysis project Ga0123337, IMG submission 89792) | Glacier valley bacterial and archeal communities from Borup Fiord, Nunavut, Canada, to study Microbial Dark Matter (Phase II) -... | ecosystem: Environmental > Aquatic > Freshwater > Ice >...
GAGGTTGTGTATTCTGAGGAATATAATCCACCAGGTTCAGTTTGTGCAATTGTTGCAACTGTTCCTTCACCCATTTCTCCGGTTTTTTTAACCTGCGGGCAATTTCGTATTCGTAAATATGGGTGTAAAAGTCGAAGAGTCCACCATAAGAGCGCAGCATCATTTTAAACAAGACATCCACCGACTCGTGTTTCAGTTGCCATTCATACAGTTCCTGATAGGTGCATAAGATCTTCAGGCGCGAGGGTGTGTACAGCGATTCAGTGGTCTGGAAATAGGCTTCACTTTCCAGTATTTTTAAGGCTTTGTAGACCAGACTGGGACTGATACCATAATAATTGCAGAGCTCGTTCAGTTCGAGGTTATAACTCGTGCCTTGGCCTGAGCCCACTGCCACCTGCAGGTAATTGCAAATCAGTTCGTAGATGCGGTAAATATCGGTGGTGGAAGGGTATTTGTTGATGATGTTCCTGTCATCTTCCGCATCATCAGAAGCGTGGTGTAGCAGAATACAATACGCCTTTGCGCCGTCTCTTCCTGCTCTTCCCGCTTCCTGGTAATAGGCTTCCAGCGTATCCGGTTTTTGTTCGTGAATCACAAAACGCACCTCCCCTTTGTCTATGCCCATACCAAAAGCATTCGTGCACACCATAATCCGTGTTTTGCCTTGTTTCCAGTCGTCCTGTTTTTGCGTGCGCAATTTCGCTTCCAGTCCGGCGTGGTAATCGTCGGCACTGATGTTTTGTTTTTGCAGCAAACGCGCTATCTCCGTCGTTTTTTTGCGGCTTTTCACGTATACCAGGCCGGTGCCTTTCAGCTTGCGGCAGATATCTATAATTTTCTGCAGTTTGTTTTCCTCTTCCTGCACCACATAAGCCAGGTTTTTGCGCGTAAAACTCTGTACAAAAATCTGCGCCTTTTTCAGTTCCAGTTTTTTCTCTATATCCTTTACCACCTCCTTGGTGGCAGAGGCCGTAAGGGCAATGCAGGTCAACTTGTGAAACTTCGCTTTAAAGTCGGCTATCTGCAGGTAAGGCGGCCTGAAATCGTAGCCCCATTGGGAGATACAGTGCGCCTCGTCTATGGCCATCAGATTGAGCGGAATATTCAGGGCATAGTCGATAAAATGTTTGCTGAGCAGCCTTTCCGGCGATACATATAAGAACTTGTATTTGCCGTTGATGCAGTTTTCCAGTTCAAATTCAATCTCCCTGCGACTCATACCGCTATAGAGTGCCACGGCCATGATGTCGCGGTTTTTGAGGTTTTCCACCTGGTCTTTCATCAGGGCTATCAGCGGAGTCACCACCAGGCAAACACCTTCCTTCATCAGAGCGGGCACCTGAAAACACAGCGATTTTCCGCCGCCGGTGGGCAATAAAGCGATGGTATCCTGACCGCGCAACACAGATTCCACAATGTCTTTCTGCAAGGGCCTGAAGGCCTCATAACCAAAATACTGCTTCAATATGTGTTCGGGGGAATGCAAGGCAAAAAAAGAAGGGCTAAATTAAGCCAAATTTGGGAAATGGGAAAGGGGAGTTTTTGGGGGGGCTGGATAATTCGATTCTAGTTTGGATATATTTGCTGCAATAGTTTAAAAAACAAACTGAATCGGTTAAGGAATATTGCTTGATTTTTAAACACCGTAACAATACGCCTTCACTATCCGTTCAAGTATTAAATCATCAGAGTATCATATATTTGCCCAAACTAAACATGAAATATACTTTATTATTCTTCTCCTGCTATCTGCTATCTTTTACTTCAGTTCATAGCCAAAAACGACACACTAAAGATACCATCCCCTCGCATATACTCGACAGGAAAAATGTTTTTGTCGATATTAAAACCGGATTCGGAGTTGCTGCTGTTTCTGATCCTTTTACTTTCACCGGTTTTTCCTATAAAATTATGCCTGAATTTGAATACATGCTATTGAATACATTTTCTGTCTGTGTGGCATTAAATTATTTACACTCTAATAATACATATCAAGGGTCGGGGGGTAAAATTATTGAGAAATCTGCTTATACGGGTGTAAAAAAATATTTTAGTATAGGGCGCAACCATTCACTGAATTTAAATGCAGGATATCATTATGGCAATGATATTCTTATACTCACTGATAGAAGTTCACAAAGCAATCATGATATGATTGGAGGCAATTGGTCAGCCGGATTTGGATACCAGAATTTTCCGCGCAAATTGTTTGGACATACCAACCAGAATTGGGGTTATTTTATTGATGTGGCTTATGCTTTTGGCGGGGGCAATACCTTTAGATTTACTGCCGCAGGTCTGGGTATCAAATATCTTTTCAACAGGAAAAAATAAGACCAATACCTTTTCAAGTATTGGTCTTATAAAAATGGTAAGAAGTGTTTTCTGCCGAAAACCTATCTAAAAATCTCTATTCCACTATCAGTTTACCTATCACCTGCCTATTGGTCGTGGTGACAATATACAAACCTGGAGCGAGGTTTTTAAGGTCTAAGATTTGCTCACCTTCATTGACAAAAATTTTAATGGTTTTGCCCATTACATCGGTGATGATGATGTCGGTTTTTTCCTTGCTCACGATGGTCATGCGGTTGTGTGCCGGATTAGGGTACATAAGTATGTCTTGTAATCGCAGTTCACTGATGCCTGTGCTGTCACAGTTTTTCACCACAACCGTAAAAGCTTGTTGTCCACCAAGGGTATCGGGGAAAACAGACTGACATCTTTTACCACCTGATACCTGATAAGAATCGTACAAAAACACGTTGTATGTGCCTGCTGTTGTATACACATGTGAGATGGTATCATTGGCAGCGGTAATGGTATCGAATTGTGAAGCAAACTGATTGTCACCAAAATTCCATACCCAGATATTGCTGTCTTTCCTGTTGTACTTGCTGGTATTTTTAAAACGGATGGTATCGCCCTTGCAATATTCTTTTTTGATAAAAGTGTCGAACATGGGCACAGCACCATCTATAGTAAAACTTACAGAATCTGCATGTGAGCAGCCCAAGGCGGTAAAGACTGTAAGCGTGATGGTATAGGTGCCCGGAATGTCATAAGCATGACCAACGGCTGCGGGCATGGTGCCATAAAAAGGTGTAATAGCGTAGTTGCCTTTGTCGCCCCAGTTGACAGACCATTTGACGATGATATCCGAAGCCTTGCCATATTTTTTAAGATGCGGATCCATCACATAAGAAGAGTCGAACAATTCCAATATGCTGCGGCATTGCGGGCGCGATACTGCGGTCTTAAATTTGGCTCTAACGGCAGTGGTAAATATTTCCTGGATAAAGGTATCTCTGCATCCCATACTATCAGAAGCGGCTGTGCGTATGATATAAGAAGCGCCGGTATCTTTGTTGTAATAAATACCTCCTGATAAACTGCCTAACTGCAGCACTTGGTTGGGTTTGTTGTCAAGGCCAGTATTACTATATGGCCACGCACCAAAAATAGTTTTGGGATTGTTCAGATCATCATCTGCTTTGCTGAGGTCGGTTTTGGTATATCCTTCTCTGTAGGCATTACCCGCTTCTGCTATGCGGTCTCTCCAATAATCTGTAGGGTCTAATAAACGGAAAGTCAATTCCGGATAAGGGTCAAAATATCTGAACTCGGGAGAGGTATACACGGCTGAACTATGGCAGAGAATAGTATCTGCATAATTCATGTGGCCATAAAACCCTACAGACACTTTTTTGGCATATCCTTGAATTTTAGGACAAGTGCCCGCCGTATTCAAATTGATGGCAAAGTTGGCGTAAAACATTCCGCTGTGTTTTGGCGTAAAGGTATAGGCGTGATAGGTGATGCCGTTATAAGCTTTCACGGTATCTATAGGCAATAAAGAGGTGTCGCGGTAATGCAGGATTTGTTTCTGGTCGGCCACGGTGCTGAAAACAATGGCTTTTCCAAACCCTGTAGTATCGATGATACCGCGTGAGCCGCTATAAGGTTTGCCTATAGTGCCCTTTCCGTTCCACATGGAGTTGGCGAGCTGTTTTGGTGTCAGCTGATAAATATCAATCTCTGCCGCCTGCAATTGGTTTTTCACCTCATCAAACACATTGCTAATATCTGCTTCTGTATGCCATTTGGTGATTTTTGCGATACGTATCACCTGGCTGTCGGTGCTGTTGAATTTGTTGTCGAAAACATGGTGTTTGACAATGCTGAGTTGATTGATGAGGTATGCAGTATCCGGATGTATCTGTACATAACGGTCATACGTTTCAGTCACAATCAAAGCATAGGTTTGGTTAAAGTATTTACCTGAATTTTCGGACGCAAAAGACCAAACGGTATTTTTAACATCCTCGTTATAGGTTCTGTTCCAACCATTGGTGGCCAAACTGATGGGCTGGTTTTTACAGATGGTATTAAAGATGCCTTTCTGTTGTGGGTTCACAATGTTGAAACTGTTGTCGATAAGCGGGAACCTTGCAAATTTTGGATAATAAACAGTGTCCTGACACATTTGCGGATACACACCGTTTGGCCAGATGCCATTGCCCACTATCAGGCCGATATTCACAAAACCCGTGGCCGTATCTTTGATCATGTCTTTGGTATATTGCACAGAATACCTGTCGGGCGCCGGTCCGTTAATTTGATAACCGTTCACAGGTACACCATAAGGGGGTGCTATAGGAGGCAATCCCCCTGTGCCAATTTGCCCCGGACTGAGGTTTTTGCCAATGGCAGGTACCCAGGCATTTTTGTTTTTAGCTGTATCAAAATTAATTTCCGCCCAGGTGGGTGTGCAGCCTGCTTTTACATCATCCAGAATAAACGTGATGCCGAAACCTTCGTTGTCACTTCCAAGACATTGTATGCCGGATTTTCTGAGTCTTTTTGCTGTCGGCGGTTGCAGTGAAATTGCGGTATGCACTTCGCTGGCGCAGGCCAAAGGATGTTTGATGTCTTTTTGCCAAAGTTTAACATCATAACACTTCACATGGCTGCCGGAATAAAAATGCTGACGGTGTGCAGCGGGGTTGATACTGTCGCCATTCTGAAAAGCAGGGATGCGTATGGTTTTCCATATTTTATAGTTAGACCCTGCCAGACGCATGGGTATGGTATCCTGCTGATAGTCCACCCATACATTGTAAAGTGCCTTATCTGTAGTCGTTTTAATCACCAGTGTCTGACCGGCCTGCATATTCAGATAACGCGGTCCTATAAAACGGGTAGGGGGTAAACCTGTATTCGGGTCGACATACACTGTATCGCCTGCTTGCAGATAAAATCTTGTGGGTTTGGTCAAATCCGTTTTTGAGATACCTCTGATTTCCTTTTGCACCATGATTTTGTTGGAGATATTCAAATAGGCAATAGAATCTTTGGTTGTGAGGGCCAAGGGATTGTCGCCATAATATAAAAAGGTATCTCTCACTATAGCCACAGAATCATCAGACCATAATCTCATGCGGTAATAGACACCGGAGTCTATATTATATCTGGAGATATAGGCAGGTTTCATGCTGAAGGTTTCATCGTACTGCTGCTCCCAGGGGGTGTACCAGTGTTGAGGCAAAGGGTCTTTGCTGTAGCGGCAGTTCTTATTGATATTCTGTCCGTTTTTTGTATCGGTGGTACATTGTTCACAATAGGTATCGTCAAAATCCCAGAGGCGAATGACGTTCTGATTACCCCTTTGTTGCGGATTGGCTTTTAAAGAGACCTGACTGTTGCTGCCGGTAAAATAATGTCCCAGCGGACGGTTAAATCCTTTGTTATCCGTATAAGTGCTATCGTCATCCTGCATGCGACTATCGTTGTGGTAAAATTTAGAGAAATTTGTAAATTTAACGGTGTCTTTAATCACACATTGTGAGCGCAGTGAATCGATGATAAAACCCATTCCCGGTGCTTCAATGATACTTTGTGGTCCAATCACCAGAACGGTGTCGAACACTGTGAGCCCGCAGCCGGGAATCTGGTGGGTAAAACTGAAGTTGACTTTGTAAACTCCGGGGCTGCTGAACTTGTATGAGCCCGACCAAGCCCGCAGAATATGATTAGGGGTAAAGGGTTGTTCAAAAATGTACAGGGGGTTGGCTCCCTGTATCACAGGACCATCTTTTAAACTGAAATGTATCACAGGGTTAGAGGAGCAAACGGAATCGTAGTCCGCAATAATAGTAGCTTTATTGTTGATATTGGTAGCTGAAGTATTAAAGATAAATGAATCCCTGCAACCGGAATTGCTTTCCACTTTGAGTGTGGTATTAAAACTCCCTTTATTAGGCCCCACAGTTTTAAACCAGTGGCAAATACCATTGGTGACGTTCAGGTTCCATAGATTAGGCGTGTTTTTATTGCCTGCATCTGATTGTCCATCACCCCAGTCCCAAGCAAAAGATTTGATGCTGTCGAGTGGTATGGTGGAGCGGTTGCTGAGGCATAAAAGGACACTGTCGCAGCGTTTTGGTTGAGGGGAGGTAAATGAGAGTCCGAAAGAAGGAGACACAATAGCAATGGCGTTATAAGTCTTGCTGGTCATACAAGCATTGCTGTCTTCTGCAGTCACTGTCATGCTGTATGTACCACCTGAAGGGTTGCTGAAACTATGGCAAAATGTTCTGGGTCCATTGCCATAAAACATATAATAAGCGCCATCGGTAAACTCCACTTTTATCCATTTTAAGTTGGTGTTGTTTTGCGTGGATTTGGTGCTATCCAGAAAACAAAAACTATTGCCATTATAACATTGTCTTTTGACGGAAATTAGTCGGATATTGATTTTGGGTTTTGCTTTGACATTGATGGTCACAGAGCTGTTACAGGTTTTTCCGTTAACATCCTTTAAAGATAGCTTGATGACCTTATAGCCGGGGCTGTTAAATGTAAATGTGGGATCGCACAGAAGGGCATTGCTGCCTTCCTGATTAAAGTCCCATACCACACTAGAGGGATTGATTGAATTGCAACTAAAAGCAATTTCTTCACCGACACAAGAAGCGCCGGAATAGGTAATCTGACAGCTTTGGGCCTTGGCAGCATCTGTAGAAAAACAAATGGCCATCAACAGGACAAAGGTTTTCAGCAGGGGGTTAAAAAGGAATTGTATTGTTTTCATAGTAGAGCTGATAAAGGGTGGTTTTTTAGTGTTGTTTTAATAGTAGAACCCTAAAAAAGGCAAAAGGTTGCCTGAGCTTGGTTCAAATGCAATAATAAGATAAAAAATCTGGAGGAGAGATTGGTTTGTAAAATGGGAGGGAGAAGCAGTCGATGAATAGGAGGGCTGTACTTGCTCTGGTGGGGTAGGTGTTCTGTGTCCTGAATTGAATTTAATCCTTATTTCAGTTGCTCATTTCCACAATTGCAAAACCTCTGGATTTAGATAAGCGGGAATTAATAATCAATACGACAATCACGAAGATATAAATCGCAAATTCCGGTAAATAACCCAGTCCGACCAAAACACCGGTGAGTATGGAGCCCAACAAGAGCATGACGATGAATTTAAGATTAAAAAGCTGTCCAAATTTGAATCTGCATTCATATGTTTTCTGGACTTCTCCGTTTTTATAAAAGTGGCATTCAAGTATACCTTTAAGCACATTTGTAGTGAGCACTTTTACTTCGTAACGGTTATTGTGACTATCTGTAAATGTATGTTCCCCATTCATTTTTAAGCTTCTTTTTTCGGATACCAGATCTTCGTTGAGGTATACTTTTTCTTTGCCACTAAAGCATGAGCCCCAAACTTTAATGGTATTGAACTCGTCGTGATAGACAAACCAAATGCCTTGAGAAATACTTCCTTGTGCTGTGTTGGGTAGTTGATTCATGTTTGATGGATGTTGCAGCCTGCAACAAACTTACAAAGGAAAAGTTGAACTGACAAGCTTATAGTAGTTAAGGTTCTTTTAACTATAATTTTAGTCCAGCGGTATACCAAACCAAGTGACATTATAAAACATCGCTTTTCGTCCGGCTCTATTTTTACTGAAGTATAATTTCAGCCAATCTTGTTGTTCCTTCAGAAGTTTTGAAACATTCTCAATGGATTTTGTGAGTTGTTGAATGACACTGCTGGTATGATCATCGGGATTGGAAATTTGTCCCAATTTGTCCCTTGCTTCTTGTAATTGACGGTCCACCACATCCAACATCGCCTGAATGGTTGAGTCAGATGACTTCGGGATAAACTGTTTGTTTTTAAATCAATAAATTCGTTGAAACTATTGATGCCTGCATTGTAGTCAGCTGCGGCAGAATTGTACAAATCAACCGTTGTTTTTTGCCTGTCGTTCTCAATCTCCAATTTCAGGTGTTGCAGTCTGTCGAATACCATCGAGTTTTTAATGCCATTTTTCGCCACGCGATATGCTGATGACCTTAGCTGCTCAATAGGAGTTTGTTGTTCATACCATTGTATGCTGTCAATGAAATTAAAAAAAGGTTTGTTGGTATTCACTTGAGTTTTCCCCTCGTAAAATTCCTGGTTGCTTACAGGGTAATTAAAAAACTGCCATAAATAGTCGAATGGCATATGTGATTTGATCAGCGTTGCCGGACTTGCCTTGTAATAGTCGTTATTTATTTTCTTATAAAATTCCCCAGCGTGTACATAACCGGAACCCCAGGTTGGGTCAAATAAAAACCAAGAACTGTCGATAAGCGCTGCACTCCAGGCATGTGGAATGTATTCAGCGAAACCATTTTGTATGGTATAACCTTCAACCACAAACGATTTGATGCCTGATTTTAAACAAATATCTGTAAATAAGGCCGCATAGTTTTCACAAATGCCTTTACGGGTCTTCAGCGGTTTAGCTATTTTATCCTCTTTTTTTTCATAAAATTTCATGGCATACATATTCTCAATATCATATTGAATATTGGATGCAATCCAGATAAATATGGCTCGTGCTTTCTCATCATCAGTCACAAAATGTGAAGTCATATAAGTGGCAATTTGCTCAGTGTTTTTTGTCAATGAATCGGGAAGTAGCAATGCTTTTGTATCAATGGGGGCAAACACATTTATAGGCGTCTTTTGTGCAAAAATCGTCTGTGTGCTTAGGATGAAAAGTAATATGAATTTCAGGAGCTTCATTCTGTGGTTCTTGTGATGTGAGTGATATAATGGGTGGGTAAATTAAAGAGATTCAAATAACACAAGTGCGATTGAATTCCGTTGTTCAAAATTATCACAAAAGCCCCCAATTTGCCAAATCAAAGTTATTTGCTCGTCTTCAGGCTGTCAATTGAAACCAATAACGCTTAACCTAATATTGGCATGCTCCTAGTCAATGATGTTTAAATCTCTAAAGATTTGTTTGGTGATGTCTTTTCTGCAAGCTCCAAAATTATCCTTGCGATACTTTCTGTCCTGCAAAAGTCTCGTGGCAAAACAATACACTTGATCCTTATGCTTAATATAACCAATCCACCATCCCGTATTGATACCATTTTCTCTTGTCCAACCTGTTTTTGCCCGGATGGTATAGTTTTCATTTTGTTCGGATATCATCACACGTTTTACAATTTGTATATTGCGTTGAGAAAACGGAAGGTTTTCGTCATACAGGTTTTTGAGAAATTCCACTTTGTTGATGGGAGAAATAGCGAAGTGACCATAATTCCAAAAGTCGTAGTCGGTTTGCGAAAGATTGAGGTTGCCATACTTACACAGAGTCAGGTATTTTTTATAGTTCTCTTTGCCAATCTTTTTTGCCATTTCAATAAACACCCAACCTGCCGACACTTCAAATGCTTCTTTTACCGTCATATCGTGATATATTTCCGGTCTGTAGCCATATTTGACGGTATCCGTTTTGCCCACCCACTTTACAAGTTCATTTTCATCACTGATTGCTTTTGTTTCGAGGGCAATCAGCAGGTTGATGATTTTGAAAGTCGAGGCGGGTAAAGTTTCTTTTTTAATGTCAATGCTGTCTGATACAATCCATTATCGATGTGTATGGTCATATATGACTATAGAACCTGCAACCGAACAACTGTCAAAATAGGGCTTAAAATCTTCCCGAACTACAACACTGTCCTTGTTCAAACCCGTTGTATTTTTATCAGGCTGCTTATTTGATGAACAAGAGAGGGTAAGAACAAAAAGTAAAAGGCTAGAGAATAGTTGTTTTAAAGTCATTTGAGAGATATCGTTATTAATCTAAGTAAATGATTCGTTATGCTTTCGGCCTTCTTTTTCGCGTTTTACTCAGTCAACGAACATTTGAATTTGATATCTAACTCGTCAATGAATTGAAAGTCATTTATCCATCTTACTCCCATGTTGTCACAAACGTTTGGGATTTTTATCCTATTAGAATTTATGGCAGTTATCTTTTCTTCTTTTGTTACCACAGTGGCGATTTCATGCAATGCATGTGCTATTACCCAAGGGTCAGCTAAAGAACGCGCCTTCGTATTGTCGACTAAGTTTTGATGAATAGGGTTAGATGAATAAATTTTTTGCAAGCAGACTGTTACAGGTTCGCTAATTTTCTTAATTGGAATCTTGCTCCCTTTTAACCACTTTGAAAGGTCATCGTCGGTTTTTATAATTTCTTCGTAAACTAGTTCAGGAATGAAAATCTTATTTTGTTTGCCAAGTTCAATCAATATATTCCAATAGTCGGGACAAAATTTTGGATTGTAATATTTTTGCCATGCTTGAATTAACACATTGGTGTCTAAACAATAGATGTTTGCCTTTGTGTTCATCTCATCAATTGGGATTCTAGTTTTTGAAATTTATTGACTTGAACATTTAAAAGGTTACTTGCCAATGTCGGCTCAATAAATCCACCACGAAATGCGTCTAAAATAGTTTGAGTAAATAACCTGCTATTTCGATTTAATTGAAGTAAAAAATAGTTTGGACCACCAGATTTATCCTTCTCTTTTTGTCTCGCTTTCTTTTCAGCTTCCCTTTTCAAGAAGGCCATATAATCAATATCTGCTTGTTTTTTAAGTTTCTGATAAGTAAGGGTTGAAATTATGTTAAGGTTTAAAGCTCTAACCAATAATGCAAATGAACTTACGCCCAATTGTTTGGCAACTTTGAAAATATCTTTTGAAGTTTGAAAGGATGAAGTATCAAAAGCTAGAACAATTTCTTTGGGCATCAGTGCATGAGCAGCGACTTCGTTACAAAATAATTCAACAGGATGAAATTTGTCTTTATGTTTAAATGCAGGTTCAACTTCATTTGAAATTCCTGTCTCTGCAATCCATATATGGGCGAGTTCATGAACTAGTGTAAAAAGTTGTGGTGCATTCCAATCTTCTGAATTGACAAAAACGAATGGAACATGAGGGTCTGCAATTGCAAATCCTTGCAGTTCTTCGGAATCTAATTTTAGTCGCGAGTTGATAAAACTTGTTCTTGAAATGAAAATTCCGTTTCTTTCCGCGGCATCAATCCATTCCTTGATTGGATTATCTGACTTGTAAGACTCAGGAGTTATTTTTAAAGTTCTTAGCATATCCTGAGCTACTTTTTGGGGATTGTCATTGATAGAAAAGCGACCAACAAAAGGTAGTTTTTCTTCCTGATTTTCTGAATACACGTCGCCAATCCAAGCTTGTTTTTGTTGAATTTCTCGAATGATAAAAACCGAAGAAGTTGTGAATGGTTTTGAGCCCTTTTTTCGGAAGTCCTGTAGGGGCTGAAAGTCACGAGGAATTTCTGGGAGAAAAAATAAGGCAAAAGGTCTTTTATAGGCTTTTGCTAATGTTTGCGCTTGTCTGATAGTAGGTTGGCTTGTGCCCGCTTCCCATTCTTTAAGCTTTTCAATAGGTACAGTAACTTTGGCTGCAGCGGTCTCTTCGGTCATTCTTGCCGATTCTCTCGCCCATTTGAGAACTTTTGGTGTTATGTAAGCTTTGCCTGCCATTGTGGAATCAAAAATACAATTTTTGTTGGAGTTTAAATACTCATATTTGAATTTAGCTCTGTTGTTTTTTGATGCTTACCTATTACGCTAAGGTACTGTTATCAACATATACTATTTTCCCATGTCTATTAAAATTTTAATAAACTCCCCAACAACCCTCATTTTCGAACCATTTTCTTCATTAATAATTATGTTTTTAAATGAATCATCAAACGAATTTGGCCTTAAAACAATTGAAGTATGTTTCCATTCTTCACCCAAAATCGCTTTTTCACTTGAATACGTCTTGATAGTAAAAGCGGAATTGAAATCTTGGTCTTGAATATCCATGTTTTCAACCAAGACAATTTTTCCATTTCTACTACCTCCGGTATATTTTTTAAATAAACAAATAGAACCATTCGGGATTGCTCGATTCATTGATTCACCAATAATCTTACATGCAAAATAATCGTTGTTAGGATTAGCGTTTTCTGGACCTTCGATTAAGGTGTAATTCTTATTTGATTGCATTTCGCTAAAAGTTCCAGCTGCAGCATAAAAATCGTATAGAGGAATGGCATTTCTTAACTTTTTTTCAACATTTATCATTGCTTGTAATGGAACTATATTGTTTTTCTTTTGTAAATTGTAAGCCTTAACTGGTCCCTTTTCTTGTAAATAGTTATACATGGTAGCGGTAACAGCATTTCTTAAATTGAAACGTATTTTCACAACGGGAATTTCCTTGCCATTATCATCCTTCATTGTGGTTTGTCCAACCTGATTTAATTCTGGACTTACCTCGCCCATATAGTAGAAGTCCATTCCTTCATCATTATTCTTTTTAATAAATAAAGGTAGGCGGATAGCACCGTTTTTACCTAAGATAGATTGAACATCATTGCTATTTATGGTTCTATTGGATTTTGACATCCAATCAAATTCCTTGTTGTTTACAAATTCATCTTGATATTTTGTTGACTCAGAAATATGGTCTTCTTTATGATAATTTACAAAAATTGGACAATGCTCATTGTCAGGACTTACTAAATAACCTCCTACATTTTGAGCGACTGGGTTCTCAGATACATTTAATATTCTAAAGACGTCTTTTCGAGAGTATTTCCTGTAAAGTACAAATCCATTCTGCCAATTTTTCGGATCAAATAATTTGTCGAATTCATGGATAGAATACTTAGTAGAGTCAATTAGGAAATTTTTAAAAACGTCTTGGTTTACGTATGAAATGAAAGTGCTTGAAAAGACAAAATTTCCATTTTTAAATTTTATAACGTCCAAATCATAAATATCCTTTACTGAAAGCAATTTGCCCCCTTTTTTTTCTCTTATAAACTCAAAATTTAGATTTGAAACGCAAGATTTAATAGTATCGTCAGAAATGTAGTAATGATATTTTTTAAAAACCCGTTCTTTCAAATCTTGTAAGGATAGTTTACCATATTCAATTAATAATTCAATTATTAAACTTTCCTCAACTCTTTTGGAATTGTTTATTTCTTTAGCAAAAAGCTCTAAAAGTTTAACCTGTTTTTGGGATAATACTGTGTGTTTTTCTTTCTCAACTTTGGCGACGAAATTATAATAGGAACTGGAATAAGTAACATATAAAAAAGGATCTCTAGAACCATGCTCTATAAAATCCATCATCATTGGAATTCTTCCCAACTTAAATTTCAATAGATTGTAATCTGTTTTCAAATCAGAGTACAACTGCATATTTGCCGAATCGATTGATTGAAATATTTTTTCTTTAGTTATTTCATCAAAGTTAATTGTTGAAGCACCAGGAATCATTCGGCTTCCTTCAGTTATTAATTTTCGCAAGGTGTCTTTGTTATAAGAGGTGTCACCATACAATGCAATAGGAATTAGGTAATTGTTTTCGTAGTTTCCAATGAAATCTATAACTGTTAAATAGCCCTTTCCTTCAACTTTTCGCAGACCTCTTCCTAATTGCTGAATGAAAATAATGGCCGACTCGGTAGGTCGAAGCATAATAATCTGATTGATTTTTGGAATATTAATCCCTTCATTGAGAATATCAACCGTAAAAATGTAATCTAGTTTTTCAAGTAAATTATCCGATTCTAATTTCTCAATCGCTTTGGCTCTTTCTTCTTCTGAACTTTTATCTGTTAAAGCAACAGTTCTATATCCTTTCAAGTTAAATAACTCGGATAGTTCAATTGCTTCATTCTTTCGTGAACAAAAGATCAGGCCTCTAGTTATTCCATTATCACTTCCGTAGAAATTTGCCTTTTCGATTATCCTGTTAACTCTTTCACTTGAAATTAACAGATTAAAATCCGATTTATTATCAACTTCAGAATTTTCAATTAATAAATCAGTTACTCCATAATAATGAAACGAACTAAGCATTTCTTCCTCCATTGCTCTATTCAACCTAATCTCATAGGCTATGTTGTGATCAAATAATCGAAAAATGTCATTACCATCAGTTCTCTCGGGAGTGGCTGTCATTCCTAAAAGAAACTTTGGTTCAAAGTGATTTAATAATCGTAAATATGAATCAGCACCTGACCTATGAGTTTCATCAATAATTATATAATCAAAATGGTTTTTCGAGAAGTTTTCTAAGTGTGTAGACTTTGAAATAGTTTGTACTGTGGAAAATACAAAATCACAGTCTAATTCTCTTTTTTTACCAGAATATAATCCCATAGTTTTATCCAATCCAAAAACACTTCGAAATGTGTTTAATGAATCTTTTGCAATAGTTAATCTATGAACAACAAACAATAACTTTTTTGAATTAAAGGCTTTGACATCGAAAGCTGATAAATATGTTTTTCCAGTTCCGGTGGCAGAAATTATTAATGCTTTATTCTTTTTATCTGCCCGCAAAATTTCTAGGTTTTTCAATGCTTCACTCTGCATTGAATTTGGGGTTATTATAACCTGGGTTTTAACTATACTTTCAAGGTTACTTCTCTTGTTTAATATAAGCTGCTTCTTATATATTTCTTCATAAGACAAAATATATTCTTCAGTTACCGGTGTTCCCTTTTCGAAATCACATTGAAATTCATTGAGTACTTTTTCAACCAGACTACTTTCGTCTAAAGCTGAGACTTTGATATTCCATTCTTTATTCGTAGACAAGGCTTGAGCTGTTAAATTGCTACTGCCAATAATTAGATTATAATACTCTTCGTTTTTAAAGATATAGCCTTTTGCATGTGCATTTCCTGTTGTTGCAATTCTTAGGTTTATGTTTTTGAATTTGATTAATCTTTTCAGAGCTTCAGGTTGAGTGAAGTTTAAATATTGCGAGACTAAAATTTCGCCCTTTATTTTCCGATTTTCTAGTTCTTTAAGCTTATTAATTATTGTAGCGACACCACTTGTCGTTACAAATGCAACAGATATAAAAAACTGATTGCAATTCTCAAGCTCATATATAATGGATGAAAGAACCTTTTTGGGAGGACTTTTTTGATTTATAAGTAGCTCTGGTTGGTAATCAATATTAGACAAAATGGTTTTATCTACATAACCTGTTTGTAAACTGTTATTGAAACTTTGAGTTAGCCTATCCATTTGATATTAACTTATTTACTATTGGAATATCAGCTGCTGCCCAATCAAGTTTTTTAAGTTCCTTAAGTATTAACCATTCCTGATTGATATGTTCATTTAGTGTGAGTTCTTTCGTTTCAACTTCACAAATAAAACTGTGCATCGTTAATTCAAAATCTGGATATTCATGCACAACTGTGTGATAGAAGGATTTAATTTTTATTGAAATACTTAATTCTTCAAATAGTTCTCGTTGCAAAGCTTCTTTTTTAGTTTCACCTTTTTCGATTTTCCCTCCAGGAAATTCAAATTTTTCAGAAATATAATTTAGTTTGTTTTTGGGTCTTTGAACACAGAGAACTTGATCTTGAAAAAATATTATTCCTGCAACAACTTCAATTCTTTTCATTATTAACGCCTTTTTTATTATTCTATTTGGTAACTATTGAATAACCACAATGCCATATCGCTTATAATCTTATGTTTCATTGTCTTTAAGCTATAAAAATTCGATTATCCGTTACAAACATAACTATTTCTCCTCATAAAAAAACCACCCAATCTGTTCAGATGGGTGGTTTCTATAAAGTTTAAATCTATTTAAGCCGCTTTGGTATCGTCTAGATCGGCGAGCTTGCTCACTACCATATCAGATGTAATGGTAATTTCCTTTTCGTTTTTCGAAGGGGCTTCGTACATCACATCTAACATCAGTTTTTCGCAGATGGTTCTTAATCCTCTGGCGCCGAGTTTAAATTCAACGGCTTTGCTGACGATGAGATCAATGGCTTTTTTATCAAAAATCAATTTAATACCTTCAATATCCATCAGTCTGATATATTGTTTCAGCAGGGCATTTTTAGGTTTAATCAGGATGTTTTTTAAGGCTTCGCGGTCAAGAGGTTGCAGATACGTAATCATAGGCATTCTACCGATAATTTCAGGTATCAGTCCAAATGAGCGCAAATCCGAAGGCGCTATTTGTTCAATCAAATCCTGCTCTTTTAACCTGTCTTTTCCCTGCGTCACAAAACCGATGGCGGAATTGTTAAGCCTTTTGCCGATAATCCTGTCAATGCCGTTAAATGCACCGCCACAGATAAACAAAATGTTGCGTGTATCTATCTTGACGAATTTCTGGTCGGGGTGTTTTCTGCCACCTTCAGGCGCAATATTGGCAATGGTGCCTTCTAGCAGTTTTAATAAACCCTGCTGAACACCTTCGCCGCTCACGTCCCTGCTGATGGATGGGTTGTCACCTTTGCGGGCAATTTTATCAATCTCATCAATATAGACAATACCTCTTTGTGTGGCATCGGCATCATAATCGCTGGCCTGGTATAACCTAGAAATTACACTTTCCACATCTTCACCCACATAACCGGCTTCTGTCAGCACCGTAGCATCTGCAATGCAGAAAGGCACCTTTAAGATTTTAGCCAGCGTTCTTACGAGTAATGTTTTACCTGTACCGGTCTCACCCACTAACAATACATTTGATTTTTCAATCTCTGTATCGTCTTTTTCGCTGCTGTTCATAATCCTTTTGTAGTGGTTATAAATAGCTACCGAAAGCACCTTTTTAGCCTGATCCTGTCCTATGACATATTCATCGAGGTGTTTTTTGATTTCGGCGGGTTTCAAGAGATTAATCTGCAGGTCGGGGCTCGACTTTTTGGATTTGCTGCTACTGCCGAGTTCCACATCTACAATTTTGGACGCTTGTTCAACACAGGCGTCACAAATATTGGCTTCAATGCCGGATATCAACATGGTGGCTTCCTCTTTTGGTTTACCGCAAAAGGAACAGAAGGAACTTGATTTTTTTCCGGCCATTGTATTATTTCTTTTCTTTACTTCTTACCAGCACTTCATCTACCATACCATAAGCTTTTGCTTCTTCGGCAGTCATCCAGTAATCCCTATCGCTGTCTTTTTCAACTTTCTCGTAGGTTTGACCGCTGTGTTCTGCGATAATATCATAAAGCTCTTTTTTCAGCTTGGAGATTTCCTTGTAGGTAATTTCTATTTCTGTAGCCTGACCCTGAACACCACCCAAAGGCTGGTGAATCATTACCCTGCTGTGTCTTAAAGCGGTGCGTTTGCCTTTCTGACCTGCGCACATCAGTACAGCAGCCATACTTGCAGCAATACCTGTACAAATAGTACTCACATCACTGGTAATAAATTGCATGGTGTCATAAATTCCCAATCCTGCATATACACTGCCTCCGGGGCTGTTGATGTAAATCTGGATATCGCGGTTAGGGTTCGTGCTTTCAAGGAACAATAATTGTCCCATGACGATATTGGCGACCTCATCATTGATAGGTACACCCAAGAAGATAATCCTGTCCATCATTAATCTGGAGAATATATCCATTGCTGCAATGTTCAATGGTCTTTCTTCAATGATATTCGGTGTCAGGTTGGTAATAACAGATGGAGTGGCGTTGGTAATGTAACGGTCTACCATCAGGCTGTTAAGCCCTAAATGTTTACTGGCGTATTTTTTAAATTCGTTTCCTTGATCCATAATTCCTAGTTAACAACAATATTAATACAATTTTTGTTTTAAATGACAAAAAGACAGGTAAAAATTTGAGGTTTTAGATGAATACCGACAAATTCGTGTTATAGGCCTCTTTTCTTGTTTTTTTGATGCTTGCAAGTCAGGTTTTAAGTATTTTTTACACCCGGAAGTTCACAGTCTCAATAAGTCCGCATGTTTTATATCAGTTTATCAATTACCCTTTCGTTATGACGCTTTGAAAATCAGACAAAACGGCTGATAGACCGGTAAACTGTCAAGTAAAATTCCTGAGTATGCAAGTGCAGTGAAGCATTTTGTGTGTCTTGGAAGTGGAATGGACGTAGTTTAGTGACTGTATACAAGACGGAACTTCGCTGCGAGATTGTTGTTGTTATTAAAGTAAAGTACGTAAAATTATGGTTTACAATAGCTTAAAAATTAAAATCAAAACTTAAGTAAAGAGCTACCTTTGTGAATGGCGTTTTAGGCCCTCATCATGATAAAACATATACAAGCGATTTCAAAGGTCTTGAAATCTATCCGCATGCTGGATAAACGCACAGTAGAAATAGAATATCTCGACAATGTTCTGGTGGAAAGAGAAGGTGTAAGGGAAGCGTACAGAATTCTGGATGAATTTACCTCAAAAGAACGTTTGAAAAAGCTATTGATTATCGGAGAACGTACGGATATATCAAAAGAGGCGAGGATGTTGATCGTTGAAGAGAATAATATCAGGAAAGGCAGAATTATAGCCGAAGCCATCGTTGTTCATTCATTTGCCCAGAAACTGATAGCCAATTTTTATATGGCCTTACTGAAAAATATTTATCCCATAAAATTTTTCACAAAACGCTTGGAAGCTGAAACGTGGCTAAGAGGGCATTAAGTGAGTCTCTCAAAATAGTATTTATCACATTTTTGAATCAAAGCGGGTACGGTCTGATGCTATCAGAGGCTGCACCCGCATCATGAATATCTATCAATGACTAATTAGCACCTTCGCGCGGTATATACCGGTGCCGGTATCCATCTTTATCCAATATACACCATTGGCAAGACTTCCTGTCTGTATGGTGTTTAATCCGCTTTGCACTGAGCCGCTATTCAGTAGATGTCCCAAAACATCGGTCAACTGATAGGTGCATTCAGAACCTGCCCATTCAAACTGGAATTGTATATTGGAAGGGTTCGGATAAATATTCAGATTAAACTGTTGTTTATTGAGTGATTCGATACCCAATTGTTTGCAATTCACCACAACGGTTTTGCAGAGTGTTGTATCACAGTGGTTAAGCGTATCGGTTATTTTTAGACAAATTTTATAGGTATCATTTCTGTTTACCACTTTGTCAATTCTACTGCTGCTGTATGGACTTACTGCCGATGAATTGATGGTCCAGTTTAATTTGCAGTAGCGGTAAGCAGCCGTGTCGTTTAGCTCAACAAAACCTGTCACCCCGTCAAAACGGTTATTAACTTTATTGGGATATTGATCGCACGTATCATGCACATAAAAGGTGTGTATTCGGTCCTTCCAGGGTTTGCATGGAATGCAATTCACCACCACCGAAGTACACATGGTGGTGTCACAGGTATTGCTGGAATCCTTTACTTTCACACAGACCAGATATGTGCCGTTGTGGTTCACCGTGTATTGGAATATGGAGCCTGTTCCGCTGATGGGTTTCCCGTTGATAGTCCATGTGCAGGGGTATTTTGAAGAATAAGTGCCGTTAAAACTGATGCCGCCATAGATGATGAATGATTTGCTGCCGAGATGGCAAGTATCCCAAGCCGTAAGGTTTGGTTGAGTGTTTTTCCAGTTGCAGGTTTTAATGCAATTAAAATTAAAGGTGTAACACAAAGTGGTATCACACTTGTTGCTCGTATCAGTGATTGTCACACACATACTGTAAGTGCCGTTTGCACTGACGGGATAGTGGAAATTAGGTCCGCTACTTTGTTTGACACTGCCATTCACTTTCCATTGGTAATTGTAATAATTCGAATAATTGCCATTGGTGAATAAGGTGCCGTTGATGGAGTTTTTATGACTGCCATATGTTTTACAACTGTCAGAGCTTCTGAGGGAGATATGCTGCCCTTTCCAATTGCATTTGGGCAAACATTTAAAATCAATGGTTCGGCAGATTGTCGTATCACAATTTGTTTGTTCATCGCGAATGGTCACACAAACGATATAATCGCCATTTGATCCGGGATAATACAAAAAATTCGAGCCGGTGTTGCCCCAGTTAAGGTCACTGCCGTTATATATTTTCCATTTGTAGCTGATATTGGAGGTAGAGTCCAATTGAACCTGGCCATAAATAAATTTATAAGATTGGCTGCAGGAATCAGCAATGGAAATATTTTTAATTCTTGTTTTCCAGTTGTTACAAGGTTTGCAACGCACGATAATTGTTCTGCATATGCTTGTGTCGCAGTTGTTAATGGTATCGCGTATGTTCAGGCAAACTTTATAGGTACCGTCCGGATAGGCTTTATCTATCCTGCTTCCTTTTGAAGCGATTGTGGAATTCATGGTCCACTTGAATTTCCAAGTATACTCATCCGATGGATTGGTCATATAGACCCATCCAACCACACCGTTAAAATTCCTCCCATTACAGGTGTCATTGACGTAAAAGGACTTCAATCTATTTTTCCAGGGTTGACAAGGAATACAGTTGACGGTAACAGATGTGCAGAATGTGGTATCACATTTTTTAATGGTGTCTTTTACTTTCACGCACACCTGATAAGTGCCATTTGAAGTGACATAATATTGTAAAACAGGATCATTGCCTGTTTGCACCAGGGTGCCATTAATGCGCCATTCGCTTGGATATTTACCTGAATACATGCCATTAAAACTGATACCGGCGGCAATCATATATATCTTGTAATGAGTATCGCAACTGTCCCAGACGCTGAGAACAGGTTTGGTAGCGACCCAATTGCAGTTATTGACACAGGTAACCGTGAAGGTTTTGCAAAGTGTTGTGTCGCACTTGTTAATGGTATCGCTTATCTTTACACACATGGTATAAGTGCCGTTGCTGCTTAGAAAATAATGCAAAGTGGAACTACTATCGTGAATTTTAGTGCCATTAATTTTCCATTCATATGTATACCGTGTGAAATTGTTTCCATTGGTATATAAAATGCCGTTGATGGAGTTTTTTTTCACATAAGAAGATTTGCAACTGTCGGTGCTTCTCAGATCAATGTTTTGTCCTTTCCAGTTGCATTTGGGCAAACAATTAAAGCTGATGGATTGGCAAATGGTAGTATCGCATTTGTTGGCAACATCTGTTAATTTCAGACAAACAGTATACGTGCCGTTAGAACCCGGATAATACACGTAGGTGGCCGCATTGTTAGTCCAGTTGATGTTACCATTGTTCATCACCTTCCATTCATAGGTGATATTGGTGCTTGAGTTTAAAGACACTTTACCGTTTAAAGATTTGTAGCTATAACTGCAGGAATCCGTTACCTTAAAACTTAATATTTTGCTTTTCCAGTTGCATCCCGCTGCCATGGAATGATTGTTGACAAAGGCAAGACTAATGGCCAATATAAGTAAGAGTTTTTTCATAGGTTTTTGTATAAAAATGAATAGAATACAACCAATAGACGATTATCATGACAATTTCGTGACAATCAGATGAAAAAAAATGAATCCGCCTTGTTTGATGGAGTCAAACAAGGCGGGTATAAAAAAAGGATTAAGAAAAATTGATTTATTTTAAGATGGCGACAGGTTTTTTATGATCATCAATGGCTACGAATGTAAATTCTCCGCTCACAGCCTTTTCACGCCTGTCTTCATACATTTGTTCGATATAAATTTCTACAGAAACTTTCAGACTGGTATGGCCGATATGTGATACTGTGCCAATCAGTTCTATAATAGTACCCGCAGGAATTGGTTTTTTAAAGTCGATCCTGTCACTGCTTACCGTTACCATACGCTGCCTGCTGAAACGTGTAGCGGTAATAAACGCGACCTCATCCATGGCGTGCATGGCAGTTCCGCCGAACAACGTATCGTAATGATTGGTTGTATTGGGAAATACAGCCTTAAAAATATGCGTACTGGACTGTTGGATGCGTTCTTCGGTAGTCATTATTCCGGAATAAGCTTATGAACCGCAGCTAATGCAACCTTCTTCCATCGTGCATACAGCACCTTCTGTAAAAGTAGGTTCCACATCGTTCAACTGGGTATTGTCTGCAGATGGGAATGTATGTGGAACAACCGGTTCCATTTCTTTTCCAGCCTGAGTTTCAACCGTAAATTGTACCGCCTGTGTAGCTGCCTGTGTGCGCAAATAATACATACCCGTTTTTAAACCTTTTTTCCAGGCGTGGAAATGCATGGAGGTCAGTTTGGAAATGGTAGGATTATCAATAAACAGGTTCAGCGACTGTGACTGGCATATGAATGCACCTCTGTCTGCCGCCATGTCAATGATATTACGCTGTTTAATTTCCCACACAGTTTTATATAGTTCTTTAATATCTGCCGGAATTTCAGGAATATCTTGTATAGAACCATTGGCAGCGATGATTTTGTTTTTCATGCTGTTGGTCCATAAACCCATCGTTACAAGGTCTTTCAGCAAGTGTTTGTTCACAATGATAAATTCTCCGCTCAATACCCTTCTGGTGTAAATATTGGAAGTATATGGCTCAAAACACTCATTATTGCTGAAAATCTGTGAAGTGGAAGCTGTGGGCATAGGTGCCACAAGTAAAGAGTTTCTTACACCGTGTAATTTGACTTCTTGTTTTAAAGCAGCCCAATCCCAATTGTCTGTTGGGGTAACACCCCACATATCAAATTGGAAAATCCCTTTTGACACCGGTGAACCTGCATAGGTCTCGTATGGTCCTTCTGCTTTTGCCAGATCTTTACTGGCAGTCATTGCTGCAAAATAGATGGTTTCAAAAATATTTTTATTCAACATCTTGGCCAGTTCGCTCTCAAACGGCAGTCGCAACAGAATAAAGACATCGGCAAGTCCTTGAACACCAAGTCCGACAGGCCTGTGTCGCATATTGGAATTTCTCGCTTCTTCAACCGGATAATAGTTGTTGTCGATAATTTTATTCAGGTTAAGTGTCACCTGATAGGTCACATCATATAATTTTTGCTGATCGAATTTGCCGTCAATCACAAATCGCGGTAAAGCAAGAGAAGCCAAGTTACACACAGCCACTTCATCCGGACTGGTATATTCCATGATTTCTGTGCAGAGGTTACTGCTTTTGATGGTGCCCAGATTTTGCTGATTGCTTTTGCCGTTTGCAGCATCTTTGTACAACATATATGGTGTGCCTGTTTCTATCTGCGATTCCAGAATCGCAAACCATAATTCTTGTGCTTTGATGGTTTTTCTGGCGCGTCCTTCAGTTTCATATCTGGTGTAAAGTGCTTCAAACGCGTCACCCCAGCAATCACTAAGTCCCGGTGCTTCATGCGGACAAAACAAACTCCATTCGCCATCGGCTTCCACACGTTTCATGAACAAATCGGAAATCCACAGGGCATAAAATAAATCCCTTGCACGCATTTCTTCTTTACCGTGATTTTTGCGCAAATCAAGAAATTCAAATACATCTGCATGCCACGGTTCCAGATAAATAGCAAATGCACCTTTGCGTTTGCCACCACCCTGATCCACATATCTTGCAGTGTCATTAAATACACGCAGCATAGGTACAATACCGTTGCTGGTGCCGTTGGTTCCACCGATATAGGTACCTGTAGCGCGGATATTGTGAATAGCCAGTCCGATACCACCTGCACTCTGTGAAATTTTTGCTGTTTGTTTTAATGTATCATAAATACCATCGATGCTGTCGTCTTTCATGGTCAATAAAAAACAACTGCTCATCTGTGGTTTTGGTGTACCCGCATTAAAAAGTGTAGGTGTGGCATGTGTGAACCAGCGCTCACTCATCAGGTGATAAGTTTTAATGACATTGTCGATATCATTTTTGTGTATACCCACAGCCACACGCATGTACATGTGCTGCGGACGCTCAACAATTTTATTGTCAATTTTTAGCAGGTAAGATTTTTCCAGTGTTTTAAATCCGAAATAATCAAAGGCAAAATCTCTGTCGTAAATAATGGTGCTATCCAATAACTCGGCGTGTTCTTCTATAATCGCCATCACATCATCTGCCAATAAAGGCATGCTGCGGTTATTGGACTTATCGGTATACTGGTGCAACAACCTCATGGTTTCGGAAAAACTCTTGATGGTGTTTTTATGCAGATTGCTCACCGCGATTCTGGAAGCCAGAATGGCGTAATCGGGGTGCGTGATGGTTAATGATGCAGCAGTTTCTGCAGCAAGATTATCCAATTCGGTAGTCGGAACACCTTCATAGATGCCTTCTATCGTTTTTTTAGCCACTTCTATCACGTTAATGATAGGGCTTAAGCTATAGCTCAGTTTTTCAATTCGGGCCGTTACCTTGTCGAATTTTACTGACTCTGTTTTACCATTTCTTTTAAGTACAAAACTCATGTGTATAATTGTTGTTTTATTGTGCGTTTAAAAATCTTCTTCTGTTGAAAATACCTGTGAATCCTTATTGGTCATGACACCAGCTTTTTGGTAATCACCAACTCTTTTTTCAAAAAAATTGGTTTTGCCCTGCAGCGATATCATTTCCATAAAATCGAATGGATTACTTGCGTTGTATACTTTTGGATATCCAAGTTCACTCAGCCATCTGTCCGCTACAAATTCGATGTATTGCTGCATCAGTTTGGCATTCATGCCAATTAAATCCACCGGCAATGCGTCGGTAATAAATTCTTTTTCAATCGCTACAGCTTCTTTGATGATATCATACACTTCTTCCTGAGAAAGTTTGGTTTGCAGCATGCCGTATAACAAGCATGCAAATTCACAATGCAGACCTTCGTCGCGACTAATCAGTTCATTGCTGAAAGTAAGACCTGGCATCAGTCCGCGTTTTTTCAACCAGAAAATGGAACAAAAACTACCGCTGAAAAAAATACCTTCAACTGCTGCAAAAGCGACCAGACGCTGTGCGAAATTTCCGTTGTTAATCCATTTTAAAGCCCATTGTGCTTTTTTAGTAATGGCAGGTATGGTATCGATGGCGTGGAAGAGTTTATTTTTTTCTTCCGGATTGCGGATATAGGTGTCAATTAAGAGGGCGTATGTTTCGCTGTGTATGTTTTCCATCATAATCTGGAAACCATAAAAACAGCGGGCTTCCGGAAGTTGTACTTCACGCATGAAATTTACTGCGAGGTTTTCATTCACGATGCCATCGCTTGCGGCAAAAAAAGCCAGAATATGACTGATAAAATGGCGTTCGCCTGAATTGATATTTTCCCAGTCCTTCATATCGGCGCTGAGATCAATTTCTTCAGCCGTCCAGAAGCTGGCTTCATGACGTTTGTAATATTCCCATATTTTCGGGTAATTAATGGGCAATATCACAAAGCGGTCCTTGTTTTCCCTGAGTAAAATTTCGTTCGAATCCATCTGCATATTGTTGTTTTTCTTGTTTGTTTTGTTGTCGCTAAGGCTACACAACAACGATAACAGACCCAACAAAATGCTGGCCGGTATTGAAGTGCGTTTGCCCCGAATGCGAAGGCTCGGCACAAAATTATTCTGTAAGGTAATCTGACTTATTCGGGATGCCCGGATTCACAGTTGCGCAACAGTCCATGATTTACACATGGTTCCCCTTTTAGTTTTCAAGATGTAATGAAAAGTACAAAATAAATTTGTAAAGAACGGACACAAACTTAGGCACGGATTTTCATTTGCACACTCAAAAGTTAATCACAGCATGTTAAGAAACTACCTAATCTAAATACTGATAAGGCTTTGTAAAGCTAAAAAAAAATTATTGCTAATTTTGGCTGCGGTTTTGCTCCAAGTGCTTTATTAACATCTGCACAAAATATCCCCAAATCGGATCAAAGTTCAATCGTATATACCCAATATCTTTTTCCAAATATCGGTTCTATTTCGCGGAGTTTTTTAAAACCCATACTTTCATATAAATGTCTGGCAGTGTCCATAAATTCAGAAGTATGCAACGCGACAATGGATTCGTTGGTTTGGCGAGCCATTTCAATACACATATTGGTCAGTTGCCTTGCAATACCTTGACCACCATAGGTTGGGTTCACTGCCACCATGCGGATATACGACCAATCGTTTTGAAAGATGGGCGTAGGATTGCCGGAAGGTACCAGAAAAGCCATGCCTATAATTTGATGTCCTGTCTCACACACAAATCCAAACGAAGATTCCAGCAGTGATGTAAAGACATGATCCTGCGTAAAGTTAACAGCCATTTTTTGCCAATGTGCTTCACTCAAAGCCCCACGGTGTTGCCCATAAGCCAATAAACCCAACGCCATCACTTGCTCTAGGTCATTAATGGTTGTGACTCTATAATTAAGATTTGTTTTTAACATGTGATTTGAAATAAAGAAACTGTTGCGTTTTTATAATGTGAGGGAAGTTGATCCGTATGTTTTAAGGTCGACAAACCTAAAAAATCAAAACCGCACTTTTGGTAATGTTGTATCAGTTGATGGTTTTCTCCAACCGTATCCAGTCTGATATATTGTTTGTCATTTTGTAACGCAAATGTTTTTGCCCATTCCACAATGGCCATCACAAGATGCTGCCCTCTGAAAGCAGGGTTGACGGCAATCCGGTGGATATACACGGCAGGATCGACATTTTTTTCTTCCCAGATATCGGGGTCATCAAAAGTAGTGGCCCACACGCAGGCAATTGTATCCGCTATACACAATTGCCATTGGCGATTTTCTTTTATTTCATCGATTACAAGTTGACGGTCAAATTCAGGCCATTGAACCCAAAATTTTGTTGTTTGAAAGTCGGTCGCCAAACGATACAAATGAAAAATCGTATCGAGGTTTTCGATTGTGCTGTTTTGTATCTGCATGTTTTTGTTTTTTGTTTTTCTTCCTTTATATAAATTTTGCAAGGCCGGTTTTACCCCTGCCCATTCTGAATCGAGTAGACTATAATATGCTGTACTCCTTATGATGCCATTATCTCTGATCATATCCTTTCGCAAAGTGCCTTCGTATATTGCACCGATTTTTTGTATGGCCTGTCTGGAGCGTATATTGTTTTCATCCGCCTTTATTTGCACTCTATTGGTCTTTAAGTATTCAAAACAATAGGTCAGCAACAATAATTTACATTCAAAATTGACTTCCGTAGCCCAATAATCGGGGTGCAGCCAGGTCCAACCGATTTCCAGTTTTTTATGATTTGGTTGTATATCTAAAAAACGTGTGCTACCAATGATTTTTTGCTCTGCTAGATGCAGGATAACAAATGGAAATTGAGAACCTTGTTCTTTTTCGAGCAAGGCAGTTTCATAAGTGGTTTTAAATGTTTCTGCATCACTACAATCAGATAAAGTCGACTCCCAGATGCGCCGATCCTTTGCCATGAGCTCAAGTTCAGGGAAATGTGTTTTTTCCAATGGAATTAGTTTGACCGTTTCTCCGGTCAAAGTGGGGTTTTGAATCCAGTTCATAAGTAAAAATTGTTATGGGCAAAATAAAATCAAAATCTGTTAGCAGTACAGATACAAATTTATTAATTTTGACCAGTACAGTTAAGATTTACATATGGAGAAAAAAGAGCTGCTTTACTTGCAAATAGCCAATCATATTGAACTACAGGTAAAAAACGACGTATTAAAAGTGGGCGATAAGTTGCCGTCACTCAGGACGATTTCAACGGAGAAGGGCGTGAGTCTCAGCACGGCTCAACAATCTTATTTTGAATTGGAAAGCAGGGGTTTGATTGAATCAAGACCGCAATCGGGTTATTATGTGTCTTATGCACATCAGCATTTTCGCCAGATGCCTTCTGTCAGCAAGCCCGTTTTAGCTCATTCTGGCGAAGATGTCGAGGAAATTATTTCTGCAATGATGCGCAATGCGGAGAAAGCAGATATCTTGTTTTCATCCGGTGTGGTGTCTCCGGCTTTATTACCTGTTGCCAAATTAAATAAAGCGATTGTTCATGCCACAAGAAGCCTCCCTGAGAGCGGTATCAGTTATGAGAGATCCGGTAATTCAAAACTGAAAAAACAAATTGCAGCGAGGTCTTTATTATGGGGAGGCGATTTAAGAGAAGATCAAATCCTCACCACTTCGGGTTGTATGGATGCCTTGTCATTTTGTATGCTGTCTTTGGTGAAAAAAGGAGATACCATCGCTGTTGAAAGTCCCGTATATTTTGGTGTCTTGCAATTGGCCAGAAATTTAGGATTAAAAATACTGGAATTGCCTACCCATCCGGAAACCGGTATGGAACCGGAAGCACTGAAAAAAGCACTTGAACGCAAAAATGTAAAATTATGTCTTCTAGTAAGTAATTTCAGTAATCCGCTCGGAAGTTGCATGCCAGATGAACATAAAAAAGAAGTGGTGCGTCTGATGGAAAAACATCAGGTACCTTTAATTGAAGACGATCTTTTTGGGGATTTATATTATGGGAATCATCGCCCGGTTTGTTGTAAAACATTTGATGAAAGCGGTATTGTGTTGTGGTGCGGTTCGTTCTCAAAAACTTTGGCTCCGGGTTACCGCGTGGGCTGGGTGGCACCGGGTAAATTTATGGAGAAAGTGAGGAGAACCAAGTTGTATCACTCTTTATATTGTACATCACTCACACATGAAGCCATGGGTAGTTTTCTCGAAAATGGCAGATATGAAAACCATCTCAGGAAATTGCGCCAGACTTTGCACCGTAATTCCCTGCAGTTTTTGCGTTGTATCAGTGAATATTTTCCGGCAGATACCAAAGTAAGCCGGCCACAGGGCGGTCTGCAGTTATGGGTTGAACTGAACAAAAATAAAGATGCCGTAGAACTTTATAACCGTGCCATCGCGCATAAAATCAGCATAGCTCCGGGCAGAATGTACACTTTGCAAAACCAGTACAACAATTGTTTTAAATTAAATTACGGCATGGTCTGGGATGCAAAAGTGGAGCGGGCTTTAAAAGTATTGGGCGAATTGGCCGGAAAATAAAAAATCCGCTGTTGTAAAACAGCGGATTTTTAGCTTATCTCAGAAACCTATTTTGTTTGGACTCAAGCTCAGCTTAGTGCTGGTGATTGTGTTCTTCTATTATTTTGTAGAACGATTCGATGTTCACGTGTTTTTCATTATATGACACGATGTCCTTAATTTTATTGTGCACTTTGCGTCTGATAGCGATATCGCTCATCTGTTCTACATAATCTTTCTTTTTCAAACTATCATCGCTGAATTTTTTAACGAATTCAAATTCAGGATTTTGTAAACCATAATTGCGGAACATCGATAAAGTATATCCTAAAGAAGCATCTTCAATATCCTGTTGTTCAAGTGTCAGTTCAAACATTGATGCCGCTTTTTCCCTGATCAATACTTCTTTCAGAACTTTAGCTTCGTTGGCATAACGCTCTTCAATATTTTCTTCGTTGTAATGTTCTTCTTTGTTGTTTAACAACCATCTTTTCAGAAAGGCGTCAGGCAATGGCACACTGTGTTTGTCGTTTAACAAATGTGTAATCATGTGTTCTATTTGCTGATCGCTTTCTCCTCTGTAATACGCTTCAAGGTTTTCCTTGATTTTGCTGCGGAATTCCTCAAGACTGCTTACAGTTCCTTCGCCCATTACCTTGTCAAATAATTCCTGATTGATTTCAGCCGGTACACGTCTGGAAATTTCAGTCACTGTAAACTTAAAGTTAGGATTCAGGTCGGCAACAGCTTCTTTACTGATACCTAATGAAGTGCTGATAACGGAATGGTTCTCGTTAAACAAAGCGAAAATATTCACAGTTGTTTCGTCACCTTTTTTTACACCGATTAATTGTTTTTTTACTTGCTCGTCTTTAATCAGTTCGGCTGTCAATGAAATTTCTTTGTCGGCAATACCACCTTCAAACGTTTCATTGTTTTCGTTTAACTCAGAAACAGTTGCATAAATAATGTCTTTTTCTTCAGAAACCTCAACATTGGAAAGTTCACCATAACGAGCGCTTAGTGTTTCCAATTCTTTATCTACTTCAGATTCATTCACTTCAATGATGTATTTATCCAAAACATCTTTATCGCTGATGTTAAATTCAAATTGCGGGGCAAGACCTAAATCGAAGGCAAAGAGGTAATCTTCGTTTTTGTCGATATCGATTTCAGACTTGATCGTCTCACTAGGAAGGGGCTGGGCGATAATATCGATATTCTGTTCTTTCAGGTAGTTATATAGTCCCTGAGACGCCAGTTTATTGATTTCTTCTGCCAGTATACCTTTGCCATAAAGGCTTTTGATCATACCGATAGGGGCAGTACCCGGGCGAAAACCCTTAACAGAAATCTGTTTTTGTGTTTTTTTAAGTTCTTTTTCTACGGCTTCGGCATAATCTGCTTTAGCAAGCGCTACGGTAAGGGTAGCATTCAGGTCGTCAATTTTGTTGAAATTTAATTCCATTGGTTTAATCTGGTAATCAGCTGATTGGGTTGTTGTGATAATGGGTTCATTGATTCACTAATGCGCACCATTCATCAAAAAGTCCTTGCAGGAAACCTGTCCGGGACAGCCGGAACGTCTTTGTTTCCTGGCTTTCATTAGTACATTAACCTCTTATCACATCAGTTAATGATTGTTTGTGCGGATGAAGGGACTCGAACCCCCACGCCTTTCGGCACCAGATCCTAAGTCTGGCACGGCTACCAATTACGCCACATCCGCATGTTTTAAAGAACTTGTTTTTTATTAAACGGGCTGCAAAGGTAAGAAAATATATTGAAATAAAAAATTTGTGTTTAATACCAATTAATATAGTCAAACAGCTGCAAAGGCTGGCCTAATAGAAAACCACAACTTTCACGTATGCGTTTGGCGCCTATGATGCTGTTTGTGAGGCATATAAATGCTGTATGATCAGTTTTGTTGATCAGCAAAATATGGTTAAATGACCAGTTGTTACCCCATTGCCAGGCATAGGTTTTGCCCTGATTTTGCTCAATGCCGATACCGCGCCCCCAGGATAATTGCTTAAAACCCGGAACAGGTGTTTTTTCACTACACATGGAATCCAGTTCTGCACTTTTCATCAGCATTTGGGTGAATTTGACTAAATCTTTGCCGTTCAGATATAAAGTGCCATTGGATAAAGGGTGTTTAAACCTGTAAATAGGTCGGTGCAATTTTCGGTTTTCATAATATCCATCCACAAAATTAAAACTGTGTTGCGGCCAGATAAATGAAGCAAAACTCAAATTGTTTGGTTTGAAAACTTCTTCTTGCGCCAGTTTTTCCAGATTTTTACCCAGTTTCTGTTCCACATGTTTCTGCA
>Ga0123337_10001387_pt1 | contig 31372 bp, 28 predicted proteins | sample frozenSSSSmetaG_FD_89792 | JGI IMG/M metagenome (GOLD analysis project Ga0123337, IMG submission 89792) | Glacier valley bacterial and archeal communities from Borup Fiord, Nunavut, Canada, to study Microbial Dark Matter (Phase II) -... | ecosystem: Environmental > Aquatic > Freshwater > Ice >...
GGGGATTCGCGGCGGTGCGGGGGTGTGCCGGGTGCATCCACACCTATTTCATCTCCGGCGACCCGCCGGAGAAGCCGCCTACGGGTGGCGTGCCGGTCCGCGCGTTTACCGTCATCGAAGGAACGCGCAAGAAAGCCGAGGCGGAAGAATCGAAACGCCGGGCAGCATAAGCGAGCTACGTAAGCGGCTGCTGGCATCGTCGTCGGTCGTAGTGCTCACCGGCAGCGGCATCAGTAACGAGAGCGGGCTGCCGACGTTTCGCGGCGCCGGCGGGCTTTGGCGAACGCACAAGGTCGAAGAACTCGCCTCGCCGCAAGGCTTCGCTCGCGATCCGCGCCTGGTTTGGACGTGGTACAACGAGCGGCGCGCGGTTCACATGCAGAGCGCACCCGGAGCGGCCCACGTGGCGCTCGCCGAACTCGAGCGGCGCCTGCCCGACTTCACGCTCGCAACCCAAAACGTCGATTCGTTGCATCGGCGGGCGGGGTCGCACAATCTGCTCGAGTTGCACGGTCAACTGCGCGAGGCGCGTTGCACGGGATGTGCCGCGCGACGGACACTCGATACACCGCTTCCGCTCGATGAGATCGTGCACGATTGCGGCGGCTCGTGGCGGCCCGACATCGTGTGGTTCGGTGAAAAACTACCGGCTGACGTCTGGTCGGCCGCGGTCGCCGCGGCAAGGCGCGCGGAGTTCATGCTCGTCATCGGCACATCGGCGATGGTCAATCCCGCCGCGCAGCTTGCAACGCACTACGCGGAGCGCGCTTACGTCGTCGAGATCAACCCCGAAGAAACGGCGATTTCCTCACGCGTCGCGCGATCGATCCGCGCCCGCGCAAGCGATATCGTGCCGGCTCTCCTGAGGTAATCGCTACGGCGGGAGTTGCAGTGGCGGACCGTCGTCGTCTTCGTAAACCGCGCGCGGCGGCGGCGGTTCGGGCATCATCGGTGATTCGCTGTCGAACGCCCGAAAACGCGGAACGCGCAATTCGGGAAGGTCGATCGGCGCGCCGGGGTCGTTCCCGACGGGAGCAGCCGGCCGACGCCGCGGCCGCAGCGGCGTCGCGACGAAATAGTCGCGCTGCTCCGGCTCGTTCGGCGTCGTCGGCGCTTGCGATGCTCGCGCCGGTCGTGCGTTCACGGGCGCGGCGAATGGCGTGCGTGACGTCTCGCGCGCGGCCTTTTCTGCGAGCTGCTCCATCGTCGGCACGGGTTCGTCGGCAACGGCTCGTTCCGCCGGGATTGGAACGATCGGCTCATCGGGCGCGATCGTCGTCCGCTTGAACGCATTGGGATTGGGCAGCAGCAGTGGGTCGTCGCCGCGCGCGAGTCCGCGCACGATGAACGCCTCCGGCAACTTGCGCATGCCGCGAAGCGGAATACGTTGTGCGGCCAAGAGCGTGAAGAGATCTGCGACCGGCTCGCACGTTGCGGCAGATGCGAGAATGTAGGCGTTGATGTCGTTCGTTGCTTCTTGCATGCGCGCGGCGACGAGTACCTCGTTCCCGATCACCGTGTATTCGCGCCGCTCGGCGTAACCGACATCGCCCGCGATGACGTTACCGCTGTTGATTCCGATGCCCACACGGATGGCACGACGGCCTTGTGCGGCCCAGCGCGGTTCCATCGCCGACATGAGGCGCACGATGTCGATCGACGCGCGAATTGCATGCTCTTCCTTGCGCGGTTCGTCGATCGGCACGCCGAACACGCCGACGATACCGTCGGTGAGAAACGATTCGATCATGCCGCGGTGCTTTTGAATCGACTTGCCCGCGAGGGTATAAAACTCGTTGAGATAGCGTAACGTCTCTTCGGGCGTGAGATTCTCGCTCAATTGCGCGAAATTCCAAATCCGGCAGACGATGATCGTGGCATACGTCGAGCGGCCCTCGAAGATCCGGGGGTCCTTACGTTCGAGGATCTCATCGACGATGCCGCGCGCGACGTAGCGAGAAAAGATCGCGCGAATGCGATTCGTCTCGACCCGCTGCGCCGTGAGGCGGCGGATGACGATGACGAGCCCAACCACGGCGCTCAGGAGTGCGAGGCCGATCAGCGCGATCAACATACGATGGTTTTCGGCAACCGGTGGACGAAAGCTTCGCCACGATGGACGATCTGAACTATTTGCGGGAGCACCTCCCGGCCTACGCCGACTACGCGGATCAGGATGCGCGGCACCTCGTCGACAAGCAAGTGCGTGCCACGATGGGCGAGGCGCTGAGCGTCCTGCGGGTACGCCTCGCGACGCTCGATCGGGTGCTGGCCGAACGCCTCGACGATCGCATTTTCGCCTGTGAGTTCGGCGATCAGGAGGGCATCCGCGCGATCGACCACATCGCCTACCCGACCGGTATTCCGACCAGCATCCATGCGGCGGATCGAGCGATCGTGGCCCTGGCCGGGCAAGCCGCGACCATCACGGCTGCGGCCTTGCCCGGGTATCTCGATGCGATCGCCGCGGCGTTCGCCGCGCGCCGTCATGCCATCGATGCGCTGACCTCCAGCGCCTAGCACGAAGCTAGAACGGAAGGCGCTTGCGGAGTTCGTTGAGCGCTTGATTCTTGAGCTGGTCGATGCTCGTCGGTACGCCCAAATCGTTGAACTTATCGATCGCGGCCTGATTGATCTTGTCGATCTTCTGTTGAATGATACCGTTGACGAGGGTCGCGACGAGCGACTGTCCGCCGACCAATTTGATCGTCTTCCCGTTTTGATCGCCCGCGGTGAACGTGACCTCGACAGGCGCGTTCGAATCGCCGAGGTGGTAGACGTTGATGGAGAGCTCGTTGCCGTCGATCCCGATGTCGCCTTCCGTTCCGCGAACGGCGACTTGGGCGGTCGGCGTCGAGAACGTGTAGTTGGCTTTCTGCCCGGCGGGATGCTCGACGTTGAAGCGCGCCTTGCCTTGGTACACGACGAACTTCGCGTTCGCGATATCGGATTGATTGAAAAACGACATTTCAACGCGCGACGCGGACGCGATCGTCACGCGCGATGAATCGGGCAGCGTGATGCGGGCCGTCGATTGGTCGCCGGTGACCGTTACGTCGCCGTCGGCAAGGTTGATACTTGCAGCGGGAACGAGCGTTCGCGCACTGTTTCCGCTCTTTTCGTAACTGACTTTACCTTTGACGTTGGTGAGTTGTTTTTCACCATCGGCGCCCGCTGCAAGCGGAGCGAGTGCGACGATGAGCGTTACGAGCGCCGCGGCGATGACCGGTCGTACCCGCAACGTTTCCCAATTGCGGCGATTCATATCCCACCAAATAAACGCGCCGCAGACGAGCGCGAAGGCGAGCCACGCAAAACCGAGGATCGGCTCTTGGAGGACGAGCTTCCCGATCCCGAAGAGCGTGCCGTAGACCAGGCCGCAGCCCGCAAGCCAATCGAGCAGCCCGAGGCCGAGCGAGTCGTTGGCTTCGACCGAGACGACGTTTTTGGCGATCGGGCCCCAGCCGGCGGCATTGGGACGAACGCGTTCGAAAAAGCGAACAAGGGTCTCCTCCGATTCGGGCTTGGTGGCAAAGGTCACGACGACCCACGCGATCGTCGTAACGATCACGGTGATGAGAAGCTGCTTCGCGACAAGGTTCGGATCGTCTTCCGGGATGATTTTCGTCAAGTAAAGGGTGGTCGCCGTCACACCGGAGACGGCGAGGGCCGTAATTTCGCTCCACGCATTGATCCGCCACCAGTACCAACGCAGAATCATGACCAGACCCACGCCTGCGGTGAGCGTGAGCATGTATTTCCACGCGCCGCCGACCGAGGTCATGTAGAGCGAAACGACCGCACCGAAGATCAGGACGACGATCGTCATCACGCGCGACGTGCTCACATAGTGCGCCTCACTGCGACCTTTGACCATGAAGCGTTTGTAGAGATCGTTCGTAAGATACGACGCGCCGAGATTGAGATGCGTACCGATGGTCGACATGTAGGCGGCGAGGAAACCGGCCATCATCAAGCCGCGTAGCCACACCGGCAGATAGTCGATCATGGTTTGAATGTAGCCGAGTTCCGGGTCGATCTTCCCGTCGGCTCCGGCAACGCCATGCGGGTAGAGGACGAGCGCGCAGAGCGCGACGAGAATCCACGGCCACGGTCGGAGTGCGTAATGCGCGACGTTGAAAAAGAGCGTTGCGAGAATCGAATTCTTTTCGTCCTTCGACGATAAGATGCGCTGCGCGATGTAACTTCCACCGCCGGGCTCGGCGCCCGGATACGACGATGCCCACCACGAGACCCCGATGAAGACGAGGAACGTCGTGAGCGGCATCCAGCTTTGATCGCCGCCCGGCAGGAACGAGAGAATGGATCCGCTGCCGGTCGCGCGATGCGCGAGGTCGATCGGCCCGAGTTTCTCTTTGAGCGCCGCGATGCCGCCGACGGCAGCGACCGCCGCGACGGCAAGCACGATCGTCATCGACATCTTGACGACGAACTGCAAGAGATCGGTCACGAGCACCGACCAGAAGCCGCCGATCATGACGTAGAGCGCCGTCAGCGCCATGCAGATGCCGACCGCTTCGATCTGTGGTACGTGCAAGGTGAGATTGAGGATCTTGGCCATCGCAAGATTCACCCAGCCCATGATGATCGTATTGATGATGACGCCTTGGTAGACGGCACGCACGCCACGCAGGGCCGTCGCCGGTTTGCCGCCGTAGCGCAGTTCGATGAACTCGACATCGGTGAGCACGCCGCTGCGCCGCCAGAGTGCAGCGAAGAAGAAGACGGTGAGAATGCCGCTCATCACCATGTTCCACCACAGCCAGTTGCCTGCGATTCCGTTCTTGGCAACGAAGCCCGTTACGGCCAGCGGCGTATCGACGGCGAAGGTCGTCGCGACCATCGAGGTGCCTGCGAGCCACCACGGCACGTTTCGGCCGGAGAGAAAGTATTCCGAGAGACTCGTACCGCCGCGGCGCGAGAAATACAACCCGATTCCAAGGTTGATCGCGAAGAACGCGACGATTACGACGATGTCGATCACCGTGAGCTGCATGGCCGACCTTTGTCGCTCGTCGTGCTCTCAGCCTGCGCGGAGACCGAAGGCGAACGCTTCCCGCGTAAAAAGCACGGCGAGGGCATAGAAGACGATCGAGTACAACGGGCCAAAATACTCGTCGTTGAAACCCGAAAATGACAGCGCATCGATGATGGCGAGGATGATCATGAGCGCAACGCCGATCGCAACGGTATCAGATTCAGTGGGCGGCATGGCGGCTCAGCGGCGTAGATGCAGTAAGAAATTGGACGAGAGGCCTAGCAAGCGGTGACGTTCGAGGCTCGTCGCGACGCCGACCGACCGGGTTGGGTCGGTGAGTTCGGATGCGTTGAGAAGATTGAGATTTTCGGTTTTCGCCCAGAACTCCATCCCGAGCGTGCGCCGGATGCGCTGATGAATCGGCTGCGGCAACCAGTGAAGGAGCGCTAGAAATGTGTGGAGTTCCACGGGGAATCGTCGGTCGGGGGTCGTGATGAAAACGGTACGTGCCACCCGAACGAGTTCGCCGAGGAACTGCCGCTGGTGCTCGCGGTCGCCGACGTGTTCCAGAACCGCAAACGACACGGCAACGTCGAACGACTGATCGGGAAAGGGCAGTTCGACGCCGCTCGTGCGCACGAATCGGACGCCGGGAAAAGCTCGCTCGAGATTCGATGCGTCCTCGATGCTCGTTGCGGTCACGTTATGCGGATACGGATAGAGCGCCTCGAAAAAATTCGATTCGGGAAGGCGATCGTCCGGCGTTACCCCGACGTCGATGACCTTCGTGGACGCATCGAAGGGAATGGTCTTCATGAGATACGCGAACATGCGCTTGCGCGCGCGTAGCGAGATCGCCGACGCAATTTTTCGGAGTGGGTTTGTACTCGAAAAATAGTCGATCGCCACGCGTTGGCGTTTCGGGATCAGCGGACGTCCCCCCCGTTATGGGGCGGGGCTCTGCGATGGGCGCGGGGTCGGTGCAGGCCCCGGCGCGGTGGGAAAGCGGAGCGCGCTGCGCGCGACTGCGGCATCAAAGGCCGTCTCTTGGGCGCGCACGAGCGCGGGATCGATTCCGAGCAGCGAGCCCGCGACGATATTGGCGATCTTCGCTTCGAGTGGCAGCGTCGTGCCTTTGTCGGCGGGGTAATGAGCGTTTGAGGCAAAGACGATGGCGATCCCGAGCGCGGGATCCATCCAGACGCTCGTTCCTGACGAACCCGTATGACCGAAGCCGCCGCGCGGAAGTTCGTCGCCGCGGTTGCCGGAGTACGGCGAGTCCAAATCCCAGCCGAGACCCCGAGCGGCGCCGGACCCAACGTAGCGCGGCTCGATCATCGTGCGCACGGTTTGCGGGTTCAAGGCGAAGTGCGGATTCGGCACGCCGTTCGCCGCGGCGAGCAAAGCGATGCAGAGTTTCATCATATCGTCGGCCGTTGCAAGAACGCCCGCGTGACCGTTGACGCCGGGAACCGTGCCGAAGTCCTTGCGCAGCGTTTGTTCGTTTTGATTGAGGATCTGCGGTGCCAATCGGGCCTTGTGCGCGTCGTCGATCGTCACGTCGAATGCCGTATCGTTCATCCCCAGCGGTCGGAACAGCTCGTCTTGCACGAATCGTTCGTATGATTTTCCCGAGACGCGTGCGACCAGTTCGCCGAGCACGATAAAGGCAAGATCGCTATATTCGAATTTCGAGCCGGGTGCAAAGCGCAGCGGTGATTCGTACGCGTGGGTGAGGATCGTCGCGCGGTCGGCGAAGTAGTCGGCCGGCGCATAGTCGATCTGCATACCACCCGTGTGCGTGAGCAACTGCGCGATCGTCACGTCGTGTTTGCCGTTCTGAGCGAACTCGGGCACGTAGAGCGACACGCGGTCGATCAGGCGAAGTTTGCCGCGCTGAACGAGCAACATCACGGCGTCCGCTGTTGCTGCGGCTTTGCTCACGGAGGCAAATTCGTAGATCGTGGCCATATCATTTGAACGGGCCTGAGGCTCGAGTGTTCGGATACCATACGCTTTGCGCATGATGACCGCGCGCGCACCCGCGCCGGTCGCACGGGCGATGACGAGTTGAGCGCCGGGCAAATTGCCTTGTGCGATAGCCTCGTTCACGAGCGCATCGATCTGTTTTTGCGCTTCGATCGGGAGTTGATCCGGCCTGGGCGTTGCCGCCGTCGCTTGTGAGGCGAGTGCAACGAGGAGAGCAATCGACAGCAGGAGACGCTTCATCAGACTCGCGGTTGCCGGGTGCGGGTGGCGAACCCTGCGTGGCGAAGCGCGCCGCAATGCGTCTGGTTTCTGTCGCCGTGCTTGCGCTCGTCGTGATGGCCGTTCCCGCCGCCGTTTCAGCGGCCGTGCTTCCGACCGTTTTGCCCGCGCCGCAGACGATGAGGCCGCTTGCTTGCGCGCACGCGCCTCGCGCGAACGACCTCGTCTTTCCAATGAACGTCGACCTCGCGGGTCTTGCGATCGTTGGCGAACGCTGGACCGCGCTCGGTATCGGCGACGGGCGCGCGCGCGCCGATTCGAACGTGAAGCTGCGCGGTGGGCTCGGCGGACGCGAACACTATCGGCTGCGCATCGACCAACGCGGGGTGAGCATCGCGGCGAGCGATCCGGAAGCGCAGTTCGATGCGCTGACAACGCTCGCGCAGTTGCCGGGATCAGACGGCGTTCTGCCGTGCGTGGAGATCGACGATGCACCGGCTTTACGTTGGCGCGTGGTCTCCGACGATATTTCGCGCGGCCCGTTTCCGTCGCTTCATTATTTCGAAGAGCGCATTCGCACGCTTGCGGCGTTCAAGATCAACGGCTATTCGCCGTATATGGAACAGGTGCTGCTCGATGCTCGCGCACCATTCGTCGCCTTTCCGCTCGGCCTCACGCCCGACGCGCTGCGCTATCTGGCACGATACGCGCGACGCTTTCACGTGACGCTCATCCCCGAGCAGCAAACCTTCGCCCACATGCACGAGACGCTCAAATGGGAGACGTTCGCACCCCTTGCCGAATTGCCGCACGGCTATTTGCTCGATGCGAGCGACTCGCGGACGTACGCCTATCTCGAACCTCTCGTGCGGAGCGAGTTGCGCGCCGTCGAACGGACGCCGTTTTTTCACATCGGCGCGGACGAACCGGTGGATCTCGGCCGCGGGCGCTCGCAGGCGGCGGTCGCGCGCGATGGGACCGCAGCGGTCTTCGCCGCGCACGTCAACCGGCTCGCGTCGATTCTTGCCCTCAGCGGTGCGCGCCCGATGATCTGGGATGATGCCCTCCAGCGCGATCCGCAAATTCTCGCGCTATTGCCGCGCTCGACCGTCGTCGTCACCTTCCACTACGGCGCGGAGCGCTCGTTTGCCGGGTACATCAAAAAAATTGCGGATGCCGGATTCGAGCAGATGATCTCGCCCGGAGCCAACAACTGGAACGAGATCTATCCCGATCTCGATGTCGCCTTTGCCAACGAGAGCCGCTTCATCGCCGACGGCAAAGCCGCCCACGTGCTCGGCATGTTTGAAACCGTTTGGCACGACGACGGCGAGTCGCTCTTCGAAGCGAGTTGGGAGCCGGTACTTTACGCGGCCGCGGATGCGTGGCAACAAACGGCGGTCGATCCGGCGACCTTCGCGCTCTCGTTCTCGCGCGCGTTTTTCGGGGCGGATGCCGCCCGCTACGCGCAAGATCTCGAGCGTCTGCGAACCATCCGAACGCGCTTGAAGACGGAGCCCGGCGATCCGAGCAACTATCTCTTCTGGAGCGATCCATTCGATTCGGCGATCGGAACGCGAGTGCGGGCAGCGATCGATCTTGCCGCCGTGCGACGCGATGCTGAGGCGATCTTGGCGCACGGTCTGCAGCCCACGCCACCGCTCCATGCCAATGCTGCCCGCGTCATGGCGCTCGCCGCACTCCGCTACGATGCGCTCGCGCGCCGCTTCCAAATCGGCGCCGAGGCCCAAACGTATTACGATGACGCGCGAGCCAATGCCGATGGCAAGCACGAGAGTATCGTGTACCGCGGACTCAACGTTTCGAAATACCTGTGCTGGGAATTGCGCGATGAACTGACCGCGATCGAATCGCTGTATATCAACGCCTGGAATTACGAGAGCACACCCTCCGGCTTGGATCGCGTGCTCGTGCGCTTTCACGCCGCCGAGGGCGCAGCGGTTCGTGATGCCGATCGGCTCAATCGGGTCCAGCGCGAGGACTACTTGCGCGGGCATACGCTGCCGCCGTTCGAGACGGCGATCGGCCCGCGCCCGTGATTCTCGTCGTGATTTTTCTCGTCTTCGCCGGGCTGATGATCGCGCGAATCTTGCCGGCACTCTTGGCAGTACCGTTGATGGCGCTCGCCCTTGCGCTCGGTGCCGGCGTCGACGTTCACGGGCTCGGGCCGATTCTCGCAACCGGTGTGGTGAAGCTGGCGCCGTACTATACGACGGTGATCTTCGGCGCGTTGCTCGGTCGCGTCGTGCTCTCGACGGGTATCGCCGAGACGGTCGTCAATTACGCCGCAGAATTCGGCGGCGATAAACCGCTCGCGCTCGCGCTCGTTTTGTGCGCGGCCGTTGCGGTGCTCTTCACCTCGCAAACGGGGCTCGGGGCGATCATCATGATCGGTTCGATCGTGCTTCCGGTCATGTTGACGGTGGGCGTGCCGCGGACGACTGCGGCCACGCTGTTCTTACTCTCGTTTGCACTCGGCTACGTCCTCAACATCGCGCAGTGGAAATTCTATCGCGACGTTTTCGGGGTCGATCAACCCGCGCTGCAGACCTACGTTTACGTTCTCTTCGCGATCGACGCGCTGATCTTGATCGTCTACGCGATCGTACGCGCACGAACGACGCGCGACTACGCGACGTTTGCAATCGCAGCAGACGCGCCGCGAAAGCGCGTGCCGCCTTGGGCGCTGCTCACGCCGATCTTGCCGTTGATTCTCTTCGTCGTCCTGCACGTCGATGCGCTCGCGGCATTTGCGCTCTCGGCACTCTACGGCGCGATCGCGGCGAATCCGCGGGCGCTCGTCCAAACCTTGGTCTCCTCGTGGATCCGCGGTGTCGAAGACGTGGCCCCGGCGATCATCTTGATGATGGGCATCGGCATGTTGCTCGTCGCGGCGAACACCCCGGAAGTCGCGCGCGCGCTCGCGCCGGTCGTCTCCGCCATCGCACCGCGCACGCCGCTTGCCTACGTCGTGCTCTTCGGATTGCTCAGTCCGCTTGCGCTCTATCGTGGCCCGCTCAATCCTTTTGGGGTCGGCATCGGCGTGTACGCGGTACTCGCAACGCTGCACGTGTTGCCGCCGGTGGCCTTAGTCGCCGCCGTGATGGCGGTGGTTCAAGTGCAGAACGTCTGCGACCCGACGAACACGCAGAACGTGTGGGTCGCCAACTTCACCGGCGTCGGTGTCGAGAAGATCACGCGTCTCACGCTGCCGTTTCAAGTCGGCGTCGCGGTGCTGGCAACGCTCGCCGTCGTGTTTTTCGGGGGTTCGTTGTTCGGAACGCCGGTGTTCGTTACGGCCGCTCCGGCTGCAGCGGCGGAGTTGAACGCGGGACTTTACGCACCGCCAGCCGCAGCGCGAACGATTGCGGTGGGGTCCGACGGAACGCCCGAGGGCCGGCGCGCGGCGCAAGCGATCGTCGCATCGATCGCGCGTGGGTGGACGGGATATCGCGCGTTCGCGCGTGAGGTCGATCCGAGCGCGGCGGATTGCGCGCAGAAAGACTACGCGGCATTCGTTCACGTCGCGGTGACCGCGCAGGGGCCGGAGCGCGATGTCGCGCTGGAACTCGCCGATTGTGCGGGCTGGACTGTCGATCAGTGGCACGAGGCCGGTACGGGCGATGTGCGCGCGCTTGCGCTTGCCGATCTCTTCCGCATCCGCGTTTGGCAGCGCGAACATCCGGCAGAGTCGGAGCTCCTCTTCGCACGCGGTCTTGCCTACGACCCCGCTTCGGCCAAGCCGACCTACTTCTACAGCCTGTTTAAAACGAGCGACGGGTATATGCGCAGCATCGCGCGTCCGGGTGGACCGGCGTATGCGGCGGGAATGCGCTCCAATGAGATCGTCGACAAGATCGATAATCGCTTCTGGTGGGAGTACGGAACGTATCAATCGCAGCTGCGCGCGTACGACGGGAAACCGCATAGTTTCGAGGTTCAACGCGGTCAAGGCACGACGCACATCGAGCTCGGCGAACCGTTTCGCCTGTGATGAGAGAAAGCGGTCGGGGAAGAATTCTCACGCGCGGTTCCGCACTAACGGGTTTGTTTGCGGCATCCGGCGCCTCGGCGCTCGCAGCGAGCATAGCTGCACCACAACCGGCGGCGCCGCTGCGCGAGTACACGGCGATGAAAGGCAACGTCAAGCTCGCGCTCTATCGCAAGTCACGGCCGACGACCGGACACAAGCCCGCGCTCGTGCTCGTGCACGGTTCGTCAGCCGGCGGGCTCACGACGTACGATTTACAAGTCCCCGGTAAGGCCTATTCGATGATGGACGCGTTCGAGGATACCTTCGATGTGTGGACGCTCGATCACGAAGGCTACGGAAAATCGTCGCGAACGAACGGCAACGCGGATATCGCAAGCGGGGTCGCGGATCTTGCGGCTGCGACGACGGTCATCATGCGTGAAACGGGAGCAGAACGCGTGCATTTGTGCGGTGAATCGGCGGGCGCGCTGCGTGCCGGTGCGTTTACGATGGCCTATCCGGAGCGCGTCGACCGATTGGTCCTCAACGCGTTCGTGTGGACCGGAAAAGGGGGCGCGACGCTCTCCAAACGAGCGCAGCAAGCCGACGAGTATCGCACGCACAATCGACGCCCCGTCAGTCGCGAGTTTTTCGCCAGCATTTTTACCCGCGACAAAGCGGGAACCTCGGACCCGAGCGTCGCGACGGCGTTTGCGGATTCTGCGCTTCTGTATGGCGACTCGGTGCCGACCGGGACGTATCTCGATATGGTGACGAAGCTGCCGATCGTCGATCCCGCGCGCATCAACGCGCCGACGCTCGTCATTCGCGGTGAATTCGACGGCATCGCGACCGAGGAAGATGTGCTGGGATTCTTCAGCCGCTTACCCAACGCCGACCGACAGTTCGTACTCGTGCCGGGCGCCGCACACTCGGCGGGCTTCAGTTACAACCGCGAACGCTTTTGGTTTGCCGTGCGGTCGTTTCTGAGCGCTCCGCCGCGACTCGACCGCGGCATCTAGCCGACTAGCATTCGGAGCTCTCATCGCGAAGGGGACGCGGATGATCGCATCGACCGACCTGATCGGCTTCTGCCGCGATAACCGAGCGCGGTACCTCGACGAACTCAAAGCGTGGATCGCCTGCCCGTCGATTTCGGCTGATCCCGCACGCGCGGCCGACGTTCGCGCGTCAGCCGAGTCGGCAGTCGCACGCATGAAAGCCGCCGGGATGACGCACGCCGAGGTGCTCGAGACGGACGGTCATCCCGTCGCGTACGGCGAGTGGCTCGGCGCGCCCGGCGCACCGACGATCCTGATTTACGGTCACCACGATGTCCAACCCGCCGATCCGCTCGAGCTCTGGGTGTCGCCACCGTTTGCAGCGCAGGTTCGCGATGGGAAGATCTTCGGCCGCGGCTCGGTCGATGACAAAGGCCAAGTGCTCATGCACATCGCCGCAATCGAGGCGCATCTGCGCGTGCGCGGCAAGTTGCCGCTCAACATCAAAGTCGTGGTCGAGGGCGAGGAAGAGATCGGCTCGCCGAGCTTCGAGGCGTTTCTCGCGCGCAACCGTGAACGCTTGCGTTGCGATGTCGCCGTCATCTCCGATACGGCCGTCTTCGCCGAGGACGTCCCTTCGCTCACGACCTCGCTGCGCGGTCTCGTGCACTGGGACGTCACGGTCGAGGGTCCGACGAGCGACTTGCATTCGGGCTACTATGGCGGCATCGTGAAGAACCCGCTCGAAGCGCTCGCGCAAATCATCGCCGCGCTCAAAGATTCACACGGCCGCATCGCGGTGCCGGGATTTTACGAAGGCGTGCGCGAGCTGAGTTCGCGCGAGCGCGCGGAGATCGCGAATCTGCCGTTCGATGTCCTCAAGGAAGCGCTGGCCCTCGGCGTACCGGAGCTCACCGGTGAGCCCTCGCGCTTACCGCTCGAACGCATGTGGATGCGTCCGACGCTTGAAATCAACGGGATGTGGGGCGGCTATCAGGGGCCCGGCAGTAAGACGATCGTGCCGAGCTATGCAAAAGCAAAGATCTCCGCGCGTCTCGTGCCGCACCAAGACCCCGAGCAAATAAAACAAGCCGTGCAGACGTTCATCGAACGCCTCGCACCGCGCGGCGTTCGCGTGCTCGTCGAGGCACACGGCGACGTGCGTGCGGTCGAGACGTCGCGCGATCATCCGGCCGTCGCCGCGGCTGCGCGCGCGATGGAAAAAGGCTTCGGCAAACCGCCCGTGTTCATCGGCACCGGCGGAACGATCGGCCCGGTGTCGAGTTTCGATCGCATTCTGAAGTTGCCGCAAGTGCTCATCGGCGTGGGCTTACCCGATGATGCGATTCACGCGCCGAACGAGAAATTCGATCTCAATCAATTCTATTTGGGCATCGAGACGATGACGTACTTATACGACGAGTTAGCCCAAGCACTCGCGTGAATCCGCTCGAACGATTCGACGATCGGTCCGCAGCGTATCGCGTCGGGCGTCCGTCCTACGGGCCGGACGCCATGATGCTTCCGTGAATGCACCCGAGAGCGGTAGGAACGTTCGCATCGGAATCGATGTCGGTGGTACGTTTACCGATGTCGTAGCCGTCGATGCCGCCACCCGAACGCTCGTCGGCCTGGTGAAAGTCCCGACGACGCACGCGCACGTCGATGGGGTTGCGGCGGGCATCGTCGCCGGACTCGAGCGGTTGATGCGCGAACATGCGATCGCGCCGGAACGTATCGCGTTTATCGCGCACTCGACCACGCAAGCGACGAACGCGCTCCTCGAGGGCGATCTGGCGCGTGTGGGAATCATCGGCTTTTCACCGGGGTCGGCTCTCGTCGCGTGGTGGCCACAGCGCGCGATGCACTTCGCGCCGATCGTACTCGGCGGATCACGGCAATTCGCCCCGAGCTGGTATCCGCTGCGTGACGCAAGCGATGCCTCAATCGACGGCGCGCTCGACCGGGCACGCGCCGCGGGCTGCGTTGCGATCGCTGCAAGCGAAGCGTTCGGCGTCGATCGCACGCAACATGAATCGCGCGCGGTCGCGCGTGCGCGCGCCGCTGGATTTGCCGCGACGAGCGGGCATGAAGTGGCAACGGTTTACGGCTTGCGCGCACGCACGCGCACGGCGGCGCTCAACGCGGCGATCCTCCCGCGAATGTTGCACGCGGCGCGCACGACGGCGCGCGCGGTGCTCGCCGCGGGGATCACTGCGCCGCTGATGATCATGCGCTCCGATGGCGGCGTGATGGATGTGGGCGAAGTGGAACGGCGGCCGATTCTCACGATGCTCTCCGGCCCGGCTGCGGGCATCGCCGGCGCCCTCCTGCATGAAAACGTGACCGATGGAATCTTCATCGAGGTCGGCGGAACGAGCGCGGATTGCTCGGCGATCAAGAACGGACAACCGCAAATGCGACCGGCAACGATCGGCGGTCAACGCACGCTGCTGCGAACGCTCGACGTGCGCACGCTGGCGATCGCGGGCGGAAGTCTCCTTGCCGTAGACGGACGCGCCGTGCGCGATGTCGGCCCGCGCTCCGCACACATCGCCGGCTTACGCTACGCGAGTTTCACGCCCCTCGCGACTGTCGCGGGCGCCGACTACGTCGCGCACGACGTCGACGGCACGACGTATGCAACGCTCGCGAACGGGGCCGAGCGCATCGCGCTGACGCCGACGTGTGCCGCGAACATGCTGGGCTTCGTCCCCGCCGATGCGTTTGCCAGCGGCGATGCCGCGGCAGCGCGTGCGGCGTTCACGATCGTCGGTGCGGCGCTTGGAATCGATCCCGATGTGCTTGCAACCGACGTGCTCGATCGCGCGACGGAAAAATTACGCGTCGCGATCGTCGCGCTCATCGCCGACTACGACCTGGATCCGCAAACGCTTGCGATCGTCGGTGGCGGCGGCGGCGCGGCGGCGCTCGTTCCGTACGCGGCAAAGAAGCTCGCGTACGCGGCGCGCCTCGCACGCGATGCGGAAGTCATCTCACCGATCGGTGTCGCGCTCGCACTCGTGCGCGATGTCGTCGAGCGGAGCATCGTCGATCCGACACCGGAGGATTTGGTGCGGATTCGACGCGAGGCAATCGAAGCTGCGATCGCCGCCGGCGCAGCGCCGGATCGGGTCGAAGTCGTCGTCGACGTCGACCGCGCGCGCAATCGCGTGCGTGCGACGGCAAGCGGCGCGACGGCGCTGGTCGAAGGCGCCACGGCGCTAGCGCACGCGACCGATGCCGAACGCATGGACGCGGCAATTCGCTCGCTGCGCTTGCCGAACGACCGCGTCGGGTTCCTCGCACGCGCGGGGACGTTCGCCGTTCTCGGATCGACGGGAACCGGTGCGCGCGCCGCAATCGTCGACGACCGCGCGGTCGTGCGCTCGATCGCTCGTGATACATCCGTCCGTCTGACGAGCGTCGCGCACGCCGAGCACGATCTCATCGCTGCGATCGACGCGGATACGGTCTATGGCGATGTGGGTCGCGCGCTGCCCGAAACATACGTGATCTACAACACGCGAATCGCTGATGTGGGCGGTACTGCGGAACGCGATGGTGCAGTCGCGCTGATACGTGAGGAGCTAGCGGGCCTGGATCACACAATTCCCGTTGTGATCCTCACCGCACGACGGCGCGCCTAACTCCGGGTATGATCGCAACACGATGGAGCAATCCGACGTGGTCGACCAACCGCGACGTTCGCCCGAAATTTCACTGCCGCCGTTCCCCGACCTCGACGGGATCCGCGAGTATTTGCTACGTCCCGCCGCCGATGCCGCGCTCGAATGCAGTTTCAAGACGCTCGGCGACTTCGTCGATGCGTATGACTGTAAGCGCGACTATTACGTCGCGACCTATCAGCGTGATGTGGTGCGAATCGCCAATATCCGCTTCGGAAAAGAGATCATCACCGAGCGCAGCATCCGCTACGATTCGGCCGGAACGATCGAAACGCACCACGCCGTGCTCTTCGGCGACGTGGTGAGTGCCGATGGACGCATCCTCAATCCGGGGATCGCGGTCGAGCTGATCGAGATTCGATCGATCGGCCTTTTCGCCGTCTAGCGTTTGCGCGCGACGTAGAGTCCGCGGGGAAAAATGTCCGTGCGCTCGGCGCGCACGTCGAAGCCCGCCCGCTCGAATGCGGCTCGATACTCCTCGTCGCTGAACAGCCCGAGCGTGTGCGTTTCGTTGAAGCGGGAGACGCCGCTGGGTTCTCCGACCAAGTATTCAAAACGTAAGACGGAGATGTGCCCGTACCGCTCGCTCGTATCGACACGCGCGATCTTGAGTTGCGGTCGGTCGACGAAGACCGCACCGATCGTCCCCTCGCGCCAGTCGCTCGGATGCAGCCACGGTTCGACGATCGCGATGCCGCCCAAGGCAAGTGCCTGCGCGAAGTGGGCGAGCGTCGCCGCCAGGTCCGCCGGTTCGCGCACGTAGCCGATCGAGCTGCCAAGACAGAGCACGACATCGGCGGGATCGGTACGCGGAAAGTCTTGCATTCGGGCAACGCGCAAGGGAATTCCGGGGAGTCGCTGCCGAGCGATCGCGATCATCGCGTGGTCGGCATCGAGGCCGCTAACGGTAAAATGCGCGTCGAGCATGCTCAAATGCATGCCGGTTCCGCAGGCAACGTCGAGCAGGCGCAGGCTCGATCCCTCGCGCTCGCCCGCAATCGCCGCCCGCAGCCAAGCGGCCTCGCCGGCGTAGTCTTTGCCGCGCGCCGCGTAGATCGCATCGTAAAACGCCGCCGTCTTCGTATACATCGCCGAGTATTTGGCTAGATCGCGAGCGTTCCATCGCGAAGCGTGGTCAGATGCCCAAAACGTACGATGTCCTGGTGATCGGCGGCGGCAACGCCGGCTGCGCCGCTGCCCTCGCGGCCGCGCGCACGGGAGCGCGTACTCTGCTCGTGGAGCGGTACGGCTTTCTCGGCGGCACCGCGACGGCCGCGATGGTCGGTCCCTGGATGACCTTTCACGCGGGCAACGAGCGGATCGTGGGCGGAATCGCTCAGGAAATCGTGGAGCGGCTGATGGCGCTCGGCGGATCGCCCGGGCACATCAGCGACTCCTCGGACTACGTTCCAACAATCACGCCCTTCGATCCGGAGATCCACAAAGCGCTGCTCTTCACGCTCATGCGCGAGGCCGGTGTCGAACTGCTCGTGCATGCCTATTTTCTCGAGACGCATCGCGACGAGCGCGGCGCGGTCATCGGGGCGTCGTTTGCAACGGTCGGCGGTACGCGTCACTATGCCGCGCGACGCGTGATCGATGCGACGGCGGATGCCTTCGTTGCGGCAAGCGCCGGCGTCGAATTGCAGCAAGGCGATGCGCGCGGGCGCGTTCAGCCCGCAAGCCTGATGTTTCGTCTCAGTCACGTCGACATGAACGCGCTCTCCGCGTACGTGCGTACGCGTCCCGATCAAATGCGGACGTCGCTCAAGGCACACCAGCGCGATGCACGCTCGCTCTCGGCCGTTGCGGGACTTTACGAGATTTGGGAAAGCGCGCGATCTCGCGGAACCGTCGACATCCCGCGCGAACTGGTTTCGTTTTTCAGCTCGCCGTATCCCGATGAAGTAACGGTAAACATGACGCGTGTGTTGGATATCGATCCGCTCGATCCCGACGATCTCACGCGCGCCGAAGTCGAAGGGCGCGCGCAAGCGATGGAATTGTTAGCGTTTTTCCGCAGTGACGTGCCGGGTTTCGCAAACGCGCGTATCACGACCGCCACACAAATCGGTATTCGCGAATCGCGCCGCATCGTCGGTGCGTACACGCTCACGGCCGACGATCTGATGAACGCGCGGAGCTTCGATGATGCGGTCGCCCGCAGCGCCTATCCGATCGACATTCACAATCCCTCGGGCAGCGGAACGACGACGCACCGCTTGCCGCCGGGGTCGAGTTACGAGATTCCGTACCGCTGTCTTGTGCCGAAGTCCGTCGACGGACTGCTCGTCGCCGGCCGATGCATTTCGACCACGCACGAAGCGCTCGCATCGACGCGGCTGACGCCCACGGTGATGACACTCGGTCAAGCAGCCGGAACGGCGGCAGCGCTCTCGATCAAATCGCGCGTCTCGTTGCGCGATCTCTCAGCGGTCAAATTGCGCGAACGACTCGTCGCCGACGGAGTCGATCTGCGGCGACCGGTGCTCGCGCATGTCTGATCCGCGCACGCTCGCAAGCGCATACGGCGTACGCATCGAACTCGACGATCTCGGTTCGTGGACGCCGGCGATGCTCGTCTCGGAATACGATCCCGACGGTCCCGTCATCCGCGTCAATCAGCGCGCGATCGAGCGGCTCCATGCGACCTTCGGCGAGCAGACCTCGTCATGCGATGTGCGCACGCTCATCGATGTTGCGATCGCGCACGAACTCTACCACCATCGCGAGCATCTCGGCGAGGTGGATCGGCTGCCGACGCACGCCGAGCGGGAAGCGGCGGCGGATGCCTACGCGCGCGCGCAGGTCCCGCTCGATACGAATCTCGCTGCGTTTCTCAGCGGGGCGCGCCGATGAAGTACGTGGCCGGAATCGACGCGGGGCAATCGGCAACGCAAGCTGCAATTCTGGATGAACGCGGACGCGTGGTCGGCCGCGGCCACGCCGGTGCAGCCGACCATGTCGACGAGCCGGCCGATTCGCGCCGACTCGCCGATGCGTGCGAAGGAGCGCTTCGCGAAGCGTTCACGGCCGCGCATCTTCCGCCGTCGACCGGGCTCGAAGCCGTCGTGATCGGACTGAGCGGATACGAAGGCGCGATTCGCGGTGCGGAACCGCGGCTCGCCGCGCAGCAGGTCCGCTTCGTCCACGATTCGGTAATCGCGCACGCGGGTGCATTCGCCGGTGGACCCGGGGTGGTCGTCATTTCGGGGACCGGCTCGGTCGGATACGGGCGTGATGCCGTGCATCAAACGTTGCGCGTCGGCGGTTGGGGTTATCTCTTTGGCGATGCGGGGAGCAGCTTTGCCATCGCGCGCGAAGCGATCGCGCGCGCCATGACCGACGTCGACCACGGGATCACGAGTCACCTCGGTGAGGCGGCGCTGGCCTTCTTCAATAAGCCGACACTCCGCGAGCTCGCCGATGCGTTTTACCTGCGCGAGATCGACCGCTCGATGCTCGCGAGCTTCGCGCGGGTCGTCGCGGACGGCGCGCGGCTCGGTGAAGCCTCGTCGCTCGAGGTGACTGCATCGGCGGCGAAGTCGCTTGCGGACTGTGCTGCCTCGATCGGCGAGCGGCTCGATTTCCCGGGCGATTTTCCGGTTGCGTGGATCGGCGGCTCGTTTGCGAGTGCGGCGCTGCGCGGCGCAGCCGATCGCGCGCTCGTCCAACGAAGCGCGCGCGCGAAGGTAGGCGACCCACGCTATCAGCCCGTCATCGGGTCTGCGCTCTTGGCGTTTTCGGATGCGCATCTTCCCATTCCAACGGATGTCCGCGAGGCATGAGGCTGCCGGAGTCGCTGCGCGGCGGACTGATCGTCTCGGTTCAGGCCTGGGCCGATTCCGTTCTCAATACACCCGAGGCGATCGCGCTCTTAGCCCGCTGCGCGGTCCAAAACGGCGCGGTCGCGCTGCGGATCGAGGGGCTCGAACGTATTCGGGCCGTGCGCGCGGCCGTCGCCGTGCCGATCATCGGGATCATCAAGCGCGCGACGCCCGGCTTCGAGCCGTATATCACGGCGACCGCGGCTGATGTGGAGGCGGTCGCCGGAGCGGGAGCGGCAATCGTCGCGTTCGATGCAACGCAGCGCCCGCACCCGGGCGAGACGACGGTCGGCGGACTCATCGAGGCGTGTAAGCGGGCGGGCGTCGTCGCAATGGCCGACTGCGCTGAGCCGGGAGACGCACGGGTCGCAGCGGCCGCCGGCGCCGCGATCGTTGCCACGACCCTCGCCGGATATACGGAGGCGACGCGGGGCCGAATCCTGCCCGCCTTGGATATGATCGGAACGCTCGCCGACCTCGGCTGCTTTACGATCGCCGAGGGCGGCATCGGCAGTCCGGCTCAGGCTCGTCTTGCCTTCGCGTCCGGCGCCGATGCGATCGTCGTCGGCACCGCGATCACCAACGTTGACGCCCTGGTCCGGACTTTCATGGCCGCAACGCCGCTCGCGCGCTGACTTTGGTCGATGCTTGCGAGAGCCCGTTTCCGTACAGTAAAGGGTGAGCCGCTGGGTTTGTGGTGGGCCTTCGCGGTGGCAGCGTCCAAAGGGTAGTTCCGATTGCCTCCCGGCAGTCGTGTAGGAGAAGTGCGTGGCTCAACTCGTTAAGAAACCGAAGACGAATCTCGGTCCGGGCTTTTGGCCGGTAACGATTTTTCTTGCGGTCCTCGCGATCGTCAGCGATTACTACGTGTACGTCACGCCGCTCTCGCGTTTTCTCCCGGAAGCCGCCGTCCCGGCCGACCAGATCGACGCGCTCTTCAAGTTCCTCACCATCGTGGGGAATGCGATCTTCATCTATGTCGTCGGGTACGTGGTGTATTTTTGCATTGCGTTCCGCCGTCCCAAGAACGCGCCCGCAAACACCATCGGCGTTCAGATTCACGATCAGCCGCAGTTGGAATTCTGGTGGACGCTCGTCCCGACGCTGCTCGTCGTGGCGCTCGCGATTTTCTCGGTCGTGATTTGGAAGGGTCTCCAGCAGACGCAGGGCGACGTTCTCACGATGGAGGCCATCGGCCACCAGTTCTACTTTGAGTTCCGCTATCCGAAGCTCAAGGCAAGCGTGCGCGATGAGATGCACATTCCGGTGAACACGCCGATCACGTTACACGTGACCGCAGCCGATGTGCTGCACGGCTTCTGGGTTCCCGAAGTGCGCGTCAAGGCCGACATGGTGCCGGGCCTCGTGAACACGTTGCGCTTCACCCCGACGACGATCGGTCAATACCGCATCATCTGCACGGAATATTGCGGCAGTTCGCACGGCAAGATGATCGCAAAATTGTACATCGACTCGCAACAAGATTTCGGCAAATGGTTTGCCAAGGAAGCCAATATCGCCGCGAGCGGCGGTGGTGGTGCCGCCGTTGCCCTCACCACGGGACAAAAAGATAAGGGCCAAGCGCTCTTCGGGCAAAAATGCTCGACCTGTCACTCGGTTGGGCCGTACAACCAGATCATCGTCGGGCCGGGCCTGGGCCATCTCTTCAACGATGCCGAACACAAGCAGCTCGTCGACGGCAAAGACGTAACACCCGAAAATATCGCTTACATTTTACACAACGGCTATCAGGGTCAACTCAACGGGCACGTTGCCGTCATGCCGAGCGCACAAGCCAACGCGATCTCGAATGAAGACATTGCCAACCTGACGGCGTACCTCGTCAGTCTCTCGAAGTAACGGAGCGCACCGGCCATGGCAGTAGCAACACGAACCTCCGCCCCGCACGCGGTCCTCGATCATATCCATCCCGAACCCGAATCGTTCGTTCGGAAGTACGTCTTCTCGATCGATCACAAGGTCATCGGGATCCAGTACATGGTCGTCGGCTTGATCTTCTTTGTGATCGCGGGATTGCTCGCCGAAGTCATTCGCGTGCAGCTCTTACATCCCGACGGTCGGTTCCTCGGCGGCGAGCAGTACAATCAGGTCTACTCGATGCACGGCTCCGCGATGGTGTGGCTGGTCATCATTCCGCTCGTGACCGGTGGTTTCGGCAATTTCATCATGCCGCTGATGATCGGCGCGCGTGACGTCGCGTTCCCGTGGCTGAACATGGCCAGTTTCTGGATGTTCCCGCCGGCCGGACTGTTGCTCTTCGGTTCGTTCTTGATCGGTGCGCCGGATGCGGGTTGGACCGAATATCCGCCGATCTCGCTGCTCGGACCGCCGGGAACCTCGATGTGGTGCGCCGCTATTTTCTTGATCGGCATCAGCTCGACGCTCACCGGTATCAATTTCTTGGTCACGATTCTCAAGATGCGGGCACCGGGCATGACGTTCACGCGCATGCCGCTCTTCGTCTGGGCGCAGGTCGCGACCGCCGCGCTCTCGATGGTCGCAACGACCGCGCTTGCGGGCGCGCTTGCGGCGCTGTTTATCGAACGCCAATTCGGCGTGCCGTTCTACGACCCGGCAAAAGGCGGCTCGCCGCTGCTTTGGCAGCACATGTTCTGGTTCTACTCGCATCCGGCCGTCTACATCATGATCTTGCCGGCGTTCGGCATCATCTCCGAAGTGCTGCCGACCTTCGCGCGTAAGCCGATCTTCGGCTACAAGATGATCGCGTTCAGCTCGGTTGCAATCGCGCTGCTCGGGTTCATGGTCTGGGCGCATCACATGTTCACCTCGGGCATGGTGCCCTGGCTGCAATTGCCGTTCATGATTCTCACGATGATCGTTGCGATTCCGACGGGTGTGAAGATCTTCGGTTGGGTGGCAACGCTTTGGGGCGGGTCGATCCACTTCTCGAGTGCGATGCTCTTTGCGGTCGGCTTCATTCTGACGTTTACGCTCGGCGGAATCACCGGCGTGTATCTTGCGGCGGTTCCCGTCGACTTGCACGCGCACGGCACGTATTTCATCGTCGCCCACTTCCACTACGTGCTCTTCGGTGGCTCGGTGTTCGGAATTTTTGCCGGCCTCTACTATTGGTGGCCGAAGATCACCGGTCGCATGATGAACGAGACGCTCGGCAAGTGGCACTTCTGGGCCGCGTTCATTTCGTTCAACTGTACGTTTTTGCCGATGCACTGGCTCGGTCTGCTCGGCATGCCGCGTCGTGTTGCGGTGTACGATCCGCAGTTCACGTTCTGGAATCAGTTCGCGTCGGTCAGCTCGTTCGTCCTCGCCGCATCGACGTTGCTCTTGTTCTACAACATGGCAAACTCGCTCGCACGCGGCAAAAAAGCGGGCCCGAATCCCTGGGGCGGTCGCACGCTCGAGTGGATGATCAGCTCGCCGCCGCCGTATTATAACTTCAAGAAAGTCCCCGCGGTGCTCGGCCTGCCGTACGATTTCGGCAATCCGCTCCCGTATCTCGGACTCGATAACCCGCAGGCGGAAGCCGCGACCCCCTCGCAGACCGGCCAACCGGCCGCGGCACACTAGGAGTCTTCGTGGCAGCAGTACTTCACGGCGACGACCATGGCCACGGCCATGGTGGCGGATTCGTCGAGAATGAGGTGATCTACCAAGAGACGCGCGACATGCGTCTGTTGGGATTCGTCCTCTTTCTCATGTCCGACGTCGTGTTATTTTCAGCGTTCATCTTCGCGTATCTGTATTTACGCGGAACGGTTCCGGTATGGCCGCCGATGATGAACGGCACGCAGCTACCGCGGCTGGACGTGGCGTTTGCGGCGGTCAACTCGATCGTGCTTTTTGGTTCGGGCGTTACGATGCACTACGCGCTCGAAAATTGGAAACACGGCAAACGCGGCGAGTTCGATTTCTGGATGCTCTCGACGATCGTGCTCGGCACGGCCTTCCTCGGTGGCCAAGCCTACGAATACGCGCACGCACAAATCGGCGGCTGGAGCGGCTCGATCTTCGGTGCCTCGTTCTTCACCCTTACCGGCATGCACGGCTTCCACGTCTTCGTCGGCGTCGTGTTCCTCGCGGTTCTCTGGTGGCAAACGAAAAAAGGCGTCTACGATGAGACGCACCATTTCGGCCTCACGGCGGGAACGCTGTACTGGCATTTCGTCGACGTCATCTGGGTAGCGCTGTTCTACTTGTTTTATATTTTTTAGGAAATCGAAAGAGATAACGTTTCTTCCGGCCCCCCTAGGGGAGTCGTAGCACGAGCAAAACAACGAAGGGGCCGACGGTCCGGGGGCCCCACGCAAAGCGTGGGGGGCTCGGAGCCAGGGGCGGAGAGCCTTTCAAACAGGAGCGCCACAAGTGGAAATTATAGCCGGAGTCGAAAAAGTTATTGCCTTCGTCGGAGCGCTGCTCGTCGGTGTGCTGGCGCTGCTCGCGCTGAAAGCCGATTGGAAGACGACCGGTCTCGATAACAACTTCACCAAGATTCTGCTCGGCCTCATGGCTTTCGGCTGCGTGCTCGTCGTGCTTGCCGCAACCAGCGTCATCGGGAAAGGCTAACCGCCATGTATGATATTAAAGACTCGCGCGGCGTTCCGGTTTCCGGCGGCATCCCGCCGATCGTGCGCTACGCGTTCATCATCGGCATCATCTTGGTTTTCGTGATCGTCGGCTTGGTTATTTTTGCGGCGAACGCAAACCACGTTTGGCCGTCGGAAGCATCACAAAAGATTCCGTTGTAACAGCGCGTAGCAGAAAAAAAATGGGGATCGGCCGCGTGGCGGGTCCCCATTTCGATTTCCGCATCAGACGCCGATTCCGAGCGTCGGAACTTTGTCCGGTAAGACGCCGGTCGAGCGGCCGTCGATCCGGTGAATCCCACCATAGTCGGTGAATTCCATCAGCGCAGGGCGTATCGTATCGGGGAGAGGCACCTCGCCCGTCATCGGCCATTCGCAAGCGACGCGCCGGTCCTCGAGCAACACGGCAACATAGCCGCTTGCGTCTTCCTCCGAGGCGGCGTCGCAACCGCGATAGCGAATATACCCATCCACGATATAGATCGGTGCGAGCGTTTCGAGCAGCGCCCTCACCGGCTTCACCATCACGATGATCGCATACGCGGCGAAGGCCAGCACGGCGAGGCCAAAGATGGGTGCGATCACATACTGCTTGCGGAGAAATAGAGCGATCGTGAGTGCAAGAAAGACCGAGCCGCAAAGGACGGGTTCGATGGCGATCATCACCCGCCCGAGTACGCCTTGCATCACCACGGCACGCTCGGCTCGCGTCCACACGCGCTGGATCAATTCCGCTTTGCGGTCGGTCGGGCTCAAGGGGTGGCTAGGGGCGGCCTTCGGTGCGGTCGTCGCCATCGTTCTCGTCCTTGTGGTTCCGGCTGGCGCCGCAACGAAGCGGCATCTCCATGGGCTCATTCTTGCGACCACGCCCGCGAGCGGGCAGGTGATCGTCCGACACGATGCGTTCGCAGGAATGCCCTCGATGTCGATGCCGTTTTCGATTGTTCCGCGGCACCGAGCCGCAGAACTCTTGGCCGGAAACACAATCGATGCCGACGTCGACATCACGACCGAGCCGTGGACCTTGAGCAACGTGCGCATTGCCGAGACCCAGAGTTTAACCACGGAACCGGCGTTGCGCAAGGTCCCACCGATGAAGATCGGTGACCCGCTTCCTTTGACGCCACTCCTCGACCAAACGGGCCGTCAGTTGACGTTCGGTGATTTCCGCGGCAAGCAAGTCGTGCTCGCGTTCATCTATACGCGCTGCCAAGATCCGCGCATGTGTCCGCTCATTACGGCGAAGTTCAACCGCCTCGCACAACTCGTCGACCCCAAGCGCGTGCAACTCGTCGAAGTTACGCTCGACCCGAGCTTCGACCGACCCGATGTGCTCGCACGATACGGGAAGACCTTCGGCGCCGATTCGGCGCATTGGTCTCTGCTGACGGGCGACTCCAACGCCGTGCTCGACCTCGCGGCGCGCTTCGGAATCGGCACGCTGCCGGACGCCGAGTCCCACCAGATCATCCATGGCGAGGATACCGTCCTCATCGGCCCCGACGGGCGCGTTCAGCGGATGATCTACGAGACGGCTTGGTCGCCCGATGAAATCGTCGCGGCGCTTGCGGCCGAGCGTGGCGCCGGCGGGAATCCGATCCAGCGGTTCGCGCTCTGGCTCAAAGATGGAGCGGTCGCTGTGTGCGGCAACGGCGTGAACGGATTCTCCGGCATCGCGGACCTCGGGATCGTGTTCCTGATCTTTGGGGCGTTCGGGTACATCTTGTTTCGCCTCGCACGAAAGATTTTTGTCGAGAATCCGTAAGCGAAGGGGGTGAACGCCCGTCGACTTCTCGCCGCGACGTCTGTCGCGCTGCTTGCCACCTCGCTTTCTGCCGGAGCCGTCCCCTCGCGACGGCTCACGCCGATGGACCTGACGAAAAACGTCGGCGTCGGCGCACCCGCCATCTCGCCCGACGGGAAAACGATTGCGGTACTCATCTCGCGTAGCGATTTCGCTCAAGACAAACACACAAGCGAACTCGATCTCATCGATATCGCCAGCGGCACATCGCGGATGCTCTCGATGCGCCCGACGCTCGCACAGCCGACGTGGTCGCCGAGCGGCGATCGGCTCGCCTTCCTCGCTGCGGAAGACGAGAGTAAAAAAGACAATCCGCAGATCTACGTCTTACCGATGAACGGCGGCGACGCGCGCCCGATCACCTCGGCAAAAGACGGCGTGCAGCAATTCGCCTTTCGTCCCGATGGACGCGCGTTTGCGTATGTGACGAACGACCCCGATCCCGATAAGAAGAAAAAGAAAGACCATCGCGACGGATTCGAAGTCGGCAACAACGATTTTCTCGCCCGCGACCAATCGACCAACTCGCACATCTGGATGGTCGCTGCCGACGGGAAAAACAACCATCGCCTGACGTCCGGAAACTGGACCGTGCAGGCCTCCGCACCGCCCGGACCGCCGAGTTCGCCGCTTTCGTTTTCGGCGGACGGCAAGTCTCTGCTTTATACGCGGCAGGCATCGCCGAACAATGGCGATAGCGACAAGATCACCGTTTGGATGCTCGATGTCGCTTCTCATAAGAGTCGCAAACTTACGACGCACACGATTCAAGAAGCGTTCGCACAATATTCGCCGGATGGGCAGCACGTCGCGTATCTCTATTCACGCGACGGTGACCCGAACAATCTCAATGACGTCATGGTCACGGGCGCGACTGGCGGCGCGGGCAGCGATCTGACGAAAGCAAGCATCGATCGCAACGCGTTCCGCGTGCTTTGGATGCCGGACAGCAAGCATTTCCTGACCAGCGGTCACGACAAGACGACGACCGCGTATTACGTCGTCGATCTTGCGGGCGGCGCGAAGAAACTGTCGCTCGGCGACGTAACGCCGTCGAGCTTTTTCTGGATGGATGCGAGCATCGGAAAGAGCGGCGCGATCGCATTCCCCGGTAGCACGCCCACGCATCCCGCCGAACTCTATTATCTCGCCTCGGTCGGCGCGACACCGCGTCAACTCACGCATTTCAACGACCGCATTCCGCAGACGTTCGCACTCGGCCGGAACGAGACGATCGAATGGAACGGCCCGAATGGTTTCCGCGAAGACGGCGTGTTGACGTACCCGCCCGGCTACAACTCCGCGCGCGCGTATCCGCTCGTGCTCTACGTCCACGGGGGGCCGCAGTACGCCTCGGAGCGGTCGTTCGGCTCCTTTCCGCAACTGATCGCCGCGCACGATTACATCGTCTTCGAGCCAAACTACCGGGGCAGCGACAATCTCGGTAACGCCTATCAACGCGCGATCTACAACGATGCGGGTGTCGGTCCGGGCAAGGACGTCATGGCAGGCGTTGCCGCGGTCGAACGGCACGTCAAGATCGACACGAAGCGCATCGCCGTTTCCGGTTGGTCGTACGGCGGGTATATGACCTCGTGGCTGATCGGCAACTATCACATTTGGAAAGCGGCGATCTCCGGCGCCGCCGTCAACGACGAAGTCGATGAGTATGCGCTCTCCGATGGCAACGTGACGGGCGCCTACAACTACAAAGGTTCGCCGTTCACCGGGCACATGGCCGATTACGTGGCACAATCACCGCTGACGTATGCCGCAAACGTGACCTGTCCCGTCCTCATCCTCTCGGATGTCGGCGATGCACGCGTGCCGATCACGGAATCGTACAAGATGTACCACGCGCTGATCGACAACGGCAAAACGGCCGAGTTCGTCGCGTATCCGGTCAGCGGCCATTATCCGAGCGATATCGTGCGCGGCACGGATCTCTACGAACGCTGGCTTGCCTATTTGGATCGGTATCTCAAGTAGTGTTGGTCGATACGGGTTGACGTCGCTTGCGCGATGCTGGACGTTGCCCGTATACTCGCGTGGCATGACTGATAACAACGAAACCAAAATCGTCGTTCTCGAGAACGGACCCTATCTCGTATCCGGTTCGGTTCCGCTCACGGTCGAGACGATCGGGGTAAATGCCGAAGGCGGCTCCTGGACATGGGAGCCGGGTCAGACGTTCGAGCTCAAAGAAAAATACGCGCTGTGCCGCTGCGGAGAGTCGGCGAGCAAGCCGTACTGTGATGGAACGCATGCCAAAATCGAATGGGACGGCAAAGAGACCGCATCGCACGCGCCGTTCGCGCAGCAGGCGAAGACCATCGATGGGCCGGTGATGTCGCTGCAGGACGCGGACGTCCTGTGTGCCTTCACGCGATTTTGTGAAAACGATGGCACCATTTGGAAGCTCGTCACCGAGGCGACCGGCGGTAAGCAAGAAAAAACGACGGTGCACGAAGGCGTCAGTTGTCCGTCGGGCCGGCTCGTCTTGCGCCGAAACGATACCGGAGCGGCGATCGAACCGACGCTTCCAAGATCGATCAGCGTTACGGAAGACCCCGCGAAAAACAGCGCCGGTCCGCTCTGGGTGCGCGGCGGAATTCAAGTGACTTCGCAAGACGGCGCGCCGTATGAAGCGCGCAACCGACAAACCCTCTGTCGGTGTGGGAAGTCGGCGAACAAACCGTTCTGCGATGGCACGCACGTCGACGTCGACTTTCACGATACGCTTGGGTGAGGGATCGCGAGCCCGGCGGGGAGATTCTCAGTAAGAATCGTCTCGAGGCGTTTCTCTTCGCGCACGTTCGCAAAAAAAAACGACATGGATCGACGTAGCGGCGCGCCGTCCTGGGCGCTGCGACTCTCGACGTTTCGCGGTATCATGTAGCCAATTCTCTACACGATCGGTGCGTCGCTCTCGTTCGTAAGCGTGACTGCCAGCATCATCGTGTATGCGATTACGCCGGTCATCTCTCTCTTTACAAGCCCCGTCGAATGGCAAATGCGAAATCGCCCGGCACTTGGCGCCGAGTAATTGCGTGACGAATCGTCATCGCGTTTATCGCGAGCGGCCGCTAGGTCGGAGCACTTTCAGGCGGCTTTGGGTGGGTTCGTATCGACCGTTTCCGGCGGCGCACACCGTGCGACGATCGTGGCGAAATCGTCGGCATAATCGTCGGGCTGAAGCAGAGTGAGCACGCCCGCTCGGACGAGTTTTCCGTAAACGCGTGCGTTTGCCTCACAGAGCATCACACGAACGCTACGCTTTTCGAGTTTCTCGATGACTTCGATGATCGTTTTCAATCCCGTGATGTCGATGAACGGGACGTGCAATAAACGGATGATGAGAATCTTGGGATCGGTGCGCGTGTTGATCAAGGCGCGCTCGAACGTTTCGACCGCTGCAAAGAAGAATGGGCCTTCGATTCCATAGACGAGTACGCCGAGCGGAAGTGCGGTGATTCCGCTGCGCGCCAGTTCCTCGCTCATGTCCTCGGTGGGGACTTGCTCGACGGTGACGGCGGCCGACATGCGGCGCAAAAACTGGAGCGCGGCCAAGATGATGCCCGCGTTCACGGCGATGACGACCGAGGTGAAGATCGTTAGTCCGAAGGTGATGAGCAGAATAGCGACATCCGCTCGCGGTGCGGACCGAACGATATACGCAAAGTGCTTCACGTCGCTCATGTTGTATGCGACCACGAATAAAATCGCGGCGAGGACGGCAAGCGGAACGCTCGCAGCAAGCGGGGCCAAAACCAGCACGACGAGGACGAGCGTGGCTGCGTGAACGATCCCGGCGATCGGGTTCGTCGCGCCGTTGCGGATGTTCGTTGCCGTGCGGGCGATCGCACCGGTCGCTGCAATGCCACCGAAGAACGGAACGACGATATTTGCGAGCCCCTGGCCAATCAGTTCTTGATTCGAATTGTGTTTGTGCCCGGTCATGCCATCGGCGACTACCGCCGAGAGCAGCGATTCGATCGCTCCGAGTAGCGCGATGGTAAATGCGGGACCGATCAACTCGACGAGTTCGCCCGGCGGCAGCGAGGGTAACGCAAACGTGGGTAAGACTTGCGGAATTCCACCGAAGGCCGTGCCGAGCGTCGCGACACCAGGAAACCGAAAAATCGCTTGCACGAGGGTTGCGATCACGAGCGCCACGAGTGGCGCGGGAATGCGTGCGATCGCCTTGATCTTCGGTGCGAACAAGAGAATCGCAAGACTCAGCAGCGCGATTGCGGTCGTTGCGGGATGTAACTGCGGAAGCGCGAGCACGAGATGCCAGAGTCGCTCGGAGAATTGCGTTCCGGAAACGGCCGGTAATCCAAAGAAGTCTTTCCACTCACCGACAAAAATGATCACGCCGATCCCGGCGGTAAATCCGGCGATGACCGGCATCGGGATGAAGCGGATGACCCCCCCGAGCCGTGCGATCCCGAACGCGAGCAACATCGCCCCCGCCATGAGCGTTGCGATCTGCAGACCGCCGACGCCGTATTTTGCGGTGATGCCGGCAAGGATGACGATGAACGCGCCGGTCGGTCCCGCGATCTGCACGCGACTGCCGCCGAAGAGCGAGACGATGAGTCCGGCGACGATCGCCGTGTAGATCCCGTTTTCCGGTCGCACGCCGGCGGCGATCGCAAACGCCATGGCGAGCGGAAGCGCGACGATGCCGACGATCGCTCCGGCAATGACATTGGCAAGCAGCGTGTCGCGTCGGTAGAGGCCTGCCCGAAAGGCCTCGAGAGCGGCGATCACGCGCGCGTGCGGAGCGAGTCCATCTTCATCGTCCTCAAGTTCCGCGCGAAAAAGGAGACGCCCCTATTGGAGGTACCGCTCGCTCGCCAATTTATTTAGCGTCGTGAACGATGATCCCGAGCGTGTAGCGTTCGCCGGATCGAACGAGGCTTACGCCATGCCGGAACGTCGTTCGATACGTACCGGTTTTGGAGACGACGGGTCGGTAGCGATTCGGGAAAACGAGCATTGCGCCGCGCCGCGGCCGGAGAACCTCGGGTCGGCTCTGTGCCCGCGGGCGCTGCTCGACGAGCACGAACTCGCCACCCGTATAGTCCGCGTCCGGTTCGCTGAGGAAGAACGTCAATTGGAATGGAAAGGCAATCTCGCCGTAGAGATCTTGGAGCAACGCGTTAAAATCGCCGGCGCCGTATTTGAGGATGAGCGCGGTCGGCCGTTCTTGTCCGTGCTCCGCACAGAGCGCGAGCATCTCGTGTTGAGCGGCCGGA
>Ga0123337_10001390_pt1 | contig 31340 bp, 23 predicted proteins | sample frozenSSSSmetaG_FD_89792 | JGI IMG/M metagenome (GOLD analysis project Ga0123337, IMG submission 89792) | Glacier valley bacterial and archeal communities from Borup Fiord, Nunavut, Canada, to study Microbial Dark Matter (Phase II) -... | ecosystem: Environmental > Aquatic > Freshwater > Ice >...
CCGACGTGCACGGTCAATGGCTCACGCTGGCGGCGGTCGATGCGCCGCTGAAGGCCCAACTGGACGCGCTCAAGCCGCAGCTCGCGGGCAAGCCGCTGCAGGCCTGCCCTTAAGCCCGACAATCTCACATCCGCAACCCCTGCAACCCGAAATAAAGCACCATGAAAATCGAAAAAGACACCGCCGTCACCCTGCGTTTCAAAGTCTCCGACGCCCAGGGCAAGCGCATTGAGGAAAGCGCCGAGCCCATGGTGTACCTGCATGGCGGCTACGGCAACACGCTGCCCAAGATCGAAGAAGCGCTGGAGGGCAAGGAGCCCGGCTTTGAAACCGTGCTGGCCTTGCCGCCCGAAGACGCCTTTGGCCTGCGCGACGAAGACCTGATGCGCACCATTCCACGCAGCCAGTTTCCGGCCGGCGTCAAGGTGGGCGGACAGCTCGAAGGCCGCGGCAGCGATGGCCGCGAGCAGGTGTTCAACGTCTCGAAAATCAAGGGCGACATCGTCCTGCTCGACGGCAACCACCCGCTGGCCGGCAAGGCCCTGCGCTTTAGCCTGAAGGTGCTGGATGTGCGCGCGGCGTCTGCAGAAGAAATTGCGCACCAGCATGTGCATGGCGAGCACGGGCACCAGCACTGACGCGCTGATGCATTGATGGCCGGCTGCGGCCGGCGCATGCTGCTGACGGGCGCTGCACTTGAGCGCAGGTGTCGCCGCAGTGGCAAGTCGGCGCAACCCGACGGTGTACCCTCAACGCCCAGCTCCGCACCATGAAATCCACTGACCTCACCGCCCAAACTTCTCCCGCGCCGGACCACGCCGCACCCGCCCGTTCGGTCTGGATCATGCTGCTGGCGCTGACCACCGCGTTTGCGCTGAGCCAGGCCTGGCGCACGGTGGCCGCCATGATGGCTGCGCCGCTGCAGGCCGACTTTGCGCTGAACGCCCAAGCGCTGGGCCTGTTTGCCGGCGCCTTTCACTTTGCCTTTGGCGCGATGCAGCTGCTCATGGGCATTGGCATCGACCTGCACGGCGTGCGGCGCACCGTGCTGGCGGCGTTTCCGGTGGCGATTGCCGGCTCGGCCTTGTCGGCGCTGGCCACCAGTTACCCCGTGCTGGTGCTCGGCCAGGTGCTGATCGGCATGGGCTGCGCACCGGCCTTTCTGGCCTGCACCGTGTTCATTGCGCGCCATCTGCCGAGCGACCGCTTTGCCGCGATTTCCGGGCTCACGCTGGGCCTGGGCGGCATCGGCATGCTGCTGACCGGCACGCCGCTGGCCTGGCTGATTGAGGCCACCTCGTGGCGCATGGGCTTTTGGGTGCTGGGTGGGTGCGCCGCGCTGGCCTGGGCGCTGATCTGGGCGCTGGTGCATGAACCGGCGCCGCCCCCCAGCCTCAGTGGCGCGGTGCACCGCAAGGAATCGCTGCGCCAGGCGATTGGCAAGTTTGGCGCCCTCTTCATGCTGCCGCACACGCTGGGCATTGTGCTGCTGGCCAGCGTGGGCTATGCCTCGTTCATTTCGCTGCGCGGGCTCTGGCTCGGGCCGCTGCTGATGCAGCGCCACGGTTTCACGCTGGTGCAAAGCGGCAACGTGGCGCTGGTGATGTCGCTGGCCTCGTTGTTCGGCCCGCCGCTGTTTGGCCGGCTCGACCCCGGGCCGCTGCACCGGCGCCGCTGGATCGTCGGCTTCACGCTGCTGCTGGCCGGCCTGTTTGCCGCGTTTGCGCTGACGCACAACCCGCTGATCGACGTGCTGGGCCCGATCGTGATTGGCGCACTGTCGGGCTTTCTGGTGCTGCAGTACGCCGACGTGCGCGCCGCCTACCCGGCCGCCCTCACCGGCCGCGCGATGGCGGTGTTCACCATGGCGATGTTTCTGGGCGTGGCCGCGATGCAATGGTTCACCGGCATCGTGGCCTCGGTGGCCAGCGCCCAGGGCGCCGACCCGTTCACGGCCGTGCTGGCCAGCATTGCCACGCTGCTGGCCGCTGGCGCGCTGGCGTTTGTGCTGCTGCCGGGGCCGGCCCCGCGCACACCCTGAGCCCCGCCCTGCGCCTCAGCCGGCCGGTTTGCGCCACACACTGGCCAGCCAGGGCTGCTGATGGCGCGGCGCGCCCTCGGGGCGGTAGTAATGCGTCAGCTCGACAAAGCCGGCCGCCGTCATATGGCGCTGCCAGGTCGGCAGGTCGTAAAAGGCGCCGTAGCGCCCGCCCGACCAGCCTTCCTCGTTGTGGCCGTGCGGGTTGGAACTGAACAGCACGCCACCCGGTTTCAGGCTGGCGTGCAGCGCCGCCAGCAGGCGCGGCAGGGCCTGACTCGGCAGGTGAAACAGGCTGGCATTGGCAAAGATGCCGTCGAAATGCCGGTCCGGCAAATCAAGCTGGCAAAAGTCCTGCAGCCACACCGCGCAGCCGCTCTGCGCCCGCGCCATCTCCACAAAGCGTGCCGCGCCGTCCAGGCCAATGGCGGTGTGCCCCAGCCCGGCAAACACCTTGAGGTCACGGCCCGGTCCGCAGCCGAAATCCAGGATCGTCAACGGCGGCGCGGCCTGCACATGGCGCAGCAGCATCGCGATGCTCTGGCTCACGTCGTGGTCGCGCGTGCCGGCCTCGAATTCAGCGGCGCGCTGGTTGTAATAAGCCAGCGTCAGCGCGGCCGCTTGCCGCAGCGCCTCGGGTGCCGGCGGCGTCAAGGCCGCTCGCCCGTGATGTAGTGCTCCAGCTGCTCGATGATGAATTGCTGCTCGGAAATGATGTCCTTGACCAGGTCGCCGATCGAGACAATGCCGAGCACCTGGCCGCCCTCCATGACGGGCAGGTGGCGCAGCCGGTTTTGCGTCATCAGCGCCATGCACTGCTCGGTGGTGTGGTGCGGGCTGACAACCATCACCGAGCTGCTCATGACCTCGCGCACCGGGGTTTGCGGCGAGGTGCGGCCCAGCAGCACGATTTTGCGGGCGTAGTCGCGTTCGGTCACGATCCCGACGATCGCCTCGCCATTTTTCACCAGCAGCGAGCCAATGTTTTTTTCAGCCATCAGCTGGAGCGCCTCAAACATCGACGCCGTGGGGGCAATGGCGTACACGCCCGCGTCCGCTTTTGATTTCAGGATGTTGGCGACGTATTTCATGGCGGGCCTTCCGGGGGTGAATATGCAAATGCAGTGCCCATGGTAGCCAGCGCGCCCGCGCACCGCAAGTGATGATGCGGGCCACCGCAGCGCCGGCGCAAACCCGCCGGCGCTTGATCTCGCGCAACTGCCGGCGCTGCCGATCATGCACACTCGGGCAGAAAAAGGAGCTCACCATGTACCGAACTACCCTCGTCGCCCTGACCCTGGCCGCTGGCGCCAGCTTTTCCCTGGTTACCCTGGCACAGGAAGCCGCGGTCTTTCAGACCCCCTCGCTGACGCCGGAAACGGCGCTGGTGGCCGCGCGGGCCGCGTTGGAGTCGTGCCGCAAGCAGGGCTTTCAGGTGGCCGTGGCCGTGGTGGACCGCGCGGGCCTGCCCCAGGTGGTCTTGCGCGACCGGTTTGCCGGCCCGCACACCACAGAGGTGGCCACCAACAAAGCCTGGACGGCGGCCAGTTTTCGCACCTCAACGCTGGAGCTGTCCACCGAAACCCAGCCCGGGCGGCCCATGAGCGGCATGCGCAACCTGCCCCGCTTCCTGGCCGTGGGCGGCGGCCTGCGCATTGAAGGCAAGGGCACGGCGTTCGGCGCCATCGGCGTTTCGGGTGCGCCCGGTGGCGACGCCGATGAAGCCTGCGCCCAAGCGGGCATCAAGGCGATTACTAACGCGATTGAGTTTTAGGCACCGCAGCATCCGCAAGCCGCGCTGCTTAACTTGACGGCAGGGGCTTACGGCGCTTCCGCGAAGTCAAACAGCGTGCACATCACCCCATTTGCCATCAGCGGGGCCGGGCCATGCGAAACAGCTGCTCCGGGCCCACCGTGAAATAGTCGGCCGGCCCGCCGCCGCGCAAAATGTGCCCGGCCGCAGCGGTGTCATACACGCCATTCTTCAGCAGCGCCTCGTCAATGTGCACCGCCACCGCCTCGCCCAGCACCAGCCAGGTCGGCACCTTGTCGCCGTTGGCCCCTTCAAGCTGCACGATCTGTGTGCGGCGGCATTCAAACGACACCGGGCTTTCCTGCACGCGCGGCACCGCAATCAGGCGCGAGGGCACAGGCGTCAAGCCAGCCAGCTCAAACTCGCTGACCTCGGGCGGCACCGCCGCGCAGGTCTGGTTCATGGCCTCGGCCAGCGGGCGCGTGGCCAGGTTCCAGGCAAATTCGCCGGTCTCCTCGATGTTGCGCAGCGTGTCCTTGTAGCCAATGCTGACAAAGCCCACGATGGGCGGCGTGTAGTTGAAGGCGTTGAAAAAGCTGTAGGGCGCCAGGTTCAGCGCGCCCGCTGCGCTGCGCGTCGAGATCCAGCCAATCGGGCGCGGCCCGATGATGGCGTTGAACGGGTCGTGCGGCAGGCGGTGGCCGTCACGCGGTTCGTAAAAATGAATGGCTTGGGTCACGGGCAGGTCCATAGTGGTTGCGGCCGTTGACGATACCCGAAACCGCTCTCGGGCGCAGCCGGCAAGGCCGAAACCCATGGCACCAAATGCTATGGACTTGATAGCTACCAGCGCAGGCCACATATGCGCTGAAGGCATTTTTAATGCCTGAATCAGGGCGCCAGGCCGCTGCAGCGCAGCCCGCCCGGCGCAACACGCTTACTTGGTCGCGTCCTTGATGATTTCCTTGGCGTCACCGTAGGTTTGCTGGGCATTGCCCTCGACCTGCTTGACCAGGCCCTTGGCTTCCTGCTCCTTGCTGCCGACCAGCTTGCCGGCCGCTTCCTGGACTTTTCCAGCGGCTTCTTTGGTAGCGCCGGTGATTTGATCTTTGTTCATGCTTAAAACTCCGTCTGAAATGAAATCGACTCGATATCGCCAGGCCAAGCCTGACACCACAGGGTGTCTGTAAAACACCTGCGGGTCCGCGTTGTGTCGTTGCACGCCGACCAGCCACCACCTTAACGCCGCCCCGCCCGGCGTCTGTAGGCCAGCCCCCACAAAGCCTGTCAGAACGCCGCACGAGCGCCCGGGGCCCAGCACAAGGTCAGCCAGAAAGCGCGCCGCCGTGGACGCGCTGGCCGCCAGGCACGCCGATCTGGCGGCGTAGGCGAACTTGCTATTTTTTTCAGTAGCTACTAACGCCCGCTGCACCTGGGCCAGAGGCTGTTTTGATGCTTAAAAGTACCTCGGCCCGCCGCCTCGCCCCATTGCTTTTGGTGAATATTCACCTCATTCAGCGGCGCAACTGAGTACCTTGTCATTACTTTTCCAGCAATGCGGGCTGGCCGCGCCCGCCGTTCAGCGGCATGATGGTCGGTTTCGAAACGTTAGAAAATGTACTGAAAGGTTGGTGATTGGGTTTAACGGAGATGGCGGTTGGGAGGCGGCTGCAGAACTAGCGCGTTCTTGCCAAGCGAACCGTGGCCCTTAGAGTCTTTTATGAAGGCAAAACGCCAAATTGCAGGTAGTCCGCCAGCCGCTTGTCCTCGGTCACCACATCGTGCGCAATCAACAGGTATTTCCACGGTTTAGCGCCGGTCGTTTGGGCATGGCCTGACGCATGTTTGCACCACAAAGCACCCGCTTCGGCTTTGGCTTTGACGTCATCCGCGCCCAGCTCGTTGCGCGCCTTGGTCTCGCACATCAGTAAATGGTGCGCGGTTTCCACGACGAAGTCGGGCACGTACTCGGGCTGCTCCACGCCCAATTTGTAAAACAACTGGAACTGCCCTTTGGCGGGTTTGAACCACTTGTCTGCATCGCGCTCCAGAATCACGGCAAAGCGGCGCTCGGTGTCCGAGTCAAACTTCTGTTGCGGGTACAAGCAGCGTGAAAAATGCCCAAACACCATTTGTTTAATGCGGCTGGGTTCATCCACCGTGTCGCGGTAGTCGCGCAGCGGCTGGCCAGCGCCCACGGTGTAGGTAGGCTCTTTCAGCGTCGTAAAACCGCGCCGCACTTCCACAGCGTATTCGGTGGCCGATTCGTAGAAGTGCTCCATCATCTGCGCATGGATGTTTTTGGCAATCAGTTGCCGGTCCAGATCCAGCACGTTGCGTACTTCATCGGCTTCAGGCAGATAGCTTTGCAGATGCGCCACCATTTGCCCCGCCAAGTCATACAACAGGCTGGCATGCACCATGTAATCGATGTCGTCGTAGTCGATCAGCGCATGGACGATGTAGTCCTCCAGCCGCCGCTCGACACGCCCGGCCTGCGCGGTATACGTGAACTGCTCGTGTGTGCGCAAGGTCTGGCCAACCAGTGAGCGGTCTTTGGGCTGCAAATGCAAGCCCTTCACGTCCAGCGTAAAGGGCTTGAAGCCACTGGTCACCACGCCCTTGGGCACCACGGCAATGCGCGGAATATCGATGGTCTGCTTCACCACCACCTCCACCGTACGGCGCACCACGTCTGCCAGGTCCAGTTGCGGCGGAGCGTCAGCGCCCGCTAGCACACTGAGTTGCACGGGTGGCAGTCGTTCTTGCACGGCCTCGGCAATGCGGGCCTGCAGCGCGGGGGTTAGAAAGGCCTGCCGCGTGGGTGCGTCTGTGGTGCGCAGTTCGTACTCGGCCATGACCTCCATCACCACATGCGCTGCTTGCCGTTCTTGCGCGGTGGTGAATATGGGCGCTGGCAGCTGTACGCCACTGACCGCAGCCTGGGCTGCATCGGCATCAGCAACGTCGGATGCGTCACCGTTTTGCCCCAACCCCAAGGTCTGCGCCAAATTGGGCTGAATTGTTCGACTCTGCAGGCGGTCATTGCCCGCATCGGGCGCGTCCAAAATCAAGGTTTTGAGCTTGATGGGCGAGTCGGCCCGGTTGGCGTCGTCAATGATGTCTTGAAACCGGTCGTGCGCAATGATGTTGAGCCGGTCCACCGCCGCATTCTTGGTGCGTTTGCCATACGGCAGGCGCAAGCCTCGGCCAATCGACTGCTCTACCAGCGTGCGGGCATTGGCCGCGCGCAGTGGCACGATCGTATAAAGGTTGGTCACGTCCCAGCCTTCTTTGAGCATGTTGACGTGAATCACAATTTCGGTCGGCTCATCCACACTCTCTACCGCCAGCAGCTTGCGCACCATCTCTTCTTCTTCCGCGCCGCTCTTGCTGCTGTCCACCTGAATCACCTTGTTGCGGTAGCGCCCGGCAAAAAACGCTTCGGACTGCAAATGCGCCAGCAGCGCGCTGGCGTGCGTGGTGTCGCGTGCAATCACCAGCATGAAGGGTTTGACCTCTTTCACCCCGTTGGTGCGGGCATAGGTTTTTAGCTCCACCTTGGTGGCCTCGTGCATGCGCACGCCGTCTTGAAGTTTGACGCGCTCCACCTCTTCCGGGGGCATGCTCTTGGCGTCAAAGTTGCGCTGGGTGACCACGGCGGGCTCTTTCACAAAGCCGTCTTCCATGGCGCGGGCCAACGGGTAGTCCATCACCACATTTTTGAAGGGCACAGGTCCCTTGGTGGTTTCGACAAACGGCGTGGCGGTCAGCTCCAGCCCGATCAAGGGCCGCAGCTCGTTAATGGCCCTCACCCCGGCACTGGCGCGGTAGCGGTGCGACTCGTCCATTAGCAACACCAGGTCGGGCAGGCCTGCCAAGTAGTCAAAATAACTCTGGCCAATGTATTCACTCAGGCGCTTGATGCGCGGTGCTTTGCCACCCCGCACCTCGGAAGCAATTTTGGCAATGTTGAAAATATTGATCGACACGGGTGAGAGCAAATCGCCCAGCGCCTGGGCTCGCTCTTCGTAGTTGTCGCCGGTGATGATCTCGGGCGGGTAGGCCGCAAACTCGGCCACGCCCTTGAACACGTATTTGCGCGTGTTGGGCGTGAAGTCGGCAATCAGCTTGTCGTAAATCGTCAGGTTAGGGGCCAGCACAAAAAAGTGTTTGATGCCATGCGCCGCATACAAGTAGCTGATGAACGCCCCCATCAACCGCGTCTTGCCCACGCCCGTGGCCAGCGCAAAGCACAGCGACGGAAAGTCGCGTTCAAAGTCCTGCAGCTTGGGGAATTGGGCTTTGAGCGTAGCCAGAATAGCCGCCACGTCCGCCGCATCGCGATTGGGCTGCAGCATGGCGGGGGAGGCCTCAATCGCACTGGCCAGTTTGGTGAGAGACTCGGTTTGCGGCGGGCGCAGACTCAGGCGGCCTGCGATATTGTTGACTTCGCGTTGACTCATTTATTGACTCCCTTGGCCGTTTTGGAATTCACCCGGCTCTTTGTGGCTATATTTGGTGTGCGAGATTTTTTGCTTATTGCCACCTTGGCAACTTGTAAGTCCGGTTTACCAGTTGCGCCCTCAACAGAAACGGGCGTGCTTTGCTCAAACTGTTCCAGCTCACGCCGAATCTCGGCACGCAGTTCAGCCTCGCTGGGCAGGGCAAACTGGTAGCGGCTGGCAAAAACCTGCTCATTCTTGTCAGCCAGCACATAACGCACCACTGCATCGTTTTTCTCGCTGCACAACACCAGCCCAATGGTAGGGTTGTCGTCCTTCGTGGCAACTTCGCGGTCGTAATAGTTCACGTACAGCAGCATCTGCCCCAAGTCACCATGAGTGAGCTTGCCGACCTTGAGGTCAATCACCACATAGCATTTCAGCTTGACGTGGTAAAAAACCAGATCGGGATAAAAGTGATCGCCATCCAGGGTCAGCCTGCGTTGTCGGCCCACAAAGGCAAAACCGCTGCCCAGTTCCAGCAAAAAAGCCTGCAACTGGTTGATCAACGCCTCTTCGATGCGCGACTCGACCAGGCGGTGAGATTCGGGTAAATCCAAAAACTCCAGCACATACGGGTCTTTGATCACATCCTGCGGACGCACCAACGTCTGGCCTTCGTTGGCTAAGGCCAACACCCCCTTTTTGTCGCGGCTCTTTGCCAGACGCTCAAAGAGGAAGGAATTGATCTGTCGCTCTAGTTGGCGGGCAGACCAGCCGCTACGGCTGGCCTCTATTTCGTAAAAATCTCGCACCTCCCGCCGATTCACTTTCAGCAGGGCGCGATAGTGTGTCCACGACAGGCCTGAATGCAACGAACCGGGGCGCCAGGCGCCACCTCCCCCGGATTCACCACGCACTGCGTGTTGATTCTGAGGCGCATCCAAAACAACACGCAGTGCGTGTTGTTTTGCCAGAAGCTCCGGGTAGCCCAGAAAAAAGCTGCGCATGTACTGCAGGGCGCTCACGGAAAACCCGTCGCCATACTCACCGGACAACTGCTCGGACAGCGTCTTCAGCAAGGCTTTGCCGTAGCCAGCCCGCTTGGTGCCGCCCTGCTCAGCCTCCACAATCTGCTGCCCAATCAACCAGTTGGCGCAGACATGGGCAGTATTAACAGACCGCGCTGCGTGGGTACGCGCCGACTCCCAGATATGCCGGATGCGATCCAACAGTTCCGCCTGCGGTTGCAATATGCTCATGCCAACCCTTTTTTGTTTTTGACTACGGGCTGGGGCTTACGCTGGGCAATCAGCCTTTTCATGCCCCGTATGGCTTCCAGAGCAACTATCCGGAATTTCCGGATAGTTGCATTGAAGTGAAGCCGGACGGTTACGGCGCAAGGTAGGTGGATTTCCGTGACAGCGTCTCGGAATTCTCCACGCACTGCATGGAGAATTGCTAGTCCGCTTGGGACGCTAGCCAATTTCCGACACCACGCGTCGGGAATTGCCCCGGCCGAGCGATTGGCACCAACAGTCTTGACCATCACGCCGCATCCCCACCAAACAAATCATCTTGCGCCGGGGTGTCAGCCACCTTCTTCTGCGCCATAGGCAAATTGGCCACGTTCAGACTGTAGTCGTCATGACCCCACTCGCAGCGGTCTTTCACCATCTTGGGGATTTTCTTGAGCGTGAGGTTGGGCCAGCGCTGGGCGGCTTGCGCAGCCGTCACGCCCCGGTAAGCGCCGCAGCACACCAGCAGGCTGCGCGGGTCGTTGGGGTCGGTGCCCACCTCGTGGCTCAGCGCCTCCAGTTGCTCAGGGCCCAGTGTTTGGGTGGTGACATAGATAAAGTCGCACTCACTGCTGCGCCCCTGCTGCCACCACAAAGTCTCCGATGGTGCGTACGTAAAGCCTTCCAGCTTGCACATGGCGGCCGACAACATGCCCGCGTCGTACTCGGGGTTGATGACCAGATTGCCCCAACGATCGGTGGACAGCAGTGTGGGTGCCAGTTCGTAATAGCGAAAGCCGCCGCCGCCCGCCCAGCCGGTGGCCTGCGTGACACCGCCGGGGTCTTGCCCGTCGATGACCTTTTGCAGGCGCGGCACGATGTGCGTGTGGCAATGCTCGCCCAACTCCACCATGATCCAGCGGCGGCCCATCTTGTGGGCGACGGCACCGGTGGTGCCGGAGCCACCAAATGAATCCAAAACAAGGTCACCGGGATTGGTGGCTATAGAAATGACACGTTCAAGCAATGCCTCCGGCTTCGGGTTATCAAAGACGGACACATCCTGGAGGAGTTGGAGCAAACTTTTTTTGGCCTCGTCGTTAGTACTTACCTCAGACGCGGGCCAGATGGTTTCAGGAGTTAGGCCCTTATCCTCGTTATCTTTCAAGAATTTCTTTGCTCTCGGCGCGTTGTCTCCATTGGCGCCAAACCAGATATTTTTGGCGGCAACTTCCTGCTCCATGCGACCTTTCGTATAGAGCCAGCAGCGCCCCTTAGGCGGGTCGATTTCTCGACCAGATGGCAGCCTCAACGTGTAAAACTGACTCGCAGTAGCATGCCCAGCCTGTGCGTTTACCGACACAGATTGCCAAGGTCCACGTGAGTCGTTATCTGGGTTCTTGTATCGTGCGAACACTTCTGACGTGAGGCCCAGTGGATTACGCACGCTCTCGAAACTTGTCTTGACTTTTCCGTACACCAGTAGGTGATCATGATTGAACGAAAAAGCCCGCCGATTCTCACGCGAAGTTCTTTTTTCCCAAATCATATTGGCAACAAAATTCCGACGCCCAAACAACTCATCACACATCACCTTAAGGTAATGCGCCTCGTTGTCATCAATCGTGATCCACAGCGAACCATCATCCGCCAGCAAGCGCCGAATAATCTCAAGTCGGTCCCGCATCAACCCCAGCCAGATCGAATGCTCCAGCCCGTCGTCGTAATGCTCAAAAGCGCTGCCTGTGTTGTACGGCGGATCAATGAACACACACTTCACCTTGCCTGCATACTCAGCTTCCAGCGCTTTCAGGGCCAGCAGGTTGTCGCCCCGGATCAGTCGGTTGTCAAAGAGATCGTTGTCCGTTACCCGTTGCTTGGCGTGGTAACTGCGCTTTGGGTCTTCCAGCAATATCCGCGGCTCCAGCCGCGGCCGCTGGTCTTTGCCAATCCAGGTGAGTTCTAGTTTTTGATGCTTTGTCATGCTGTCAGTGATATTTCATTCGACGATTGTCAAACGCAGGCTTAGTGCCTTCCAGAACGTTGACAACGTGCGCATTCAGCGCAGGGTTTTCTATGGAGCCAGCAAGATACGAAATCTTGAATCCATTTTTTCGCTCAAAGAATGAATAGATAACCTGTTCGGCATCGCACACAACCGCAAGGTTAGGGTTGTGCGTCACCATGATGATCTGGCGTCGCTTCTTGGCCTCGGTTAGCACGGGAACCAGCAGGCTTACAACCGTCTCGTTGTCAAGATTTTCTTCAGGCTGATCAAGGATGATCGGGTTGCGTCCTTTATCTACCAATAAGTAAAAAATCAACAGGAGAGCACCGCGCTGACCAGGAGAAAGTTGTTCGATTTCGGCATCCTGAAACAACAATGAGTAACGCGGCTCCAAATAACTCAAACCATAGAGCAGGTCATAGACTGCGCTTGCAACTCGGTCTTTTCGCAATACCGGTGCAATTCCGACGGCCTCCAAATTACCTCTCGCTGCGGCGCCCCGAATCTTTTCTTCAAGCGCATCGACAAACTTCAACGCATTATCTTTGTTACCCAAATCGAATTGCTCAGAAAGGCGTTTTACTGTTGCGTAGCTCTCATCCTCTCCGTTGAATTCGCCTGAATTTTGCTTCATCAACGAGAATAGTTCGGACGCGAGCGCATCCGACGAACCACCCAAGGTGGCCTGGAACTGAAGCCTGTATTCATCCCGAATTAGTTGATTGCCTTGGATGAGATCTTGGACAGGCTTGAACAGCTTTTCACGAGCCTCTCTTTGCGCGTTAAGTGCATCAAAAATCTCACCCGTTAAGCGAAGTCGGCGCTCTCGCTTCGATATAAGTTGCGCTGGCAGTTCATCTAGCTGCGCAATGCGTGCTTGGAGGCCGCTAAGCGTTTCAGGGGCATCAGCCGCACCGGTCAACTCTTGGAGTTTTGTCTCCCACTGCTCAACGAGTTTCAAATTTTGCTGATACGCAAGCTGGGGTTCATTGAGTTTTACCTTCATCGCAGCCTGTTCAGCAAGCAGTACGTGGCGGCTACTTTCAAGCTTGGTTCGTGACTCGATCCGTCCCTGCTCCTCAGTTAACCATTCTGACTCGGCCCCATCCAGAGGAGCCAGCTTTATAGCGAGCGAAACCAGTTCACTCTGGTTCAAACCTAAAGCCAGGAAATCAGCAGATGTCTCGACCTGAAATTGTGTGTACTGTCGTTCGAGCAGTCGAGCTCGATCCCGTATTGACTGAACAGCTTTACGCTTGGCGGCTATTAACGAGGTGGCGGTTGCATCTTGAACTAATTTGGCGTCAACCTCTTTCAGCTTTTCTGCGACGGCTTCAAGTTGGTTCGCTGCCGCCTGTTGTTCTGGCGATAGTTGTTCGGTGGGCTTCGGTAGAGGCGCGGGCTTCGATAGGCTATGTTCTTCGATTTGCTTCTTTTTCAGTTCAAGGATTTCTTGTAATGAGTGTTTTACTTGCGGTTGACTCTGCCCTTCAAAGTTTTCAATGTCTCGATTGATTCGGGTTAACTCCTTGCGGTACTCGATCAATTGATCCCGGAATCCTCCTTCCTGCAGCTCAACCAGTTGATCGAAATCCAGCGACCCTAACCGAATTTCGTCGCTTGCATGATCAAAAATTACTGACTGCAACTCTCGCTGGAAAGCATTTGATTTTCCGGAGGTGTGTTCGGTGCAAAGAATCTCAAAATATCCCTGCGGCAGGTAGCGAATCAATTCGGCGCTTCCGTCCGGCGGATCAGTATTCAGACTTGCGCTGTGGGTAGCCCCATTAAGCCAAGTAATTCCTGCTGTGAAGTGCTTTGCAGGGTCACCGGATTTCCCCCGAAATCGATTCTTCTGTAGAAATGAAAAATGGCTATCTGGCCGAGTTCGCCCCATTAATGCGATCACATCAGCTAAGGCACTTTTTCCACTACCTTTATTTCCTATGATGGCGACGAGATCTGTATTCAGCGGTATTGAACAGCCATCTAGCCATGCTTCACTCAATGAACTCCCTGTGTTCTTGCTAATTTCAACGCGATCAATGAAGTATGTTCTGTGCCCTGCAACTTCACCCAACTTTGGAGGAATTTCGCCGATAAACGACCGTTTGGCGGGTTCCTTAATCGCTTGGAGTAGCCCAAAAAATGTGGGGTCAGCTTTAATCCAAGTTGCCTTGCCAGAGGGGAAGTCACCGTAGCCTCTCTTGTCATTATTTCCCGGAACCCCTACAAAGCAGTGAGCGTCACTACCAGATATGGCTAGCCTAGGAATTCCATCAAGAGCCTTTTGAAAATCATCTATCCACGTGGTATTCCCAAGCGTTCGTTCTCCCACAAACGCCCCCCATTTGTCAACATCCCGTGTTTCAAAAATAGGCGAAGACTTGAAAAGTCCCAGGCAATAGGAATAATGTTCATTTCTTTGAATGGCTGTCAATCCATCATTTGTGTCGAATGGCATGAAACCTATAGCCTGTCCAGCGGGAACCTTCCCAATTGCTGTTTTATAGCTATCGCAACTGATCTCTGCAATTGTGGAACCTGCATGTAGTGCTTTAGCAAAATCAGTGCTTAAATTTGTCTTGTCTAAACTATGATGTTTAAGTTTTTCGTCACTAACCATACGCGCCAAGGCAACAAGTGCTTCATCTGATAAAGGACGATCCACTAGCTCGACGTGAAGCACAGACTTGAAATCCCTCAGAATTTGGTCTTCTACTGCATCTGAAAATAATACATGAGCATTAAGGCGTCCCTTCATTGGGGCCATCAACCGTAACTCGATCCCTGGAAATACTTTTTTTAGTAAAACCGGAGCACCCTGTTGAGATAACCGTCTCTTCAACATAAACCATCCGTCAAACGTCCAGTAATCCATCAAAGCAAAAACAGCGGGTTTTGCAGCATTTAGTGCGAAAATCATTTCATCCACTAGCTGCTTGTTTACTTCCGAGTCAATATTTGAATCGAATTTTGAGCCAGTCCAATGAAAAGATGCCGGCGTGTGGATGTGCAAATCCCATTGCCGCCATTCAGCACCACGCGGCCATTTATTTTCAGATAAAGTCATCATCTCCCTTTGCTAAGCGATTATTTTTGGTGCTGCCGATATCGAATCAGCCGATTCGAGTATGGATAATTTCAGCCCTTCAATTTCCTGCATCGACATACCCGCAATTCCCTGCAATTCCCTGCAATTCCCCATACATAATGCTGGGTTCTGATGGTGGGTTCGGTCATGGCTTGGTCTTTCCACCCAGCAAGCCATTGGCGTCACGCTCATCCAGCGTCAATTTAGGCGTCGCTTGCTTCATACGTTTTTCAACTTCTTTGATGTGCTCTGCTGGTGGAATGTTTTCTGGCAAAGTGCCGCCAATCCGTTTGATGGCCTCACGCACTTCCTTTCCCACCTGCTCATGCGTCTGTATGGCTTGTGCCTGGCTATTGACTCCGCGCGCCAGCTTGTCGCGGGTTTGCGTCATGCGAAACTGATTGGCAGCCAGTTCGGTGGCGTTCATGCGGTCGAGCAGGTTGTCTTTGTCTTGAATGGTTTTGCGCTGTTTGATGGCGTCGCGGCCCAAGCCGTCATACAGACCTTTGTAACCCGCGTCATGGAACACGCCAAACATCTTGCTTTGTACGCCTGCGTCTTGCGCGGCGCCTGACAGGGCTTTGAACTCTTCCGCCGTCTGCTTGCGCAGCCCAAGCCTTTCCATGTCTGCCGCCGCCTGGTCACTCAACTCCTGGCGGCGGGTCTGGATGGCAAAGTATTGCTGCGCGTGGGCGATCTCTGGTTTGCGTGGATCACCGTTCTGGGCAATGAGGTAGCAGGCGAAGCGGGAGAGGTGGTAGTCGTCCACCACCCGCACCGCACCTTTACCACCCACGATCGGTTTGCCGGCGCCGGCAAAGTGATGCGCGGCCTGGTTGCCTGATGCATCGCATGAGGTCATGGCACGCTCTACCGCCTGCTCAAACCGGCGCCATTGGGCGTAACCCAGCAGAGGCTGCAAGTCACGAGCGCGCCAGTATTCAGCGTTGTGCTCGTTGGTTTGCTTCAGCGACTCGAATCCGGCGGTCACCGGCGTTATTTTTTTTGTACTCACGTTGGAACTCCCTTGTCAATCCTCTTTTGTGTGGCAGTGTTCGCCAGTTGTTGCATCGCGTTCAGGCCGCTCAGTGAACGCATCTGCGTGATGGCGATGGTATTAAGTTGCACCAGCCGGTCTTGGCCACCCAAGCCTTGGTGGATCAATACCGCGTTGATGCTTTCCAGGTTGGATAGCACCACCAGTTGCTCAAGGGTTGCGGCATCGCGCATATTGCCGCTCTGGTCTGGGTTGGCTTGCCGCCACTGGGCCGCCGTGATGCCAAACAGGGCGACGTTAAGCAAGTCGGCTTCACTGGCATAGATGATGCCCGTCTGTACTGGCGTGATGCGCGGTGGAATCAAGCGCTCTTTAATGGCATCGGTGTGGATCTTGTAGTTGACCTTGGACAGGGTGCGTTGAAAGTTCCATTCCACCGACGTGGCGCGCGATTCCTCGTCTTTCAGCCGTTGAAATTCCTTGATGAGATAGAGCTTGAACTCGGGGCTGAGCCAGGAGCCGAATTCAAATGCAATGTCTTTGTGGGCAAAGGTGCCACCGTACCGACCTGCCCTGGCATGCAATCCGATGGCGCCGGTTGCATCCGCCCATTTCTTTGCTGAAAGGAAAAAACTGTTGCGCCCGGCTTCGTTTCTAATTCCCTCGAATTCGGGGGAATTAAAACCTGGGTTGTTGAGTTGCTCCCATACACCCAGAAACAGCACGGTGTCTTTGTTTTTAAGCCACTGCTCTATCAGTGCACTACCGCCGTCGAAGTGTTTCACCATATCTGTCAGTGAGATGTAGTCTTGCTCATGGTGGGTTGCAACGGTAACCGCAGATCCCTTGACGTTGATGATGCGGTTCTTCATTGAAGGCTCCATTGAATCGTGAATACGGCGGTGGTCTGCATCTTTCGGTCAAGCCTTGCTTCCAGCGCTTCAATCAGCTTGTTGCGCTGCCCGTCAATCTCATCCTGCCTGTCAAATATCTTGCGGCGCAACTGGTTGCGTTTGTCTTCCAGTTCGCGTTGGCGTTTTTGCCAATGCAGTTTTTCCTCCAGCGTAGCGGCCACGGTGGCGGTGCGGCGCACGTCTTTGATTTCGCGGTCCAGATCTTTGACTTCGTTTTCCAGGCCCACTTTCAGATCGTCGGCCCAGGCATCCAGCTTTTGGACCTCGGTATCAAAGTAGCCCAGGTTGCGGGTGTTGACGGCTTCAATGTGCTGCTTTTCCAGCCGCACTATTCCGTCGTCCAGCGCGCTGGGTCTGGTCATGATCAAATCGTCTTCCAGCACCCGCGCTGGCAGGCGCAACAGCTTTTCGGCATCTTCTTCATGCAGTGCTTCGCCCGCCTGGGTGGTGCCTGCCAGCAGCAGGTAGTCTTCCACCATGCCCAGCGCGTCTACCGACAGCACGCTCAAAGCCAGCCAGCCACTTTGACCGCGCAGTGCCTGCAGGGTTGACACCTTGGCGCCATAGCCTTCGTAGCTAAAGCGCACTTTGGCCAGGGGTAGTTGGCGGTCTTTGGCCTGGTCTATCAGGGCTTGCGCCAGCGGGTGGCCGGTGCGGTACAGGTGGGATTCGCCACTGCGCCGGGGTAGTTCATAGCGGCCAAGTGGGGCATCTGATGGTTGAACGCCAGGTGGCGTTTGCGCCAGGGTGAAGCCGTCGTCATCAAAATCGGCATAGCCGTGCAGCTCGGCCTGGGTCAGGTCCATCAGCAGGCGCTCATAGCGGCTGCGGGCGCTAATGCTCTCGGTCTGGCGGGTTTTGAGCTTTTCTTGCACCGCTTCGTCAAAGTTCTCCAGCAGCAGTTGCCGGGTTTGGAGCATGGCGGCGTTGATTTCGCCCGACAGGTCCAGCTGCAGTTGCTGGAACGAGGTTTCTATCTGCTGCGGGTTGCGGCAGGTTTGGTAGATTTCGGCAATGCGGCGTTCAAAATCGACACCGCTGCCAATGGTGCCCAGCACTTCGTCGCTGGCACCAAACACGCCTTCAAACAGCTGAAACTTTTGCGCCAGCAGCTCATACACGCGCTTGTCTGCCGGGTTGCTGTGGTCAATGAAGTTGACCACCACCACGTCGTGCTTCTGCCCATAGCGGTGGCAGCGGCCTATACGCTGCTCAATGCGCTGGGGGTTCCAGGGCAGGTCGTAGTTGATCACCAGCGAGCAAAATTGCAGGTTGATACCCTCGGCCCCGGCCTCGGTGGCAATCATGATCTGGGCCGAGTCCCTAAAGTGCTCCACCAATGCGGCCCGGGTGTCTGCCGTGCGTGAGCCGGTGATGCGGTCGGTGCCAGCGTGGCGCTGTAGCCATGCGTGGTAGACGTGGCCGGCCTGTTCGCTGGTGTTGGTGCCGTTGAACAAGACGGTTTGGCCCGCATACGAACTTTGTTCCAGCAGCCCTAGCAAGTAGTCTTGCGTGCGACGCGATTCGGTGAAGATGAGTGCCTTTTTGTTGGCCCCCAGCTTCTCTAACTCGGCAAAGGCTTTGCCCAATGCGATGAGCAGGGCTTGGCCTTTGGCGTTGTCGCGGATGGTGGTGGCCAGGCGCTGAAACTCGCGCAGCTCGGCAATCTCATCGGCCAAGCTGGCCAGGGGCGCGGCAGGTGCCTCGCCGTCTTGCTCTGACCACTCGTCTTCGGTCTCGGACAAAGATTCGTAATCTTGGTCCAGCGTGTCGGTGAGTTCGTCCTCAGACTTATCGCTGGACTCCGCACCCAGCTTGTCTTGCAGGCGCTGCGCCATGGTACCCAGTGCGCCGCCAATGGCGTAACTGCTGGAGGCCAGCAGTTTCCACAACACCAGCGAAATGAGTTGCCTTTGCCCGGCAGGCAGCGCGTTAAGCGCCGGGCGGCGCAGGTAGTCGGCCACCATCTCGCGCAGCACCTGTTCATCTTGCGACGGGGTGAACTGCTCCACCATCGGGATGCGCCGGGTGTACGAGATATAGGGTTGCACCTGGCGGCGCAGGGTACGCATGCACACATGCTGCATACGGGCGCGCAGTTTGGCTACGGTATCGGGGTTGCCCAGCGCGCCAAACTGGTCTCTAAAGCTGGGCAGGTCGCCAAACACGCGCTCGTCCACCAGGCTGACCAGGCCGTACAGCTCCAGCAGCGAGTTTTGCAGGGGCGTGGCGGTGAGCAGCACCTTAAAGGCGTGGGCCAGCGCGTCTTTCAGCGCTTTGCCAATGACGTTGCTGGGTTTGTAGACATTGCGCAGGCGGTGGGCTTCGTCCATTACCACCAAGTCCCACGGTACGCGGCGCAGGTCGTCGGCCTTGCTCTTGGCAAACTGGTAAGAGCAGATGAGCACTCGGCTGGCTTGCTCAAAAGGCTGCTTGTTGCCGCCCTTGACCAACTCTTTGTAGCTTTTAGCCTCCAGGATCAGCGCTTGCAGGCTGAACTTGTCTTGCAACTCCTGGTGCCATTGCTTGCGCAAGTTGGCCGGGGTAATGATGAGGATTCGCCGCTTGCGCTCGGCCCAGCGCTGGGCAATGACCAAACCGGCTTCAATGGTCTTGCCCAAACCCACTTCGTCGGCCAGGATGACGCCCTTGGACAAGGGGCTTTGAAAGGCGAACAGCGCCGCTTCGACCTGGTGCGGGTTCAGGTCTACCTGGGCGTCTACCAGTGTGGACGCCAGCAGGTCGGCCGAGTCTGCGCCCATGCGTCGCGACAGTAGCCACGCTATGTATTGGGATTGATAGGGGGAGAGATGGGAAGACAAAGCAGCTTTTTTATAATCTAGCATGGATTATGGAGGGTCTATTGCAGAAACAGACCAGGGGGAAAGGGTCCGGTCTCCCGTCTTGCAAATCCACTCACGCCGGATCAATCTTTAATGGGAAACGGGAGAACTGACCCCAATATCCCGGGCGAGCTGCTTGGACTCGGTTTGATGGTTTTGGGCCATGGCCCAAGGGCTACAACGCCTGCGCCCGCTGCGGCTGCGGCGCGGACGTGGCCAGCCGCAGCACGGTGGCGTAACCGGGCTGGACTTCCATGCGCTGCACGACACCTTTGCGCGCCAGCAGGCGGTGCGCGTGGGGCAGGTTCCAGCAGGCAATCTGCGTGAACATGTGGTGCTCGCAGTGGTAGTTGACCCAATAGGGCGCAATCAGCAGCCGCTCCAGCCAGTTGGCGTGGGTGGTGCGCGCATGGCGGAGCGGATCGGTGCTGTTTTGCACGATCAGGGCATGCTCGGCGATGTTGCGCAGGCGGCTGACCAGGGGCAGCCAGGTTGCCATGGGCAGCAGCCACATCAACACCCAGGCCCACCCCAGGCCGGCCGCTGAAAACGCCAGCAGTCCGAGCAGGTTGAGCAGCAGAAAAGCGCGCTGTTTTTTCGCTTCAGCCGCCAGCAGCGGCCAGACCGGCTGGCCTGCGGTGCGTGCCCGTATCTGGCCTGCCAGCGGGCCGAAGCGCTGCTTGAAAAAGGTCTGCCCGGTCAGGTCGCGGAGGATCTTGCGTCGCAGCGAGGCCGGGGTGATGGGGAACGGCGCCGACAGCACCAGGTCGGGGTCTTCGGTTTGCTGCACAAAACGGTGGTGCTGCAGGTGGTAAGGCCGGTAGGCCCTGAGCTCCTGGCCGCAGAACCACAGCGCGACTTGGTCGTTGACCGATCGCCTGGCGTGCAGCAGCCCGTGCGCCGCGTCGTGCATGAGGATAAAAAGACCCAGCTGGCGGTTGCCTATCACCAGCACCATCAGCGGGATGGTGATGGGCCACAGCACGCCCAGCGCCATTGCCAGCGCTATCACCAGCCAGCAATGCAGCACCAGTGCCAGGCCCTTCCAGGACGAGCGGGCGGACAGCCCGGCCCATTCATCGGGCGTGAAAAATTCTTCGGGTTTGACGCGGGCGGCGGCGCTCATGGCTGGCGCTTTCTGCTGCGGGCTGGCGCCGTGGCCGCAGGGCCGGCCGGGCGGTGGCCGACGACCTGCAGGCGCGCCGGCGTGCCGGTTTCCGCCTGGGCGGTGGGCGCGGCGTCCTCGCTGCGCAGCAGCTCCAGCATGTCCTGCGCGCATTGCCCGGTGGTGACGCCGGTGGCCGCGCCGCGCAGCACCGTGCCCAAAGCCAGCGCCCAGAAGCGCCGGGCGCGCATGGCCGGGTCGTCGTCGTGCGACCAGCCGCGCTGGTCACGAATGGCGCCATACGCCCGGTCCCCTTCGGCATGCAGCCGCTCGAAGGTGCGCTCGATCAGCGGCGCGAGGTCCTGGCGGCGCCGCGCCAGCGTCAGCGCCTCGATAAACAGCGCCAGCCCGGCCGACGACACCACGCTGGTCACCAGCGCCTCGGTGTACAGCGCCTTGCTGCCGGCCTGGCCCGCAGCCAGTTCGGCCTGCTGGCCGGTGTAGAGGATTTCGCGGCAGGCGGCCTCGACAAACAGCGCCTCCTTGGTCCTGAAGTAATACGTGACCTGGCTCGGAAAGGCCTCTGCCGCCGTGGCGATCTGCGACACCGACACGGCAGACAGGCCGTGGGCCTTGAACAGGCCGACGGCCACATCCAGCAGGTGCGAGCGCATGCGCCGCCCCGGTTCACGCACGGCGCGGGTGTCCGGCGGCAAGCCGGCGTCGGGCGCGGCAGGCGGCGCGATTTCTTGCAGGGATGATGCGGTGCGGGGCATTTTTAAAATGTATGCCGTACAAACAAAGCCGTCAACCGGGCAAATCCCGGTGCCTGGCCAGCCTGGGGCAGTGAGCTGTTGGCGCGATCTTGTGGATAGTGGGTCCGGTCTGCCACTTCCAGTTTTCCGTTTTCCGTATCCCGTGTTCACGCGCCTGGATGACGCGGCGGACCGCCGAACTCGGCAGGTCCAACGCCCACGCCAGGGCAGCTTGACGGTGTCCGCCCCGGTAAAAAATCGAAACGCCTGGCCCTTGCCGCCCCATGCCCTCGGGCCCGTCGTTCACGCGGCCCGGCGGGATTGCTACGTTTTCAGTAGCTATAAGCGCCCGCTGCACCTTCGCCAGAGCCTGTTTTGATGCTTAAAAGTACCTCGGCCCGCCGCCTCGCCCCATTGCTTTTGGTGAATATTCACCTCATTCAGCGGCGCAACTGAGTACCTTGTCATTACTTTTCCAGAAATGCGGGCTGGCGTCGCCCGCCATTCACCGGCATGATGGCCGGTTACGAAACGTTAGCGACTGTATTGAGAGGTTGGTGACCCCCGGATGGCGATTCTTATTCCTGCAATCGGCAGCTGCGCCTCGCGCATGACCAGCGGCGAGCGCCGGCTGGCCGAACGACTGGAGCAAAAACTCGACGACGACTACCTGCTCTGGTACGACGTGCCGGTGGGCCCCAAGCAGTCGCACCCCGACTTTGTGGTGCTGCACCCCCGGCGCGGCCTCTTGATTCTGGAAACCAAGGACTGGAAGCTGGAAACCATCCGGCAAGCCACCCGGCAGGCCTGGGACATTCTGGTGGACGGGCGCATCAAGGTGGTCATGAGCCCGCTGGCGCAGGCGCGGTTTTGCGCCATTCAGGTCGTCAACGCCCTGGAGCGCGACCCGCAGCTGGTACAGGCCAGCGGCCGGCATCAGGGCAAGCTGGCTTTTCCGTGGGGCCACGGCGTGGTGTTCACCCGCATCACGCGCAAGCAGTTCGACGCCGCCGGGCTGGGCGAGGCGATGGAGCCGCACTGCGTGATTTGCCAGGACGAAATGCTCGAAACCGCCGGCGCCGAAGAATTTCAGCAGCGGCTCTGGAATATGTTTGCGCACAGCTTTGGCGGCGGCATGATGTCGCTGCCGCAGCTGGACCGGGTGCGCTGGAACATGTTTCCACAGGTGCGGGTGCAAACGCAGGGCGCGCTGTTTGACGACAACGACCCCGACGCCGAATTCCCCGACATGCTGCGCGTGATGGACCTGCAGCAGGAGCAGCTGGCCCGCAGCCTGGGCGACGGCCACCGCGTGATTCACGGCGTGGCCGGTTCGGGCAAAACCATGATCCTGGGCTACCGCGCCGAGTACCTGGCGCAGGCCCACACCGATGCCAGCAAGCCGATTCTGATTCTTTGCTACAACGAGCCGCTGGCCGTGAAGCTGGCCAGCGTGATGGAGGCCAAGGGCCTGAGCGCCATGGTGCATGCGCGGCATTTTCACAAGTGGTGCCGCGACCAGCTGGTGGCGTTTGGGCAAACACTGCCTGCGCACCACCTGCCGGTGGGCGCCAAGATGGAGGAGATGGTGCTGCGCGTCATTCACGGCGTGGACCGCAAGCACATTCCCAGCGGCCAGTACCAGGCCGTGCTGATCGACGAAGGCCACGACTTTCAACCCGAATGGCTGCGGCTGGTGACGCAGATGGTGGACCCGGCCACCAACAGCCTGCTGGTGCTGTACGACGACGCGCAAAGCATTTACGAGCGCGCGCGCAGCAAGCAGTTCAGCTTCAAGAGCGTGGGCATTCAGGCGCAGGGCCGCACCACGATTCTGAAAATCAACTACCGCAACACCCGGCAGATCCTGCAAACCGCCAGCCTGATCGCAGCCGACCTGCTGACCGCCGACGACAAGGACGACGACGGCATTCCGCTGCTCAAGCCCATCAGCTGCGGGCGGGATGGGCAGGCGCCCATCCTCATCAAACTGCCCAGCCTGCGCGAAGAAGCCTATGCCATTGCCGACCAACTGAGCGCCGCCCACCAGGAAGGCCACGCCTGGGGCGACATGGCCATCCTGTGCGCCGACTGGAAAACCATGGACCTGTGCGCCCATGCCCTGCAGCAGCGCAAGCTGCCCTTCAGCGTGCGCAAGCGCGCAGGCGATTTCAACCCAGCCGCCAACGCCATCCAGATCATGACCATGCATGCGAGCAAAGGTCTGGAGTTCCCCGTGGTGGCGCTGCCCGGCGTGGGGCACATGCCCGCGACGGGGGACGATGAAGCGGATGCGGCGCGGGTGTTTTATGTGGCAGCTACAAGGGCGACGCACAGGCTGGTGATTGGGGTGGGTGGGGATGGGGGGTTTGGGCGCCGGCTTGCATACACTGCCGGCAGTCCACAGCCATTCACCAACACGCCAGGGCTTTCAGGGAGCGCGCATTGAGCCAAGAAGGACAAGCTACCCGCTTGCAGGACCCCAACGCGCCACCCAAAACCCGGCGTTATCTGCCGCACTGGGCCTGAGTTTGCTTGCTGGGTGTTTGATGAAATAAGGAAATAGCCCCACCACGTCTAAAAAGTCCATATAAATCAACAGCTTGAAGAGCGAAATTTACTTGCTGGGTATTTGATAGGCCTGACCATTGAGGCCTTCATCGCCCGCCTGCAAGCCGCCCAGGTGAGAACCGTTGTGGACGTGCGTGAGCTGCCGCTGTCGCGCAAGAAGGGGTTTTCAAAATCAGCGTTCTGCGCCGCCTTGTCAGCGCATGGCATGGCCTATCTGCACGCCCCCCGCCCTGGGTTGCCCCAAGCCCATCCGCAACCACTACAAGGCGGATGGCAACTGGCAAACCTACACCCGGGATTTTTTGAAGTACATCCAGACGCAAGATGCGTCCTTACCTTGAAGCCTTGGGCGCAGGGGTTCAATCTTGCCGAACGGCTTAAGACGACAACTTCTGCTTTGGTGGCACATGCACCACCTTGCCAGACCGCATCACGATCAAATCAGTGCCAGTTTGCTCGGCCAGTTGTCTGGCGCGTACTGCCGCTCGCTTGATTGCCGCCAGCGACCCTCTGAAATCGGCATTGGCATCGACCGGCACTTGGCCATAGCTGGGCACAGGTTCACTGACGTGCTTGGGTGTTGTCATGGTTGGTCGCTCCAGCTGATGAGTTGCGGTTCGTCGCCCGCGTTGTCGTAAAGAACCCACTGATCCACCAAGGGCTGGTACACCTCTACAAGCAGGCGTTTGCCGGCATCAAAGCGGCGACGGATAGTGGCTTCTGGAATGTCATGCCCGCCCTGGCGGACGCGCTGTGCCACACGCTCTACTGCCATATCTGCAGTCGGGAGGCTTAAAAAGAACAACTCCACCCGGTAACCCAACTGCCGCCAAACAGGAATTTGCGTTGCGTAGGCTTTGCCGGACAAAGTGGTTTCAAAGGCAAAACTCTCTCGCTTTGCCAGGTGCTGAGCGATAGCCGCAAGTGTTAAACGACCAGCCTGTATCGCCGCGCGCTCCGGCGCAAAGGGCGAAAGCCCAGCCGCTATCAAGTCGGCATTGACGAAGACGGGGCAACCAGCCTCCTGCGGCAAAAACTCTCGGGCAAAAGTAGTTTTCCCTGCGCCATTGGGCCCGGCAATGATGATGATTTTGGGTTGCGTCATGGCGTAGTCTGTCTTTGGATTATGGCCGCATCGACCTGCAGCGCATCCCTTTGGATCTCGCCCGCTCCCCGCTGCTACACCACCAGTCCGGAATGCCCAATTCCGCCGCCCTTCTCCGCACTGAGCCGGGGCTGTGGAGTCAGGTCTTGCAATCCAACACAGCGATGCAAACCCAGAGTCCCACTTCCATAAAATTCGGATATCTCTTCAAACCTTGAACATTGGCCCCTGACCCCATGCACCCCACCCCTTTTTCACTCTCGGCTACGAAGGCCTGACCATTGAGGCCTTCATCGCCCGCCTTCAAGCCGCGCAGGTGAAAACCGTTGTGGACGTCCGTGAACTGCCCTTGTCGCGCAAAAAGGGGTTTTCAAAATCGGCTTTCTGCGACGCCTTGTCAGCCCATGGCATTGCCTATCTGCACGCCCTGGGTTGCCCGAAGCCCATCCGAAACCCATACAAGGCCGATGGCAACTGGCAAACCTACACCCGCGATTTTTTTTTGAGCCAGTTAGGCGGGCAACGCAATTTGTGTTCAAACAACCATCCAATGCACTGACGGTGTAAATTCGGCTTGACGTTTAACTATTGGAGAGTTTGCCATGCAAGTCAATGAAATCATTCAAGAGGCGCTGCGCCTGCCAGCCGCAGCGCGGTTTCAGATCGTTGACCAGCTCATGCAAAGTTTGGACAAGCCCGACCCTGAAATTGACCGCATCTGGGGTGAAGAGGCCGTGCGGCGATTGGCCAGTTTTGACGCAGGGCACAGCAAAACCTATTCCCCTGAGGAAGTTTTTGGCCAAGACTGATGCACGTTCGATTTGCAGAGCTTGCCAAGCTCGAATTTGATGAGGCTCGCGCCTGGTATCGGGCGATTCGCCACACAGCGCATCACCCACATGCCCCTGATGTACCCGCTGGAAATGGGTGACCATTCGGCGCTGTGTACTCAAGCAGTTCCCCTACACACTGCGCTATGCCGTGCGGGGGGACTTGGTTCTCGTCGTAGCCGTGTCGCATCAACACCGCGCCCCGGATTACTGGGTAGATCGCAGTTCTGGCGCTTGACCCCAATTTCGTCCGGCACATGCTGATGCCGCAGCCAGATTTCGTAATCAGGTGGCGCTGCGGGTGCACGGCGTGGCCAAGACGCTGGCCGACTGCTTAAAGCACCGCAACGAGATTGGGCTTGACGTGGCCATTGGGGCGCTCAAAGATGCCTTGTCCCAAAAGAAGGCCAGTGCGGAAAAGCTGTGGCGCTTCGCCAAGATTTGCCGGGTGGCCAATGGCTGTGGGGTCAGGTCTTGCAATGAAACTCAACTGTGCTTGGCACATGTGCGCCGAAGGGCTCTGAAGCGCATTTCTTGAAATACGCATCAATTTTTGAGCCGCATTACCTACAATGCGGCTCATGTCTGAGCCAACTCCACCACCCGCACCACGCTACATCTGGCAGCACGCTGCCTGGCCCAAGCTGACGTTTGACGCCTTGGCGCTGGCGCCAGCGCTGGACCAGGCCCGGCTGGAGCAAGGCAAGCTGCTGGGTTTGCTGGAGGCGATTGGCCTGGACCAAGCGCAAGAGGTGCAGCGCGAGCTGTGGGTGCAGGAGGCGCTGGCCAACCACCACGATGCGCTGACCTTGGACCGCTTGTGTCGTTGGCAGTCGGCCTTGTTTCCGGGTGGTACCTCCGGCATTACGCGAATTACCCTACGGGCCATCGGCGCCTGGCCAGGCGTGCGACCTGAACGGGCCACCCAACGGCGACCGTAAAACCCACCGTGTCGGCTTCTTTCAAAGTCTGAATCCATTTGAGAAGTCATGGGTGAACACCCCCTTGACCCGGATTTCGCATTGCTCTTTATTTAATAGCTACTCGTGCTTGCAGGCCATGCGCTAGAGCCTGATTTGGTCAATTAAATTAGCGTAATGGCCTCACGCAGCAAGTCAGCCGTCATGGGCAATCCCCGTTTTTCGAAGGCCGTAATCAGCTCTTGGGCTGGCCGTGCGGGATTGGTCCAGCGGGCGCGCATTTTTTTGATGGCGCTCAGCGCAGGAATCTCCTGCAACTGCAATTGATTCATCAAGAACTCTTCGGGGTGTTGCACTTCTATGCCGCAGGGCGCCAGGACAGCCGCCGGAAAGTCCTTGGTGTTGAAGGTGACGATGGCGTCCGCGTGGCCCACAATGGCGGCGGCCACGACGTGGCGGTCGTCAGGGTCAGGCAGTTCGATGCTGTCGGCCAGCTTTTCATAGTTCGTCACCAGGCAGTCGGGCACGCTGGCGTTCATGCGCTCGACGACCGATGGTAATTTGTCGGCGAGTTCTGGTCGGTCTTTAGCCAGGTTGCGCGTCCATTCCGCATGAATCGTGGCGCTCCAGCGCGCATGGTAGAGGCGCTCTACGGCCAGACTCAGAAGGGTGTCGCGGATCAATTGCGGATAGAGGACGTTGGCGTCCAGAATCGCCGTGTAGCGGGCGGAGCCTGCCACTTAAAACTCCAGTCCCAGCTTTTCAGACAGTTGGGTCAGGTCTTGCAGGGCCTGTTCCGATTGTTGTTGTTGGGCGGTCTGGTAGCGGCGCAGCTCTTCAAATTCGATGCGGCGGTGGCGGTTGACCTTGCGGCACTTGAGCCGGTTGGCTTCAATTTCCTTGATCACGAAAGGCCGCGACACGTTCAGAAAATTGGCCGCCTCCTGGGTCGTGAGTTCGTGCTTTTGCGGCACCAGCAGCATGGGCTCACGCTTGGCCATTTGCCGCAACACGTCGGCAAAGAAGCGCAAGGCGCGGGGCGGCAGCTTGAGCACAGGCATTTCGTGTTTTTGGTCGCTTTGCGTGCCCGTATCCAGAATGATGTTGATGTGGTCTGCGTTGGAATGGTCCAGCGCCTTGATCAGGCATTGATGGGCAACCGCTGCCATTTCAGCTTCGGCTTCATTGGCGGGGTCGAGTATGTCGTGAACTTTCATGGGATTCTCCTTCGCGCAAGTGCCTTGGGGTCAGGCGATCGGCAACGGAGGAAATACTAGCATTAATCGCAACAAACGAAATATTCGAATCGAATAAATTGCCTTTTTCTTGAAGTGAATACTGTCGCTGGTGGCGTGGCTGGACACCAGACGCTCCTTAATTAATAGCTGGCAGCGCAATCAGCATAGGCGCTACCGCCTGATTTGACTCACAAAGTCAACTGCCGCCCGCTACACCACCAGCCGCGAATGCCCCACGCCGCCGCCTTTTTCGACCCGGATCTGCGCGGGGATGCGCTCTTTCAGGCTTTCGACGTGGCTGATGACGCCAATCATCTTGCCGCTGGCGTTCAGGGTGTCGAGCGCGCTCAGGGCGATGTCCAGTGTGTCGCCATCCAGCGTGCCAAAGCCTTCGTCCAGAAACAGCGAGTCGATGGAGGTCTTGTTGCTGACCAGGTCCGACAGCGACAGCGCCAGCGCCAGGCTGACCAGGAAGCTTTCGCCGCCCGACAGGGTGCGCGTGTCGCGCGCGACGTCACCCTGCCAGCCGTCGACGATGTCGAGTTCCAGCTCGCCGGTGGCTTTTCGGCGCAGCAGGTAGCGGCCGTGCAGGCGCGCCAGGTGGCGGTTGGCCAGGTGCAGCAGGTGGTCCAGCGTCAGGCCCTGCGCAAACTTGCGGTATTTGTCGCCCCGGGCGGAGCCGACCAGGCTGTCGAGCCGTTGCCAGATGTCGGTGTCGGTGGTCTGCAGGCCGATTTGCGCCAACAGCGCCTGCTGGCTTTTGCGGTGGCTCTCATCGTTGGCCAGCAGAGCGCGCTGGGCGCCCATTTGCTCGCTGAGGGTGCTGCGCTGGGCCTCCAGTGCGGCCAATTGCGCCGCCAGTTCGTCCAGTGACAGCGCCGTCAAGGCTTGTGCTTCCAATTGAACTTGCCGCTCGCGTGCGGCCTGCAGCAGGGCCAGGGCCTGCTGGTGCGCGGCTTGCAGCGACTCCTTCAAGTCGATGAGGCGCTGGCGCTGCGGCGCCGACAGCAGGGCAGCCCCGTAGGCCAACACGTCGGCAAACGGGCTGGCGGCCAGTGCGGCTTGCCAGGTGGTTCCGGCGTCGGCCAGGGTCGTGCGTTGTTGTGCCAGGCTGCCTTGCACTTGCGCCACTCGGCCCTGCAGGGCGGCAATGGCCTGTGACAGGCGGTCGATTGCATCGGTGCACTGCGTCAGCACCGTGGGCCCATCACCCCCGGCATCGTCCATACGTGGGGAAGGCGAAACGGTGCCGCCATCAACACTGGCCCGCAAAACGTCCCAGCGCTGCAACCACAGCGCGGCCTGCGTCTGTGCCGTTTCACATTGCGCGTGCTGGCGGGTGATGGCTTGCGCCAGGTCCTGCAGCTGGCCTTGGGTTTGCTGCCAATGCTGCCATTCACTGTTGCGCACCTCCAGCCACGGTGCTGGCTCGGCGGGCAAGTCGTAGCCCGCCTCGGCCAGGGCGTTGACAAGGATTGCATCCAGGGTGGCGAGGTCTTGTTGAAGGGACCGGCCAGTCTCGGTCAATGCGTCTTGACGCGCCAGGGCCTCCTGCTCGGCCTGCTGCAACAGGGCGAGTTGGCTTTGGGCCGCTTGCAGTGCCCGGGCGCTGTGGTGGGTGGCTTCCAGCGCGCGGTGCAGTGTTTGCTCGCCCGACTCAGCCGCTTGCAGCTTTTTGGCGGATTGCGCGCAGGCCTGGGCAGCCGCTTCGCGTGCAGTGCTTAATTTATCTGTACTTTGCCAGTCGTCGGTCGTGACGGGGTGGGGGCTTGAGACCGGCCCGGTTACCGCAGCCCAATCCGCTTGCCACTGGGCGATGTCCTGGGCCAGTTTTTCCTGCAGGCTGAACCTGGCCGCGTGGCTGGCCTGGCTTGCCGCCAGCGCCGCAGCGGCCTTTTGCCCGTCGGCCACCAGGGCGTCCAGCGCCGCCTGCTTGGCCTTCAAGGCAGCGGCGGTGCTGGAGATGTCCAGCGCCTGGTAGGCGTCAATCGCAGGATGCTCCGTGGCGCCGCACAGGGGGCAGGCTTCGCCGGGCTGCAGCGCCAGGCGGTGCGCGTCCAGGCTCTGGATGCGGCGTTCCTGGTCCAGCAGCTTTTGCTTGTCGGCGACCTGCTCTTTCAAGCCCTTGTGCTGCTCGCGCAGGGCCAACACCGCTGCCTCTTGCGTCAGGATGGTGGTCGCGTCCTGTTGCAGGTGGGCCGCTAGCGCGGCTTGCTGGCTGGCCCATGTGCGGCGCTGGCGGGCCAGGGCTTCGATCTGCTGCCAGCGCTGCAGGTTCGCCTGTTCCGCCTGGCACTGCGCGCGCAGGACCGGCAAGGTCTGGCCTGCCAGGCGCTGGTCCTGCGCGGCTTGGGCATTCTGCAGCGCGGCGTCTGCTTCGCTTTTGGCCTTGATGGCAGCATCGACCAGGGCGGTTTGGTCGAGGCGTTGGCGGCCCCGGTCGGATTGCTCCGCAGTCAGCTTTTGCAAAGCCAATTGCTGGGCGGTCAGGCTTTGCTGCAGCTTTTGGCGCTGGTCGAACTGCTGCCGCCAGACGCCCAGGCGTTCGCCCAGCGCGGCGCGCTGGGGGTGCGCGCTGCAAAAGTCGGTGAGTTGCTGGCGTTCGGTTTGCGTCTGCGTTAACTGTTTTAGCGCATCGCCCGCCACGCGGGCTGCAACGGCTTGGGCGAGGTGGTGCTGCTGGACATGCGCCGCTTGCTGGCGCCGCGCATCCAGGTGCAGCGCGGCCAGCGCGCCTTCGCTTTCACCGCACGCCGCTTGCGCTTGCTGCCACGCCTGGTGCAGCGGCTGGAGGGCTTGCGCCGGCTCGCTGTCGGCCAGGCGGCGCAGTTCGGGCGCGGCCGTATCCAGCGCGGCATCGGCCGCCAGGCGCCTGGCCTCGGCTGCTTGAAGGCCTTGCGCACTTTGCGACAGGTCCAGCTGCCACTGGCGTTGCGCCAGGCTGGTTTGCTGGGCGCGCTGCACGTCCGCCAGCTCGGTGTCCCAACGGTTCACATCGCTCTGCTTGGCCTGGCGCTCCTCGGCGCTCAGCAGCGCCATGCCTTCGGCGCGGGCTTTGAGCTGGTCCAGCTGCTGGCGGGCGTCGCGGGCCTGTTCGTAGACTTTTTTCGAGATCTCGCCGTAGATCTCGGTGCCGGTCAGCTCCTCCAGCAACTCCGCGCGCTCGTTGGCGCTGGCGTTCAGGAACGCGGCAAAACCGCCCTGGGCCAGCAGCATGGATTTGGTGAAGCGCGCAAAGTCCAGGCCGGTGATGGCCTCGATGCGTCTGAGCTTGTCGTTGCTCTGGCTGCTGAGAATCTCGCCCGCCCCGGTGGCCAGCTCGACCCGGGGCGCCTGCAGCGCGCCGTCCGCCTTGTCGCGGGCGCGGCGCTGGCTCCAGAAGGCGCGGTAGACGGCGCCCTTGACCTCAAACGTCACCTCGGCCAGGCAGTCTGCCGTGTGGCGCGTCATGATGTCGTTGGCGGAGACCGAGATGCTTTTGAGGCG